>Ga0214917_10001042_pt1 | contig 36294 bp, 36 predicted proteins | sample LL_1208_BB_MetaG_FD_177983 | JGI IMG/M metagenome (GOLD analysis project Ga0214917, IMG submission 177983) | Freshwater microbial communities from Lake Lanier, Atlanta, Georgia, United States - LL_1208_BB | ecosystem: Environmental > Aquatic > Freshwater > Lake | place: USA: Georgia | collected... | reverse complement strand
GCCTGCAATGGCTGCAGTAATTCTCCATCCAAATTCATTGTCTCCAAAGATTCGTATTCCGAGTGCAATGCACCATTTACCAATCGGCGGATGAACAATAAACTCTGGCTTTAATCCATCGACTTCCACACCATATTTCAATAAGTCTCGAGCGCCATCAACATAATAAACCTCATCGAAGACAAAGCCTTTAGGGTTACCTAGATTAATTATGCGTAGAAAAAATGCAGCAATTGCTATGAGTATTGGTGCAACGCTTGCGATCACAGAGATAGCGTATCTGAGCAGAATTACTGAGATGATTACGCCATGGCATTGATATTGGCTGCAACTCCTCTTGGTAACCCCAAGGATGCATCAGCACGCCTTATAGAAGCAATCGCGACAGCTGATGTTATTGCCGCAGAAGATTCCCGCCGTTTTCATCGATTAGCTTCTGATTTAGGCGTGAGCTTTGTTGGCAAGGTAATTTCTTTTTTTGACGGAAATGAAGAAGAACGTACCCAAGAAATTTTAGAGTTATTAAGAATCGGCAAAAATGTCTTGGTTGTTAGTGATGCAGGAATGCCAACTATTAGCGATCCTGGTTTTCGATTAGCGCGAGATGCATCTGCTGAAAACATTGCACTTCAAGTCCTGCCTGGACCATCTGCTGTCACCATGGCAGTTGCATTATCTGGTTTACCAACGGATCGTTTTTCATTTGATGGATTTCCTCCGCGGACATCTGGTGCGCGCCAAAAATTTTATGAGTCTCTTCGATTCGATGAACGCACACTTGTATTTTTTGAAGCACCACATCGCCTAGAAGAATCCCTTGTTGACGCAATCGCAACTTTTGGTTCAGGGCGCAAGGCAGCAATTTGTCGAGAGATGACAAAACATTACGAACAAACCATTCGAGGTGACTTATATCAATTGCTTGAGTGGAGTCAGAAGAATGAAGTACTGGGTGAAATAACTCTCGTAATTGCGGGCGCTACAACAGATGCAAAATCCGTAACAACAGAAGCGATGGTTGCTCGCGTTCAAGAATTTGAATCAGCAGGCATGGATCGCAAGGGTGCAATTGCTGCTGTGGCCGAAGAATTTTCACTTCCTAAGCGTTCGGTTTATGCCGCTGTTGTAGATGCTAATAAGATAGGCAAATGAGCAACGTGAGCGATAAATCCTTCTATCTCACTACTCCTATTTACTATGTAAATGACGCGCCACATATTGGTCATGCATATACAACTGTTGCTGGAGATGTTTTGACTCGCTGGCATCGCCAACGTGGAGAATCTGTCTGGTTTTTAACGGGAACCGATGAGCATGGACAAAAAGTTATGCGCACCGCTGAACAAAATAACGTTGCTCCACAAGCTTGGGTCGATCGATTGGTCGCAGAATCTTGGAAACCAAATTGGGAAGCCTTAAATATTGCAAATGATGACTTTATTCGCACGACCGAAAAACGTCACACTGAACGAGTACAGAAATTTCTGCAAGGATTAAAAGATTCTGGTCATATTTATTCCGGAAAATACGAAGGTCCTTATTGCGTTGGTTGTGAAGAATTTAAACTTCCTGGAGATTTAATTGACGGTGATGGCGAAAAGCTATGCCCGATTCACAGCAAACCAATCGAATTAGTTAATGAAGAAAATTGGTTTTTTAAACTGTCAGATTTTGCAGCGCCTCTTATTGAGCACTATAAAAAGAATCCAGATGCATGCCAACCAGAGAGTGCTCGTAACGAAGTTCTTTCATTCCTCGAAGGTGGAGTTTCTGATCTCTCAATTTCACGCTCTACATTTGATTGGGGAATCCCTGTTCCTTGGGATACCAAGCAAGTTGTTTATGTTTGGTTTGATGCATTATTAAATTACGCAACCGCTGTTGGCCTCACGGATGCTCCAGAAACAGATGGCGGTAAGAAGTTTGCACAAACATGGCCAGCAGATGTTCATTTAGTTGGGAAAGATATTCTTCGTTTTCACGCAGTTATTTGGCCAGCGATGTTAATGGCGGCAGGACTTGCGGTCCCTAAGAAAGTTTTTGCGCACGGCTGGCTCCTTGTCGGTGGCGAGAAAATGAGTAAGAGCAAACTAACCGGAATAGCTCCGAGAGATATTACAGATCACTTTGGCGTGGATGCATTTAGATATTACTTCCTGCGAGCAATCCCATTCGGTTCTGATGGATCTTTTTCCTGGGAAGACATGAGTGCTCGTTACACAAGTGAGTTAGCAAATGATTTTGGAAACCTCGCATCGCGTCTTGCTGCAATGATTGAAAAGTACTGCGATGGAATTCTTCCTCAAGTTGCTCATGACAAATCACTGGAGGAAGCACTTTCTATTGCCGCAACAAAGGCAGATGAGGCAATGTGTGCACTTGATTTCCAAGGTGGAATCAATGCAATTATGGATTTTTGCAAACGAGTAAATGGCTATGTCACAGAAAAAGAACCATGGATTCTTGCAAAAGATCCAGCTAACAAAGTGATCCTAGAAGAAGTTCTATACAACACAGCAGAATCACTTCGAGCACTAGCTGTTTTGCTGAACTCTGTAATGCCAACAACATGTGAAATTTTGTGGCAAAGTCTCGGTGCGCAGGAAGTTCTTGGCACATTAGGTTCACAAAAGATTTCATCCGTTGCAAAGTGGGGTCAACTACCTGCAGGTGCTCGCGTTACCAAGACTCCTGTTTTGTTTCCACGTCTTGAATCTGCCGAGTAACTTCTGTGGCAGATCGTCATAATCGCGACCTTGATCGCATTCCCGCACCACAACCCGATGCACTACCCGTTCCAACTGTTGATGCACATGCACATTTAGAAATTGTTACTAATGCGGCACCAGATTCAAAAGAAGTGCGAAAGGTTTTAGATGATGCTCGCGATGCTGGAATAGATCGTGTTGTGCAAGTTGGTTATTCCGCCGAACAATCACAATGGTGTGTGGATGCAGCTGATCATTGGAAAGGTCGAGTTCTAGCAGCAGTTGCGTTACATCCAAACGAAGCACCAGTCGTAGAAGACCTCGAACATGATTGGTCGATTATTGCCAAACTAGCCGAACATCCACGCGTGAGAGCAATTGGCGAAACAGGTTTAGATTATTTTCGAACTCCGCCAGAGCTACGTAAGAGACAGCAAGAGTCATTTAAATGGCATATTGAATTAGCAAAAAAACATAACAAAGCACTCGTTATTCACGATCGTGATTCTCACGAGGATGTTCTCTCTGTTTTGCTTGAAGTAGGAGCGCCAGAAAAAACCATCTTTCACTGTTTTTCCGGTGATTTAGCGATGGCGAAGATATGTGTTGAACGCGGATATATTCTCTCTTTTGCAGGCACTCTGACATTTAAAAATGCACCGCAATTACGCGAAGCTGTAAAGATTGTTCCAGCTGATCAATTGTTGGTCGAAACCGATTCGCCATTCTTAGCTCCGACTCCTCATCGCGGTGCTCTAAATACTCCTGCCCAAATTGCAAACATCGTAAGAGCAATGGCAGATGAGAGAAATGTCAGCGATTCTGAACTCGCAACAATTTTGAGTAATAACGCAGAACGCATCTTTGGTTCATTTGCATGACATTACTTGGAGCCGCACAGATACGTGAATTGGCAGAGGAATTAGGAATTAAACCTGCAAAATCACTTGGTCAAAATTTTGTTATTGATGCAAATGTTTGTAGAAAAATTGTGCGAATAGCAGGGGTTACAAGTTCCGACGTTGCCCTAGAAATAGGACCTGGGTTGGGTTCACTGACACTTGCGTTATTGGAAGAAGCACAATCTGTTATTGCGGTAGAAATTGATCAACGTTTGGCAGAGCGATTGCCACAAACTGTGCAAGAAAATAATCAAAGCTCAGCAACTTTTAGAGTTATCCATGAAGATGCCTTAAATTTGCAAACTTTGCCAGAGTCTCCAACGGTGTTGGTCGCAAATTTGCCGTACAACGTCTCAGTTCCTGTGCTGCTACATATGCTAGAAAAATTTCCCACTCTGAAATCTGGAGTTGTTATGGTGCAAGCCGAAGTCGCAGATCGGTTGTCGGCAAAACCTGGTTCGAAAGAATATGGAATTCCTTCTGTTAAAGCTGCATGGTGGGCGGATTTGCAGGGAGCAGGTTCGGTATCGCGCTCCATTTTTTGGCCCGTACCTGGAGTGGATTCAAAATTAGTTGCATTTACTCGCCACCAACCTTTAGGAGATGAAGAGCTACGCAAGAAAGTATTCGCGATAATTGATGCAGCTTTTGCCCAACGTAGAAAAATGTTGCGCTCCGCACTGTCCAGTATTTATGGCTCATCAGCGGCAGCCGAAAAAATTCTGAGTGACGCAGGCATCGATCCGACACTTCGAGGCGAATCTCTCTTAGTTAATGATTTTTGCACAATTGCACGAATAGGGTTTTAACGTGCCAATCAAATCCGTAACTGTACGAGTGCCTGCAAAAGTTAATCTGCAACTCTCTGTGGGTCCCCGTGAATCTGATGGCTATCACCAACTTGTTACTGTCTTTCAAGCAATTTCAATATTTGATGATGTAATCGTCAGGATTGCTGAACAAGGAAGTGGGATAAATCTGAGCGTTTCTGGGGATCAAATTCATGGTGTTCCCACGGATGCTTCGAACTTGGTAGTTAAAGCTGCCGAACTTATTGCAACAAAATTTGAAATCGATATAGATGCACATATCGAAATAAAGAAATCTATCCCCGTTGCCGGCGGTATGGCTGGCGGAAGTGCAGATGCTGCTGCCGCAATAGTTGCGATTGATGAGTTGTACAGCCTTGATATGACTCGTGAAGAGATGCATGAGATTGCTTCCCAATTAGGCAGTGATGTTCCGTTCTTACTAAGTGGTGGAACCGCAATTGGACAAGGCAGAGGCGATCAACTCACCGCAGCGCTATCGCGTGGTACTTACCACTGGGTTTTAGCACTTTCCAGTGTTGGACTTTCAACACCAGCGGTATATAACGAATGCGACCGATTGCGTCAGGGGTTAGAGATTAGCGATCCACAAATTAGCGATGCGCTAATGCAAGCATTATTAGCCGCAGATCCCAAGGCAGTCGGTAATTTATTAATAAATGATTTGCAGCCCGCGGCATGTTCACTAAGACCTGCACTTCGATTGATTCTTGATGTTGGCCAAGAATACGGAGCGCTCGGAGCAATAGTTTCTGGTTCTGGTCCAACGGTTGCATTCTTAGTATCTGATGAAGAGCATGGTTTGGATTTAGCAGTTGCATTAAGCACATCGGGAGTTGTTGGTAGCGTAACTCGAGCATTTGGCCCCGTTCATGGCGCCAAAGTTATTGAGTCACATTAAATTTCATCTTCGAATTGCGCTGCAATTAAGCTGAGCAATCGAGCAAGCTCTTTCTTTTCATCACTTGATAAAGGCGCTAAGAAATTTCTTTCACGCCCCAGTAACTCTTCCATCGCTGTATCAACAGCGCGTACGCCAGCTTTTGTGAGGGTCACTAAAGAACCACGACCATCAGTTGGATCTTGCTTTCTTGTAATTAACTCGAGTTCTTCTAGTCGATCTAAACGATTTGTCATCGTTCCGCTTGTCACAAGTGTTTCTTGCATTAATTGACTTGGTGAAAGTTGATACGGAGCACCAGCTCGACGAAGCGATGCGAGTACATCGAATCCCCATGTATCTAAATCTGCGAATGCATTTCGTCTTTCAATATCTAAGTGACGCGAAATTCTTGTTATGCGGCTGAGGACTCCGAGTGGTGACAAATCCAGATCAGGACGCTGTGCCTTCCAGGCGGCGATGAGGCGGTCTACTTCATCACGCATTTTCGCCCCACTTTCTAAAAGTATTTATTAAAATTTCTCGCGTGAGGCAACTTTAGTGGTCGAAAGTACTAGTGCGGATAAGGGAGAATATAGGTTCCGCCATTGTGTAGTGGCTAGCACATGGGCCTTTGAAGCCCAGGGTCCAGGATCGATACCTGGTGGCGGAGCATGACGCCACCAAAGGGCACCGACTCATCACTTGAGTGCGCGATTATCCTTGCCGCGGGCGAAGGAACGCGTATGAAATCTTCGCTGCCAAAAGTTTTACATGAAATAGCAGGGCGCACATTAGTTGGACATGTATTGCATGTAGTTAGTGGACTCTCACCAAAAGAAATTAGAGTAGTAGTTGGTTCAGGTCGCGAAAAAGTAGAAGAACATATCTCTTTAGTTTCACCAAAAGCCACAACGGTTTTTCAGGAAAAGCGTGGCGGCACCGGTCACGCAACTCAATTGGCACTTCAAGGTATTTCTCCTAAAGGTTCTGTACTCGTTTTGGCTGGAGATACACCGTTACTAACAACGCAATCACTCTCGCAATTAATTTCCTTTCACCACAATGGTGGTTTTAGCGCTTCAGTAATGACAGCGGAGCACCCAGATCCAACGGGTTATGGGCGCATTATTCGTGCAGATGATGGTTCACTTCTTCGAATTGTCGAAGAAAAAGATGCGACAGATTCTGAAAAGGTTGTTTTCGAAGTTAATTCAGGTGTTTACATTTTTGATGGTGCACTACTGGCATCGGCAATCACCAAACTCACCACAAGCAATGCACAAGGTGAGCTCTATTTAACTGATGTTCTCGAAATCATGCGACAAGCAGGGGGCGAGGTAGCCGCAGCACTCATCGATGATTATGTCGAAACATTAGGTGTCAACGATCGCGAGCAACTTGCCGAATCCGGCGCATATTTACGCGATCGTATTAATAGCGATTTAATGCGAGCCGGGGTGACAATTACCGATCCGACGACGACGTGGATTGATGCAACAGCAACAATCGAAAGCGATGTCACTATTTATCCAGGTTCTGCAATTCTTGGCACCACAACCATTAAGTCAGGTGCAGTCATTGGTCCACGAACAACACTCGAATCGTGCACTGTTCTAGAGGGCGCTCGTATTATTGAATCCAACTGCGTTGAAGCACTTATTGGAAAAGATTCGCAGGTTGGTCCATATTCATACTTACGTAAAGGCACTGTTCTGGGAACTGGCTCCAAGGCTGGTGCGTTTGTTGAAATCAAGAATTCGACTGTCGGCAATGGCTCGAAAGTTCCACATCTTTCATACGTTGGAGATGCAAAAATTGGCGAAGGTACAAATATCGGCGCCGCAACTGTATTTGTTAATTACGATGGCGTTGAAAAACACGAAACTATCGTTGGCGACCATGTGCGTATCGGTAGCGATTCAATGTTGATTGCACCAGTAACAATTGGCGATGGGGCTTACACAGCTGCAGGTTCTGTGATTTCAGAAGATGTCCCACCAGGAGCAATTGGAGTTGGTCGATCACGCCAGCGAAATGTCTTAGGCTGGGTCTTGCGCAAACGTTCTGGCACAAAATCTGCCGAAGCAGCAGCGCGTCACACTGGCAGTGAAAACGGACATAAGAGAGGCTAAGCCCCATGAGCGAACTCCGTCTGGCATCTGAAAAACGGTTAAGACTTTTTTCAGGCCGCGGATTTCCTGAGTTAGCTGAAGAAGTTGCGCAAGAACTCGGTGTTCCAATTACACCAACATCTGCTTATGACTTTGCAAATGGTGAAATCTTTGTTCGCTTCGAAGAGAGTGTTCGCGGATGCGATGCATTCGTATTACAGAGTCATTCTGCTCCAGTTAATAAACAAATTATGGAACAACTCATCATGGTTGACGCACTCAAGCGTGCATCTGCAAAGCGAATTACAGTCGTTGCACCGTTTTATGGTTATGCGCGTCAAGACAAGAAACACCGTGGACGCGAACCAATTTCTGCACGTCTCATGGCTGATTTATTTAAAGCAGCTGGCGCCGATCGCTTGATGGTTGTTGACCTACACACTTCTCAAATTCAGGGATTCTTTGATGGTCCGGTGGATCACTTATTCGCACTTCCAATGCTCGCCGATTACGTTGGCTCAAAAGTTGATCGCTCGCGTCTAACGATTGTTTCTCCAGACTCAGGTCGTGTTCGTGTTGCAGAACGCTGGTCTGACTTACTTGGTGGATGCCCAATTGCTTTCATTCATAAAACACGCGATCCACGTATTCCAAATGAATCAATTACTGGCCGCGTCGTTGGTGATGTTGAAGGTCAAACATGCGTTGTTATTGATGACATGATTGACACAGCAGGCACAATTACAAAAGCAGTAGATGCACTATTTGAAGCAGGCGCTAAAGAAGTAATAATCGCCGCTACGCACGCAGTGCTCTCAGGTCCTGCAATTGAACGCCTTAAGAATTCACGCGCAAGCGAAGTTGTCATCACCAATACTCTTCCTATTTCAGAAGATCAGAAGTTTGATAACCTCACAGTTCTTTCAATTGCGCCGCTACTCGGACGCGCAATTCGAGAGGTATTCGAAGATGGTTCCGTAACCAGCCTCTTCGATGGCCATTCATAAGCGCGATTTGCCACATCCGATAACCCTTCGCTAATCTTTGCTTCGTTCCGGCGAGGGTTTTTAACTTCCGTTATCGACGGTGCAGGTAAATGCTCCTGCTGGGACTTTTGTGAACTAACCGAAAGTTTTACCTAACAGGGAGAAATTAAAATGGCTGAGATCACCATCAACGGAATTCGTCGTACTGAATTCGGTAAAGGCGCATCACGTCGTGCTCGTCGCGATGGTCAAGTTCCAGCTGTGATCTATGGTCATGGTGAGAAGCCAGCACACATCACTCTTCCTGCACGCGAACTAGGCGTTGCACTAAAAACTTCAAACGTTCTTCTCGACATTGTTGTAGATGGCAAAACAGAGCTCACACTTCCAAAAGCAATCGTGCGCCATCCAATTAAATTAACTCTTGATCACATTGATCTTGTCATAGTTCGTCGTGGTGAAAAAGTTGTTGTATCCGTACCAGTACATACTTCGGGTGAATTCGACCGTGACGGAATTCTTGAGCACGTTCACAACACAATTGAAGTTGAAACTGAAGCAACTTCTATTCCTGCATTCCTTGACCTAGATCTCACAGGGCTAGCAGCTGGAGATTCTAAGTACGCAGCAGATGTAGTTCTTCCAGCTGGCGTTACATTGATTTCAGATCCGAAGATGATTGTTGTTCACCTTTCAGAGCGCTCTACAGCAGTTGAAGAAGTTGCTGCACCTGCAGCAGATGCAGCTGCTGCTCCAGCAGATGGTGCTGCCGCTGCTCCTGCTGATGCCGAGAAGAAGGATGCCTAAGCACTAACCTTGCTTCATGGTTTGGTTAGTAATTGGACTCGGTAATCCCGGTCCAGAATATGCAGCAACTCGCCATAACGTTGGCCAAATGGTTGTTGACGAACTAGCTAAACGATACAAAGTTAAGTGGTCTGCACATAAATCTAGAACTGAAATTGCTGCATTCAAAATTGGCGTGGGCGATGATGCACACTCTGTAATCATCGCAAAATCAAAGAGTTATATGAACGAAACTGGCGGACCAACAAAGGCGCTCGCATCTTTTTATAAAGTCGAACCAGATCACATCATTGCCTTACATGATGAGTTAGATATCCCGTATTCAGCTATTCGTACAAAAATTGCAGGCGGCGATAATGGTCATAATGGTTTGAAATCCATGACATCGGCGCTTTCAACGGCAGAGTATTTCAGAGTGCGACTAGGTATCGGGCGCCCAATGGGATCGCAGGATCCTGGTGACTTTGTTTTAAAAGCGTTCTCATCCGCAGAGAAAAAAACACTGCCAGAGTTTATTGATCGTGGTTGTGATGTTGTTGAATCACTTATTACAAAGGGTTTAGTCGAAACGCAGTCACGCTTTAATAGCTAAGAATCAGCCTGTATTTCGCAGACCAGCTGCAACACCGTTAATTGTCAGCAAGAGGGCTCGCTGCAAAGTTGGATCTACATCACCTTGGTGATTGCGCACGCGTTGGAGCAGATTTACCTGTAGTAAATGCAATGGGGCGAGATAAGCATCTCGAACTTGCAGAGTGCGAGCCAAAATAGGTTGGTCGCCAAGCAACGAATCTTTCTTGGTAACTTTGAGAATCTCTTCGCAGGTCAACTTAAATTCTTCTGCAATAACATCTAAGAAATGATGCAATTCTTTTGGAACAAGAGCCTGCACGTAACGTCGCGCCATATCTAAATCAGTCTTTGCAAGCGTCATTTCGACGTTACTGATAAATGTATGAAAGAAGTGCCAATGTTGGAGCATCTCTTGAATGACTTCGGCTTTACCTGCCTCGCGCGCTGACTTTAGACCACTTCCTACTCCGAACCAGCCAGGAACAATTTGGCGAGATTGAGTCCAACCAAAAACCCAAGGAATAGCACGCAAACTATCTAATCCACCTGCAGCATCTGGTCGACGTGAAGGGCGTGAACCTAACATCATTTCACCGAGTTGTTCTACAGGAGTTGATGCGTAGAAATATGCAGGCAAATCTGGATGATCAATGAGTGAGCGATAGCGTGCAAAAGAGTTTTCACTGATGAGCTCCATGCAGGAATTCCACTTTTCAAGGTTCTCGTTGCTTTGACGGGGTGCACGATTAAGAACTGTCGCTTCAAGTGATGCAGCAAGCATCAATTCGATATTTTCGCGTGCCAATGAAGGCAGAGCGTACTTGTCACTAATTACTTCACCTTGTTCAGTCATTTTTATCTGGCCATCAATTGAACCCCAAGGTAGAGCAACAAGTGCGTCATACGTTGGGCCACCACCACGACCAACAGAACCACCACGACCGTGGAAAAGTCTTAATTTAACTCCGTGTTTTATTGCAACGTCACGCAATTTTCGTTGTGCTCTATGTATTTCCCATTGACTCGTAGCAATTCCGGCATCTTTATTTGAATCCGAATAACCCAACATGATTTCTTGAAGATTTCCGCGAAGTTCAACAATTTTTCTATATCCGGGATCACTCAAAAGAGTCTCGAGAATCTCACCTGCAGCGCGCAATTCAGCAACAGTTTCAAGAAGTGGAGCGAATCCGATGATTGCAGTGTTGGTTGCGAGATTGACTAGTCCAGCTTGTTTAGCAAGAACAACGGCTGCCAACAAATCATCTGAGCCCTTCGTCATTGAGACGATGTAAGTTTCAATTGATTCAGGGCCAAATCGCTTGACGATATCGAATACCGCGGTGAAGGTATCTAAGGTTTTCTGAGCACGTTCATCACACTTTCCGAAGTTTAAATTCTTTGAAGAAGAGAGCTCGTTTGCGAGAATTGAAAAACGTTCCTGATGACTCTTGCTCTTGTAATCATCGCCAAATGCGAAGGCAAGGGTGTGATGATGTGCATCAGAGTGTTCGCGAACGTCCAGAGTTGCGTGTGTTAGTCCAAATGCAGAAACAGTGCGCATAGTTCGCTCAAGTAATCCTGTTGCCATTAATTCACCGCGATTTTCAAGCAATGAATCGCGCATCAATGCAAGATCTGACAAAAGCTCAGCGGTGCTGTTGTAATCGCGGTGAGCGATGTGTTCACTTCCGGATGCGTGGCGGTTTCTAGTAAACGCCAAGCGGTGCACGATTGCTGTTGCCTTTAATCGGTAAGGCTCTTGAACATTGAGACGTTTAAAGCGCTCTTCAAACTCAGGAATATGTTTGAGATCTTCTTCTACCGAATCCAAGAGAGCTTTACTGACTCCTGTTATTCGAGTTGAAACGGAGAGCATCTGGCGAAGTTCATCCATCGCTGCAATAGTCACACGAATTGCGTGACCAACTTGAAGAACCATTGCAGACTCTGTGATTGACGCAGTGATGTTTGGATTTCCATCACGATCTCCACCAATCCAGCTTCCGAATGAGAGTGGACGCGCATCTAATGGAAGATCAACGCCTAGTCGCTTAATTTCATTCTTAAAGTCACTGAGAACTTCTGGAATTGTGAGTTTAAATAAATCATCTAGGTAATACAGCGCATTCATAGCTTCATCAAGTGGTTCTGGACGCCCGACGCGCAACTCATCTGTTTGCCAGAGAACATCGATGGTTTCAGCTAATTGATTGCGCTGTGTAGCCGTACTTGGTTGATCAAGAAGTTTTGCAACTCTTCCTAATTTGTTCAAAACTGAGCGTCGAGCAGCCTCTGTTGGGTGAGCAGTAAAGACTGGGCGCACCATAAGTTCGTTGACCCACCGAGTGATGTCATCTTTTGAAAATTCGTGGCCAGGAACATTTGCACTTTGCGCAGAAGCAATCTTGTCGACAGCTTTTGCCATCCACGATCCACCTTGGGCTCTTGCCTCTGCTAAAACTCTTGCGCGGTGAACTTGCTCAGCAACGTTTGCTAAATTGAAGTACGTACTAAATGCGCGCACAAGTTGAACCGATTCTTCGATTGAAAGTTTTGACAGAAGATCATCGCCACCACCATCTTTAACGGCTTTGCGAACTGCTTCAACTAATTCCAGTAACTCTTGTCCTTCTTGTCGGACTAAAGATTCGCCTAATAGATCACCGAGTTTTCGAACATCGGCACGCAAACCAGCGCCATCGTTACCGATAGCTGCCGCGGAATCTTGCGAAGACATGGGCTAATCATGGCAGGTTCATCTGCCTTAGACTTGCCCTATTAAGCCCCCTCCATCTTTTTGGAGTTGGGGCCTAAGGCGTTTTCTCAATAGTTGATACGAAGGAAGGTGAGATACGAATGAAACTCGTGCGCGATGCATTAGCTGCTGATTCACATATCAGCGATGCGCTCGATTCAAAAAAACGCATCATTGTGCCTTCATCATTACATCCATTTCTTGCAGCCATTAGAGCCAGTGACCGACCTTTATTAATTGTCACAAGTTCAAGTAGAACCAGTGAAGATTTAGTAAATGATTTACGCGAACTACACGATTGTGTTTTCGAATTTCCTGCTTGGGAAACCCTGCCCCACGAAAGGCTAAGTCCACGTAGCGACACTGTGGCACGTCGAATATCGACGCTGATTGAATTAAAGAATAAACAAACTCAAAATCCAATTGTTGTTACTCCAGTTCGCGGTTTGATTCATCGCATTATTGATTCATTAGCCGAAACACCAGTGCGCGAAATTACAGTCGGTTCACAATGTGATCTAAAAGAGTTAATTGATCACCTTGGTCATCTTGCATATCAGCGAACAGATTTAGTTGAACGCCGTGGTGAATTTGCTGTCCGCGGTGGAATTGTTGATGTGTTTCTTCCGCTTGCAAGTCAACCTATTCGCATCGACTTTTTTGGGGACGAAATTGAAGATGTTAGTTATTTCGATGTTGCAGGCCAAAGAACAACGGGCGCAGTCAATGAAAGTATGAAAATTCTTCCATGTCGTGAATTACTTCTCACGCCGAGCGTTCAAGCGAAAGCGCGAGCACTCGTTGATGATTTTCCGCAAGCTTCTGAAATTTTAGAAAAAATTTCTGAAGGAATTATGGCTGAAGGTATGGAGTCTTTCATTCCTTTATTGGTTCAATCTGAACAGAGTATTTTGGATCGAATGCCAGAAAATACCGAAGTTATCTTTATTGATGAAGAACGAATCAAATCTCGAGCTGCCGATCTTCTTGCTACAAATGAGGAGTTCTATTTGGCTTCCTGGTTGAACGCTGCAAGCGGGGGAGCAACACCGCTACATAGTGGCGATGGCACATATATGACATGGGAAGAACTGCACGAAAATATTAATAAAAACCAATTGCAACAGAGAAGTTTCAATGTATTCGGAAGTGATTTAGATGAAGATGCGACATTTCTTGAAGCACATGCAATCGACCCTTTACGAGCCAATACGGATCGACTTATAGAGGAGTTTCGAGGCGCATCAGCACAGGGTCAGACATTAGTTTTTGCAGCACATGGGCACGGAATGCATGAAAGATATGCAAATTTATTCAGAAGTGCTGAAATCTCCGTTCGTGTAGTTACCTCAACAATTGCCTTTGGATTTAGCGTTCCTTCCGCACGCATTCTTTTTATTACAGAGCGAGACTTATCTGGAAGTAAAGGCGCAATACATAGCACCGAAAAACTTCCATCCAAACGTAAAACTGCGATTGATCCACTTGAGTTAAAGGCTGGAGATTTTGTAGTACATGAACAACACGGAATTGGACGTTATATAGAACTCGTTTCCAGAAGCGTTGCTGGTGTTACTCGCGAATATCTAGTACTCGAATACGCATCCGCCAAACGCGGACAACCAGGAGATCAAATATTTGTCCCTACGGATTCACTCGAACAAGTCAGTAAGTATGTTGGCGGTGAAACCCCAACTGTTCACCGAATTGGTAGCGGTGAGTGGCAGAAGGCAAAAGGACGTGCTCGCAAAGCTGTTCGACAAATTGCTGGCGAACTTATCCGTTTATATGCAGCGAGAACATCATCACCCGGTTTTGCTTTTTCTGCAGATACGCCATGGCAACGTGAACTAGAAGATTCTTTCGCATACATCGAAACACCTGATCAATTATCAACTATCAACGAAGTTAAGGCGGATATGGAACGTCCTTATCCGATGGATCGAATTATTTGTGGAGATGTTGGATATGGAAAAACCGAGATTGCAATCAGAGCGGCTTTTAAGGCTGTTCAAGATGGCAAACAAGTTGCAGTTTTAGTACCAACAACATTATTAGTTCAACAGCATACAAAAACATTCGAAGAGCGATATTCAGGTTTCCCAATAAAAGTTGCAGGCTTATCCCGGTTCAACACAGCAAAAGAGAGTAAAGAAATTCTGACCGGGATTGAATCAGGAACTTTTGATGTGGTGGTAGGAACTCATCGAATCCTTTCAAGCGACGTGCACTTCAAGGACCTTGGTCTCGTGATTGTCGATGAAGAACAGAGATTTGGCGTCGAGCAAAAGGAATCTCTCAAAAAGTTACGCACAACCGTTGATGTTTTGGCAATGTCTGCAACACCGATTCCGCGCACACTTGAAATGGCTGTTACAGGTATCCGCGAAATGTCTACGATCACAACACCACCAGAAGAACGCCATCCAATTTTGACATATGTAGGTGCGCGAGATGATGCACAAATTACGGCTGCAATTCACCGCGAATTATTACGCGATGGACAAATTTTTTATATTCACAATCGTGTTGAATCTATTGATCAGGCAGCACAGAAAATACAAAAACTCGTTCCTGAAGCTCGCATTCGTATTGCACATGGTCAAATGAGTGAGGGTGCGCTAGAAGATGTCATCCTTGCATTTTGGAATCGAGATTTTGATGTCTTGGTTTGCACAACAATTGTTGAAAGCGGACTCGATATTGCGAATGCTAATACTTTAATAGTTGAACGAGCAGACCTCTTCGGACTTTCTCAGCTGCACCAATTGCGTGGTCGAGTTGGACGCGGCCGTGAACGTGCGTATGCATATTTCTTATTTCCGCCCGATCAACCACTGAGCGAATTAGCCCACGATCGCTTAAAAACAATCGCAGCAAATACCGAACTAGGTGCGGGAATGCGAGTTGCATTGAAAGATTTGGAAATACGTGGAGCGGGAAATTTATTGGGTGGAGAACAATCTGGACATATAGCTGACGTAGGTTTTGATTTATATATGCGGATGGTTGGCGAAGCGGTTCATGAATATAAATCAGGAATCATTGAGAGTGCAGAACCTAATCACGAATGCAAGGTTGAGTTACCTATCAATGCTCATCTTGATGCAACATATGTTCCAGGAGAACGCTTACGACTTGATTTATATCGCCGGCTTGCTGATGTTCGAAATAGCGAAGACGTTCTTGCGATCGAAGAAGAACTTATTGATCGATTCGGGGCACTACCTAATGAAGCACAAACTCTTTTAGGTGTTGCGGCACTTCGTGCATTTGCCAAGAGCATTGCACTTCGCGAAGTTGTAGCCCAAGGAAAATATGTACGTTTATCACCTATGAATTTGCCTGAATCTAAGCAATTAAAATTGGCTCGTATGTATCCCGGATCACTCTATAAATCCGCTTCTTCGACGGTATTGGTGGCTTTACCAAAGAGCTCTGCGTGGAATCCGTCCGAAAGTAGTGCTCCGATAGTGGATACTTCTCTTCTGGCTTGGGTAACACAGGTCGTTACCGAATTGGCACCAACGTCGAAAGGCAGTTCAGAGTGAAAAAAGTATTTTCTATTGCGGCGATATCGGTAGCGCTATTGCTAACTGGATGTTCGCAAGTGAGTTCAGCAGCCTCAGTTGGTTCGGTAAAAATTTCACAGTCAACGGTTCAATCAAGCATCAACGACATCATGGCTGAACGAAGCAAAGTTGATACTTCACAAATGCAATTAGAAACAGGCGAAGCTTTGAATCGCGCTCAAATGCGCTTCCACGTGCTCTCTGAATTACTCAATAAAGTAGCCGCGAAATTAAAAATTACAGTCACTAAAGCTGAAATTGATACACGCAAAGCAAGCATTATCGAACAAGTTGGCGGCGAAGCTGGATTACCAACCGCCCTAGTCGGAGCTGGAATTGCTTCAAAAGATTTTGATTTATATCTCCAGAGCATCATTATTTCTGACAAATTGAGTCAAGGACTTGAAGCTACAGGAATTCCTGCTGATCAAGTTGGCACAGCAATTCAAAGACTTGTTGTGGATATTGCTAAAGAGAACAAGGTCACCATCAATCCTCGCTACGGAGTGTGGGATGCACTTAATGCTGATGTTGTACCTGTTGACTCAGCAGGATCTGCAGTCACACCTTCTGATAAGTAATTAGTCACTATTTAGGTATGAATACTTCATACTTGCAACGTTTAGTTGAGGTGATGGATCAACTCCGCTCACCTGGTGGTTGTCCGTGGGATGCAGAACAAACTCACGAATCCTTGATCAAGTACCTGCTAGAAGAGTCTTATGAATTCATCGATACTGTTGCTGAATCAGATCGTGCAGGAATGCGTGAAGAACTAGGTGATATCTTGCTTCAAGTTTATTTTCACTCTCGTATTGCTCAAGATCATCCGACTGATCCATTTTCAATCGAAGATGTTGCCAAGGTAATTACTGAAAAACTCATAAGCAGGCATCCACATGTTTTTGGTGATAAAAAAGTAAGTGGGAGCGAAGAAGTTGTGGCGAATTGGGAAGAGACAAAAGCTGCAGAAAAGGGGCGCACTTCCGCACTTGATGGTGTTGCACTTTCACAGCCGGCACTCTCTCTCATTAACAAATTGCTCTATCGCGCAGAAAAATATGGCGTAGACATCGAAGTTCCTAAGCATCACGCAGATTCTCCCGCAACTTCCGAATCAGTAGGAAGTGCACTTCTTGCTGTTATTGCATGGGCGCATAAGAATGGAATTGATCCAGAAGATGCGTTGCGTATGCAGAGCAAGCAAATAATGCGTGAGATTGCGCAGCAAGAGGCACGGTAGGATTAGGCACTGAAAGCAACGAATTTGGACGACTTAAAAGGAGAACAACGTGGCACTTATCGAAGCACTTGGTGCTCGTGAAATTCTTGACTCCCGTGGAAATCCAACGGTCGAAGTTGAAATTCAATTAGAAGATGGAACACAGGCGCGTGCAGCGGTTCCAAGTGGCGCATCAACAGGAGCATTCGAAGCATCAGAGCTACGCGATGGTGGAAAAAGATATTTAGGAAAAGGTGTAGAAAAAGCAGTTGCATTTGTCAACGGTGAAATTGCTGATGCAGTCATTGGTTTAGATGCACAAGATCAACGATTAGTTGATAGCGAAATGATTGCCCTAGATGGCACGCCTAATAAATCTCGACTCGGAGCAAATGCAATTCTCGGAGTTTCTCTTGCAGTTGCAAAAGCTCAAGCAGAGAGTGCTGACCTTTCGCTATTTCGTTATCTAGGCGGACCAAACGCACATGTGCTTCCAGTTCCAATGATGAATATTCTCAACGGTGGCGCACATGCAGATACCAATGTTGATATCCAGGAGTTTATGGTTGCTCCAATTGGAGCCGAAACCTTCCGCGAATCACTTCGCTGGGGCGCGGAGATTTATCATGCACTGAAATCAGTATTAAAAAAGCGCGGACTTGCAACAAGCGTAGGCGATGAGGGTGGTTTCGCTCCAAATCTTGAGAGCAATCGCGCTGCACTAGATTTAATTATTGAAGCAATTAATCTGGCTGGATTTAATCCAGGAAAAGAGATTGCACTTGCAATGGATGTTGCAGCCACTGAATTTCATGAAAAAGGTAAGTACAACTTCGAAGGTTCAGTAAAAACGTCAGATGAAATGATTGCGTATTACACATCTCTAGTAGATGCATATCCGCTTGTTTCAATTGAAGATCCGTTGGACGAAGAAGATTGGGCTGGCTGGAAATCAATGACGGCATCCCTTGGAAAGCGTGTTCAAATAGTCGGAGATGATTTATTTGTAACCAATCCAGTACGTTTGAAAAAAGGAATTGATACAGATACAGCAAATGCTCTCTTGGTAAAGGTCAATCAAATTGGAACACTGACTGAAACACTCGATGCTGTTGATATGGCTCACCGCGCAGATTATCGAAGCATGCTCAGTCATCGCTCTGGTGAGACAGAAGACACCACGATTGCAGATTTAGCCGTTGCAACTAATTGCGGCCAGATTAAAACTGGTGCTCCAGCTCGAACAGAGCGTGTTGCTAAGTACAACCAACTTCTTCGTATTGAAGAAGAGCTCTCCGACGGTGCTGTTTATGCAGGTCGCACAGCATTTCCACGATTTAACGGATAAGCAATGTCACGTCGTCGTCGACTAAATTTCAACAAACGACGTGGAAATAGTCGCGCGCTAGCATTAGCAACAATTTTGTTCATTATGGCGCTGACAATTGCTCCACCAATTAAGCATTACTTCACCCAACGTGCTCAAATTAGTGCGCTGAAATCGCAGGTAGCAAGTAACAATGCAGCACTCGAGCAGGCACGCAAGGATTTATTGTTGTGGCGAGATCCTGAATATATAAAATCTCAGGCACGTGAACGCTTGCACTTTGTCTTGCCTGGTGAGCGCCAATACATAGTCACTGATTCAAATGGGCAGTACACCCAAGAAACAGAGACAACAGTTGCAAACAAAATTCCAGATGGACAACCGTGGTATGCGCGAATGATTGCTTCGATTACGGAGACACGAAATCAGTGAAAGACGTACAACCTGGTGATCTAGATTGCATTGAGTTTCAATTAGGTCGCACTCCGCGAGATGTGCACGCTATTGGCTTCAGATGTGCTTGCTCTAAACCAGCAGTCGTGCAGACACCTCCGCGATTAAGTGATGGAACACCATTTCCAACTTTTTATTACGCAACCTGCCCACGTTTAACTGGCGCGATTTCAACGCTTGAATCATCTGGATTGATGGCAGAGATGAATGAACGCCTTACGCAAGATCCAGTTTTGGCCGCGGCATATGCAAAAGCGCACGAAGCCTATTTAGTTGACCGTGATGCACTTGGACTCAATGTTGAAGAAGTAGAAGGTATCTCAGCCGGTGGAATGCCTGATCGTGTGAAGTGTCTGCACTCCTTGGTTGCTCACTCTTTATCTGCAGGTCCAGGAGTTAACCCATTGGGTGATGAAGCTTTGAGCAAATTACCACAATGGTGGAAAGAGAATCCATGCAACACGGAGATGAATGCATGAGAGTTGCAGCAATTGATTGTGGAACAAATTCAATTAGGTTATTAATCGCCGATATCGACGGAACAAATTTTCGTGAAATTTATCGAACTATGGAAATTGTTCGCTTAGGTCAAGGCGTAGATCAGAACAAATCCTTTCATCCAGATGCAATAGCTCGAACTCTTGCTGCAGTTGATTTATTTGCTCAAGAAATTTCAAAGCGCGGTGTCGAAGAGATTCGATTCTGTGCCACAAGTGCCACACGCGATGCCACCAATCGAGCACTCTTTATTGATGGAGTGAAAGAACGGCTAGGAATCGAACCAGAAGTTATTTCGGGCGATGAAGAAGCCAGACTCTCATTTATTGGGGCAACTAAAGAATTTGCACCAACTGAGGCACCATTTTTAGTCGTAGACATCGGGGGAGGTTCAACTGAGTTTGTTTATGGCAAGTCCGATGTTGAATTTGCAAAGAGTGTAAATATCGGATGTGTGCGAATGACTGAAAGAAATATTCATTCTGATCCTCCTAAGGCAGAAGAAATCGAAAATGCACGCAGAGATATTCAAGATGCAATTGCGGTTGCGGCGGCAATAGTGCCAATTACTAAAGCTAAAACTCTTATTGCAGTTGCAGGAACGGCGACTTCTGTTGCAGCAAGTGCTTTGAATCTTGCGCAATACGATCGACACCTCATTCACTTAGCTCGCGTAAGCGCGGAGCAAACGCATCAGGTAGCAAAGACATTTGCTCTCATGAATGCCGATCAAAGATCTCAGGTCGGTTTCCTGCACCCTGGTCGCGCCGATGTATTTGCAGCAGGTTCTCTCGTGCTCTCAGAAATTATGAAGGCCACGGGAGCTAAGGAATTCGTTGCATCCGAGGCTGATATTTTGGACGGAATTGCCTGGTCGCTTGCGAGAAGTTAATGGGAATAAACCCAAGGTGCTCCCTGTTTTATAAGTGGTTTCTGCACTTGGGAAAACGGGTAGATTTGCCCACGTTGTAAAACGTGGCCCCTGTAGCCCAATGGCAGAGGCAGAGGACTTAAAATCCTTCCAGTGTGGGTTCGACCCCCACCGGGGGCACGCTTATTTAGACCAAAAGGAGAAATGAACGCAATGCAAAGTTCAAACCCAGTACTCAATCGTTCTTTTAAGAATCCTGGTTATGCAGCAGTTGATCCAAACAAATTAGAAGATTTGTACAACGCACCAGCAGCATCATCAGCGCGTACTGGTCGCATGACAATGGATGACGTCATCACTCGTACAGGAATGTTGCTTGCAGTACTAGTTGTCGCAGGCGGAATTTCATGGACACTTAACTTTGGCGGCGGAATCGTTTTGATTTCACTGCTTGCAGGTTTCGGACTTGCAATGGTCAATACATTTAGCAAAACAATTCGTCCTGCATTAATTGTTGCTTACGCCGCAGTTCAGGGAATCGCACTCGGTGCAATTAGCCATGTCCTAAATAGCGCTTACCCAGGAATCGCTGGTCAAGCAGTAATGGGCACAATTTGCGCATTCGTAGGCATGCTCGTTGCTTATCGCAGCGGAAGAATTCGTGTTACACCTAAGTTCACAAAGATGCTCATTGGCGCAGCAATGGGTTACTTATTGCTTGGTCTTGTCAGCATTATTGGTTCATTCGCCGGACTCGGTGGCGGACTGGGACTCTTTGGAATTTCTGGCTTCGGACCAATGATCGCAATCGCTGGTGTCGCACTAGCTAGCTTCTTTTTGATTCTTGATTTTGACGCAATCGAAAAAGGAATTGCAGCATCTGCACCAGAACAAGAATCTTGGCGAGCAGCGTTTGGACTTATGGTCACAATCGTCTGGTTGTATATGGAGATTTTGAGACTGCTATCGATTTTGCGCGGTCGCGACTAAAAATAAATTACTTACTAGATTGCCCGAGATGCGAAGAGCGCGTCTCGGGCAATTTTGTTGCAACAACAATTACAAAGCCAACAAGTAGAGCGCTCACTGCAAATGTCGCTCTAAAGCCGTAGTGATCAGCAATAAAGCCAAGAACAACTGGAGCAACCATGGCGCCCGCATCACCTGACATTTGGTAGAGGGCAATTACCTGACCACCTTTGCCTTTAAGAACATCTCCAACAATCGCCGAAGGAGTTGTTGAAAGAAAAGCAGAACCAAAGGCTCCAATAAACATTGACAACAGGAATATCCACGGATGAAAAGTGAGAACAAGTAAAACTACAGAGATACCTAGAAGCGTTAAGCCAGAAATTGCGGAAAACTTACGACCACGCTCATCGGACACGCGCCCAGCTCTTAATAGAAATATTCCTTGAACTACTGCCGAGATTGTGAATCCAACACCAATAAAGCCAGCAGAAGATTTCATATCTTCAACCATAAACAAAGGCAGTACAGATCTACTCATTCCAAAAATAATCCAGGCAGTCGTAAATGAAATAATTAATGCGATTACGTAAGGTTTCATTGCAAGAGCATCTCGCATTGAGGTTTTAACAGCAGAAGATTTCTCGGTTGGACGTGCTGCAAGTACAGAGTTGCGCAGTAAGAATCCACCAGCTGCACTTGCAACTACGAGTAATGCTGCATAAACAAGCAGCGGAGCACGCAATGAAATTGCGGTTAAGAATCCACCAATTACGGGCCCTGCCATCATTCCCACTAGAAAACTACTGTTGTACAGAGATTGCGCACGTGCTCTTTGATCATCCTTTACCGCTCGCAAAATTATCGATCCCGCTGCCACAGAAAACATCGATGACCCAAGTCCACCAGCAGATCTAAAAATTAATAGCTGTTCATATGATTGAGCAAGGGCTGCTGCAAACGATGAAAGTGCAACGAATGCAATTCCAACTGTATAAACTAAACGTTCACCAAATTTGTCAACGAGTTTTCCTGCAATTAATCCTGAAGCGAATCTAGCAAAAGCAAATGCCGAAATGATTGATCCAACTTGGGCATTATTAACACCAAAGGATTTTGCAAAGAGCGGAATGGTAGGAGCAATAATTCCAAAACCAACTGCAACGAAGAAAGATGCAAAAACAAGTACACCAACCTCGCGGGGAAACTCCGCGAAAGGATTAGTGAACTTATCTTTGGATCTACTGATCAAGCTTTATCCAAGTGCTTCGCCAGCAGCCTCTTCACGAGCCGCTGCATAATCTTTATTTGTACGCAGGGGAGCTTCGCGCAACATCAATGCCAAAATGATTCCCAGTGCGGTTACGGGTGCGGCAGCCAGGAATACAACATGAAATGAATTCACGAAGGCATCGAGAGCGGTATTTTGAACAACCACTGGAAGTTCCTTTAATACAGATGTGTTCGAAGATAGTTGTTGAAGTTTTTCTGGATCAAAGCCAGAGACAGCACCAGGATTAGTTGCTGCAAGTTCTGTAAATCCAGATTGCAAATAATGTGCCACACGGTTTGTCAGAATACTTCCAAAGAGGGCGGTGCCAAAAACGCTACCAAGTGATCTAAAGAATGTATTAGAACTTGTTGCAACGCCCATATCTTTAAAGTCAACAGAATTTTGAAGCGCAATAACAATAGTTTGCATTGAAAGTCCAAGACCAGCACCAACAAGAATTGAGAAAATTGAGAGCTGCCAGAATGGTGTTTCACGAGTCAAGGTAACCATCAAAAGGATTCCAACCGTCATTAACGTGGTGCCCATGATTGGGAACTTCTTGTACTTTCCAGTTTTCGAAATTGCCTTCCCGCTGAAAATTGAAGTGGAAACAATTCCGAGCATGAGTGGAATTAATTTCAAACCAGCCTCAGTTGCTGAGGCACTTTTTACAACTTGTAGATATAAAGGCAACATAACAATTGCACCAAACATCCCAGCACCAATTACAGCACCAAGAATTGATGTGAGCGTAAAAGTGTGGTTCTTGAAGAGTTCTAAAGGCAAGATAGGTTCTTTTGCTTTTGATTCCCAATAAATAAATAGTGCGACCAAAATAAGCCCAGCAATAAAATAACCAATTGTGCGCGCATCTAGCCAACCATGCTCTGGCCCATAGATCGAAACCGTAAGCAGAATTGAAACAGTTGCAGTAACCATGAGTAGTGCACCAAGATAATCAATTGAGTGCTCACGTTTCACTTTTGGAATATGTAGAACGGCGGAAGTGATGAGCAATGCTGCAATTCCAAATGGCAAGTTAATGTAGAAAATCCAACGCCACCCGGTAATTCCAAGGATTGTTGCGTGATCTGAAAAGAATCCACCGAGTAACGGACCTGCAACTGATGAAAGTCCCCAAACAGCACCGAAATATCCTTGATATCGCCCACGTTCACGAGGAGGAACAATGTCTCCGATGATTACGAAAGTGAGTGCCATAAGTCCGCCCGCACCTAAACCTTGAAGTGCGCGAGTAGCAATTAACTCTGTCATATTTTGTGAAGCGCCAGCTAAGAAAGACCCAATAAGAAAGGTCACGATTGCGAATTGAAAAACAACTCGGCGACCGTAGATATCCGAGATTTTTCCGTACAACGGAGTCGAAGCGGTTGAGGTTAATAGGTAAGCAGTTACAACCCATGTGTAGTGGTTTAATCCATTAAAATCTTCGACAATACTTTTAAGTGCCGTAGAGACAATTGTTTGATCAAGTGCTGCGAGTAAAAGGCCCGTCATGAGCCCACCCAGGATGACCATGATTTCACGATGTGTGTGTTCTTTAACGGGTGCAGTACTCATTTAAGGCAGCCTCTCGAATAATTATTTATGGTGATAAGGATGTGGCAAAGCCGCATGCGATAGCGGTAAGTTTACTCCGTGAAATCAGTAATCGCCGAAAATCTTGTGAAGACCTACAACAAAGGTGAAGTCAAAGCTCTTGATGGTTTAAGCCTTGATGTTGAAGAAGGCACCGTTTTAAGCGTGCTTGGTCCCAATGGCGCAGGAAAAACAACGACTGTGAGAATTCTCGCAACATTGCTTGCACCAGATTCAGGTAGAGCAAGTGTCGGTGGAATTGACGTAATCGCTCATCCTGAAAAAGTTCGCGAAGTAATTGGATTATCTGGTCAATACGCAGCAGTTGATGAAACTCTGACCGGCTGGGATAACTTGGTCATGTTTGGACGTTTGTATCACTTGAATAAAAAGGCTGCGATTAAGAGAGCGGATGAATTACTAGAACGATTCTCATTAACTGATAGCGCTAAGAGACCAATTAAAACTTATTCGGGTGGAATGCGTCGCCGTCTTGATTTAGCAGCATCACTCATTGTGCAGCCCAAGGTACTTTTTCTTGACGAACCAACTACCGGACTCGATCCACGTGGTCGACAAGAGATGTGGGGAGTCATTGAAGAACTCGTTAAAGGTGGCGTGACGTTACTTCTTACCACCCAGTATTTAGAGGAAGCAGATCAATTAGCTGATGACATTGTGGTCATCGATCATGGAAAAGTTATTGCACGCGGATCATCGGATTCTCTTAAAAAAGAAGTTGGCGGCGAACGTCTTGAGGTAGTTGTTGAACAATCAAATATCGCTAAGACATTAGAAATTGTTGCTCGTGTTAGCGGAAATAAGCCAACACTTGATGAAGGGCTTCGAAAGATTTCTGCCCCAGTTTCAAGTGGTTCGCTAGCGTTAATGGAAGTTTTACGTTCGATGGATAGTGACGGAATCCATCCATTAGATGTTGGGTTAAAACGTCCATCCCTTGATGACGTATTTATGTCGCTAACTGGTCACGCAGCTGAAGTTGAGGAAGTGAAATCATGAGCGTAATAAGTGATTCAATAGTTATTACAAAGCGTCAATTACTCCAATTATCTCGAGTGCCAGAAGTGCTTATTTTCTCAACAATTCAACCAGTTATGTTCGTACTTCTGTTCAGATTTGTTTTCGGTGGGTCAATCGAAACTGGTCAACCTGGGGGATACGTACAACTTTTAATGCCAGGAATCTTCGTACAAACCGTTGCTTTTACTTTGGCAGCAACTGCTTCAGGACTTGCAGAAGATATGAAAAAGGGATTAATTGATCGATTTAGATCTCTTCCTATTGCTCGCTCCGCACTTACCATTGGCAGAACGCTCGGAGATTCACTTCTTAATATCGTTGTTCTAGCCGTTATGGGGTTAACAGGATATTTAGTTGGGTGGCGGCCAACATCTGGCTTGTTTAATGTAGCCCTTGCATTCTTATTCTTATTATTCTTTGGTTATGCGCTTTCGTGGGTAGGTATTTATATTGGTCTATCTGCGCGTGATGCTCGAGTAGTTCAAAATGTAAGTTTCCTAGTCACATTCCCACTTACATTTTTATCAAATGCATTCGCGCCAACAACAGGAATGCCAAGACCACTGCAATATGTTGCTGAGTGGAATCCAGTATCAACAATGGTTGCCGCTTGTCGTCAACTATTTGGACTCGAAAATCAATTTGGAGCTACTGCCGGCTCGTTTCCAAGTGAAAATCCATTAACGATGTCACTTATTTACATGGCAATAATTATGATTATTTTCGTTCCAATGAGTGTTAAGAAGTATAAGAACGCAAGTAACTAATTGTTACGAGTAGTACTCAGCGTGCTTAATTTGTACTGAAATCCTCTTTCCGTTCGGTGCGGTGTATGACACGCTGTCGCCAACCTTTGCTCCCATAACTGCAGCACCTAGCGGAGATTTTTCGCTGTAGACATCTAGATCGCCCGAAGCAATTTCTCTGGAACCAAGTAAAAACTTTGTTTCATCACCAGCAACCGTTGCGGTGATAACCATTCCAGCACCGACAACTCCATCTTCGCTCGCAGGTGGAGTTCCGATGTGAGCATTTTCTAGCATCTGCTTTAACTGACGAATTCGAGCTTCGATTTTTCCTTGCTCATCGCGTGCAGCGTGGTAGCCACCATTTTCTTTTAGATCACCTTCCGCACGTGCTGCTTCAATTTTCTTAACAATTTCAGTGCGAGCTTCACCTTCGAGGTGCGCCAATTCAGCAGCAAGACGATCTGCTGCTTCTTGTGTGAGCCACGTTTGCGAAGTCATAAGGGGTGTAACGGTAGCGAAAGGTGGACTAAATGTGAATTGAATTATTTAACGCGACAGCGAGCAACAAGTGCTGTGGCAGCAGCACTACGCGTAGGAATAGATGTGGTGCGTTCAAATGATGCTCGACCGGGGGTGATTTCATCCTCGATTTCTCCGACGATGTTTTTATCAACATCTCTTGCTTGAAGCGTGCAGGTTGCCGGCATAGTTGGATCATTTCGTTGGATGGCATATCTAATTGACACTTGTTCATCAGAAAGTACAGAGAATGAAATGAGAGTGATTCGAAACTCAGGTTTAGCGTGAAATAAGCCAGCCCAGAAAACCCACGTAATTCCAATTACGGCAAGAATAGTTGCAGGCAACTTCCATCCCTTAGCGGGCTTTATCCCGTATCTATCCTCGTATGAAAATTCTGAGGATCCCTTCGAATTCATGTGCACAGATTATCGCGAAAAGTGAGAGGATTTAGACATGCAAAAAGATGTAAGTATGGGCTTAGCTGGCTCGCTAACAATGATTTTTTTAACTGTAGCTGTTGTGCTACTGCTTCGGAGTTTTTACAAACGTTTTAACCGGTTGCAGAATAACAAAGACGAACAACAGAACTAATTTGCCCTGTGTTTAAGAAGTTTCTGGAGTACACCTCACTTCTTCTTATTGCCGCGATTTTTGTTGGACTTGGTTTATGGCAACTTGATAGAGCGAAAAGTTTGAAGGAAATACTCAATGCACCAGCGCCGGCAATTTCTGCTCCTGTGGCACTTCAAGAACTAGCAGTTCCTAGAGCACCACTTGATACAAAAGTTGATAGCAAGTCTGTAAGCGCATCAGGTTTTTATGTTGCTAACTTCAGGGCTCCAAATCAAAAAGATGGAGCCGGGATTGTTAAAGATTGGGAAGTTGCTCTTCTTCAAGTAGACACCAACGCCGGGATACTTGTTGTTCGTGGACTCTGGTCCGAGCGCTTGAAAGAACCGCAACTCGCAATGTCTAATCGCGTCGAAGTTGTTGGCACGCTGCGCGCCCATCAAAATGAAGATCGAGCTCTCAATTCACCAGGAGTAATTTCGCGTCTAGATAGCAGCGTCATTGTTGGACTGACAGATCTAGATTTGTATGACGGATATGTAATTGCTTTAGAAGAAAAGATTCGTGATGGGGAAATACTTCGGACCAGAGTCACGCCCGAGTTAAGAACTGCACGAATTCCAGGTTTTTATTGGCAACACATTTCATATGTTGTAGTTTGGTGGCTCATGGCGGCGGTGGTTCTTTACCTTCCAATTTATCGTCGTAGAGTTAAGTCCTAAGGGGGAAAATATGAGCGGCGTATTGATGAGATTCAGAGTGATGGCGATTATCGCTGGAGTGATGTCCCTTCTTTTGTGGTTTGGATATATGCCCGCCAAATACCTGATCGACAATCCTTCATTGCTTGACATGGTCCGCTGGGTCCCATTGGTGCACGGTTACCTCTATCCAATTTATATTCTGACGGCAATTCAATTTGCAGCCGTTCAACGTTTTCCCTTGAAACGGATGATCGGTTTCATTCTCGCAGGAACACTTCCAGTTGCTTCACTGATTGCGGAGCGCCGTGTTGTTAAGCAGTATTCGTAAATTAATTAAATCTGCGCTGTATCCACTGTATGAGTGGAGACTTGTCCGGGCATTAGATTTTTCGCAAACGCCTCACCACGTCGGTGTAATTCTTGATGGCAATCGGCGTTGGGCAAAAGCTAATCAAGTAGATCAACACGATGTTGGTGTTTCAAACTCGTCACGCGGTCATCGCGCAGGGGCTGAAAAAATTATCGAATTTCTTGGCTGGTGTGAGGAAGCCGATGTTCGAGTTGTAACGCTGTGGTTGCTCTCGACAGATAATTTCAAACGATCACAGGAAGAACTTGACGCACTACTTCGCATTATTGGAGAAACTGTTGATGCACTCGCTGCCACAAGGCGTTGGAATATTAAGGCCGTGGGTGCGCTGGATTTATTGCCAGAATGGCTTGCAACGAAGTTGAGCGATCTCAAACCCTTTAGAGATGATGGCGTAGAAGTAAATGTGGCCATTAGCTATGGCGGACGCCGAGAGATTGTTGATGCGGTCAAGAGTTATCTCACCACGAGTGCCGATAAGGGAAAGAGTTTAAATGATGCGGCCGCAGATCTGGATGCCGATGAAATTTCAAAATACTTATACACCGCAGGCCAACCAGATCCTGAATTGATAATAAGAACATCTGGTGAACAACGTCTCGGCGGCTTTTTGTTGTGGCAGAGCGCACTCTCTGAATACTATTTTTGTGAAGCTTATTGGCCGGACTTTCGTCGTGTCGATTTTTTTCGAGCCCTCAGAGCCTATTCTTTACGCCATAGGAGATTCGGGGGCTAAGGATTGACTGCTAGTAATAAAGGGCGAAAGACATATGTTCTCGACACCAGCGTGTTACTTGCAGATCCTGGAGCACTCGGACGTTTTGCCGAACACGAAGTAGTAGTTCCCATAGCAGTTATTGGTGAATTAGAAACCAAACGCGATCATCCCGAACTTGGCTACTTTGCTAGAGCAGCACTTCGAAGCCTTGATGATATTCGCTTGAAATATGGCCGCCTTGATCAACCAATAAAAATCAATCCTGAGGGCGGAACACTCTCTGTTGAGTTAAACCACACGGATTTAAGTTCAATGCCATATGGATTCTTACGAGATGGCACAAATGATTCGCGCATTCTGGCAATTGCAAAGAACTTAATGACAGATGGTAAAGATGTTGTGCTTGTGACAAAAGATTTGCCACTTCGTGTAAAGGCATCATCAGTTGGTGTCGAAGCAGAAGAGTATTTAGCCGAGTTAGTTTCAAGTAGCGGATGGACTGGCATTGAAGAACTTACAGTTGGCTCCAACGTTATTGATGACCTTTATGCATCTGATTTTGCAGATCACGAGGCCGCGCACTCACTACCAATTCATACAGGTGTAGTTCTGCATTCAGATCGAGCGAGCGCCCTTGCTCGAGTGACGGCTGATAAGAGATTGCAATTAGTCCGTGGGGACAGAACTGCATTTGGTTTACATGGCAGAAGCGCTGAACAAAGAATCGCTTTAGACCTATTACTAGATCCAGAAATTGGAATTGTTTCAATGGGCGGTCGAGCGGGAACCGGAAAATCAGCGCTCGCGTTATGCGCCGGTTTAGAAGCAGTCATGGAGCGCCGGGCGCACAAGAAGATTGTAATTTTTCGTCCTCTCTATCCAGTTGGCGGTCAAGAGTTGGGGTACTTACCTGGAAGCGAAGGCGAAAAAATGTCGCCGTGGGCGCAAGCAGTCTTTGACACTCTCGGAGCGCTAGTCAGCCAACCAATCATTGATGAAATCATCGATCGTGGACTTATCGAAGTACTTCCTTTGACCCATATCCGTGGACGTTCGCTTCACGATTCATTTGTCATCGTCGATGAAGCTCAATCCCTAGAGCGCGGAGTCTTGCTCACCGTGCTCTCCAGAATCGGACAGGGTTCCCGGGTTGTCCTAACTCACGACATTGGTCAGCGAGATAATCTTCGAGTCGGTCGCCATGATGGAGTTGTCGCAGTTGTTGAGACGCTTAAGGGGCATCCGCTCTTCGCCCACGTGACCTTGACCCGCTCAGAGCGCTCTGCGATTGCAGCTCTTGTAACTGAGATGCTCGAAGGTCCGATTTCGGGCTAAAGTTTAATCTCACACTCACATATCGGACATATCAGACTTTCTCAATGCTGACCTGCGCTTTTACTTGTCCACAGATTTAGGTTTTTCTACGAATTTGCGACTCACGCTGCGATTGAGTTGCCCGACTCACCCCTACAAGACACTCTAAAGACATCTAAAGAGTTATTGCACGGCTGAAAAAGGGAAAGGAGGGCGTTATGAGAAAGACACTGCTCGCAATCTGGGCGACTATCGCGACCCTTCTTTTTGTAACAAGCGCTCAGCCAACCGCCTATGGTCTGGAATTTCCGATGACCACTCGCTTGGTTTTGCCTGATGCACCAGCTGGGACAGCACTCTTGGTGGTTGCCCCATCGACTGCGACCGCCGTTTCGGCGTCATTGACGAGCGCTCTGGATTCCCGCCGAACTGTTTTTTCAAATGAGATCGCACTGGTTTCAGCAATGAGTCTTGCTATCGAAGCCGCCCGCGAACCTATGGGGGCCAAGCGTTTTGCCAAAGAGATGATGGCTAACGAGTACGGCTGGGGCGATGATCAGTACACATGTCTGAATCGTCTCTGGACAAAAGAGAGCCACTGGAATTACCAGGCACGTAATCCTCGATCAGGTGCCCATGGAATTGCTCAGGCACTACCGGCTACAAAGATGGAAAAAGTCGGCACAGATTGGCGCACAAATCCAATCACTCAAATTCAGTGGGGACTTCTTTATATTTCAGAGCGTTACGACGCGCCATGTGAAGCATGGAATAAGTGGCGCAAGAGTCGTTATTACTAAACCGGCTTCTTTCCGATTGTTAATGGCTTAGAAGTTTCTGCAAAAAAATCATTTCCTTTATCGTCAACAACAATAAATGCTGGGAAATCCACAACGTCAATTTTCCATACAGCTTCCATACCTAACTCTTCAAAATCTAAAACTTCGACTTTCTTAATGCAATCTTGAGCAAGTCGAGCAGCAGGACCGCCGATTGACCCAAGATAAAAACCACCATGCGCTTTGCACGCGTTTGTTACAGCAAGGGAACGGTTGCCTTTCGCCAACATCACAAATGATCCACCCCGTGATTGGAAATACTCAACGTATGAATCCATGCGCCCGGCAGTTGTTGGACCAAAAGAACCTGAGGCATAACCGGCCGGAGTTTTTGCAGGACCTGCGTAATACACCGCATAATCTTTTAGATATGAAGGCATTGGTGCACCAGCATCCATGGCCTCTTTAATTTTTGCATGCGCTAAATCGCGAGCTACAACAAGAGTTCCAGAGAGGGAAAGTCGAGTTTTCACCGGATGCTTGGATAACTCAGCACGAATCTTTTCCATAGGTTGATTGAGATCGATGTTGACGACGCCATCTGCTAAGTGTTCATCGTGAGTCTCTGGCAAGAAGCGGGCTGGATCTCGCTCCATTTCTTCAATAAAAATGCCTTCTTTAGTGATCTTTGCTTTCGCTTGTCGATCAGCAGAGCACGAAACAGCTATCGCAATTGGAAGTGATGCGCCATGTCTAGGCAGACGAACAACACGAACGTCGTGACAGAAATACTTTCCACCAAATTGCGCTCCGATACCAAGTGTTCGTGTGAGCTCGAGTACTTCTTTTTCTAATTCGATATCTCTAAAGCCGTGACCAGTTTTCGCATCACCAGATGTAGGAAGTGAATCTAAATAGTGTGTACTCGCCAACTTTGCAGTTTTAACTGTGTGCTCTGCACTGGTACCACCAATAACAATTGCCAAGTGATATGGCGGACATGCAGCGGTTCCGATGGAGCGCAATTTTTCATCCAACCACGCCATGAAGCTAGTTGGGTTAAGGACAGCTTTTGTCTCCTGATATAGGAACGATTTATTTGCGCTTCCGCCACCCTTAGCGATGAATAGAAAGTTGTACTCATCTGGATGGTCGCTGTCTGCAAAAATTTCAATCTGAGCAGGCAGGTTATTGCCTGTATTTTTTTCTTCCCATGTTGTCACAGGTGCGAGTTGGGAATAACGCAGATTCAAAGTTGTGAATGCGTTATAGATTCCTTTGGATATAACTTCTTCATCTTTGCCTAGGGTAAAAACATTTTGACCTTTTTTAGCCATGACGAGAGCGGTACCTGTGTCTTGGCACATTGGCAAGATTCCACCAGCAGAGATGTTGGCATTCTTTAAGAGATCTAAAGCCACGAAGCGATCGTTAGGAGAACTCTCAGGATCTTTCAAAATGGCTGCTAATTGTTCGAGATGCGCTGTGCGTAAATAATGCGAAATGTCATGCATTGCAGTCGATGTGAGCATCTCAATTGCCTCTGGCGCAACGGTGAGAATTTCCCGACTGCCAACTTTTTCTACAGAGATTCCAGCAGATCCAAGATTGCGATACGCGGTCGTGTCTTTGCCAATCGGCAACAAATCACTGTATGAAAATTCTGGTGCCATATTTATTCAGCTTTTGGTTTCGCTGCGCTTAACTTCTTACGCGCACCATCTAGCCATTCTTGGCAGATCGCTGCTAATTCTTCTCCGCGCTCCCACAATTTCAGTGATTCTTCGAGGGTTGCACTTCCGGCTTCAAGGGATGACACCACTTGCGCTAACTCTTCACGCGCTGCTTCATAGGAAAGCTTTTTCTCCGATGCCATGAGATAAATGTACTCCTTGCTTATTTATCTGTAACTGTGGCGTTGGTCTCGCCAGCAGCAAGTCGTAAGCGAAGTTTTTGACCAATTTTTAAACTCTTGGCGTCACGAGCAATAGAGCCATCCTCTAATTGCACGAGCGAATATCCACGATCCAAAGTTGCTTGTGGGGAAAGTGCTCTCACTCGAGCGCGCATTTGTGTGAGGTCTTCAGCCGCAAGTGTTAATCGAGATGAAAAACTTCTAACGCTCCTGTCGCGCAATCCAGTGATAATTTCCTCGCGGCTTGTAACTAGCACCATGGGATCATGCAAGACTGGGCGGTTAATCAAGTTTTCTATCTTTGATGTTTCCAAATCAAGAGATGAGAGAATGTATCTCTTTGCGCGATCGCGAAGTGCTTTTATCAATTCAATTTCTTCAGCAATATCGGGGACAACTCGTTTGGCCGCATCCGTTGGAGTTGATGCGCGAACATCGGCCACAAGATCTAACAGTGGTGAATCTTTTTCGTGACCGATGGCGCTAACAATTGGAGTTTCACACGACGCGGCTAGTCGAACTAATGATTCATCGCTAAAAGGAAGCAAATCTTCAAACGATCCACCACCACGAGTAATAATGATGACATCAACATCTGCCATTGCTTCGAGTTCTGAGAGAGCAGCCGATACTTCCACGACTGCGGCAGCACCTTGAACTGTTACTTCGCGAATTTCGAATTCAACTGAGGGCCAACGACGTTTAGCGTTTTCAACGACATCTTTCTCTGCATCCGTATTACGTCCGCAGATTAGACCAACTTTTCTTGGAAGCAGTGGAAGTGCAACTTTTCTTTCAAGAGCAAACAAACCTTCACTTGCAAGAAGAGTTTTTAGCTCTTCTAGACGAGCCATTAATTCGCCTATTCCAACCTGGCGAATTTCACGCGCGGAAAGTGTGAGAGAACCATTTTTTGTATACCAAGATGCTTTGGCGTACATGACAACGCGTGCATTTTGAGGCAAGGGTGCAACACTAGATAAAACAGAGCGATGGCACATCACTGAAATACTCATATCAACACTTGTGTCACGAAGGCGCATGAATGCCATGCCACCGCTTCGTTCATTAATTTCAGAAATTTCGCCTTCAATCCAAATTGGTCCAAGGCGATCTACGTAATCTTTAATTGCTTCAGTAACCACGCGTACAGGAGCGGGGGATTCACGTGAAGTTTCGAACATGGGGCGAGCCTAATAGACTGCACCTATGGCCAAGAGAATTCTCCTTGCTGCGCCGCGCGGTTATTGCGCAGGAGTTGATCGCGCCGTTATCACCGTTGAAAAAGCACTCGAACTTTACGGTGCACCTGTTTATGTACGAAAAGAAATTGTCCACAATAAGCACGTCGTCTCAACGCTGGAAGCGCGTGGAGCAATTTTTGTTAATGAAACAGATGAAGTTCCAGAAGGAAGAACTGTTATTTTTTCTGCGCATGGAGTTTCTCCTGCCGTCCACGAACAAGCGGCATCACGGAGTTTAAAAACTATTGATGCCACATGCCCACTCGTAACTAAAGTTCACAATGAAGCAAAAAGATTTGCCTCAGAAGATGCTGAAATTTTGTTGATCGGCCACCATGGTCATGAAGAAGTCGAAGGCACTGCTGGCGAAGCTGTAGGAAAAGTGAAAATTGTAGATGGCTTAGACGGTGCCCGAACAGTGCAGCCAACTCCAGGAAAAAAACTTGTGTGGCTTTCGCAAACAACCTTAAGTGTTGATGAGACTCTCGAAACAGTTAAAATTCTTAAGGAGCGTTTCCCAGAAATATCTGATCCACCCAGTGATGACATCTGTTATGCGACTCAAAATCGTCAAGAAGCAATTAAGGAAATTGCACCCCAATCAGATTTAGTCATTGTTGTGGGTTCTCAGAATTCATCCAACTCAGTTCGCTTAGCTGAAGTGGCACTCGAATACGGAGCAAAGGCTTCTCATCTAGTTGATTTTGCTCAAGAGGTCCAAGAACATTGGCTAGATGGCGTTGAAACAATCGGAGTTACAAGCGGTGCATCTGTTCCTGAAATTTTAGTAAAGGACGTTCTTGCATTCTTAGCCGAGCGAGGCTTTTCTGATGTTCGAACAGTAACTGCAAAAGAAGAGTCCCTTCTTTTCTCATTGCCACCAGAATTACGTAAAGATTTAAAAGCTGCGGGTCAATGAAAGCTATTCAACTCACCGCCTTTGGCGGTCCAGAAGTAATGAGTATTAGTGAAATCGCAGACCCTATTCCTGGTGCAAATGAAGAGTTAATTAACGTGACGTCAATCGGAATTAATTACGCTGACACGCACCAAATCGAAAATGGATATTTAGCACCTCAAAAATTACCTCTGATTCCTGGACTAGAAGTTGTAGGTACTACCCAAAGTGGTCGTCGAGTTCTTGCATCGGTAAGCGGTGGGGGTTACGCACAAAAGGCAGTTGCAAATAAAGCCTTCATGATTGAAATTCCAGATGGCGTTACAGATGGTCAAGCACTTTGCATGTTGGTTCAAGGCACAACTGCATGGCATATTTTAAAAACCGTGGGTCACGTAAAACCTGGCGAAAGTGTTGTGATCCATGCAGCAGCAGGTGGCGTGGGAACACTTGCTATTCAATTGGCAAAGATGTGGGGCGCAAAAGTCATTGCCGTTACATCTTCGACAGAAAAATCCGCCCTCGCTACTCAACTCGGCGCAGATGTTGTAGTAGACGCTACGTCACAGAATTTAGCTGCAGATATGCTTGCTGCAAATGGTGGCAAACCAGTTGATTTAGTTCTTGAAATGGTCGGTGGAAAAACACTTGATGCATCTCTAGAAATTTTGGCTCCTTTTGGCCGCCTCATCACTTACGGAAATGCATCGCGCACCGCCGCAAAAGAAATTAATCCCGGATCACTTATGGGTGGCACAAAAACAATTACCGGTTTTTGGCTTGCGCATTGCTTTGGAAACAAAGCATTACTCAATGATGTTATTGAGGAATTATTTGCACTAGTGCTTGCACAAAAATTAAAACCAGTAGTAGGTGCAACCTTTGGTTTGAGCCAAGCCCGCCAAGCACATGAAGCGATGCTTGCGCGGCAAACAACTGGAAAAATTACCCTTGACCCTGCGCGATAAGCGCTCTCTTTTTCATTTTTTGCAGGTGAGGTTGTACGCTCACACTTCTACCACTGCCCCCCTAGCTCAGTCGGTAGAGCGTTTCCATGGTAAGGAAAAGGTCACCGGTCCGATTCCGGTGGGGGGCTCGAAAGTGAAGTAATAAAGATGTAGCAATACA
>Ga0214917_10001041_pt1 | contig 36303 bp, 34 predicted proteins | sample LL_1208_BB_MetaG_FD_177983 | JGI IMG/M metagenome (GOLD analysis project Ga0214917, IMG submission 177983) | Freshwater microbial communities from Lake Lanier, Atlanta, Georgia, United States - LL_1208_BB | ecosystem: Environmental > Aquatic > Freshwater > Lake | place: USA: Georgia | collected... | reverse complement strand
AATCCACAGGCAAACAAAACTGCTGGCCTTCATGATGCGGCCCATTTTGCCAATCTACCGACGCTTACCCCTATGCAACTGGAACTTGCGCAGCAGGTTCTACTTGGCCAAATGCCTTGCGAGTTGGGTGCCTCGGTGTTGGTTCAAGCTTTGCCTCAGGCTGCGGGTTATTTTCAAATCCACTTCGGTAAGCAGCGTTTTGTGTTGGCCCCGGTGGAAACCTCCACAGGCGCTTTGAGGCTAGAAGATCCCAGAACAGGTGCAGTATGGCTTCAGCTTGCCAATAAATCCATGATGATGAACAGCCAATTGGGCAAGAGGGTGGTGGACGAGTGCATGAGTCCATCGCAAACTCAAGTGGCCCGTGCCATGGAAAAAAATCCGCCCCCTTCATTGCTAGAGCCGATGCCTACTCCCAAAATTTTGCAGAATTCTTTTGCTCAACAAGATTCACCCAATTAACCCCCGCTTTTATTAAGTCATTCAAAGGAGTTCTCATGTTGCAAACCTACCGTACCCATGTTGCAGAACGCGCTGCTTTGGGCATTCCTGCCTTGCCCTTATCAGCCAAGCAGACCTCTGAGTTGATTGAATTGCTTAAAAACCCACCCCAGGGTGAGGCATCCTTTTTGCTCGATCTGATCACGCACCGCGTGCCTGCTGGCGTGGACGATGCAGCCAAGGTCAAAGCCAGCTACTTGGCAGCGGTCGCCCACGGCACTGAGGTTTGCTCTCTGATCAGCCGCGCCAAAGCCACCGAGTTGCTGGGCACCATGTTGGGCGGGTACAACCTGACCCCCTTAATTGATTTGTTGGACGATTCTGAAGTGGCTTCTGTGGCAGCAGAGGGCCTCAAGAAAACTTTGCTCATGTTCGATCAGTTTCATGACGTGCAGGAAAAATCACAAAAAGGCAATGCGTTTGCCAAAGCAGTGATTCAAAGCTGGGCTGATGCCGAGTGGTTTACCTCCCGCCCTGAAGTACCCCATAGCTTGAGGCTCACTGTATTCAAAGTCACTGGCGAGACCAACACCGATGACTTGTCCCCAGCGCCTGATGCCTGGAGCCGACCCGATATTCCCTTGCATGCATTGGCGATGCTCAAAAACAAACGCGATGGCATCACACCTGAAGAAGACGGCAAGCGCGGACCTATCAAGTTCATTGAGGATCTACGCGCCCGTGGCAACCTGGTGGCCTACGTAGGCGATGTGGTCGGCACAGGTTCTTCCCGCAAGTCGGCCACCAACAGTGTGTTGTGGTTCACAGGCGAAGACATTCCCTTCGTGCCTAACAAGCGATATGGGGGTGTGTGCTTGGGCTCCAAGATCGCGCCTATCTTTTACAACACCATGGAGGACGCAGGGGCGCTGCCAATTGAGCTTGATGTCAGCCAGATGAACATGGGAGACGAAATCGAGTTGCGTCCCTACGAAGGCAAGGCCCTCAAAAACGGCCAGGTGATTGCCGAGTTCACTCTCAAAAGCGATGTGTTGCTTGATGAAGTTCGAGCTGGGGGCCGTATTCCCTTAATTGTGGGGCGCGGCTTGACTTCCAAAGCCCGCGATGCATTGGGTTTGCCACCCTCTACCCTGTTCCGCCTGCCTGACAGCCCAGTCGATTCCCAAGCTGGCTTCACTTTGGCGCAAAAAATGGTGGGCCGTGCATGCGGCTTGCCAGCGGGCAAAGGCGTGCGCCCAGGCACCTATTGCGAACCCAAAATGGCCAGTGTGGGTTCGCAAGACACCACCGGCACCATGACTCGAGACGAACTCAAAGACTTGGCTTGCCTTGGTTTTTCATCTGATTTGGTGATGCAGTCTTTCTGTCACACTGCGGCCTATCCCAAGCCCGTGGACGTGAAAATGCACCACGAACTTCCGGAGTTCATGAGTAACCGTGGCGGTATTTCTTTGCGTCCGGGCGACGGCATCATCCACAGCTGGCTCAATCGCATGTTGTTGCCTGACACCGTGGGTACAGGTGGCGACAGCCACACCCGCTTTCCGATTGGTATCAGCTTTCCTGCCGGTTCCGGTTTGGTTGCCTTTGCAGCTGCCACGGGCGTGATGCCCTTGGATATGCCTGAAAGTGTCTTGGTGCGTTTCAAAGGCCAAATGCAACCTGGCGTGACGCTGCGTGATTTGGTGCATGCGATTCCGCTCTATGCCATCAAGCAGGGTCTGTTGACCGTTGAGAAAAAAGGCAAGAAAAATATTTTCTCTGGCCGAATTCTTGAAATTGAAGGTTTGCCCGATCTCAAAGTGGAGCAAGCGTTTGAACTGTCCGATGCGTCTGCGGAGCGTTCTGCAGCGGGATGCACCGTGCGCCTGAACAAGGAGCCGGTGATCGAATACATCAATTCCAACATTGTGCTGCTCAAAAACATGATCGCTCAGGGGTACCAAGATGCCCGCACGATCACCCGCCGTATCAAGGCCATGGAAGCCTGGTTGGCCAATCCTGATTTGCTTGCGCCTGACGCCAATGCCGAGTACGCGGCTGTGCTCGAGATTGATTTGTCTCAAATCACAGAGCCGATTGTGTGTTGCCCCAATGACCCTGACGACGCCAAAACCTTGTCGGATGTGGCTGGCTCCAAAATTGATGAAGTCTTTATTGGCTCTTGCATGACCAATATTGGTCATTTCCGCGCAGCCTCCAAGCTGCTTGAAGGTAAGCGTGATATTCCAGTCAAGTTGTGGATGGCTCCTCCTACCAAAATGGATGCCCATCAACTTAACGAAGAAGGTCACTACAGCGTTTTTGGAGCCGCAGGGGCACGTATGGAAATGCCGGGTTGCTCTTTGTGCATGGGCAATCAAGCACAGGTCAAAGAAGGTGCTACGGTCATGTCCACCAGCACACGCAACTTCCCTAACCGTTTGGGAAAAAATACCAATGTGTATCTCGGCTCTGCAGAGCTCGCGGCAGTGTGTTCCAAGCTGGGCCGCATTCCGACCCGTGAGGAATATTTAGGCGATATGGCTGACCTGAATGCCCAAGGCGACAAGATCTACAAGTACATGAACTTCGATCAAATCGAGGAGTACAAAGAGGCCGCCCAGGCAGTTGTCACAACCTGAGGTTTATTGGCTGATCAGCCTGGCCTCCTCCACTTGCCACTCAAAGTAGCGTTGGAAGCTGAAAGCCAGGCTGGACATCAACACCGTGGTGCCCACCAAAAGGCTTAAGGCAACAACGGTGATGGTCAACCAATTGGTTTGCCCGGCAGGTGACTCACTGGGTTCTGTAGGGTTGAACCTGGAATTCCATTTGGTTTTGTCCATCAGCCCATAAACGATGGCGTTCAATGCGCATGCTGAAATAGTAAAGCCCAGCAAGGGAATCAGCACCCAGCTTATAGGGTCGTCTTGTCCCAAATCACGCATGCGTTCTACCCCATACCAACCCAGTGCCGTGGGTATGGGCAGAAACCACCCTAGGTTGTCTTGAAATCCATACAAATAAAACCGGTGTAAGCCCAAAGGCCCCGTTAAAAAGGCCAAACAGGTGGCTAGAGTTTTGTTTTTCATGTGTTGGATTGTCTTACGGATGTCCCATCATTTGCAGAGTGGCTATAATTTGCCCCTTTCGGTGTGTCGCTGGCCGGGTGGCCTTAGCGCGTGTCTCAACACCGAGCCTATACAAATGCTTTCAATATTGAGAGCATTTACCACCCAAAGGATCCAATATGGTCGTTATTCGACTCTCACGCGGCGGCGCAAAGGCCCGTCCGTTTTTTAACATTGTGGTTGCTGACAAGCGCAATCGTCGTGATGGGCGCTTTATTGAGCGCATCGGCTTTTACAACCCCATTGCAACTGGCGGTGAAGAAAGCATTCGCATTGCTCAGGACCGTTTGAGCTACTGGAGAGGGGTGGGTGCGCAAGCTTCCCCTACTGTAGAACGCCTGATCAAGCAGGCCGCAGCTAAGGCGGTCTGATTCTGGCGCTAGAAGCCGTAGAACTTCCAGAAGACGCCATAGAAGTCGGGCGTATTCTGGATGCATGGGGGGTCAAGGGTTGGATCAAGGTGCTGCCTTACAGCGCCCAACCTGAGGCCCTTTTCTCATCTAAGCGTTGGTACTTAAAGCCCTCTGAGCGGGGAGCCAAAACTTTTGAGGGCACCTTGCTGCTCCCTATTTCGCAAGCCAAAGACCACGCAGATACCATCGTGGCATCTTCCCATGACATCCTTGACAGAACGGCTGCAGAGGGCCTTAAGGGCGCTCGCATCTTTGTGGCCAGATCCAGCTTTCCTACGGCTGCCAAAGATGAGTATTACTGGGTTGATCTTATGGGACTTCAAGTGATCAACCGGCAACAACGGCTCCTGGGTACAGTGGTAGACCTGATGTCTACGGGTCCCCAAACAGTGCTGGTGGTTCACGAACAAGCCAATCCCAAACCTGTTGAGCGCATGATTCCCTTTGTGGCGGCATTTGTGGACGACGTGGATTTGCCCACACGCACCATTAAAGTGGATTGGCAGCCCGACTTTTGAAGTTGAGGACGCCCCATCTCCCAACCCAAATATCATGCGTTTTGACGTTCTGACCCTGTTCCCCGAACTGTTTGAGCCTTTTTTTAAAAATGGGATCACGCGGCGCGCCTATGAAATGGGCTTGGTCGAAGTGCTCCTGCACAACCCTAGAGATTTTGCTGAGGGCAACTACAAGCGTGTGGATGATCGTCCGTTTGGGGGCGGACCAGGTATGGTGATGATGCCTGAACCCTTGTTTGCCGCCTTGCAAGCAGCTCAGAACCAACGCTCGCAACCCGCGCCCGTATTGCTGTTCACTCCCACGGGCAAACCTTTCACGCATGCCATGGTGGAGCATTGGGCACAAAGCCAGGGTGCCGTGCTGATTTGTGGCCGTTACGAGGGCATTGATCAGCGTTTTATCAACGCCTGCGTGGATGAAGAGTACAGCCTAGGAGACTTTGTGCTTTCCGGAGGGGAACTGCCTGCCATGACCCTGCTTGATGCCGTGGCCCGGCTGCAGCCGGGGGTCTTGGGCGACGAAGACAGCCATCAGCTCGACAGCTTCAATCCTGTTTTAGATGGCCTGTTGGACTGCCCTCATTACACCCGCCCTGAAAGCTGGCTGGGCGAGACGGTTCCTGAAGTGTTGCTCTCAGGGCACCATGCCCAAATTGAGCAATGGCGCAGAGAGCAGCGTTTGTTGCTCTCTGCCAGCTTGCGGCCCGATTTGATAGAAAAAGCAAGAAGTGCGGGCCGCCTTACAGCCTCAGACGAAAAGCTTTTGAATCAGCTTTTTTAACTCTCTCGTATAATCAAAAGCTTTTTGATCCTCTGCCAGACCGCAAAAAATTACTTTTTGCTTAAACATCATTCCGATGTAGGGTGCTTGCAAGATCCTTACGAGGTCACTATGAATTTGATTCAAACGCTCGAACAGGAAGAAATTGCCCGTCTCGATAAAAAAATCCCCGAGTTTGCCCCTGGCGACACCGTGATTGTGAATGTCAACGTGGTTGAAGGCACTCGCAAGCGTGTTCAGGCATACGAAGGCGTGGTCATTGCCAAGCGCAACCGTGGCCTTAACAGCGGCTTTATTGTTCGCAAAATCTCCAGTGGTGAAGGTGTGGAGCGTACGTTCCAAACCTACAGCCCTTTGATTGCCAGTATCGAAGTCAAGCGCCGTGGTGATGTCCGCCGTGCCAAGCTTTATTACTTGCGTGATCGCAGCGGTAAATCTGCACGCATTAAGGAAAAGTTGGTCTCTAAGACTTCTGCTGCAGCTGTCGCAGCTCCTGTCACTCCAGCCGAATAAACTTCAATCAAGAATCGGTGCCGATTCATTTCGGACCCAAAAACCGCCCAGTTTCATCACTGAGGCGGTTTTTTTATGATGCCTTCATGAGCCTGATCCCACTATCCAAGCTGCCAAATTTCGACCCCAAAAAGGTGCCTGTTTTGGGTGTCGACGACCACTTGCCTGCCGTGGCTGTAAAACATTTGTCGCCCGAGGCGTTAAAGGTCAGGTTTAACGCCACGCCTTATTGGGAGCCCGAAATCCATCGGGAACCTCCTATCTCTTCGAGGAGGGTTTTGCCAGCCGCTGTCTTGATACCCTTGGTGCGGCGGGCAGAACTCATGGTCTTGCTCACCCAAAGAACGGCGCACTTGGCTCATCACTCCGGACAAATTGCATTTCCAGGGGGGAAGATTGACGCGCATGATGCCAACGCCATCGAAGCTGCTTTGCGAGAGGCCGAAGAAGAGGTGGGGCTGCATCGCAGTTTCGTCCAAGTGTTGGGCACTTTAGCCCCTTACACCACTGGGAGCGCTTTTGAGGTGACGCCTGTAGTGGCATTGGTGGAGGCTGGCTTTCAGTTGCAGCTCAACCCCGGTGAAGTGGCCGATGTGTTTGAGGTGCCTTTGTCCTTCTTAATGAATCCAGCCAACCACCGACGGCATGAATATTGGTCTGATGGGGTCAGGCGTACCTGGTTTTCTATGCCATACCAAGATGAAGCTGTCGAGCGTTTCATTTGGGGGGCTACAGCGGGAATGTTGCGTAACTTCTACCGCTTTCTAATGGCCTAGACGCAACGGTTGTCTATGATGCATTCATGAGTTTCTTTGCAATTTTGGTGGCGCTTTTAGTGGAGCAGGCCCGCCCCATGTCCCATCAAGGCTGGTGGCAGCGTGCGCTTCAGGCCTGGATGCGATGGATCGTTCGCAATCTGGATGCAGGGCAGAAAACGCAAGCTTGGTTGGCTTGGCTGGTGGTCACCTTGCTGCCTTCAGCAATGATTTTGGGTATCTACTGGGTCCTCATGATCTGGGTGGGATGGCCTTTGGCGATGTTATTCAGCACCCTGATGCTGTACCTCACCCTGGGCTTCAGGCAGTTCAGCCATCACTTCACTGAAATTCGAGATGCCCTAGATGTGGGTGACGAAACCTTGGCTCGTCAACTCATGTCGGAGTGGCGGCATATGGATGCCAGTCGTTTGCCCAGGAGCGAAATCCTGAGGCTGGTGATTGAAGAATCCATTTTGGCTGCGCACCGCCATGTATTTGGTGTGCTGGCTTGGTATTCCATACTGGCAGCCTTGGGTTTAGGACCAGCTGGCGCATTGTTTTACCGTTTGTCCGATATGGCAGCGCACGTTTGGCCAAAGTTTTTGGAGCAACACAAATTACCTGTAAGTGAAGCAGCATGCGAGGCGGCGATATATGCTTGGCAATTGGTGGACTGGTTTCCAGCACGCATTACTGCCTTGGGATTTGCTGTAGTGGGCAGTTTTGAAGAGGCGATTGAGGGTTGGCGTCATCAGTCTTCAGACCCGGAATGCACCAACGAAAGCATCATACTGGCCTCCACCTCCGGGGCTATAGACGTGCGCTTGAAACCACTGGAATTCAATGAGGATGTAGCTGCTCAAAGTGAGCCAGAATTCGAGCATCTTCGAAGCGTCGTAGGCTTGGTGTGGCGCTCTGTTGTCATGTGGATGGTCTTGATTGCCTTGCTGACTTTGGCCAGACTGCTGGGCTGATCTGGCCAATATCAGAAAGTGCAATATTGGCAAGCGTTAGTACCTTTTGACGGAAAGTTCCTCGAATAAATCTTTGTAGATTTTGTAGCGCAGCGGGTGAATTTGGTCTGAACTCAGTGGTGGTGAATCTGAATTCGCTGTTTTAGCCGAAGCCGTTCCAACGGACGCTATAACTGCACATCCTGGTTCATGAAGATGGGTGCAGTTGTAAAACTTGCACTCTTGGGCATGGGCCTTAATGTCGGGCATCAAGCCTGTCAATTGCATTGGGTTGAGGTGTTGTAGCCCAAATTCTTGAAACCCCGGGGAGTCAATCAGCGCGGATTTCACCTCAAGGTCGAAAGGGTGTGCAAGCCAATACCATCGTGTGTGTGTGGTGGTGTGTTTGCCCGAGTTCAATGCTTTTGAAATTTCTCCAGTAAGCGCTTGAGCGTTGGGTACCAAACCATTCACCAACGTGCTTTTACCTGCCCCCGAGGGCCCAAGAAGCAGCGTGACCTTACCCAACAGCAAACTCAGAGGAGGGCTGGCAAGGTCTGGCGCAGAATCTAATGGGGGCGCATCTGGATGCCTGATGTCATGGGGCTTCAAGCTCATGGGGCTCACCTCATACCCCATTTGCCTGTAAGGCGCCAGTCGATTCCAAGCGCGGTTAAAGGATTCTTTTAAATCGCTCTTGTTCAACATAATGGCTGCCCCAATACCTGCGGCTTCCGAGGCAATTAAGGCTCTTGCCAATTGATGCTCCGAAAACTCGGGCTCAGCAGCAAGCCAAATCAAGACCAAGTCTAGGTTGGCCGCAAAAGACTTGGTTCGCAATTCATCTTGGCGAAAAAGCAAATTCCGCCTGGGTTCTATGGCTTCAATGGTGCCTTCATCTGTGCTGGGCAGCCACTGAACCTCATCTCCCACCACAGCAAGGTTTTGCTTTCCCCTGGGGTGACAAATCACCCTTTGTCCTTGATGGGTTTCAACCAAAACATGTCGGCCATGACCGGCCACAACCCGCCCCCAACTCAATCCGGTTTGGGGCATATTAGGACTGGACCTGAGGGCTCATCTGGCGGGTCCTGAACTTTGAGACATCAGAAGGTCGGTCAGTGTGGCGCAGTGCAAATCCCATGCCGTTATGCCGCCGGCATCGTGCGTGCGCCAACACACCACGCAATGCCCATAGGACACTTGCAAATCGGGGTGATGGTCTTGTTGGTTGGCCACAAACGCCAAGGCGTTCACAAAAGCCATGGTTTCATAAAAATTCGAAAAACCAAATTTCTTGGTAATGGCCAAATCTGCGCCGTCGCCATCCAAGGTCCAGCCATCTAATTGGGCCAAACCTGTCAGCAGATCAGTGGGTGAGAGCAAAGAACGGGCTTGCATAGGGGTATTGATGAGAAGAAGGATTTGCGAAACCGCTGCTTTACGCCTGCAACTTGGCCAGCCTTTGCGAGGCTGGCGGGTGCGAGTAATAGAACGCGACAAATACGGGATCTGGAGTCAGCGTCGCGGCATTGTCTTCGTAGAGTTTGAGCAAGGCGCTGCTCAAATCGTGCGCATTGGTTTGTTGCTTGGCGTAAGCATCTGCCTCAAATTCATGCTGGCGCGAAAAATAAGACATCACCGGCGACACAAAAAAAGTAAACAGTGGAATCACCATGACAAAAAGCAACAGGGCCAGTGCATCGTTGGGCGCCCCCAAGTTGGGTGCAACGCCCAAGCCCATATAAAACCAAGTTTGGCCAGCCAACCAACCCAGCAATGCAAAGCCCAGCAAGCTGGAAGCCAACATGGTGACCAAGCGTTTGATGATGTGCTTGTGCTTGAAGTGCCCCAGCTCATGGGCCAACACAGCCTCCACTTCAGTGGGGCTGAGCTTTTGCAGCAAGGTGTCAAAAAACACCACACGTTTGGATGCACCAAAGCCCGTAAAGTAAGCGTTGGCGTGAGCGCTTCTGCGGCTGCCATCCATCACATACAGCCCTTTGGAAGTAAAACCACACCTTTGCATCAAAGCGGTGACGCGTGCTTTTAGGGCTTCGTCATCCAAGTCTTTAAATTTATTGAACCAGGGTGCAATCACGGTAGGGTAAATCAAGAGTAACAACAAATTGAGCCCCATCCAAAGGCCCCAAGCCCAAAGCCACCAGAAGGTTCCGGCGGCGCCCATGACCCATAGAATCAGTGCGGCAATGGGCAAACCCACCACGGCGCCAATGAGCGTGGATTTGGCCAAATCGGTCAGCCACAGCTGCAGGTTCATGGTGTTAAAGCCAAATTGCTGCTCAATTACAAAGGTTTGGTAGGCCGATACAGGCAGCTCAAGCAAACTGCTGATCACCATAAAGCTTGTAAGCAGTATCAATTGAGCCGCAATGCCGTTGGGGGCTGTCCAGCCCAATGACTGCGTCACATCCGTTGACCATTCGTTTGCTGCGTCAAGTCCGCCAAACAAAGTCCAGCCCAGCAAAATGGCAGAGCTCCAAGCCATGTCCAGCAAGCCAAAGCGGGCCTTGCTCAGGGTGTAGTCGGCGGCCTTGTGGTGGGCTTCTTGTGACACTTGGGCCGAAAAAGCGGCTGGCACGGTTGGACGATTGAGTGCCACGTGTTTGATATGCCGGCTGGCCAACCAAGTTTTGATACCTAAATTGAGGATCAACAGGGCACAAAAAACCAATGTGAACCAATGTGCCGGTTGGTGGTCAAGGGACTCAAACATCATAGGGAATTGTCAGCAAAAGGGGTTCATGGAGTCAACGCATCCGAAGTGTAGGATAAAGACTCTTCATCATCTCAACCTGTTCATGATCACCCCCACTAAGGCAGACGCCAACCCTCAAGCACTTGCACTCTCTAAATCTGATCTCAATATGGTTTGGTTGGATTGCGAAATGACGGGGCTAGACCCTGAGGTTGAGCGGATCATAGAAATTGCCGTCATCGTGACATGCCCTCAACTTCAAACCCGAATAGAAGGGCCTGTTTTTGCCATTTACCAAACCGATGCAGTGCTCAATCAAATGGATGCCTGGAACAAAGGCACGCACGGGAAAAGCGGTCTTGTGGATCGGGTCAAAGCTTCCACCATTAAGGAGGCAGATGCCGAAGACCTGCTCATTTCTTTTTTATCGGCCTACGTACCCAAAGGCACTTCTCCCTTGTGTGGCAACAGCATTGGTCAAGACCGACGCTTTTTGGTCAAGTACATGCCTAAGTTGGAGGCCTTTTTTCATTATCGAAATGTGGACGTCAGCACTTTCAAAGAGTTGGCCAAGCGCTGGCGACCGGATGTGTACAGCAGCTTTAAAAAGCAACAAAAACACACGGCTTTGGCCGATGTGCACGAGTCCATTGACGAGCTCGTACATTACCGAGAGCATTTTTTAAAGCTCAACTAAGCCTTGATAGGGCTCAGGTGGCAAGGGCTAACCCTTAGAAAAGATGTTCATTTAGTCAAGCTGTGTCATAATAAGTTAACTCTTCAAACAAGAGTTTTCGCGCATCTCCCCTCACACACCGGACTTTGGTCAAAAGACCTGAATTCAGTCCCCGATTTCGGCTCAGCCGATCTAGGTTTCGTTTGATGGTGGATGTTTTCCCGCCATCAGCGATGCCCCGCAAGCTCGGGGTTCGCCTATGTGAGTACTCAAAATGACCGATACCTTTGATGTAACGGAAGACTTGTTGTCTTCTTCCTCTTTGGATTTACAAGCGGCAGACATTGCCATGGATGCAGCCCCGTCAGAATCTGCCTTACCCAACGGTTTTGTGCTGTTGGGTTTGGCGCCAGAACTGGTGCAGGCTGTTGAAGACTTGGGCTTTACACAGCCTACAGCTGTTCAAGAACGCGCTATTCCGTTGGCTTTGCCGGAAATGGGCAACGACCAAGCCCTAGATGCCGGCAAGCAACGCTTTATTGACCTGATGGTGTCCAGCCAAACAGGTAGTGGCAAGACTGCAGCCTTTTTGTTGCCGGTGTTGCATACCTTGCTGACGCAGCAACAGCAGGCAGTTGCACAAGAGCGCTTGGCTTTTGAACGTGCAGCCCAAGAAGCCGCAGCCAAGGGCGAAGCGCCACCCAAGCGCCCCAAGCGCAAAGATCCCACCAACGCCAGGCATTTCAAACCCGCGACCCCCGGTGCATTGGTGCTGTGCCCAACGCGCGAGTTGGCCCAGCAGGTCGCGCATGATGGAATTGATCTGGTCAAACATTGCCGCGGTTTAAGAATTGCCAATGTGGTGGGCGGTATGCCTTACCAATTGCAAATTGCCAAGCTTCAAAACGCCAACCTCGTGGTGGCCACACCCGGCCGTTTGCTGGACCTTCAGCGTTCCGGGCAAATCGACCTGAGTAAGGTGCAGTTTTTGGTGGTGGACGAAGCCGACCGCATGTTGGATCTGGGTTTCTCTGATGATCTGGCCGACATCAACCACCTGACCGAACAACGCCGCCAAACCATGATGTTCAGCGCCACCTTTGCACCGCGCATCCAGCAATTGGCCATGCGCGTCATGCACGACAACGGTGCGTCTGTTAAACGCATTCAAATTGACAACCCCCAAGAAAAACACAGCAATATCAAGCAAGTGCTGTTCTGGGCAGATAATCCGCAGCACAAGCGCTTGCTGCTCGACCATTGGCTTCGCGACAGCAATATTGACCAAGCCATTGTGTTCGCCAGCACCCAAGTGGAGTGCGATAGTCTGGCCAATGACTTGCAGCAAGATGGCTTTTCCGCTGTTGCGCTGCATGGTGCGTTAAGCCAAGGCCTGCGCAACCGCCGTTTGATGGCCTTGCGCCAAGGGCAGGTACAAATATTGGTAGCGACCGATGTGGCTGCACGTGGTATCGATGTACCCACCATCACCCATGTGTTCAACTTTGGGTTGCCCATGAAGGCTGAGGATTACACCCACCGTATTGGCCGCACCGGCCGAGCAGGGCGTGACGGTTTGGCCGTGACCTTTGCCGAGTTCCGAGACCGCCGTCGTATCAGCGACATTGAGTTCTACAGCAAGCAACCCTTTAAAGCTGAAGTCATTCCAGGCTTAGAGCCTAAGCAACGTTTCCCGCAAACACGTCCTCAAGACGACCGCGGCGCTTCACGTGGTCGCGGCGCTCCAAGAGATTCTCGTTTTGGGGGTCGTGGTCCTTCTCCTGAAGGCCTTGGATTTGAAGGCCGTGCCTCGGGTCGCCCAGCGGCGCCTAGGTCATTCTCTGACCGCCCGCCATTGGGCGCCAAGCCTGCTCGTGGTCCCCGCCAAGTGGGCGCTCAAAGCTTTGGCCAAGACGCTCCCAGATCTGAATATGCGGGTCCTAAGCCAGCTGGTAAGGTGTTTGTGCCCCGAGACTTTAAAAAGCGGGCGGCCAAGCCAAGCAGATAGTCGGATTACTCCATACTCAGCTGCCCGTCGGGGGAGGCCGCCAAGGTCTTCCCCTTAGGGGCGGTCAAGTAGGCCAGGGCCTCTGTGCCCTTCATACCGTAGGCCAAGCTCACAGGGCCCTTTGAGCTTTGTCCGCGTGCATGGCCGCTTATTTCATTGATCATCACAAAGCTCAGTTGCACATCGCTGCCATCACTGCATTTGAAGCTCATCACGCCATTTCGTGAAGCTGTAAAGCGCAAATTGGCGAAGCACGTCAGGGCCGGTTCATCGGCAGACTCCAAACTCACAGTACCTGTTCTGTCAGTGTAAAAACGCAGCTTACCTTGCAGCAAACTGCCATTGATGATGGCTGCGGCTTGCGTGGTCGACGAAAAAGTCTCTTGCCCATAGTTGTTGATTTTGGCGCAACCACTGATCACCAGCACCAACCCCAAGGGCAACAGCAAAAGTCCAAGCCAACGCGTCATGGAATGTTTCATGGAGCATTTCAATTGATTCATGGGTGCATCCTATGAGGGTTCACTCCATTTAAATCGTCAAATAAAAGGCCATTGGCCTCTTTCTCTATCGATTTGCCCAGTTTCAGTGCTTTTGCTTCAGGCCACTATGCCTTTGCTGCGCAACTCGGCAATTTGATCGCTGGTCAATCCCATATCGAGCAGCACTTGCTGCGTGTCTTCGCCTAAATGTGGTGCCGGGGTTCGCAACTGCCCTGGTGTGAGTGACATTTTGGGCACGATGCCCGGCACATCCACTTCATCGCCATCGCGCGTGCGCTGTTTCAAAATCATGTCGCGCGCACGGTAATGCGGGTCTTCAAAAATATCTTTCACGGTGTACACCCGTCCAGCGGGCACCTTCGCTTTATTTAATACTTCAAGTACCACTTGTATGGACCGGCTTTGGGTCCATTGCGCAATAGCGCCGTCTATTTCTTCTACCCGTTTGACGCGACCCGCGTTACTAGACAAGTCTGTGTCTTGCGCCAAATCATCTCGGCCAATGGAGGCCATCAACCTTTTGAAAATGCTGTCTCCATTACCTGCAACCAACACATAGCCATCTGCACAGGGGTATGCATTGGTGGGGGCCACACCAGGAAGGGCGCTGCCAGCGGCTTCTCTCACCACGCCAAACGCGCTGTACTCCGGCAGCAAACTTTCCATGACGTTGAACACCGATTCATGCAAGGCCACATCAATCACTTGGCCAGTGCCTCCATGCACTTTGCGGTGGTAAAGCGCCATCAAAATACCGATCACGCCGTGCAAGGCGGCCAAAGTGTCACCAATGGACACGCCCACACGGACCGGCACACGACCAGGCTCAGCCGTAAGGTGCCGCAAACCGCCCATGGCCTCACCAATCACGCCAAATCCGGGCATGTCTCTATAAGGCCCCGTTTGCCCATACCCAGAAATGCGCAACATCACCAAGCCAGGGTTGATTTTTTGCAAGTCTTCCCAACCCATGCCCCAGCCTTCAAGGGTGCCGGGTCTAAAGTTTTCAATCAGCACATCGGCTTCTTGAATCAGCTGTCGCGCCAGACTCTGCCCTTGAGGTTCACGCAAATCCAGCGCAATAGATTTTTTATTGCGCGACTGCACTTGCCACCACACCGACGTGCCCTTTTGAATCAGGCGCCATTGCCGCAATGGGTCGCCGGTGCCGGGGGGTTCAATTTTGATGACATCGGCGCCAAAGTCGGCCAAGGTTTTGCCACAAAACGGGCCGGCTATGAGCTGACCCATTTCAATAACCCGAAGCCCTTGTAAAGCCATGGGGGAAGATGAGGTAGGTAAATCGGTAGTCATAGGGCACATTTTTACAACAACTCGTCCACCAACCTTAATACTTGCCCAAGTGCATCCGGCGCATCACAGTGCACCACCCGCCGCTCGGGCATGGACCTCAGCCAAGTGATTTGACGCTTGGCCAATTGCCTCGTGGCTGCAATGCCACGCTCACGCAGTTCGGCCATAGGCCAAAGGCCATCCAATGCTTCCCAGCCTTGCCGGTAACCCACACATCGCATAGAGGGCAGGTTGGGGGTTAAGTCACCTCGCAATCTCAGCGTTGAAATTTCTTCCATCAGGCCTTGGGCCAACATGGCATCAAACCTTTGCGCAATGCGTTCATGCAACCATGCGCGGTGTTCCGGTTCCAGAGAAATCATGGGAGCCGGCATGGCCGATGCCATACGCCTATTGTGAAAGCTGGACAGAGGTTGCCCCGAAATTTCAAAGACTTCAAGAGCCCTTTGGATGCGCTGGGCATCGTGAGGCTCCAGCCTTTGCGCTGTCACTGGGTCCACCTTGGCCAGCTCAGCGTGCAGTGCTGGCCAACCCTTGGTTTGGGCTTGCGCCTCAATGGCCGCTCTCACTTGCGGGTCAGATGCCGGCATCTCGTCCATGCCTTCTAGCCAAGCTTTGAAGTACATCATGGTGCCGCCCGTCAATATAGGCAACTTTCCACGCCCCTGAATATCTTGCAACAAATGCGCCACATCTTTTACAAAAGCTGCGGCGCTGTAGGCTTGTGTGGGCTCCAAAATATCAATCAAATGGTGGGGTACCGCTGCCAATTCCTGGGGGCTGGGCTTGGCAGTGCCAATGTTCATGTGCCGGTACACCAGTGCTGAATCCACGCTGATGATTTCCACGCCTAAGCCCAAGCGGTCCATCCGCTCAGCAATGGCCAATACAGTAGCGGTTTTGCCACTGGCTGTAGGACCTGCAAGCATCAAATAGGGCGTCATCGCTTAACGCCCGCGCATGAACAAGGTGTCAAGGTCCTTGATGGTGACGGCTCGCCAGGTGGGGCGGCCATGGTTGCACTGGTCCGAGCGTTCTGTGCGTTCCATGTCCCGCAACAAAGCATTCATTTCTTCAAGGGTGAGCTTTCGGTTAGCCCGCACCGCAGCATGACAAGCCATGGTGGCCAGCAGTTCGTTGCGTGCTCTTTGAATCACATTGCTCGCATCGTGCTGCATCAACTCAGCCAACACACTGCGAGCCAGCTCCACCACATCGCCTTGTGTCAAAGAAGTGGGTACAGACCGTACTGCCAGCGTTTGGGGTGAAAACGGGGTAATTTCCAGCCCCAGCTGGGCCAAGGACTCAACATGTGTTTCAGCGGCAGTGACTTCTTGGGCAGTTGCAGCAAAGGTGGCGGGTATCAGCAAAGGTTGGCTGGGTATTGAGTATGTACCTTGCTCACCAGCCTCCTGAGTAGCATCCATCTGGCTCTTGAGCCGCTCGTAAACAATCCGCTCATGCGCCGCGTGCATGTCCACCACTATGAGACCCTGTTTGTTTTCAGCCAGTATGTAAATGCCCTGAAGTTGAGCCAATGCCCTTCCAAGCGGCCAGTCTTCAGCCTCATTTGCTGGGGTATGAGATTCAAAGCTGCTGTGACTTATGAAGTCAGGAGCTGGTTCCTCAACCCGGTTGAATATGCTCGGCGCAAAAGACATAGGGGTTTGATACCCCATAACCTTAGCGGTGTTGAAAGGCTGGCTGGCGGCCAAGCTTTCGCTGGCGTTGACGTTGATGTTGGCGTGGTGGGCTAGAGCCTGGGCCCTAGGCGCCGCCAAGGCCTGCTCCAGTGCTGCGCGCAAAGCTTGGTGCACTTCACGTCCATCCCTAAAGCGCACTTCAATTTTGGTGGGGTGCACATTCACATCCACGCGGGTGGGATCCATCTCTATAAACAAGGCATAAACCGGCTGCCGGTGACCATGAAGCACATCCTCGTAAGCACTGCGCGCTGCATGGGTCAACACTTTGTCACGCACATAGCGTCCGTTCACATAACAAAACTGTTGGTCTGGTCTAGATCTTGCTGCATCGGGCAAGCCCGCACGGCCCCACACACGCACTCCGGCAGATGAGGTGGCAGTAACCGCCACCGACTGTTGAATGAATTCCGCACCCAACACGTCTTCTAATCGGGTCTTGACTGCAGTTTCAAGTTCAACTTTTTCAGGGTCATCTTGATTTGCATGCGCATTGCAGGCGCGCCATTGCTCCACCAACTTGCCTTCGTGCCAAATCGAAAAATCCACGTCGGGTCTGGCCAAGGCATGGCGCCTGACTGCCTCAACACAATGGGCCAGCTCGGTAGTGTCGGTTTTTAAAAATTTACGCCGTGCTGGAGTGCTGAAAAAGAGCTCCTTCACTTCTACCGTAGTTCCAGTGGCGCGGGCAACGGGTTTGAGCTCTCCGCTGCGTCCGTCCAACATCCAAGCTTGGCTTTGTCCTTGAGCCCTGGACAAAATCGCGCAATCGGCAATGGCATTGATGGCAGCCAAGGCCTCGCCTCTGAAACCCATGGTGCCCACCGACTCCAATTCTTGTAGGTTGGCAATCTTGCTGGTGGCATGTCGGCGCAGGGCTAAAGGCAGCTCCTCACGCAAGATGCCCATGCCGTCGTCCTCCACGCTGATGAGGCGCACGCCACCGGCCAAAAGGCGCAATTGGATTTGTGTGGCGCCCGCGTCCAGGGCGTTGTCCACAAGCTCACGCACCACTGAGGCAGGTCGCTCCACCACCTCTCCAGCCGCAATTTGGCTGATCAGTTCATCGGGCAGATCCCTTATGGGGCGCCGGGGCAATTGCGTTGGTGGTGCGTTCACCCCAAGATTTTAGGAGGGCTGTCTGGATCAGCCTGCTGCATCGCCGATTCGACCCAATGCCCTTAGTATTTTTTCGGGTGTAACCGGTTGGGACCAAACTTGCGCCTGGAGTGGTCGCAAGGCGTCGTTGATGGCGTTGACAACAGCACCAGGTGCCCCAGCTGTGCCAGCTTCTCCAGCGCCTTTGGCGCCCAAAACGGAACTCCGGGTCGGTGTTTCAATATGTGCCACCTCAATATCGGGCATTTCACCCGCCATGGGCACCAAATAATCGGCCATGTTGCCGTTGAGCATCTGGCCGTTATCGTCGTAAAGGCATTCTTCAAACAGCGCGCCACCTATGCCCTGCACAATGGCGCCGCGTATTTGCTCATCTACAAGCATAGGGTTGACGACTCTTCCGCAATCTTCAACAGCCCAGTGTTTGAGCAGTTTGACAAATCCGGTGTCGGTGTCCACTTCTACGTAGGAAGCTTGGACACCATTGGTGAAGATGAACGGAAAGTCCTTTTGCGCAAAATGACGGGTCACCATGAGTTCTGGCGTAAATCCAGCGGGCAGGGTGTCTGGGCGGTAATAAGCAATGCGCCCCAGTTCCGTCAATGTCAGCAACTCTTGCCCGGTGGCGGCGTCCAACACACCACCTTTGTGGATGTGCAGTTCTTGGCCCGGCCGTTTCAAAATCACTTCAGCCACTTTCAAAATGTTGTTGCGCAAGGCAAGGCCGGCTTGCAGCACAGCTTCACCGCCGACACCTGCGCCTCGAGATGCCCATGTGCCACCGCCATAAGGTGTGGTGTCGGTGTCGCCCGTCACCAGCTTGACCGAGCTCATGGCAACACCCACCGCGTCTGCCGCAATTTGCGCAAAGATGGCTTCACTGCCTTGGCCTTGTTCTCCCACGCTGACCATGACCACGATGCCACCCAAGGGGTCCAGGCGAATGGAGGCACCATCCTGCGAAGAAATACGCGCACCCCCTACACCATAAAAAGCAGCACTGGGGTTGGTCAGCTCAATCAAGGTGGCAAAACCAATGCCACGGTAGACACCTTTGGCGCGCAAGGCTGCCTGCTCGGCGCGCAGGGCAGGGTAGTCCATCATGGCCTCAATTTTTCGCAAACAGGCCTGGTGCGACAGCACTTCCAGTTTGATGCCCGAAGCTCCTGTGGCAGGGTATGCATCGTCAGGGATGACATTGAGACGTCGCATTTCCAAGGGGTCCATGCCCAGTTGTGCCGCTGCCAAGTCCACCAAACCCTCGGTGACGGCACAGGCAATCGGGTGTCCTACCCCACGGTATTGGCAGGTTGGCGTTTTGTTCAAAAACACCACATTCAACTTGGCTCGGTAGGCTTTGTGTTTGTAGGGGCCGCCGGTCAGGTTAACGACTTGGTTGCCCTCGATACCGCTGGTGCGTGGGAACATCGAGAACGGGCCAATGCCGGTCACATCATCAATTTCAAAAGCCAAAATCTCACCATTCTTCTTGGCCGCAATGCGTCCTTTGATACGGTGCTCCCGCGCGTGGATGTCGCTTACAAACGACTCCAAGCGGTCCGCGACAAACTTCACGGGGCGCTTGAGCAATACGGCAGCAGCCACTGTGGCGAAGTCATCTGGATAGGCGTGAACCTTGATACCAAACGAGCCGCCCACGTCTTTACAAATCACCCGTATGGAAGACTCAGGCAATTGAAATTGCCTTGAATACAAGTCTTGCATCATGTGAGGTGCTTGCTGAGAGTGGTACACCGTCAACTGTTTGGAGGCTGGGTTGAAGTCTGCAATTTGGCAACGTGGCTCCAAGGTCACACCGGTGTGCCTTCCAAAGTCAAAGGTGGCTTGAGCCACTACATCGGCCTGGGCAAAAGCCTCATCCACTCCGCCTGTGTCCAAAGAGCGGGTAAAGCAAAGGTTGTCACCCAATTCTGGATGGATCACAGGCGTCTGAGGCAAGAGGGCCGTGTTCATGTCCAAGGCGGCAGGCAAGTCTTCCCATTCAACCTGAATGTGTTGCAAGGCATCTTCCGCTTGAGCTCGGGTTTTAGCCACGACGGCCACCACGGGCTCGCCTTGCCAAGAAGCTTTGTGCATGGCCATAGGGTATTGGGGCGCCGATTTGATGCCTGCCAAGTGCGTGAGCGTACCTACCCAAGGTTGACACACTTGCGCCATGTCATGGCCATCCAAAACCGCCAACACACCGGGCATGGATCGCGCGGCCTCACGTTCAATTTTGACAATGCGGGCATGTGCCACTGGAGAGCGCCAGTACACAATGTGTGCCATACGTGGCAACTCCATGTCATCAATAAACTGCCCGCGTCCCTCGGTCAGTCTTTCAATGTTGGGTCTGGGTATCGATTGGCCAATATGGTGTGCGTCTTTTAAAGGACCGCTCAAAGGGGGGGCTTCATGCGGAATGGGCGCCTCGGCAACGTTGTCTTTGAGGGCGCGCATCAGCATTTGGTGGTCTGGTGCATTCATGCCAAGGCTCCTTTATCAGCAGCTGTCAAGCGAGCATCAAGAACTTCGCAAACCGCATCCACAATGGCCTGATACCCGGTGCATCTGCAGTAATTGCCCGACATCCATTGACGTACCTCCTCACGGCCGGCGTGGGGGTTGGTTTCCAGCAACTCGCTGGCAGCCATCAGCATGCCAGGCGTACAGTATCCACACTGCAAGGCGTTATGCCGGATAAAAGCGTTTTGTAAATCGCGAATCTCACCGCTTTCACTAAGGCCCTCAATGGTTTGAACCTCACGCCCATCCGCTTGAACCGCCAAAACCAGGCATCCACGCACGACTTTTCCATCAAGCTTGACGGTGCAGGCCCCACACACCCCATGCTCACAACCCAAATGAGACCCTTTTAGCCCAAGGTCCTCTCTTAAAAAATCGACCAAGTGGGTGCGCGGTAAAACAGCCTGAGCTTGGCGCTGGCCATTGACGGTGATGTGAACGTGTAAAGCATTGCTCATAGGTTCCTCGACATTTGGGAAATAGATGTACTGGCCAGCAGACCATTCAAGGCACGTTGCAGCAAAACGGCTGACAAATGCAATTTGGCCGGGATGCTGTGTGTCATGTCAGCTCGGGGTGCCAGTTCGGTCTTTAAACACGCTATGGCCTTGGCAATCAGTGGCTCTGACAAGGGCGCGCTTTCAAGCACTTGTTCAGTAGCAGTGGATCGCAAAGGTTGGTCTCCGGCACCAATCCAGGCCAAACGAACTTCTTGCAAAGCAGTCGAGTGGGCGCGCGCTGCGGCTGCCAAACCCACTACCGCGTAATCGCCATGCCGGCGGGCCAACTCCTGAAAAGACGTCCATAACTGAGCGCTAACTGTTGGAATTTCGCAGGCCACAATCAGCTCATCAACCTGTAAGGCGGTGCTGTAGAGGCCCGTAAAAAAATCTGCAGCTGCAATGCGGCGGGTACCGCGTGCGCTTACTGCAACCACCACGCCATTGAGTGCGAGCAAGCATGCTGGCCATTCCGCAGCGGGGTCGCCATAGGCAATGGAGCCACCAAACGTGCCTAAATTGCGAATGGCTTGATGGGCAATATGCGGCGCTGCATCGGTCAGTAAAGGGGCGTGTTGGGCCACCAAGGCAGACTGAGCCACCTCATCATGGGTCACCATGGCCCCGATTCGCAAATGTTGGTCCGTCAGCGTGATGCCCTTGAGGTCAGGAACCGATTGCAGATCCATCAGCAGCTCGGGCTCTGACAACCTCATGTTCAAGGTGGTTAACAAGGTTTGCCCGCCTGCCAGCAAGCGAACGCGGTCGCCCTGGGCTTGCAGCAAGCTCAACACCTCAGAGAGTTGAGAGGGGCGCACATAAGAAAAAGATGGTGATTTCATGGCGTGTCTTGGGGTTTGTCCTGATTCGTGGCTTATTGACCAAGCGTTAAATTGACAACAACTATTCACCAACACCATGTTGTCTTCCATCCGTAAAAACCCTGTTGAGTCTCGAAGATCGCACGCTGTTGGTTTGCGCGCCAAGACGCACGGCCGCAAGCGAATGACCCCGCAAGACCGTGAGCGCTACATTGTGCAAGGGGCCATCGAGTTTTTTTCAGAGCATGGACTTAATGGCCAGTTGCGCGAATTGGCGCAAGCCTTGGGCATCACCCACACTTTGCTCTACCACTACTTTCCCACCAAGCAAGCCTTGATTGATCGGGTTTATGAAGACTTGTTTGCCGGACGTTGGAGGCCAGAATGGGACACCTTGCTGGAGGACGAATCGCTCCAAGCGCCTGAAAAATTGGTCCGTTTTTACGTCCAATACGCGAGTGTGATTTTGGAGCGTGAATGGGTGCGGGTGTTTGTGTATTCAGGTCTGAGTGACCGGTCCATCACGGATCGTTATTTTGATTTGCTCAAAACCCAGTTGTTTCCGAGGCTCTTGCGAGTTACCCGCCAATGGAAAGGGCTGGACATAAGCGCCGCACCCAGTGTTCGTGAAAGCGAGGCCATATTGGGTTTACACGGGAGCATTTTTTACATGGGTATCAGACGCTTTGTGTATGGCCTGGAATCTGCCATGCACCACGACAACCTTGAAGTGTTGGTAACTGATCGCGTGCAGGGCTACCTGAACTCCTGGCCCAATACCACTCCCAACACCCACGCCATGCCCAATTTATTGCAGGAGCCCCTATGACGCTCAGTCTGAACCACTTGTCCATTCGCACAACCGACATGGACGCCACGCAACGTTTTTACGAAACTGTATTAGGGCTCACCGTGGGGCCGCGCCCACCCTTTCCTTTTCCTGGGCTTTGGCTTTACAACGGCCCACATGACAACTGGCTCAACGCGATGGTTCACGTGATAGGCATTGACCCCAATGACCCCGAGGGGCTTAAGCAATATCTGGGCGATAGAGACTTGGCCAGTTTGAAGGGCTCTGGTGCGGTAGACCATATTGCCTTGTTTGCGACGGGCTTGGAAGCCATGCTCAGCCACCTGGAGGCGCTCCAAGTCCCGTGCCGCCAACGGACCGTTCCTGAAATCAAATTGCATCAATTGTTTTTGGATGACCCCAGTGGTGTGGTCATAGAGCTGAATTACCCCGCTAAGGAAAAGGCGGATTTGGACTTGAAAAATCAAAATCAGGCTTTGGTGTGATGGGCATATCGCGGTCGTCTCATGTACTGGTAGCCGGAGGCTCCTTAGGGGGGCTAATGGCCGCCAACATGCTGCACCGTGCGGGCCATCAAGTCACGGTGCTTGAGAAGGCCATGGGGTCTCTGGATGGGCGGGGGGCTGGCATCGTCACGCACCGCTTGCTGGTGAAAGCTCTGGAGCGATGCGGCATTCCCCCCGAAACGCCGCTGGGTGTGGCCATCAACAAACGGGTGGTCTTGAGCCCATCGGGCGATATTGCAGAGCATGCTCCCATAAATCAAGTGTTGACCTCTTGGAGTCGGCTCTATGCTCTGCTGGTGTCAGTGCTGCCGGCAGAGTGCTATTGCCAAGGCGCAACAGTGCAAGAGGTGGAACAAACCTCAGACCGTGTGACTGTGAGCTGTGAAGACGGCCGTCACTTCCATGGCGATGTCCTTGTGGCTTCAGACGGCATACGTTCCATGGTGCGCCAGCAGTTGGCCCCTAAGGTGCAGGTGCAATACGCGGGCTATGTGGCTTGGCGTGGCGTCTGCGATGAAGCTGTACTGTCCAAGCGCACCTTAGACACTGTCTTTGAAACCTTTGGCTTTGGTCTGCCTGAACGCGAACAACTTATAGGTTACCCCGTGGCCGGATCAGGAAATTCAGTAGCCAAGGGCCAGCGTCGCTATAACTTTGTGTGGTACCGGCCTGCCGCAGATGACGGCACATTGCAGTCGCTCATGACCGATGCGGACGGTATTCATCACCCACATGGTTTGTCACCAAATAAAGTGCATTACCAACATGTGGCTGCGGTGCGCCGCGCCGCGCACGACAAAATGGCGCCCCAGTTTGCCGAAATATTGGAAAAAACAGCACAGCCCTTTCTGCAACCCATTTACGACTGTGCCAGTGACCAAATAGCCTTCGACCGTGTGGCCCTTATGGGGGATGCGTCATTTGTGGCCCGTCCGCATGTAGGCATGGGTGTGACCAAAGCCGCGGAAGATGCCATGGCCCTGGCCGATGGCATGAGCCTACATGGTGCAACGCCCCAAGCTCTCTTGGCCTATGAGCAAGCACGTTTGCGACCTTGCAAGGCAGTGGTCAACCGTGCGCGTCGTTTAGGTGCCTACATGCAAAACCAATCGGTGGCCAGAGACGATTACGACGTCATGGTGCAAACCGCCATTGATTTATCCGACATGAGTCTGGATGAATTGGAGCAGGCTCGGCCTATGGCCAGACCAGCGCCTCAAACCATTTCCCTACAACTCGAACCTGGAACCATCCAGGCATGACCTTTGATTCACACTTAGCTTCCAACCAAAACTCAAGGAGACTCTTATGAGCAGTCAATTATTCAACAAACATATCGGACGCCGCTCCATTGTGCTCGGCGGCGCTGCAGCTGCAGTAGCACCTGCCTGGATGGGAGTGGCCCGCGCCCAAAACACGCCCATCAAAATCGGCTTCCCAGTGCCTTTAACCGGCGCCTTTTCGGCTGAAGCTCAAGACCAAGTCAAGGCTGCCGAAGTGGCCGTGAAAGAGTTCAACGAGAAGGGTGGATTCAACGGTCGTAAGGCAGAGCTCTTGGTGCGTGACGACAAGCTCAATCCCGGCGAAGCCGCCACGCGCACCTTGGAGTTGATTGAAAAAGACAAAGTGGACTTTGTGGTGGGTTCACTCTCGGCAGCTACACAGTTGTCCATCAATGCGGTGTGTCGCGACCGCAAAATCATTTTCAATTCCATCAGCCAGTCCGATGCCATCAACGAGGCCAAGGACTGGAGCATGTACACCTTTCACGAAGCACTGAACCCTCATTTAACAGCGGGTGCTGTGGCGCGCTATGCCTTTCCCAAGTACGGTAAAAAATTGGTGTACCTGACCGCTGACTACGCCTACGGCCATGAAATGGTGCGCGGCTTCCAAAGGGCCGGGCAAGCCATGGGCACCCAAATGTTGGCAGACATCCGCTTTCCGCTGGGCACCTCCGACTTTTCGGCCTTCCTGCCCCGTATTCAATCGCTCAAGCCCGATGTGTTGGTAATGTGCAACTTTGGCCGCGACCAGCTCAATGCCATCAAGCAGGCCACGGACTTTGGTTTGAAGGCCACCACCAAAATCATTTCACCTGTATTGCTGTTTACTGCCCGTGTCGCCGGAGGTGCTGATGTGTTTGACGGCGTGGTGGGTGGCACTTCCTACTACTGGGGCATGGAAGACAAAGTACCCGCAGCCAAGGCGTTCAATGACAAATTCCGCAAAGCCTACGGCGGTGCAGTACCTTCTGACTACGGTGCCTTGGGATATGCAGGTGTTCGCAGTGTGTTGCAGGCCGTGTTGGATGCCAAGTCCACCGAGTCCATGAAGGTCAGTATTGCCTTGCGTCAATTGCGCTACAACTGGTACAAGGGTGATCAGTTCTACCGCAAGTGCGACCACCAGTCGGTTCAGTCGGTCATCATCGTCGAGTCCAAATCCAAAGGCATGAAAGATAAAAACGATGTGTTCAATGTGGTTCACATTGAAAACGCTGACGAGAAAAACCTCAGGACCTGCGACGAGCTGGGCCACAAAGTTTCCACCTGATCTCTTAAAACCCGCCCCCTCAAGGGGCGGGACTTTGTTTCCATGTTGGATATTTCACCGCAACTTTTTGCGTTGCAGCTCATGACGGGCTTTGCCCTTGGGGCTGTATACGCTTTATTGGCCATTGGCCTGTCGCTTATTTTCGGGATGTTGACGGTGGTCAACTTTGCCCACGGCGCCTTTTTCATGGTGGGCGCATTTTTAGGCGTTTACTCCTTAGGCCTGACCGGAAATTTTTGGTTCAGCCTGTTGTTGGTGCCCTTGATGACCGGAGCCATTGGTTTGGTTTGCGAAAAGTTCTTGGTGCGTCCTTTGTATGGTCGGGGCATTGATTACCCACTGTTGCTCACTTTTGGTTTGTCTTACGTCATGGTGGACGTGGTGCGCTTTACCTTTGGTATTGAAGGTATACCGTCCAGTACACCAGAGTCACTGCGCGGTGCGGTGTTCCTGGGGTTTGGTCACTTTCCTCTGTACCGACTCTTTTTGATTTTGGCCACCGCCCTCATCGTTATCGCTTTATGGCTTTTTATCGAAAAAACGCGTTACGGACTCATTATTCGCGCCGGCTCTCGAGATCCCGAAATTTGTAAAGTCTTGGGCATCGATATTTCTCGGGTGTGGTTGTTGGTGTTTGGTATTGGAACTGCCATTGCAGGTTTGTCAGGCATGCTGGCGTCGCCAACCCGTGCAGTCAATCCTGAGATGGGCATTCCCATCCTTGCCGAATCCTTTGTGGTGACCGTGGTCGGGGGCATGGGCTCTTTACCAGGGGCTGTGCTGGCGGGTTTGTTGGTGGGCGTGGTGTTTGCCATGACCTCACTGATAGCGCCTGAGTTTGCAGAGCTCTCCATTTTTGTGCTGATGGCCTTGGTGCTGTTGTGGCGCCCCCAAGGCTTCTTTGGCAAAGCCGGCTTGATGAGTTAACCCATTTTCAGATTTAAAAATGAATTTCAATGTGCTGAATCCGGCTGATTGGTATGTGTGGATGCGCAACCACCGCATGGCCACTGCCCTGTTATTTTTGTTGATTTTTCCTTACCTCATGCCCTATGAGGCGCTCTCCATCAACATCCTGATCTTTGGTTTGTTTGGCGTGGGCTTCAATTTACTGTTTGGGTACACCGGGCTGTTGTCTTTTGGGCATGCGGCTTTCTTCGGCGTGGGTTCTTACCTGGCGGGCATCAGCGTGGTGCATGCCGGTTGGCCATGGTGGGCTGCCATTGGGTGCGGAGTGGTCGCATCTGCGTTGGTGGGCTTGCTTATCGGGTACCTGGCCATACGTTCCCGTGGTATTTATTTTTCCATGGTCACTCTAGCTTTGGCGCAGATTGTGTATTACGTGTTTTACAAGGCTGAATCGTGGACCGGTGGTGAAAACGGATTGCGCGGGGTCAAGGTTGAAACCATTGACCTGTTGGGCTGGTCCATTGATTTCATGGATCCTCTGAACAAGTATTACGTGATCTTCGTTTTTGTGGCTTTGGCATTGTGGTTTGTATCCCGGGTGCTCAATTCGCCGTTTGGCGCGGTTATTGAGGCCATCCGTGAGAACGAAAAACGTGCAGCCGCTTGTGGCTACGACGTGGCGCGGGCCAAGTTGTTGGTCTTTGTGTTGTCGGCGGGTTTATGTGGACTGGCAGGCACCCTAAGGGCCTTGCACCTGTCCATCGTGCCCATTGATTCGTTGCACTACCTTCAGTCGGGTCAGGCGGTCATGATGTGTCTTTTGGGCGGCATGGGCACTTTTTTTGGCCCTTTCCTAGGCGCAGCCGTATTTTTGTATTTGGAAGATGTGATCACCAATCTCACCCGTTATTGGATGGGGGTGGTGGGCATCATCTTCATGTTGTTTGTGCTGTTCTTTCCCAAAGGCATTTGGGGCACGGTGCTCCATCGCTGTGAGCTGTGGCTGGCTCGCAAAGAAGGCGCAGCATGACGGCACCTGTTTTGCTGGATGTACGCCAAATCGCCCGTTATTACGGCAAGTTCCGAGCACTGGGTGAAGTCAGTGTGAGTTTTCGACAAGGAGAACTCGCAGCCATCATTGGCCCCAATGGCGCTGGCAAAAGCACTTTTTTCAATGTGATCAGTGGCGGCGTACCTGCAAGTTCAGGCCAAGTGCTGTTCAAAGGGAAAGACATCACGCGTATTGCCCCCCACGAATACGCTCGCAAAGGCATCGCCAAGAGCTTCCAAATCACCAACGTGTTCAAGCATCTGTCTGCCCATGAAAATGTGCGCGTGGCATTGCAAATGCAAGCCACCCGGTTTCAACTCTGGAAATCGCGAGACGATTACCCCCAAATCAAGGCCGATGCGGATGCATTGCTCGAACGTGTGGGGCTCGCCTCGGTGGGACGACAGTTTGCAGGCGACCTGGCCCATGGTCAGCAAAGGGCTCTAGAAATTGCCATGGCGCTGGCTTGCAAACCCGAACTGTTGTTGATGGATGAGCCGACTGCCGGCATGTCGCCCGAAGAAACCCAAACCATGGTCGACCTGATTCGTCAGTTGGCCACTGAACGCACCGTGATTTTGGTGGAGCACAAAATGAAGATGGTCATGGGTTTGTGCAACCGCCTGATCGTGCTGCACCACGGCGAATTGTTGGCCGAAGGAAACCCCGATGAGATCCGCAGCAACCCCGAGGTGCGTCGCGTTTACTTGGGACAACATTAATCAAGTTCAGCACCTTCAGACAGATTACCCATGAATCCATTGTTAAAAGTTCAAGAGCTGAACGCTTGGTACGACCACAGCCACATCATTCAAGGGGTAAGTTTTGAGGTGTATGCAGGCGAAATTGTGACCTTCATGGGGCGCAACGGCGCAGGCAAAACCACCACCTTGCGCACCATGATGGGGTTGGTCCAAAAATGCAAAGGCAACGTGCTGTTTGATGGCGCTTCGCTGTTGGGGCTGCCCACGCACATCCGTTATCAAAAAGGTTTGGCCTATGTGCCTGAAGAGCGGCGCATTGTGCCCAGCCTCACTGTAGAAGAAAACCTTCAGCTGGGTGTGCTTGCAAGCACTTTGCGGGGCGAGATGAGTGCTTTGGTAGAAGAAATTGCCCAAACCTTTCCTAGGTTGAAAGAGCGTTTGCACCAAGAAGGCACCTCACTTTCGGGCGGCGAGCAGCAAATGCTGGCCATTGCCCGAGCCATGATGGCCCGACCTCGCATGATTTTGCTGGATGAACCTTCCGAGGGCATCATGCCTATCTTGGTGGACGAAATGTTTGAGCTCTTTACCCGTATGAAGCAACAGGGCACCACCATCCTGCTGGTGGAGCAGAACGTAGAGCGCGCATTGTCCATTTCTGATCGGGCTTACATATTTGATCAGGGACAAATCGTGCACCAAGGTTTGGCTTCTGATCTTTTGGCCGATCAAGAGATTCAAGACAAGTACTGCGCAGTTTAGGAATTCATCCTCAATCTCTCCCACATCCCCAAATGGGGGGGTGACGCGCGTGATTCACGCCAATGACGTTGACGTAAAAATGCTTACTGGCATATAAACACCTCATTGTTTGTCAGTAAGCGTCTCGTGACGGTCAACACAATTTGTGAACGCAAACATCAGTTCACAAATTTTCGTTATCTTGTCGTCTTAAGGGGAGCTCCAATGAAATTCCTGTTCAGCCTTTTCGTGGCCTGTGCTGCCGGCTCAGCGCTTGCCCAGTCGGTGGTCAGCTCGGCCGTCACCTATAAAACCGTGTCCACTGTGATTTCTACGGGCTCAGCCACTGTGACCAAAAGCACCAATACCGACACCCAAACCGTCACGCAAAGCGACGGATCGGTGGTGCGCAATGTGTACAACCTGGCGCAAACCACCACCACCACGCCTACGACTAGCCGTGATCTCAAGTACGAAGTTACGACTGTGATGCTCAGTAACGGAAAAAAAGTGGTGACAGAAAAATTGATCAGTGACACTGTGGTCACCAAAAATGTGGTGACCCCCAGCACTGTCAAAACCTTGGCCTCAAGCACCGTGGTAACGCCTGCGTCAGCGCCTAAAACGGTAGTGGCCCTACCTGCTCAAGCATCAACTGCAACCACCACCACGAGCGCATTCAACGCAACCTCTTACTACGGCAACTCGCCCTACATGGGAACACCTACGCAGGTGTTCAGCTCCAAGCCCTCCGATTGGGTCAATGCCCAATACAACAACGGATCCAACCAGTACATCAACAGCGCTGCGGCTTGGGCAAGGGGGTGGACTGGCAAAGGCAGCACCATCATGATCATGGACACGGGTGTTGACGTCAACAACGTGGCGTTTGCCGGGAAGATCAAGTATCAATACGACCGCACGGGCACCGGCATCCAAGACAAGGTGGGACATGGTTCCAACGTTGCGGGCATTGCTCTAGGTGCTAGAAATGGCGTAACACCTACGGGCGTGGCCTTTGACGCCAATTTGGCCGTTGCAAAATTGAGTGACAGCAAAAGCCTGGTCGCCTCTGATGCTGTCAACGCTCTGGCCTGGGCCGCAGACAAGTCTGACATTGTGGTAGCCAATTTGTCAGCCAACACCAATTACTCATCGGCATATCAAGCTTCGGTTAAAAAATTGACCAATGGTATGTATGCCAGTACCGATACTGTGTACGGTGGCGCCAACTACTACAACCTTGAAGATCCCAAGAAATGGGCACAGGCACTGACATCTCGTATTGCCATCACTGTGAGTGCTGGCAATCAAGTTCTGCCCTATGTGCAGAATCCGGCCACATTTGCCGCGGCTACAGATGACAGTGGCAAATTGTTGTTGAATGGACAGATGCTGGTAGTAGGCAACTGGAATGCACAAGGCGGGCGCGTGGAAGGTGCACAAGCGGGTTCAGTATGCAAAACAGTTTCAGGCGGCGTATGCCAAGATCGTTACCGAATCAGTGATTTTTACATCCTGGCTCCGGGCATGTTGGTCAATTCAGCAGCTCCTGTGGCAGGCAGCACCACAGGCTCCGCTGCTCTCAGCGGGTCCAGCCAAGCAGCTGCAGCAGCAGCGGGTGCCATTGCTGTGATCAATCAACTGTGGCCTTACATGACCGCATCCAATCAAGTGCAGCTTTTGCTCAAAACGGCCAACAAAAACTTACCTGGCTACACCGCTGAGGTCATGGGCCAAGGCTTGTTGGACTTAGACAAAGCCACGCAACCGGTGGGCAACTTGGGCATTGCACTCAACGGCAGAACCAGTTCCGCGGCACCTTTGAGCGGCGGCATTTCATTGTCCAAAACATCTCCTTTGACTGCAGCCACACTGAGCTCTATTTCTGCAGTAGACGGCATGCAGCGCGACTTTAAAGTGGACTTGTCGGGCAGCTTGGCCAGCAACACCCTATCTGCCAGCCCTTTGATGCTGGATGCCGACCCCGGGCAAAGCTGGAGCGCGCGCTGGACGGGCCTTGTGGCCCTAAACGATGCCACGCAGCCCTTTAATGCCAGCAACAGCGGTAGCGACCAAACCATTTCCATTGACTCCCGCTTGCTGGCCCCAGGCAGCAAATACAAACACCAAGTCACCCTCACCACCAGTGCCTACAACCCGTATGTCAGCTTTAGCGGTGCTTATGGACAAACCAACTTGTCCACCACCACCGAGTACAGCTTGATGTACCAACCCGGTCAGCGCCTCACCAAACGTGGTCAACCACAAGGCTGGTGGGCGCAGGGCGGCATCATGCTCACCAAGGTGGACTTTGTGCCCGGTATGGTGACCGAGGTCACGCCCATCTACGCCATGCAAGGTATGGGCGGTTATCAATACCAAGACTGGAACTTTTTTGGAGGCTTCAAACCCACCGTGGTGGCGGGCGATGTCCACATGACTTTGCCTACCAGTGTGGATGTCAATGGGGTGATGCAATACAGCCAGGTGCAAAACTCGTTAAGCGGGTTAGATCCCGTCGCTTATGTAGGCGTTAAGTTTCAAAAACATTTGCCCGATGTCAGCTACTTCAAGCAACAGGTGGGCCTAAGGCTCCAAGCAGCACAAGATGGCAGCAACTCTGCAAGAGCTTATTACGCACTGAACTTCTAAAACGCCGTGAGCTTCTGAATGTGCAGAGATAATCCGCTGCATGGAAATCTTCACCTTTCTTCTTGACTTCATCCTCCACGTAGACCGACACCTTGAGGCCTTTGTGACCCAATACGGCACTTGGGTTTATGTGTTGCTGTTTCTGATTGTGTTTGTAGAAACCGGCTTGGTGGTCATGCCTTTTTTGCCCGGCGACTCGCTGTTGTTTGTGGTGGGGGCTTTGGCCGGCGTGGGTTTGTTGGATTTGCCTTTGGTGATGACGGTGCTGTTGGTGGCCGCCGTTTTGGGCGACCAAACCAACTTTGCCATTGGTCGGTATGTGGGGCCCAAGGTGTTTGCATGGGAAAGCTCGCGCTGGTTCAACAAGCGCGCGTTTGACCAAGCCCATGGTTTTTACGAGCGGTACGGCGGCATCACCATCATCCTGGCGCGTTTTATGCCTTTCATTCGCACCTTTGCGCCTTTTGTGGCGGGCGTAGCCGATATGTCGCGCAGTCGCTTCACCTTGTACAACGTAGTCGGCGCATTGATTTGGGTAGTCGGCCTGTGCGTGGCGGGCTACTTTTTAGGCAGTTTGCCTTGGGTGAAGCAAAACCTAGAAAAAATCATTTGGGGCATGATTCTGGTGCCCGGCCTGTTGGTGTTATGGGGTACTTGGCGGGGGCGCAGCGCGTCTAAAGCTGTGCCTTGAGGCCTGCCAGAAGCCTCCTAGTCGTGATGTGCTGAGCCAAGGGCTAAGACAAGACGCTAAATGCTTCTGCTGCGCGCAAGTGGCGGGTTCCGGCCAAAGTAGCCCTCTATGCCACGCATCAAAGCCTGTGCCAGTTGCTCCTGATAGGCCTCGGTGTTGAGCTTGGCTTCTTCCTCGGGGTTGCTTATAAAGGCCGCTTCCACCAACACGCTGGGAATATCGGGTGCCTTAAGCACCGCAAAACTGGCTTGTTCTACCTGAGGCTTGTGCAGCTTGCCTACCCGGCCAATTTCTTGAAGCAGGGTGTTGCCCAGCTTCAGGCTGTCGTTGATTTGGGCGGTAGTGCTCATGTCCAGCAGCATGCGTTGCACGTTGGGATCTTGCGCTTTGACGTTCAGGCCGCCAATCAGATCGGCCTTGTTTTCTTTGGCGGCCATCCAGCGGGCTGCTGAGCTGGAGGCACCGCTTTGGCTTAAAGCAAACACGCTGGCTCCTTGCGGGCGCGGCGTGTAAAAAGCGTCGGCATGCAAACTCATAAACAAGTCGGCTTGTACTTGACGTGCTTTTTGCACCCGCACATGCAAAGGTACAAAAAAGTCGCCATCACGCGTGAGGTAGGTGCGCATGGGGTTGCCGTTCAGGGTGGTACCGTTGATGCGCTCGCGCATGCGGTGTGCCAAGCTGAGCACCACATCTTTTTCTCGCGTGCCACCCGGGCCAATGGCACCCGGGTCCTCGCCGCCGTGGCCGGCATCCAAAGCCACAATGATCAAGCGCTCGGTTTTGCTGGCGGTTTGTACAGCAGGGGCTGGCAAGCTGGGAGATGGTGAGTTGGAGGTGGGTGTGTTGGACGTGGGCGTGTTGTTTGGCGCAGCCACCGGTTTTTGGGCGTGTAGCGCCATCAGGTCGCCTAAAGGGTCCTGCGCAGTGGATTTGGCGCGCTCGGCAATCAAGGCGCTCAAAGGGTCTACGGGCGTGGTGGGGTAAAGGTCCAACACCAGCCGATGTTTGTAGGCGGCCACAGGCTCCAGATTAAAAACCTGCGGGGTGATGCTGTGTTTAAGGTCAATCACCAGCCGCACCACTTCAGGCAAAAACTGTCCCACCCGGATGCCGGCAATATTGGGGTCATTGGCTTGCACCTTGGCCACCAGCTCACGCAAGGCGGGGTTGAGCACAACGCCTTCAATGTCCACAGCCAAACGGGGTGGGTCTGCCACCATCAAAGGTTTAAATTTAAGCGGCGTATCCGATTCAATGGTGACGCGCGAGTAATCGGGTGCTGGCCAAATGCGCACCGCCAATATGGATGCGCCCCAGGCCCAATGCGTGGGTCCCAGGTACAGGGCCATGGTGCCCACACAACTCACACCGGAGAGTTGAAGCAGTTGGCGGCGTTTCATTTGTACTGGGGGCGTCATTGAGGATGCCAAAGTTTATAAAGCTCTTGGCCTTTGGGCGTGGCAGCTGTTAACTCTACTTCTCGAATCTCCTGGTCTAGGGTGCGCAGGCTTAGCGTTAGATCGGCAGTGGGCAACAAGCCAGCGGCCTGCTCTGGCCACTCGGCAAGTTTGAGGCCCGCACCCCCAAACACATCCCTAAAACCCGCGTCCTCCCATTCGCGTGGATCGGTCAATCTATAAAAATCAAAATGAAAAATGGAAAAATCTTTGGGGTTGTAGGTTTCAAGAACCGCATAGGTGGGGCTTTTGATGCGGCCTTCCACCCCTAAGGCGCGCAGCAAGTGCCGCACCAGTGTGGTTTTGCCAGAGCCCAGCGGTCCTTGAAGTTCTATGTAGAGGGTGTGGAAGCTGTCTGACGCCAAAAGGTGCTGCGCCAAACCCTGCGCAAAGGCCATGGTCTGGTCCTCATGGTTCCAGTGCAGGGTTTTTACAATGGGGTCAACGTGCACGAACATCCTCAAAGCGAATTAGAAAACAGCTCTCCAGAAAGCTCCAATTGGGTCGATCAGATTCAAACTTGGGCGACTGAGCTCGGATTTTCCCAAATCGGCATCAGCGGTGTAGACCTCACCGATGCCGAGCCCGCATTGTTGGATTGGCTGGCGCAAGGCTTTCACGGTAGTATGAACTACATGACCCAACATGGGCTGAAGCGGGCCCGCCCGGCCGAGCTGGTGCCCGGTACCTTGAGCGTCATTACCCTGCGCATGAATTATTTGCCGCCCAGCAACATTGCATCACCTGAAGATTGGGCCCCTAAAGAGCTGCAAGTGCTAGAGCGGCCAGAGCACGCTGTGGTGTCGGTGTACGCAAGGGGGCGGGATTACCACAAGGTGTTGCGCCAGCGCTTGCAACAGTTGGCCCAGCGCATGCAAAGCCAGTTGCCCCACCTGCAATATAGGGTGTTTACCGATTCAGCCCCCGTACTCGAGGTTGAACTCGCGCAGCGCAGCGGCTTGGGTTGGCGTGGCAAGCACACACTGTTGTTAAACCGAGAAGCCGGCTCCATGTTTTTTTTGGGCGAAATTTTTGTCAACCTGGCTTTGCCCGAAACCCAACCGGTGTCGAACCACTGCGGCAGCTGCACTGCGTGCATCGACATTTGTCCCACCCAAGCCATATTGGGCCCCAACATTCTGGATGCGCGGCGGTGCATTTCTTACCTCACCATTGAGCATGCGGGCTCTGTGCCCGAGGCGCTGCGCCCTTTAATGGGCAACCGCATTTATGGCTGCGACGATTGCCAGCTGGTGTGCCCTTGGAATAAATTTGCCCAACGTGCGGTGTTGCCCGACTTTGAAGAGCGCGAAGGCCTGGGCCACAGCACTCTGGTGGAGCTGATGGCCTGGACCGAGGAGGCGTTTTTAAAGCGCACCGAAGGCAGCGCTATTCGGAGGATTGGACACGCCCAATGGTTGCGTAATATTGCGATTGCCATGGGCAACGCCTTGCGTTTGGGGCATGATGCCGGCATTCAGAATGCCTTGCTGCTCAGGGCGCAGCACCCGAGTGAAGTGGTGCGCGAACATGTGCTATGGGCTTTGGCCCAAATTCAGGAGTAAAAGGAGACTTCAATGACCATGCGATTCACCTATGTGTCGGACCATTTGCCCGAAAACAAAATGCGCATGTACCCCACCAAGGTCATCAACATCATTGGCGGGCCGGGTTGCGACAAGTCTTTGTTCACCTCAGCCATCATTTTGTATTTGAACCTGCACCACAAATCGGTGGAGCTGATTCCTGACTATGCCAAATCCAAGGTGTGGCAAAAAGACTTTGAAGCCCTGCGCAACCAGCACCGCATTGCCCAGCAACAAAACTTGATGCTGGAACTGATGGACGGCCAAGTGCAGTACTTGGTCACCGAATGCTCCTTGCCGCAAATTTTGTTTTACAACGAGTACCACCCCGACAACATTTGTGACATTGGCAAAACCCGCCAACAAATCTTGGCTTGGTACAAGCAGTACAACAACATCAATGTGATGGTAGAGCGGGGCGACAAGAAATATGTGCACACCGGCCGCTTCCAAGACGAAGAGCAAGCGCTGGAAATCGACAAAGGTCTGCGCGGCATCATGCACCGTGAGGCCATCAACTTCACACCGCTCAAGCCCGATGTGCAGACCATCCACCACTTTACGGCGGAGCTGCTCAAAGGCGAAAACTGACCAAAACCTGAGTTATAAGCCCAAAAGCGCTATGGCAAAAGGCAGGCTGGCCATGCCCAGCAGGGTAGACAAGGTCACCAGTCCCGCCACGTAGGGCCCGTCGTAGCCCATGCGGCTGGTCAGCACATAGCAGGTGGATGCCGTGGGCAGCGCCGAAAAAATCATCAGCACCATGTGTTGCGCAGGTTGCAGCCCCATCCAAAGCCCCAAGCCCAGCGCAATGCAAGGGGTAATGGCATGCCGAATTCCCAAGGTCAGCAACGCCAACAGCTGGCCTCTGCTGAAGCTTGAAAATTGCAGCCCCGCACCTGCAGACATCAAGCCCAGCGCCAACGAGGCGCCTCCAATGCGGCTCAGGCTGGGCTCTGCCCAAACTGGCAGTTTCAGCCCCAGCAGGTTGAAAGCCAAGCCCGATACGGTGGCCAAAATCAAGGGGTTGCGCACCAACTCACCCCAAACGCTGCGCTGCCCATGACGTGCCATGGGAAACACCGCCGCAATGTTGAACATGGGCACACAAAACCCAATCAGCACCGAAATGAGCAGCAAGCCCTGTGCGCCCGCAACACGCTCGGCCAAAGCCAGCCCAATAAAGGAGTTGAACCTGAACGCCACTTGCGCGCTGCCCGCATGCAGGCG
>Ga0214917_10001040_pt1 | contig 36327 bp, 36 predicted proteins | sample LL_1208_BB_MetaG_FD_177983 | JGI IMG/M metagenome (GOLD analysis project Ga0214917, IMG submission 177983) | Freshwater microbial communities from Lake Lanier, Atlanta, Georgia, United States - LL_1208_BB | ecosystem: Environmental > Aquatic > Freshwater > Lake | place: USA: Georgia | collected... | reverse complement strand
CCATTTTAAACGATGAACCGCCAAAGGACAATAGCCTTTTGGCAGCTCATCTAGCTGTCTAGGACATTTTTGTTTAAAACGTTCTTTACAATCACTCATTAGGTATTCTTAACCCTAACACCAAGAAGAGTCACGTGATGAGTTTTGCCATTTAATTCCACATCGACTGATTGTCCCACTTTCTTATTAAGCAGAGCGTCTGTTAATTCTTGACCTGTTTCTTCTAACTTTATCTTGCTTCTAAAAATTCCATGTTCTGGTTCTTCTCCTAAAACCTTTGAAGTCAATATTACAAAATCTTCCTTCGACGATACAGAGTCTGCAGCAATCAGACCGTTTGACTCATCGTCTTTATCGGAGGCATCTTGCCAGTCTTTTAATTTTAAACTATCTACAATTGTAGTCAATTCTTCTATGTTTACTGGCAAGCATTTCTGAAGTCCAAGTATTCTATACTGGAAGTCATTCAGCATGCCGGTGTTGTTCTTAAGTTCAGACTGCATTGGCTGGAGTTGGTCCATTACTTTTTTAAGTAATAGTTGATTAACTCGCAATGCCATAGATAAATTTTCTATATTCTTCTCTAGAGCCTGAATCTTTTGCGCTTGGTTCTGCTTTTGCTCGTTGATCATCTTCATTTCTTTTCCCTCATTCTTTTTACAACTGCTTTGAGCATCTCAATTTCTTCTTTTGAAAAACTCTCAAACTGATTATTCTTACCAGTTCCTAACAAATCAGCTAATTGATTATTTAAAAAATATCTTATTTTTTCTTCTATAACGTCAAAATGATCGCCCTTTTTCTTTACTATTCTAGATGTTAGTATTTCATTTATAGCATTTGCTTCCGCTAATTTTAATTGTTCCGGTGATAATAAGTCATTATGCTTATTTTTTCCAGTAGGAAAAACATCGATATCTTTGACGCTCTGCGTTTCCATCGTTGAATTCTCTGTATCTTTTGAAGTTTGTTTTTTCTTATCTTCATTAGCCAACATACTCAAATCTTCTAATGTCATTTTTGAAAAATCATACTGTTCCGCCATATGTTGAAACATGGATCGTGCAGAATCAAATTGAGTTCTAGTCAACGGTTCATTATACTGAACACATCTTCTCCAGTGGTTGTCAATATCAGGATCATGCATCAAAATATATTTTGCTTCATTTTGCGCCTCTATTTCTCTCAACATCTCTAAATCATAATGATTCAACAAAGGTCTTCGACCATATATATATGGCCAAACCAATTCTCCATAATGAGATCTATCCAGAACAACATCCTGCCCAGACAGAGACACAAGCATTTCCACAATATCTTCAAGATATGAAGGTCCAGAATACCCTGATTGAGAGTATTTTTTATCTGGCGCTGAGAAGTGAACTGGCTTGTAGCCCTTGCTTGCATAAAAATTAACTAGAGTAGTTTTGCCCGTACGATCCAAACCTTCAACTATAATGAAAGACATGCAAACCCTCCCATGTAGAGGGATTATACTTTCGTATTAATTGAGTATGTTTATTCTTCTGTCTCTGCGGCTACATTAATTGGATTTTTTAATTCTTTGCCGCCAATATTGACAGCCTTTGTAGCTCCATATTCTTTTGCCATTTCTTGAAGACTCTTTGAATCTTGAGATCTGACAACAGAATTTGCTTGCTCTTGTTTTGCTTGATCCAATTGAGCATCATGTGCTTCTTGCTCTCTTTGATCTTGACTTTGTTGAAGTTGCATTTGATGTTCTTGCATTGCCTGTTGCTGCTTAGCTTGCTCTTTCTGAGTCTGCTTCTGCTGCTGTTGAGCATTTATTGTCATCATCAACTGATTCCAGGATAAAAAGGCTGGATCTGCTGGTATGTATTGAAGCTCGGGTCTCTTTGAAGCACCGACATCTCCAAAGAAAAATTCTCTTATTTCTCCGCGTGTCATGTTTTTTTCAATAAGATTCCAGAAAGACTGATTTAGAGGCAGATTTGCCGCAGTGTGTTCAATTGGTTTCTTTTCTTCATTATGAAGAAGATCGTTCATAGAAGAAAAAACAGTCATCTGAGCTTGTCTTAAACTTATGTCAGTCATAGCAGTGTCGTCTGTATATCCGACAAATTTAAACTTATATTTATTTGCTAGTTCTTTATCTAAAGAAGGAAGAATGTCTTGGTTAAAGAGGTCTTCAACGATCATTAAAATTGGAATCAAACCTCTTTCACGTGAATATGTAATTTTAAACTGACCAGATTCTTTAGCTTGAGAGCTTGCTCTTCCGTTGGCGGTTGTAAGATAATCCAATCCAACTTCAATTGGATCTATTTGAAATTGAGCACAGATAGCTCTCATTATGTGAGAGTTGAAATTGATATATTCCATTTCACGAGCGGATCCGGACATCGGAACCCATTGAACATCGTCCAATCCTGCTACTATTGGAGTTCTCCAGGCATGAGTAGAACCTGATATTGTGTTATAAAACTGTCTGCGAAAAGAAGCTAAAGTATTCTGAGTCACAGCTCCCTTTAAATGCAGTATTCCTCGTGCCGCATATCCATGTGTAAAGAAGTTTGCATTATAAGCTTCTATGTTCAAATGATTCGTAATCATGATTATTGCTTGTTCAACAACAGATATACAATATCCATTTGAATCTGCATAATTTTGGGGATTGAATAGTTTAAAAACCATATCCTCATCACCAAAAGCATTCAAAACTCTGTTGTCAGTAGACAATTGAACATATTTGTAATAATCAATTTCTCTGGGAGCTAGGTAGCCATCTGCACGAGGATCATTGTCACTTTTCTTTCTGTGATACATGTCTATAGCTACTTTAACCTGATCTTCAACAACTTCCTTACTTATAGCTTGATTAATTAAATACATAGTTTCTGCCGGAAGCGGACGAAATCTATGTAAAGATCCGGTTCTTGTCAAAACCTTTTCAACAGCGACATATCCGAAAGTAAGACCATCTCTTACTATTAATTTTAAAAACTCACCCAACAGCATTTCCTGTCCTTTAGGTGTGTTTTCAGTTCTTCCACAATTATATATATAACTTTCTAACATTTTTATATTTTGAATATCTTCTTCTGTCAATGGTTCATGCTGATTTGTTTTAACAACACGAAATCCCATATCGTATTTTCGTTCTGGTTTTCTTGAAAATCTTAAAACAGTATCGGCTCGAATTTGCAAAATAGTACTAACAAGCCAGTCTCTTTGAGACATGTCTCTTAATGTTCTATTTGAAATTCGACTAAGTTTATTTTTTGAAAGAAAATAATTATTACTTGCTTGTTCAAAATATGGATCTGTTAATATAGCCTTGCCTCTAACTAAATTAGAGTCTGGAGTGTCTTGCTGGGTTTTTTCTGGGAGCTTGTCTGCGTCGGCCTTTGTCATTTGCTCTATATCGTCTTTCAAGCGATCTTGAACAGATTTTTTTAGATCTTCAAACCATGACATCTTAGAGCCCTCTTAAATATATTACTGGATCACATGGTCCAAATAAATCCACCCTCGGCAGATTTTTCTTCTTCTTCATCTAATTCTGACAACTTTCCTATTTTACCTATATTATCCGTAGAGTAGTCAGAACTAAATGGTATGTTGTTTACCTTGGCATACTCTTCTGGTGTGGGTGGTTTAATAAAATGTCCTCTAGAATCAACTATCTTAGATGTTTCTAAATCAACACCAGCAGATCCTAGCACTATTGTATTTTTTCCAAATAAATTAACCATACAGTATCTCAAGGCATCCAGCCAATGATCATGTTCTGTATCCGGATCATCGGTCATGTTTCCAGCAGCATCTGCTTTGAAATGATATAACTGAAATTCTTGAATAAGCGGCTTACATGTTTCACTTGCAAAAAATATCTTTGCTTCATTAGAACCCGGAGTTCTAAGCCATTTCTTAATCACCTGTATGCCTGTGTTAATATTTGCTTTTTCAGAATTTGTAGTAGTCGGAAGACCCATCTTTCTCATCTCCTGAGCATCACCAGGATCTGCCATATCAGGAAAATACAATTGTGTTCTATAGTTATTGTGCCATTTGTGTTTTACTATATGCATCCAAGCTGGTCTTGATATATATGTCTGACCATCGCATCTAACCACGTATATGTTTTCTCTACTATCTACAAAGAAAACAACTAGTGTATGTGGATTTGACCATCCCCAGTCGATACCGGCATACGCTTGCAATCCCATAGAGTGACAATTGCCACTCAGTGATATTACACCATTTCGGCGAACAAACAACCTAGACGAAGGCATAGTGACACAGTAGACCATTGCATCATAATCTACTTCGCTGATGTTGGTTTGTATCTTGTTAGAATACTCACTTTTATTGGTTCCATTATTTATATAGTATGAACGATCCGCTGGTTTGTTATTTGTCTTAAAGTGAAAATTAACTCTGAAACGTCTCAAATATTCTGTACCTGTATTCTTGTGCGTTTTGCCCTGATTATCCTGTATCGAAAGCGAACTCTTATACCCCAATCTGAAGCAAAGCTCTTGAACATCGTTCGCTAATTTCTCAGAACCAGTTGAATAATAAGGCTGCTGTTTAGAGCCGTCAAACATATAAGAGCCATCGCCGAAGCATAGCCACTCCAAAAGGATTGACAGTTGCCTTCTAGACGCTTTTTCCAGTATATTTCTTGGTATCAACTTGTTAACGGCAAACTTTAACGGCTTTAAATAATTATATAATTCTTTATTATATATCGACCAGTTTGTTGTGTAGTCAACCTGATCGCGCGTATCAGACTCTCTGTGGAGCTTACTCGGCCACGCTATTGATGCCATAAGCTGTTCAACCTTGTCAGAAGCTTCTCTGCTTTTAGATTGCGAAACCTCTACCTGATTGTGTCCCCACTCGCTACCTGCCCTTATGGAGCTCATGGAACCTTCGCTTAACCAAAGTCCCATGAAGGCCATGAACTGATCACCTGTCATAAAACTTATGGGGGACTCTATATCTGTGTCGTTTACGCTTGAACCAGAAAGCCATGTTGCTGGTATGTAAAAATCGTTTAATTCATCCAGCGAATCGGCCCGTTGTTTTAGTAATTTTATCTCTTGCTTCTTTCTAAAATTCCTACCGTGAAGATACTCGACATCATGGTTAGGGGTCATGAGAAGGTCTAGATGATGCTTGCCTCCACCTATCTCATTATAAAGATTTACCATCTTTCCTTTATAACGATACGAGATGTGATCCATAGGCTTCTGATACTTTAGTTTACCGCAATCGTCGAGTGTAGCTATAGTGTCATATTCGGTAAGATCTTTAAACAACTTAAAGCCGTTGTTTGTCAAAACCTCTGTATCTTCGCTAAAGCATTTTTTAACAAATATATCGTGATTACATTCTCCTGGAAACTCTTTTCCAGTTAGTATTAACCACATATGGTTCCAAGATTTTACATGTGTACGTTCGTCGAATTCTTTGTAGATAATTCCTTCTACGCTTGGTTTTAGGTTCATCAACTGAGCCATGGCCCAATCAGGACCTTCGGATAGAACCTTTTGAGCAAGTTCATCTATAGATTTAAGCATAGGGGATTTTGACACTTGTTTCTTGGCATCGCCTAAACAAATAGGTGCAAGTGGGCACTTTAAGCACCCATCATACATTTCATGTCGTTCATAGTCTTTTTGCTTTTGAGCAGCAAGTTTTTCGTAATCTTGCTTAACTCTTACGTCAAAAGAATTTTGATCTATGTACAATTCTAGCTTGGAGGTTCCAGATCTAGAATCTGGACATCTTTCTGTAAATTCAAAAGCAGTCCATCTTCTAACATTTCTACCTTGTTTTTCTGCATTTTCAATAGCTTGATTCATGAGGCCGTATCTAGTTTTTCTAGTAGAAATACCAACTCTTAAAGGTCTTTTTCCTCTTTTAGAATCAAGCATACCTGATATTTCTTTGTATGCCTTTACAGATTCTCCAGAAACCGTATCAATTTCGTCGACAACAACTAGAGGAACGTGCGGACCGTTGAGCGCTTTTAGTGTACAAGGAAGAACTTCCAACGTTATCTTTTCAGAACCTACATTGAAAACAGATCTTTCCATTGTTGTTTTTTCAAGTATACGATTGTCTTCGGGTGTCTTAGGAGGCATAACTATTGGTTTTATTCTATCGTTTAATAAAAATTTCTGCTGATATTCATAGCATCGCTTTGCCTGAGATAGAATCGCCCCCACATGAACAACGTCCCTTTGATCATGAATAAGAACCATTAGCTCTGCTATGGCCATGCCAAGGGTATTGTGACTTATGAAGCCATTGGACCAGTAAGCATGATCAGTATCTATCTCAAGATCATAAAAATAATGCTTACCGAATACAACTGTATCAACAGTCTCATAACAACCATGCCTTATGAACCTAAGATAATCTGCCCAATCGTGTTCTGCAAGTTGGTTTGCTAATTTTATGAAATAATCTATTTTATAGCCATATACATATGATTCTTTGGACTTCTGACCAGATCCCCAAAGATCTTTAGAATATTCTATATTCGAGTGTGTCTTTTTACCAGACTCAAGACGCCAGTAGCCGTTTGATATCTCATATTTATTTTTTATATAATCTGCAAACGGCTTGAGCAGTTTGGATGGGTAGCGAAACTGCTGATTCATCTTATCTGCATAAGATATAAATGCTTGACGCTTTGAAAAAAGGGGCATGAGGCATTTAGGCAACGGAGTCTTGTAATCTACTGCATGATATTCGACAATGTGGTTCTTGACGAATTTTGTGGTAGACGGCTCTCGTCTACGTTTGTTTATAACAGCATGAACACCGAACACATTTAATATTTGAGCGATCTGTTCTATTAAGACGGGATTTGCTAATGTTAGCGAATCCTTTGATCCATCGGTTTCCATCATGCCTGAGATAAAACCAGCCAAGAAACTTGGACTGTGGTTAAGACTTTTGAGTTTTTTAAAATAACAAAGCTCGCCATCTATGTAGCTCTCGTAAAAAGATCTAAATACAGAACTACAGATATAGACGATATTTAACTTGTCAGATCTTTTATCTTTCTTGACCTTAGCATGAATATTAAAATGCTTATTTATAAGATTAAGATATTGAATTAGTTGATCATTATCTTTAGCAGCAAACGTAATAGTGTTATCATGGCGACTAACAGAGCCGTCTCCAGTAATGCATCCAACTAACCAACCAAGCTCATAATCACTAGAAATTGTATCTACGGTATCTGTCAGCGATTCCATAGATCTATATAAAATTTGACCCGCAACAAGATCCCTCATGTAGATCCAATCTATTTTGCCCGATTGTGGATCCAATGCCTGAACTCTATGCTTTAAAGATCCTGTAATAGACCACGCTCCATTTTTCGTAAATTGCTTAGAGGTGACCGTGACGCCGTCTTTTACCCCCTCATCGAATGTTTGAACTACAGGTCTCCAGGACCAACCTGTAAACACCTCATCGCCGACATTGACGTCTTCGATATTTTTTAAACCAATTTTAGTTAAGATCTTTGTTCCACGCTGAACGCATTTTCCGCTGCCACGCCCTGCAACATATAGAATTTCTTGGATATTTTTGGGGTTTTGTTTATTTACTGTTATGTTGTACACTTCCCATATTGCATGGAAGGGGGTTGTGTCTGCGTATCTGGATACTTTAAAATCTGGCAAATGTAGACCAAAAAAGAACTTTATATAGTTCTTAAGTTCTTGTTCGGTTCTGCATGGAGACAAAAATATCTTTTCCAACTGAGAAGCTGTTAGTTGTACTTTTGCCTTATCTGAGTCTGTTTTTATATCTATTTCTTTATTTTTAACGACAACTTCTTCTGTTTCTTTGACAACTTGAGCTATTGCCGCTTTTTTTGCTTTTTGCTTAGGTCTTGATATGAATTTTTTATAATGCTGCTTACAATAGTCTTTTGCTAGAATTTCTTTATCGCAGCCTGGGATTTTACACTTACTCACCTACGTCTCCAACTAGTTCTGCCAATATAACAGCTTCTTCACTGGAAGTGGATTGTTTTTTATTTATCTTTTTCATTTTATTATCAGTTAATGATTTATTATCTTCACTAACATTAGATGGATTCCCCATACCTTTTACGGATTCTGCAACCTGAGCAAGCATGTCTATAACTTGTTGATAATCTTTTATAGTTTTAATTCTAAAAGACGGTGGAGGATTGTTAACTGGATCGGATAGATATTTTCTTACTTCCTCTGAAGTCTCTACATTTGAAACAGAAACCATATCTGTTAAAAATTCAACCTGCTCAACTGTTGATCTAATTATTCTAGTTCTAATTCTGTCATAAAGAGATGTGGCAACAGCTTCTCTATCTTTTGGCCACTGGTTCAGAGCGGCTGTTAATAACAATTTACCATAAGGGATTGATGGAAATCTTCTGGAGATATCTTCAAACGTATATCCAAGTATGTACAATTCATACATTGGCATAGCATCATGTTTGTTTAATATTCCAGTTGTTTTATGTCTTTTTAAATATCTTTCGGCCTCAGAAACCTGATCATTACTTAAGCCGTATTTTTCTTTTGGCGTTAGAGTTTTTTTCTGCAAAGTACTCTCTCCAAGCAGAACTCGAGGAAATACAATTGATGATTTGTACAATCCTCATGGGTTTTATCATTTTATACTTCGCTACTGAATTTATTGAAATACCAACAAATAACAAAGATAATACACTTTGTTCAAATTCTGTAAAGCTTTCTAATAACTCAATAAGATTATCTGACTTTTCAGAATTTGCTATTTTTTTAATCTTTTCTTCTATTTCTTCAGTTGCTTTTTTTTGCAATATTAATTTTTTACAAATAAAATCAATGTCTTGATTGTCTGTTTCTAAATATTCAATCCAGATACTTTGCCTAATGTCTAAATCATCAGTTGTTGTGTCTATTTTATTTTTTATCTCTTTCTGCTTCTGGTTCATTTGGCTGTTCTACGTATTCACTGATATTCTTCAGTGAGTACGTAGCTCTCCAACTTGGACCACAAAGATCTTTGACAAAAGCATTAAGTATCCTATCTATATCTAAATTTCCCTGTTTTTTTAACAACCTTTTTAATCTCCAAAGATCAAAAATTCCATTTTTATCTCTCATACTATAATACCTAGTCACAACATCCAACATCGACTTGGGACCATAAATGACATAGTCTACTGTTTTTGTAGATGGATCTATAGCCACTTCCAGTGCTTTGACGTCCTTGTGAACAAGAGAGCCGTACATGTATAGATTGTTTTTAACTATATCTGTAACAATTCCATTATTAAGAGTCCATCTAATATGGTCCATTATCTCAGTTATTTTTTCTTCATTCATTTAACACCTGTATTTTGTAGTATTATTTTCTTTATTTTTTCTTTATCTTGATTTCCTTTATATACTTTTTCTAAATACTCATCAAGCATAGACGAAATACTAGTTGAAAGTATAGATACCTTTTCTGATTTTATTTTATCTATAGATTCTGTTTTTATTATTAAATTAGATCTTTTTCTTAAATCATTTATCTGCTTAGATTCTAATATGGATTTTATTTCCGCCCTAGGGCCTTTTAAATTCATTATCCAGTAATTGAATTCATCTAAATCTGGTATAGGTTCACCTGTGTTCTGCTCTATGGTTTTATACATTGGAAATGGAGATTCTATAAATTCAAACCTATACGACTCAGTATCGAAGATAGTAAGGCCTTTGACTTGATCCGCATCAGATGCAGACATGGCATAAGGAGTACCTACATAGTGGATTTTTGAATCAAGAATCTGTTTCTTATGAACATGACCTGATATCACAAAGTTCGCATTGACATCTTTAGTCTCTATACCATGATCTGCAAGCTTATAACCGTAATCAGCACCTATAAATGTATTGTGTGTAACTACAATATCTGTCTTAGTCTCAGGCCATAGATCTCTAGAAACAACATATGGAACATAAGATATGCCATCGTACTGCATGTTAGAATCAGCGACAATGACATTTTTAATAGAAGAAAATGGCCTAAAAGCATGATACTCTGAAGAGTTTGGTTTGTATTGATCATGGTTGCCAAGCAAACAGACATAGTAACCATGAAGATTGTTTTTCAAAATATTAGAAACTCTAAGCAAGTGATCGTAAAAAATACACAATATTTCTGAACGAATGACAGAATGAGTATCAAATGTATCACCGAGATTTACAACAATATCAGGTTTTTTTTCTATAATAATTTTTTCTATCCAATTTAAAACACTTTTGCTAAGTTGCAAATGAGTATGACGAAGATGAAGGTCTCCAATAAATAATATTCTCATACCATTCTCATGCGGCGAAGTGATATTATAAAACTAAAAACAATAGCCGCTTCATTGGGATTGTCTATTTCGTAAATTTTTAATCCGGTTGATATGAAATCCTTTTCGGCATATCGTATATGCGTTGTGCCCATTGAAACAACTCCCATTCAGACTCGTGCATCCTTAACTTAATAATCATTTTCGCAAATCTAATACATATTATGTAAGATTTTATGTCGTGCTCAGTTTTCATTTATTATCCTGAAAAACCATCATTTGATACAGCGTTATCGATGGCTGCAGAATAAGAATAAATGCACATTTTATCTAATGTATATAGAAAATATAGTGTTCTTATTTTTTTACGTTGAGATTCATTAAACATTTATTATTCCATTTGAACTAATGATTCTTCAGAATCTTCTACAAAACCAAGTTCATCAACTTCTGTTTTAGAATCTTGAAAAGAATAACACGAGTTGATTACTCTTTCTTGAAGAAATCTATCACTTATAACTAGATTTTTCATATTCTGTTCTCCTCTAACTGGAGAATCGTTTTCAAAAACCCACATTTGATTGTTTTCTTTTCCAGTGTCAGGATTTATAGGATGTTTTATGATTCCTAATGATTTTGCCAATTCAAAGATTTCACCGCCCCTATCCATTATTCCCTTCTCATAGTGAAAAGTAAATTGAGCAACTCGAGCAGGCATCCCCATCCTATTTTTGCGAACTTTAACTCTAACCTTATGGCCTAATTGCGCAGCTCCTCCTGCTATGGTTTCTCCTTTTTCTATAACGCCTGCTTTTGTATCTAATTTTGTTATTTCTAACATAAGATCTGCAGCGTGTTTTAGAGCTTGACCGTCTGGAAGAACATAAGGATTTCTCAATGCCTTCATTGGATCTATCTGTATAGACACCTGCTGAACACAGAAAGTTAATAGATTATTTTCATGTATAACAGGAAGAATCATTTTAAATGCAGATGGAAGATAGTTTGCGCCAGTACCACCCATTACCATATCTGTTGATTGCTTTTTCATGTCCTTAGGGTATCTAATAGATCGAATTGAATCTATTACAATAGCCTTTACAGGCGCTCCGTCTTGAAGAAGTTCAAGAAGTTCTCCACCAATGTAATCAAATATCATAAGAGGGTTGTTGCTTTTTCTAACAATTAAACGATCAGCGTCACCGCCCAGTCTAATGAAAAAATCTGTATTAAAAGAAAATTCAGAATCAAACCATATTCCAATCGCTTCTGGATCTCTTTTTTGCAACTCTACTATGGCCATCATTGAAAGCATTGATTTACCACTGCTCTCTGGTCCATATAGGATATTTATTTTTCCAGGTTTAAAACCACCTATTCCAGTTGCCCAGTTTAAAGAAGGAGACCATGAGGGAATGATTTGTGGTTCATTCTTTTTAAGACCTGAGGCAACTTGGCCAAAATCTTTTGTAAGCTTGCTCATCCATTTATTAGCACTCATGATCGCATTCCTTCGTATGGAGTTGAATATCCATCTCTAGACAAGTCCCTAGTGACTTCAATTGCATGCTTAAATTCTTGAACTTTATTCTTTAATAAAGAACACATAGCAACAGATCTTGCGTATACTTCTTTTGCTTTTTGAACATCAGAATCCAATGAAACATACGCTTTACGAGATTCTACTGTTGGCTTTTCATTTTTTAATTTAAAGTACTCTGGGGCCTTGTCTAAATATGCTATTGCTTCTGCTGTTTCTAATGCTGCTTTGGCTTTTATCTCATATTCAATTGCCTTAGCCAGCATTACAGAAGATATATCGTATCCAATTATAAAATCACGCAGATAATTTGGAGCAAGCATCTTGTTAAAAGATGATCCAATATCTGTTAATTTTTTAGTATACGTAGCTATTCTTTGAAGATCGAGGGAGTCCAAGCCTCCCTCGATAGAAACGATGTCGATCGACATCTGATACCTCAACTATTAAGTATATGATCAGCGTATTCGAAAACATCATCTTGAGAAAATTTAGTAGTAACTTTTGGCGAGGTTTTTTGCGTTAAAACAAATTCCTCATCATCAAGTGTATTTGTTTTCTCATTCTTTTCCACATGCTTTTTGGATGATAAGTCAGAATGTACAACTTGTCGTCCAGGTACTCCAGATCCGAGAACCGATGGGTGTTTCGTTGTTTTATTTTCAAACGCTCCATTGTTATTTCCAACATCATGTGTTTGGACGCGAACGGCCCGTGTATTCGCGTATACATTTCCCTGACGTAGTTCGTCCTCGTTCTCTTGTTCTTCCTCAACCATTCCATTTGAACGACCCCGAACCTGTCCACTTGAAGCATTAAAACCTTGCACACGCAAGGCCGGATGCTGATCTAGTAAAGAACCTAGATTAGCAAGAAGAACCTCTTTCAACTCATCGTAAGAAACTTCTCTATACACACTAGATAGATCATACCCCAAATCGTTATAGTTTTCTACAACGTTATCTGGAAGCGGCTCCTGATCATCTACCCAGGAAATTTTGCCCGTATTCTGATCTCTCAATTTAACTTGATTTTTAGATACAAAATATTCTGTTTTTGTTTTTTCGCCAGTCCTTGTGACCTTGAACCAAACGCCAGAGTCTTCTGATGTAGAGTTTAAAGAAGTTGGATCTTGACCATAGTCTGTGACATATTGCATCATATTTTTTTTCATAGCATCGTGAGCTGTCTTTTTTAGCTCTAGCAATCCAATTTCACCAGATTTGTTGCAAGCATTATAGAGATAGGTTTGCTTAGGTTTGATTTTCCAAAGAACATCCATTACGGGTTTTAGATTTTCTTTAATTTCTTCTTTTGAAAATTCTCCAGAAGAAAAAAGACGAGCTTCTTCTTCTTTTAGAGCTGTTTCTACTGCAGAAACATATTCATAAATTGGACAGTGTTTATGTCCAAAAGAAAATGGAGAAGCATATGGTCGAAGTCTTCCTGTCTGTGGGTCTGACAGCCAAACAAGAACCCACCTCCGATACGGATAGCCATCAGCAGACTCTCCAAACGGTGGAAGAATCCTATAGATATTATCGCCTTGATTAATTGAATGTCTTTTCCAATCTTTTTTTTCTTTAAGAGAGTTCATGTTAATGTTGATCTTTGCCATATTGTTCTCCTTGTCTACATAGACGTTTTGTTGCAATAATTTTATACTATAAATATATCTATATATGTTATTTCTTTAATTTAAAGAATTTCTTCAAACCACCTGAATCATCTTCAGTTTGAAGAGGTTGTTCTTGTTTTTCTTGAACAACTTCAGGTTCTTCTTTTTCAACCTTAGCATCGCCAAGATAAGAATCTAGTTGTTTTTCAGAAATTTCTGAAATCTTCAACCTATCAAAAGCATCATAACTTCCAAGATCTCCTACTGCATAGATAACTCGAATAAAAAGTGGTCTTTTTCTTAATTGATTTTCCAAATACTTATCTAGAATCTGCGGATAGGTTGCCAAAAACATAGATTCAATAACTTTTGCCAATTCTTCATCTGTCTGGCACCTAATGCCAAGATAGTCAGATGGTATTACATTTTTATAAACATTAAAACTCTTATCGTATTTAGACCCAATCTCTTCAGCAATATTTCTAATATAGTTTAGAGTAATTAAATCAGTTGCTGGTTTTTTAGATTTACATAATTTAAGTTCATTTAAAAAATTCAACCTTGTAACAACCATTTCTTTAGAAGAAAGATTAGATGGTTCTTGTAAAACTTTAATATAAACACTATCCATGATGAATTCGTCCTCCAAAAAAATAAAATATCTTAACAAAAGATCATGTTTAATTTATACAGAATTCTAAAAAATACATAAAAACAATTATTTCTGAATCTCATTTATTTTTTCCAAATCTAGAATCTCAATAGACGGATTTCCTTTCCAATCCGTCTTTAATCTTCCTCTTATATATATTATTGAATTTGTTTTATACTTTAATGGCTTGTTCTTATCCCACCAGACGCAGTCTATGGATGCAAGTCCATCAGATAGTTTTATTGTTAAATTAGACCATTTTCTGCCTGATTTTTTAGAAATCCCAGACTTGTGTTCACATCCTTCATATAATCCTATAAAGCCAATTTCAGAACCTTCTTGTCTATTCAGCAAACCTTTTGCAACCTTAACACTTCCTAAAACTACAATGTCGCCCATTCTCATAGGTATTGCTCTACTATCTGTAGGAGAAAGAGCTGGCCAGTTTTTATAAGCTATTGATTGTATTTCTGATATAGATAATATAGTTTTATTAAAACATTTATTAATTTCTCTTTCTTCCAAAAAAACATCTAACATAGTTTTTGGTATTTCTATATTTTTTTTAGTTTTTCTTTTTTTGAAATAATATTCAACAAGTTTTCTTCTGGCAGATATATAATCGATATCATTATCCATGAAGCAATCCGCAGCTCTAGCTGCAACAAGTGCTATAAAAATACCTGCGTTTGCTTTAGAATGATCCACTCTATTAATATAATCATCAATGTCTACAAACGGTCCTTTTGCAGTCAATTCTTTAATGGCAGACACACCGACCCCTTTAACAACAGATAATGGAGCAGCTATCTTGTCCTTGACTATTGTAAATTTGTCAGAGGGATGAGATAGAGTCGGCGGAGTGATCATGTCGCCTAGAACTGTCACGTAGTGACGAATTTTCTGTTCTCCTGAATTATTAAGTTCACTAGACCACCATTCAAGCGGATAGTAATGCTTTAAATACATACTTATATAACCGAGTTTTCCATAGCAAAAACTGTGAGAAAGATTGAAAGAATAAGAACTGAATGCTAGAATTTGCTGATTTATAATCTCTATCTGCTTGTCGGACCATCCCTTAGGTTTTAAACTAGATCTAACATCTTCAAAGGTTTTCATTATAACATCTCTTTTTTTCTTAGCAATGGCAGATCTAATTTGGTCTGATTTCTCAAGAGAATAGCCAACAAATTCAACTAGAAACCGCATAACATCTTCTTGATATACAAAAACACCATTTGTTTTTTTAAGAATTCGTTCCAAATCAGGGTGAACGTATTCTAACGAGCGACGACCATTTCTTACATCGATGTAATATTGAGCAGCTGTTGTATCGAGGAACGCAGCGTCCAGAGCTCCAGGTCTACACAAAGCTGTTAGGTTACTTAGATCTTTTATAGATTCTGGCGCAAATTCTTTTACATATCCCTTTATTAGATCTGTATTGAATTGAAAAGATGAATCAGTTTTTCGATCATAAAAATCTTTAAACACCATTCTGTCTTCTGGAAGTCGATATATAGCCTGAACACCTTTTTCATCTTCCTGCAGAAGATCTTCTTGTTTTCTAATCTTTATCAAATCAACACATTCTTTTATTGTATTAATAGTAGTTACTCGCAAAATATCTGCTTTAACTAGACCTAATTTTTCTATCATTGGAGCATCGAACTGAGTAACTGTCACATCTCCAAGTTCATCATCGTGCATCTGAAGGGTTGGAACCCTCTCATGAGACAGATCTAATGTAGATATAACGAAAGCAGAAGCATGTCGGCCTATTTCTTTAGGAAGACCAATTAATCTGCTTACGGTTTTTTCTGCCTCTGGATACTGCTTGAAGAATGCCTGAAGCTTCTCATTCTGCTCTAGATGACCTTGATGATATTCACCCTCTGAATCAGTGTATCCATTAAGAAAATCCACTTCATCTATGCCCTGCGGTGAATCTGGTATTGTTTTACATATATCCAGAATCTCAAAGTCGTTCCTATTTCTTCCATATATAGCAAACATTGTTTCTTTTAAAGCATACTTTGTCTTGAACTTCTGAATAGTGCCAATTTGAGCAAAGCCTAATTTATATTTATCTTTTAAATACTTTAGTATAGGGGCGCGAGCACCATAGTCTGCATCGATGTCAGGAAAACTGCCAGCTCTAATTCGAGCATGGCTTAAAAAACGTTCAAATGGAATATCTTCCTTAATGGGATCCACATGGATAATCTTAAGATAATAAGATATCAAACAACCACCAGCGGAACCTCGACCAATGTTTTGTATGATACCATTAGATCTTGCAAAGCTTCCGATATCTTCATAAAGTAAGAAATAAGGGATAAAATTTAGTTTTTCGTTTTTCCATATTACGTCTAATTCTTTTTTAAATCTTTCAACATAAACTGGATCATCAATCCATCTATTGTGCTCTTTTATCTTAGCCATCAATAGATAGTAAAGTTGATGATTATAGTCTTTTGTTTTTTCTTGAATATATTTTGGTATCTCTATCTTAGGTAAATGGTAATCGTATTTTATCTTTATCTCAGAAGCTTTTTTTCCAATTTTTTCAGCTGTTTCAATTGCCTTATTCATAAGATCAACAGTAAATTCATCACCTAGTTGTCTCTTAAGAATCGCAAAGCATTCAGAATAACTCTTCTGATGCCTAGATTCATAAAAATAACGGCCGTCTTTGAATGAAGATCTTGATACGATATCTTGTAAAATCTTATCTTTTGGATCTATAAAGTGAGCAGCAGTCGACACTATAAAATCTAAATTGTATTTTTTAATAAAAGTCAAAAGACAGCGATTTATTGACTTAATCTTATTTCCATCTGGCATAAGATTCGTTATTTTATTACTTCTAAAACCTATTTGAGCATCGTAGGTTTTGTATGCATCAATAGGGATGAGTTCCACCAAAATGTTGCCGTCAAGCTTTTCGTACAAAGTTGTGAATCTATCTTCAAGGTGCTGATAGTCAGCATAAATCTCGAGATTATGTAACAACCCCTTATCGCATCCTGTTCCAAAGGTGACGCCATTCGAATATTTTCTAACCTCGTCTATTTTTAGAACTGGAATAGCAAAGTCCCCATCAACTGCTTTGTTATCCCAACCAAGTGATGTTAGTTTGACTAAGTTTTTATACCCATTTTCAGAAACAGCCCATGCATTCAGTCTAAAAAAATTAGATGCATCATCAAGAGTTACATTTAAATTAATTGAAGGCACTATAGTTACAGAAGCTGGATCATGATTAGTCTTATCTTCTTTATTTATTTTTTCTATTATAGAATTAATATTTATTGATTTATAAAGAGAAACAGACCACCCATGATCTGGAAAAGATATGAATTTTGTTTTATTTTTTATTGCCCATCGGACCCAATCTTCAACGGAGACTATTGAATCTATATTGCTATACTCTGAGTGGAGATGTATGTGAGCAGATTCTGGAAAATGATATTCAATACTATCAATGTGCTCTTTATGATCCTGATTGTCTTCTAATAACTCAGACACTTTGACATCTAAGGATATGGTTGCAGATATGTCAGAAAGAGCATCGTGGGCATTTATTTCAATACCAAACATCTCGCAAGCCTTAGACAACTTCAAAGACCCAAGGCTTGCCTTTTCCTTTATAGCCTTAATTCTTCTATATACATCATGAATATCTGGAGTGAATAGCTCGTGATAAACGGATGACATGCCATGCTTTGCAAACAGACTACTAACAAATCCCTTATCAAATCCAACATTATAGCCAGCTATTGTAAATTTTGTATTAAACGATTTAACATAAGTTACAAATTTATCCAACATCTTTCGCTGATCTTGGAAAGACTCCATTCTTTCTACAGAAATGCCGTGCACGGCTATAGCTTCTTGTTCTATAGCAGAAAAATCATTTGGCTTTGCGAATTCATTAAATGAAGATTTTATTTCTCCATTTAAAACAGGTATGCATGCCAATTGAACAATATCGTGACGACGAGAGTCTAGTCCGGTTGTCTCTGAATCAAGATAGAGAAGATTTCGCATGAATCTTCCTTTATGTTATTTAATTTGCCATTTTCCGTTTATTGAATTTATCAATTGTCTTGTACCCCCTGGCCAAATCAAACATGAAGAATGAAGCCAAGAAGATGCTCCACCTATGTTATATTCTAGCTTTAGGAGGGATGAGGTTCCAACTTGCCACGCACCTCTAAGTATCTCTGGAGAATGAGCATGTCCGGTTACAGAGTTGCCATAAGCAACTTCCATATTTACAATGTTTCCTCTAGCTCCATTTGGACCCTGGTGCCCATGAGCTCCGCATTGTATTCCTTCTATCTTAAAATCTTCCTCTGACTTTAAGAATTTTATTTTATTTAACTTTTTTTGATCATTTGCAGCAACAAACATTTCAACAGCTGCCTTCAATGGATCTTCTCCGTCCAGCATCTTAAGAGCAAGTATTAACGACAGCCTGTGATTTTGTGGATCTTTTGTATATTTACCCTCTGCTAAATATCTAGCAAGAAAAAGATCATGATTAGATTTAACTATAACAAGTTCGTCACAAAGATCTGACATCTCCATGAGATCTTTGCAAAAATTAATGCACTCGTTCTCTAATGAGAGTTGACCTAATTTTGCTCTTTTTGCTCTTAAAAGCTGATTTTTTTCCTCATGGTGATTTATAGACAAACCATCAAATGCATCATGCAGAATTATCTTCTTAGGTTTCATTTCTATAGAAATTTCTTCCCATGCTTTTCTAGCTAATGGATCTGTAACACCTGAATGCCAATCACCTAAAACAAAAGCCTCAGGTCTTACTTGAGATCTTCCGGTTGGTCTGTAGATATAACCACGATCTATAAAATATCCCTTGGAATCTGATTGAATTTGAGTAAAATGATAAGTCTCATCATCTTCTATTTCAAACACAACCGCACCCATAACATGGTCATGTTGAGCTATATATGCCGTTCTTTGAGACATATACTTATCCGTATCATAATCTGCAACTGTTATAGCTCCGGTTGTCATCATAAAATGCGGCAACTTTGAATTACTAACAGGAACAGGTTTTAGTCTCTGCTTTGGAGAAGCATATATAAATGTTCCATTTCTTTGTCCAATTCGACCAAGTCCAGTTGTAGGATCTATGTGTTTTGCAGATAGTTTAATAGTACTTATGAATACATTCGAATTCAATCTAGTATCTTCAATAATAATTGTTTCATTCGCCAATTGAGCCGATATTGTTCCCCATTTGCTACCATGAGCGGCAGCCGGGTCTGATGCTACTATTACTAACAAATGAGCATCATTTAACTGACAATATTGCTTTATTGATTTATAAAAATCTTTATGAACTTCGCAACCCTGAACAGCTGTTGTTATTACAAATTTCTTCTTGTTTTTAACAATATCTCTAAGATCTTGCAAAGCTTTAGGAGAGTGGAGAGATTCTACTGTCACATCAAAAAAATATCCTGGATGTTTTTCTCTTGCTATTTTTTCTAAATTAGAAAGAGATCCAAAATGATGAGAAACCATATCTCTAGTTATTCCAACAGAATTCAAATCTTCATTTTGAACATGTCTTTTTAATTGTTTTGCTAATTTAGCATAACATTTTATTATAGAGGTTTTCTTATCTGGCTTGGTCATTTGCCTATCCTTGATTCATAACATTAAGTTAATTATAATACAAAATAAATTAAACCCTGTGTCTTTATGAAACACAGGGTTTATTATACATCTTTTTTCTATTTAACTAATTAATAATATAACTATTTTGACTTTATTTCTGACAAACTTTGCTTTTTACTTGGTTCAGTTTTAACCGAGCCTTGACTGCAGATTTTAACATTTACAGTATCAATGTTGTCATTTGATTTTTTAATTCTGTAAGATGTTAAAATACAGTGAAGATCTGTATTTTTAGATTTGTTTGGAGTCTCTTTAACACCTGTTGCAAAAGCAAAACAAGAAATAAAACAAATTCCTATTGATGTGGTTTTTATCATATCAACCACCTTTCAAGCTGGATGTTGGATTCACTTCATCATTTTGAATTTCAGAAATACGGTCGAGCAGGAAATCAATTTTTGCTTTTTCATAATCAATTGCTGCCTTATATCCAGAACCCAAGTCTGCAACGATCTGTTTAGCAGCTTTCAGTTTTTCATCATTGTCTCTTTCTTCTTTAAGAGCCTTAACCCTCATTTCTGCCTTTACAATTAGATCTGCAGCTTGATCTTCTGCAATGTCTTTATGATTGTCACAAAAAGTCTTACTAAGAACTTGTTCTGCTTTTCCCAAATTGATCTTCTTTTCCTTAGCCATATGCTTCTCCTTTTTTTAGATCCGTTTTTCGTTATACCTATTCATCGTATACAAACATTTTTTTACTATTTTTTTTAAAGCAATGGTCAGGAGGAACTGGAACAGTACATGAATATTGTTTACAGTTATAAAGCAAAAAAGCTCCATACATAGCCTGAGCAACAGCATCTGCAACATCGTATCTGAACATTATTGGTTTGCTAGTCTTAGATGACAAAGAATGGTTAGGAAACCTGACTTTCCATCTCTTCCAAAGAGCTTCTACTATCATTATTTTTTTTGCTGGTTGTTTTCCCCATTTTTGCTTTTGATCTTTAGTAGGCATAGATCTTCCGGCAACAAAGACTTTCCAGTTTGATATATTAAGTATTTCATAATGAACGTTTTTAAGCCTACACCATATATGTATAGCTGTTCTATATGCAGAGTTTACATTTGCCCCAGAAGAAAATTTAGATCCAAAAAAATAATCTTCTACAACTATCTCAGTTGGTTTGACTCTATTGTAAATAAGTTCTATTTTATTCTGAAGGTCTATGCACCAATCGCCCATATAGACAGATGACGTATCGACATCGATAAAGCCATATTCTACTATTACACAATTATCACCATCGACTTGAGCTACGGCAAACCCCGTAGACTCAGCGGGATCTAAGCTTAATATTGTTTTCATTTAAACCTTTTGAATCTGCCACTGTCCATTAGAGGCTATTTTTAGCTTTTCTTGAATCACTGGAACAAGTTGAGCTTTTCCAGATTCTACTTCAGATTTGTATTTTGATTCTATTTCATCTTGAGTAAGCGGCTCGTGATGAACTGCTTTTCCATCAATTATTACATGGAATTTTTGCGGTGGGTTTTCTGATTTAAATGCTAATTGATTAGTAGTGGCTTTGACTTGAGAAATAGCATTTCGCATTGCGAATTGTTTTGCCTCTGGAGACTTTATCTGCTCTGCAACCTTGATTGGATTCTTTTTTATCTTAGGCGCTAAGGATGGAATCTTTGGCTTTGGAACAGAAAGTCCGGGCATACGCAACCCTGGGGTCAACGTTGCTTTTAATAGATTCAGTTCTTTTTCTATTTCTTCAAGTTTCTTCATATGTATATAGTATCATGCCAATGAGGATATTTCATTTCTTTTATTTATAGTTATTATATTGTCAAAAAGCGTTTTAAACTCAGATGAGTGATCTATAACAATGATTTGTTTAGATTTTGAAGATTCTTGAAGTAGTTCAAAAACTCTCAATCTGTTTACAGAGTCTAAATGATCGAATGGCTCATCTAAAATAATTGGACTTAAATCTAGAGAACAATAAGACATATAAGTATCTAATAAAGCTAGATCTATTGACAAAGCAAGACACTTTCTTTCTCCACCCGACAAGGCACCTATGTCTGTTGTGTTTCCATTAATTGTTAAATTATCTGACATTTTAGCAACAACAGATCCAGATTTATTCTCTTTATGAGACTTCAACTCATATCTACAATCGCTCCATGTTAATTGAAGATTTGAATTAACCTTATCATTGAATGTTTCTATAATAGAATCAAGAACATAGGCTTGAACACCTGTTGGAGACAGTATTTGAGAGGCGGTTTGAAGAACTAACATTTCATTTGTTGTGTTTTCTTTTTCTATTAACACATTTGATAAAATATTTTTAAATTTTAATATGTTATCTGAAATTGTTGATTGGTTTTCTATAAAAGTTTTAACTGATTCTAATTCTTGTTTTTTAAATTTAATAAAATTTCTTAATTCAGATATTCTAGATTCTGTTCTTACATAAGACTCTCTTTGTTCATTTATTTTATCTTGGCATTTTATAATTATGTTTTTAAGTTCTTCCTCCTTGTGAAAGGAGGACTCTAGCTGTTTTATGTTATCAACGATTTCTTTCTTTTTATTTTTAATACTTTCGCCCCAAGACTTCTTCTTTTCTTCAAAGGAAGAAGAATCGTGGCGAATAAATTGACCATTGACAATATCAATAGATTCTGAGCAAGTTGGACATAGACCGTCGCACACGTCTTCTGGTTGCTTTTCATTTTCTATTTGTTTTAATTTATTGCGTAAAAATTGAGAAGTGCCTTTATTTTGAACTATCTCATCTAGTTGATTTTGCACTTTTGTTTTTAAATCTAAATACTTAGATAGGTCTGGTTTTTCTACTTTTTGTATTTTATTTATTTCATTTACAGTGTTTTCTATAGCTGACATGAGTTTTTTTTCGGCGTCTATTAACGCATCAATATCTTGTAGAGATTCTTTATACGCCTCTATACGCGACACTAAAGAAGATTCTTTTAAATTTAAATCATTTATTTTATTTGTTATTTTCTTTATTTCTGAGTCTATTGATTCTTTTGCTTTTGAAAAATCAAACGAATTGGTCAACTTGATAAAAAGATCTTTACGATCCGTGTCGCTTAAATCTAAGAAACGCTGACTCAATCCCTGTGCGAAATATTGAACTATAAGAAAAGCATCGTAATCTATGACTATATTTTTTAAAAACTCTTCTTCAGATATTTCAACATTGTTTTTTGTAACACTTAATTTACCGGGTTTTGATCTTTTAAGAAAAAAAGTGTCATTTTTATCTACAATGACACCGCTACACGTTGCTTGCTTTGCGCCTTTGCGAACAACGCTAGATCCTAATGCGCGTGGATTTTTTCCAAATAATAAAAAACACACAGCTGCAACAATTGATGTCTTTCCAGCTCCATTTGCCGAGTTGGTGTCATAATTCCAACCTTCTATTAATAACATTCCAGATTCATTAAAGTCGATATGTATTTTCTCAATACTGAGAAAGTTTTCAATATCAATAGAAAGTAGACGCATATCATCTCCTGTGAGGAGGCTTTGTATGGGTTTTTAAATTACCCTTCTCGTCTATATACATCCATCCTTCTTTTAGACAGTGTTCTATTGAATGTTCTTGGCAAAGCCTAGGAACAATGACTTGCCAAAAGTGATCGGAAGATCTTTCTTCTAAGATATTTCTATTATCTGGATCTACCATTATATTTGTATAGCTATCTATTGTTTCTCTAACAGATGGAGAGTTTACGCTTGGAACTTGTCTCTCCATCTGCGAACCGCATTTGCAATCTACGTTTGTTGTATTTATGTTTTTATAAAGTTGTTTTTTATCATCGCATTGTTTGCAGTGATATGTGTATTTTGGCATTACAAACTAAACCCCAAGCCTATTGAATATCTTAATTTGTTTTTATTTACAAGATCTAATCCAGACATAACAAATGCATTTCTAATTAGATGATAATGAACATGAGCACCAACAGAATCATCAGAAGAATATCTCAAACCGATACCAAGCTTTTTAGAAGAACTTACTTCTTTTAATTTTTCAGTTTTAAGTTTCTCCATCTCTTTTTCGTGAGACTCGTTTAATTGATTGATAGCGGCTTCATGTTTTAAATTTAAAAAATGCTTTTCTTTAGTATATTTTCTAACTAAATCCTCTTCTAGTTGTTTCATTTTTTCAGTAACTTCTACTTCTTTTTTAACAATTATTATCTCTTCTTTCCTAGTTCCATCAGGAAGGGTTGTGACTGTCTTTTTAAAATTAACATTCTTAGTAAGATGTTTATTCTCAACTTCTAGTAATCTAATTTTTTCATTAGATTCTGCTTGCATCTTTTCATTTTTAAATTCTAATTCTTCTACTTTTTTTTGAGTAGATATGTTTAAATTAGATATTTCTGTTTGTTTTTCTTTAAGCTTAGTCTCTAATTCAGTAACTTTGTCATTTGACGGGTATAAAATTAAACCTATTGTCAATCCAACCAGTACTAACAAAACCGATCTTAATAATTGATTTTCCCAAAGTTTTTTCAATACAGATAGCAACATATTATTCTCCTGTTTCTGAAATCATGTCTTTAAACGCAGCTCTTGATACTTCTAATTGAGTTTCAAGATTATAGTCTCTAGGAGAAACTACGACACCACCAAGGGTTGTTAATAAAGAAGCTACTGATATAGCATTTCCAATCGCAATACGATGAACCTTTGCGGGTTCTACAACTCCATTCTTATATGGATTAACGTACCTGTGTTCTGATGCATCGAATATTAAAGCTGGTCGTTTAAACTCATCCATACTAGATATAATTTTAGACAATGCTTTTTCTATATTTTCTTCCTCTCCACAGTTTGTCATAAGAAGTTTAAAGGGAGCAACAAGGGCTTCGGTCATTACTTTCCAACTTTTTGGACCATGGTGCTCTACTGATAAAATTGTTTCAACAATTCCTAGATGTGTTCCTCCACCTCCGGCGACTATTCCTTCCGCAACCGCAGACCTAACAGCTTCAACCGCATCTTGAACCCTATCTCTTCTTTCTCTAACCTCAGCGTCCGTCATTCCACCTACCCACACTGTGGATATTCCGCCCGTAAGCTTGCCTATTGCTGCTCTCAAATGAGCCTTATCGTGCTCTGAATGAGCATCTTTTAATATTGCTTTAAGCTCATTCACCCTGCTTTCAAGCAGATCTGAATCTGACTCACATTGCATAAAGGTTTCGTAAGTATTAACTCGAGCAGATTTGAATGTTCCAAAATTAACTGATTCAAAGGTTACGGCTGTAGCAGGATTCATGACGGTTGCCGATGTATACGCTGCCATATCAAATAAAAACATAGTTCTTGAGTTTGCCAATGAAGATTTTGGAACAATAACCGGAAGAACAGTTACACCTCCTTTAGAGGTTACTAAGAATTTTTCAATAACCGGGTCAGCAAAACCATGAGCCATAACTATTATAGGTTTTCCAAAATAAGATACGTCATTTTCTACTGCTGATTGAATTGCAGCAGGAAGAACTAGATCATTAACAGTTCCATCAAAAAGAACAACAAGTCCTTCGTCCATCCTTACACGCTGACCAGCTCTATCATTGATGAAAGAACTGCCTATAGCACCAATATCTCTAAGACCAGATGTTACAATATAGCCATCGATTGTTTCAACTCTCATTCCTCCGCCTTGGTCCTCTTGTATCAAGACAGTTCCATCGTCTCCGGCTGCTAAAACAGCTTTAACCACAACGTCTGCAATTTCTTCATCTCCATTTGCAGAAATCATAGCTACTTTATTTAAATCTTCATCCTTAACCGGAACTGCTACTTGATTCAAGTATGGCAAAATTACTCTATTATAGCAATCTTTTAATTCATTAACAAATTTTTGTGGATTGTATTTTGGATTTTCTTTCATAAATTGCTTACCAGATTTAACTAAAGCATCTGCTAAAACAATTGCAGTAGTGGTTCCATCGCCAGCATCTCGAGCTGTATTAAGAGATATTTCTTTACATGTGTCTAAAACAATATTATGAGAAGCGCTAGGAAGACCTAGTGCTTTTACAACAGTAACTCCATCTTTTGTAACGAGAGGCGGCATGCCTTCTCTCTCTATTAGTACAGGTCTTCCACCTGGTCCTAGAGTTCTAGAAACTATAGTTGCCATTCTAGATAAAGTAGTGGTGACAATAGATTCAATATCGTCAGCGTTGTCGATCATGTCTTTAGATTTAGATTTAACATAAAGCATATTATTAAACTCCATCTATTCTCAGTTTTGATTTAATTCTTTTTTCTTAAAATCTTCTATTATTTTTTCATATTGTTTAATTTTTCTCTTATCCATTTCAAAACCAGTCAAAGAATGACCCATGTTCAAACATGCTTTTAATATTGCAGAATTGCCCATAAAGGGATCAAAGACCGAACTTCCTGGAAGAAGATCTGCCATTCTTATTAACAATGCTGCCAAATCGTCCGAATAACTTTCATCTAAAGAGCCTGTTTCAACCAACCATGTATTTCCAATACATGGAGCCGCTTCATCTAACATAAGATATTGTCTAATTGGAGATCTATCGATTTTCCAAACATCGCCGTTGCAGAAGAATAGGACATAGTCATGAGAGTTTACTAAGTTATTTTCAGACCTTTTTCCTGGAAGCCAAGTTTTTTCTACAACTATATTATCAACATGATTAAATCCTGCTTTAACCATTTCGCTGCCAATTTCAAATGGTCTAAACTTACACTCAATAGGAGCATAGCATATTAAATACACTATTCCATTTGGAGCCATGGAGGCTTTTAATTTACTTGCCAAACTTTTCATAAATTCTAAAGAATATCCATCTCTTTTTCTTATTGGTATGCGAGTTATACATATCTCAACAGAATGAGGCCATATGGCAGATGATTCCATAGGCATAGAATGAGATATTTTTATCGAAGAATTAAACATAGAGGACACTCCTCTTATTAGAGTTATACTTAATATCCTCTATCTTGTCTAGCGAAGTTTTCTGCATTCTTTGTATAGTAGAGTTTCCACATAGTATCTGCATCTACGCCAACTAGAAGACATATGTTTATCATGAAGTGCATCATGTCGCATACTTCATAATATGTTTCAAGTTTTTGCTCTTCTGAAGTCCAATCTTTCTTCTGTTCTTCTGAGTATTTCTTCCAGGGTTTCCAAGGAAGACGTTCCAATAATTCAACGTATTCAGAAGTCAAAGCTGTCCAATTCTCTTTTATGAGAGAAACTCTTTCATTTAGATCCATCTTAGAAAAATCTTGACCTAGACGAAGCTGTAGAGAGTTTTGCATCTCAAACATCTTTTTTAGCATTTGATCTTCAAGTTTTAGCGGCGGAACTTCTTGATTCCAAAGTTTAGCACATTTGTTTTCTGGATTCATACTGTCTCCTAAATAAATATGGGCATTTTATACACTCGCCCTTGTGTCGCAGGTCTTTTCTTTCTGCAGTTAGCAACTGTACCAAAAAGTCCGCTGTGAAGCCAGACAACCCAAAACAAGGCAATTAAACATGCTCAATCCAACGAGCCCGCCAGTGTGAAAAGACAAACAGCATAGATATCAGTTTTTAATGGGTCGCCATTCCCATGCCGCTAACAATTTGTAATCTAGTTCCACGACTTTAGAACTATTGAGAGTTTATAATTTCTCAATGTTTTTATTCTACCAACTTAATGTTAGAAGTAATTTCTTTATAGTAAGAAATTCTCTGATTCGCATGTCTGGTTAACATAGAAGATCCGGTTGGCATATAATCTAATATTATTACTGAATTCTTTGTATCTGTCTTTCTAAGACCTCGTCCTACAGCTTGTAGAACAGCTCCTTTTGATGCACTAAAATTTGCCAAAATAAGAACATCAACATTTCTAGTATCTGTTCCTTCTGATATTTTTCCATCGGTTCCAACAAGTCCGGGAATAAGTCCTTTGTTTAACTGATCAACATATGTGTTTGATTGCTTATCTTCTCCTTGAGCAAAAGGAATAGATAGGGCTTTTGACAACATCTCTCCATGCTCTACTTCGTCCACTAATATAAGTACAGATTTTTTTGCATCCATAAATTTACGAGCATCAGATTCGATCCTGGATGTCATCTCTTTACAGTTTAAAACATGAGTCTTATATGATTTGAGCTTGTCATCCTTGAAATCTATTCCAGTTGTTTTAATCTTTCTAACTATAAAATATGGATCAGCGAGCCATTTATTAGCAACTCCCCAGGCAGCATCACGCTTTACTAAAACATCCCCACATCCAGCTGTTATCATTACATCTTTGCCATCTGATCTAAAAGAAGTAGCTGTTAATCCATAAACTCGACCTACACTCGATAGATTTTGAGATATTGAAAAGAAAGTATTTGCTGCTATATGATGAACCTCATCAAATATGATCAAGCCAAGATCCATCTTCTTGATCTTTTCAATTGAATTAAAAGCAGAAGCAGCTATGCATACAGTTATATCTGCTGGTCTGTATTTACCATCGCCTATAAAACCTACTCTTCCAGGTCCAAACGATGCAGTTAACTCATCTTTAAATTGATTTGCAACAGAGTTAGAAGGGCAGATTATCAAAGTTTTTTTCTTGATCTGACGAATAAGAACAATGGCGGATTTCGTTTTACCGAGCCCTGTCGCCAAGTTAATAATTCCACGATAATTACAGTTGTGAATAACTGTGAAGTCATTTAATAGATATAAATGATCGTGATCAACAGTAAAGCCATAAAAATCACTATCTTGCACTTTTTCGATCTTAAAACCAACATTTAACACATTTTTAATTTGTTTTCTGTTTAATGCTTGTTTTCTTATTACTTTAGTTGGAATTTTATTAATATGACCAGAGATAGTAATATTATAATAAGATCTTTTTATTTTTTCTTTACTGTTTGTTGCTACTTTGAATCTTTCTTTAACATAGGCAGCCAAACCTAAAGATCTAGCAACATAAACAATATCTTCTGCTAACTTCTTATTTTTTTGAGAAATATCAAATAAACCTTCACTATAATGTCCATCAGTGTCCAATAAGCCAGCCAATAACTGTAGTCGCTGATTAATAGAAGCTGTTTTATAAACATGGGGAATATGTTTATTTTTTAATAAATTAAGCTCTTTTAAATTTGTTAAAAACATATTAGATCCTAAGGATCCATCGCCGCTTAATCTATAAGTTATATTATCTTTGTATTTAATAACATTTAAGTTATTGGTTTTAGCGAATTGATAAATTGAATCAATTATTTCATTATCTACATTTACAATAGCAGAATCTGCACTTATTCCATCTCCTAACCAAAGACCTAATATGTAAGGATCTATTGGTAGATCTTGTTCTTCAGTATTAAACTCTATTAAATCTGATCTATATAGTTTATATTTATGTTTAAAAGATTTTGTTTGATTAAAGTAATCATAAACAGAAACATTAATAACATTATCATCTAATTGACTGTTTTTATGACGATATTTATTTTTACTTACTTTTCTATTAAGCGAAGAATAAGAGCGACGAAGCGATAGTAAATGATTTCCATTAACTATAAATGGATCTCCTTTTACAGGAGTTATTTTGAACATTTCTCCAAAGCCAGAAGTTGTATGAAGTACAGTTCTTGGTTTTGAATCTGGACCCATGACCCTATCTCCAACAACAATATCTTCTACAGCTTTTAAACTGCCATCGAACATCAATATCAACTGTCCTTTCGCATGGCACATAGCTTTTTCAACTGCTTCTTTTTGATAATCTCTTAATTCTATTATGTTATTTTTATTAACCCAAGGTAGAGATATTGTAGATCCGGTTTCTGATCTTAGATCATTGATCTCAACTGCTTGATTTGATAATATTTTAATTAAATAATTAGAAAAACCACATGGAACGAATAGAGTATTGTCAACTTTTTCTAATAAAGTGCCTTTTGATTGTTGAACTAGCTGCTGATAAAGTTTAGATCGCATTGAGAATGGATTTTTCTGCATCTTCTTTATTTGATATTGCTTAGATTTATCAATGTATGATAATTTCTCAGTAAGATCCGATTCTAAATCTTCTGTAGGATCATCTATTCTTATTATATGATTGAGGATTTCGACCTTCATTGATTCATCTCGTGGTACAATGATATTATTGTTTGTTTTTATCTCAAAGGAGATTATACGAATGTCTACAGATCGTAAAGTAGTTACTTCTATGTACTGGTGGTTAAGCAAACGTCGTCCGTTCTTTATCGGCGATGAGTACAAAGTCGAACTTCAAGCAATCGATAAAAATACCGGTTGCGTTAGAATTCTTGTCACAAACCTAAAAACAGGTCAGACAGAACAGCAAGAGCAAAAATTAGATCAACCAAAAGATTGAATATATACATTTAAATTTAAATATGTTAAAGCTCTATGATATAGAGATATATATATGATTTTAAATAAAAATGTTAAACAAAATGATTTTATTCTAAAAAATAATAGAAAGTATTTTAAAATATTTTGCTATCTTTGCGGTAAAGATAAAGGTTATAAAAACATAGAAAGCCATAACAGACCTTGTCGTAGTTGCAATGGAAAGAAAGCAAATAAAGAGTCTCTAAAAGTTAGACAAAAACCTAAACAAAAATGCTCTATCGAAGGTTGTGACGAGCATATGTTATTTAAAACAATGTGCGCAAAGCACTATGAAAAACATCGAAAACCTAAAAACAAACCTAGAACAAATTGTTTAAACTGTAATGTAGAATTGACTGTCAAGAGAGGTAATACAAAATACTGCTCTAAGGCATGTAATAGTTCTGCATGGAGAAAGAGACATCCGAACTACAGAAAAGAAATGCTTAAAACTAATATTAACGCTAGATTAGCGGCAAATCTTCGCAATAGAATACGAAACTGTATTAAAGGCAAAATAAAAGTTTCTTCTGCAATAAAAGATTTAGGATGTTCAATTGAAGAATTAAAAAAGCATTTACAATCTAAATTTTCAGATGGAATGAATTGGCATAATTATGGTAAATGGCATTTAGATCACGTAAGACCGTTATCTTCATACGATCTCACTAATATAGATGAGTTTAAAGAAGCATGTCATTTCAGTAATCTACAACCCTTATGGGAAATAGACAACAAAAAGAAGAGTTCTAACTACAATGAGCAATGATTTTAATTTTAAACATAAAAAATGTTTAATATGCAAAGGTGGTCGAAAGAACGATTGCATCTATTGGCACAAAGATGAATCGACCGGAGATATTTGGTGCTACTGCACGGGTAAGTGCCAAAGAGGTTACTCGATATTTGAATATTGTCACGAAGCTGGCATATCTCTCTCAGATCTTCTGAAATCAAATCTGACATTTGAAGAAGCACAAGACAATCAGGTCAATGCCATAGCATGGCCAAGAAGATTCGTGAGCCTATCTGACCCATTGGCCAAAGATGGAATTTCATATTTAAGATCAAGAATGATAGAACCTGCCAACGATATGTATTTCGATCATGAATGGAAAGGGATAGTTTTTCCATATTACTATGAAAATATATTCGTCGGGGCTCAAATTCGTTTGATGAATCCATGGAGAATGGAAGATGGAGATGAGGTAAAAATAACCACGTTACCTGGCACAAGATTAGGTTATCTCTTTTACGGCTGGAATCAAGGACAATTTTTGTCAAATATAAAAGCCATTATAGTTACCGAAGGTGCCTTCAATTCTATAAGCCTTCAGCAAGCTTTAAATAAATCTTACGGCGGAATGCTTAAAAATCCATTCAAATGTATAGCCACAAGCGGCTCTGGTTTAAGTGATCATCAGGCAGAAAAATTAAAAGATATTACAAATCTTGGCTACAAAGTAATCGCAGCACCAGACAATGACGAAGCCGGTTTAAAGATGTTGGATAAGTTGAGAAATAGAAACTGCTGTACTCACTATGCTTTGGTAGATGAAGATGGAAAAGATTGGAATGATCTATTAAAAATAGATGACATTAATCTTTCTGAGTATTTTCTAAAGCGAGTTAGACAGTCATAGGAAGAGACTATGATGGCAAATAACATTGTATCCAGCACCCTTTCACATGGGGCTTTCTGGATGGTCAACAAGAAGATAGCAAAGATACTCAAATCAAATGATGCAGCTTTGCTTTTAGCCGACCTTCTCTCAAGAAGAGAGTTCTTCAAAAACCTTCTCGAATTAGATTCAGAAGGTGGTTTTTATTGTCTATCAGAGCAGATAGAATTCGATCTTAATCTTACAAAAGAGATGCGTCAGCAAGTAACTAAACTTTTAGAGTCTTTCGGTTTCTTAAAGATAAAGAAAAAAGGACTACCTTCTAGAAATTTCTATTATATTCAAGATGATAAGATTCTAGAGGCTTTAGGAAATGACAAAAAGTCTAATGATTCTCAGTGGGCTGAAAAAGACGCCCAGTACAGGGCTGAAAAAGACGCCCAGTACAGGGCTGAAAAAGACGCCGCTAATAAGAATAAAGAGAATAAGAATAAAACGGAGCGGGAGGAAAATTTTGAAAAACAAGAAAAGCCATCTGTTAAAGCTATCCTCTCCTCCTGGAAAGCAGAAATTCCGCCAAGACCCTCTTTTGAGTCTCGCCGCTCTCTTTTAGAAAATTTATTTGAAACCATTCGTTCCTATGGTCACAAGGAGGAAGATCTTCCAAGAAAGTTTAAAGAAGATGCTTTGTCTCCTTGGATAGGACCTAAGAGTAAAGATATTGCCGTTAAACTAGCGACAGATGACTATGAAATAGCTATGGCAGTTCTAACGCCCGTTGAGATAAAGAGTGCTCCTGAAAAGAAGGTATCAAAAGAATCACAAAGAACATCTCAAATGAATGGGGAGATATCTTTGGATGCCGCGATATCCATGACGACAGAAGATGCAACTATCGAGTCCATTATGCGCGAATTCGAAAAGCTCCGAGGAGATAAAGATGAGTGATGTTGTCAAACTTATGTCTCGCGCTGAAGTTTATGAGAAAGAGCAAAAAATAAAACAAGCTCGAATTGAAGCTGAAATAAATAAATTTGAAGAAGCTGAAAAAAGAAATCAGAGGCTAAAGAATTTTTCTCTATCTGAGATAGAAGCCAGCAAGGGAGCAGATAACGCTAAGAAGATGATCGGCGTTCTTGAAAGAGATGCTGCTCTTATAAGGCAAGCGGTTACTTTCATAAATCCAACTTTATCTGCTGTCTGTCCACTTTGTCCAGGTGCTCTTTATCTTATCGGTGCTGCTTCTGGTACAGGTAAATCAACAACAACTGCTGCGATCGCACATGCATTGATGAAGCAGGGAAAAAGAACATTTGTTATATCTAACGAGGAAACAGCTGCAAAGATATATGCAAGAGTTGCATGCTCAGAGCTCGGTATTGATTTTAATCAGTATATTCAAGATAAACTTCCATCGTCAGTTAGAAAGATGGTCGCGATGGAGATAATAAAGATCGAGCCAATGATAACCGTAGCAGATGATCCTGTTGGATCTACTACAATCGAAGCAATCGAGAAGCTTCTTCACGAGATCGACAGATCTGGATCCTATTCCTGTGTAGTTATAGACTTTGCTCAACGAATTGTCAAATCAACAAAGAACCCAACCATAGAGAGAACAATGGCTCTCTACAATTTTAAAGATATGATAACAGACTATGCGCAACACGCAAAGACTCCTATAGTTCTAATGACACAGCTAATCCCTTTAAGTTCAGATGAGACAGAGAGAAACTTCGAGCAGAGAATTAAATGGGCAAGAGGTCTATATGAAGCAGCGGCAGCTGTCGTAGAAGTTATAAAAATCAAGGGAATGCCTGTTTCTAATTTTTATGTAGCAAAAGGTCGGTTCTTTAAGAACGAAGTTACAATATCATGTAAGTATGAAAATGGAATGTTTAGTCACGTTACAAAAGAAGAGTTAAAAGATCTTCGCGATAAGATGAATCTAGATAGGTTAAAAGAACTCTCTTCAAGCATAGAAGACAAGACAAACAGTAGCGAGGATGTGATATGACTTGGACTAGTCGAGATGCAGTCAATCGCATGATAAAAAGAAAGATGGAGAGAAACAAAGTCGCAAAAGAGACAGCAAAAAACGATGACGCAGAGCTTATAATATTTAATACAATAAATGAGATAAACTCACTTATTGTTAAGTTTAATATAGAAAATGAAAAAAGAGACGATCAATCTGCTTTGGTCTTAAGACAAGGCATATATGAATCGTGTAAAGATCTAAAGAGAAGATTGTGTCTATTTGATATTGAATGTAAGATCGTATTAGATTTTTCAGAAGCAGACTGTGTAGAAGATATGACCCTTAAGGGAATAAGAGTCGATTGGAGCAGAGATTTTTCTGATAAAAATAATATAGAATCAACATATATAGATGTTTCTTGGGGACTTTTGAGGGGATTCTAAATTAGAATCCCAAGAATTTCAATGAGTCAAGTTGAGCAGCATTACACTTCGCTTTAAGCTCAGGCAATCTTCCAGCTTCAAAAACTTTTTGAACATAGAATTTAGCAAGAGCAATAAGATTCGTTGCTTCAGCTCCATCTGTGGTTTTAGCAAGACCTTGAAGATTTGTGAGAGTAGTGAAGAACATGGCCTCAACTTCTCCAGCATCTTTTGTCCAAATAGTATCTTCGTCCATTCCAGAAGCACGCATCTCTTCTAGAAGTTGATCCTGAATATTTTGCCAGCCTTTAACTTCTGACATACGATAGTTCATCGCAATAACCATCTGATCAAGTTCATACTTCTTGAATTGAATTTCAACTTCAAGTTTTCTACGCTTAATATTATCTCTAGCGGTTGCTGTTTCTGGATCTGCTAAATCTTCCAAGTCTAGCATTAATTCTTCTATCTCTAGCTTTTTTAGTTCAAAATCTTTAGCAAGATAGAAACTTTGCTCAAGCTGAACCTTTTGCTCAAGAATGGATTGGTGAAACTTAGAGTGAAGAGTTGGATGGTAAGTATCTGATACGATCGATCTCTTTTGAGTATCAGTTCGCCAGATATGTGTTTTTTCGAACACTTGAGCAAAGTGTTCTTTATGAGCAACCAAAAATTGCTGATCTTCTTTCTTGATAACAGACATTGGTCGAATTGTATCAAGCATATTAGAAACAGCAGTGGTAGCATCTCTCACTATAAGATCAGACATATTATTCTCCTTAAGAGTGTGTTAGTTATACTAATAATAAGCATACTCTTACTTTTGCAAACTATACACTTAACTTAATATCTACTCCAGATTCTTTTTCCATCTGCTTCTTTTGAGCTAAGATAAAATCTGCACCTAATTTAACATGATGCTTAGACCATTCCGGTATTTCTTCAATCGAACCATCTTTTTTAAACAAAACAAGCTTGTCAAAATCTTTTTGATAACTATGTCCAGTTATTGTTTGTTTTTTCCAAAACCAAGATCTTGAATACTTATAAGTAATAACATACTCTTGCATATTATTTAACTCTCATCACGTATACTACATTTAAATATTTAGGACGAATATCTGCAATTGTACCTTGAGTAACTGTTCCAGAAATATTTTCAAAAGTACTAGAAGTTCCACTATTATAAGCTGTCCAAGTTGCAGCGCTTCCACCTGATATGTTAGAATTTTCTGTATACCAAGAATTATTGTTTATAATGTTAAATCTATTCGTCCCTGTTGTTGAAGTGGCTCCGCCTTCTCCACCTATAAGAGTATCAACTCCGCTCGTGTCCCATGATCGCAAATTGCTCCCTCCAGCTCCGTCATCTTGAGTATAAGACCATCTATGTTTATGTGTGTTATCGTGAGTATGATTAATTTGTCCAGTATTTAATATATCTTTCTTAAATAAAGTAGTTACAGCTATTCCAGTTGTAGTTTTTGATGCTGCTCCGCCCGTCCCCCCAGTAACTGTAGATCCATTTAAAAATCTATCATCCGTAAGATCTGGAAGATTTGCTGCAATACCTGCAGCAGCTCCAGTTAAGCCAGATTTTGCTTGTCCATTACATAGAGCCCAGCCGTCTTTTATTTGACCATTAGCGGGAAGCGTCCATGCACCGGCATCGCCAATTGCAATAATCCCACCAATTGGAACAAGACCAAGTCCATCGAATGTATACACTCCAGTTGGATCTGAATAATTACCAAGTATATTTTTAGCAGTCATATTATTTCTCCTTATTCAACCCAGCAGACGATTATTATTCCAGGTGCACCGGCATATCCATTCGGGTATGTTGAATTTCCACCACCACCACCGCCTGATCCATATCCGGTTCCTGCTGAACCTGCAGTATAAGTATAACTGCCACCACCTGCGTAATAAGTGTATGCACCATTTCCACCGGATCCAGTATAACCACCTCCACCACCTCCACCTGACTCTATGCTAAAATTACCATTCGAACCAATAC
>Ga0214917_10001039_pt1 | contig 36390 bp, 27 predicted proteins | sample LL_1208_BB_MetaG_FD_177983 | JGI IMG/M metagenome (GOLD analysis project Ga0214917, IMG submission 177983) | Freshwater microbial communities from Lake Lanier, Atlanta, Georgia, United States - LL_1208_BB | ecosystem: Environmental > Aquatic > Freshwater > Lake | place: USA: Georgia | collected... | reverse complement strand
AATACATTAATTATTTTCACCAGTGATAATGGTCCAACCTATGCAGGAGGAATTAATGCAGCTTTTTTTAATTCTGCAGGACCATTTTCAGAGAAAACAGATCGAATTAAGGGATCTGTTTTTGAAGGAGGCATACGAGTACCCTTTATAGCACATTGGCCTGGTAAAATTAATCCGGGTACAATCTCAGATTATATAGGGTATTTTCCTGATATATTTCCTACTCTTTGTGAATTAACGGGAACAAAAGTTCCTTTAAATACTGATGGTCTATCCTTTTTACCTACTTTATTAAATAAAGGAAAACAGAAAGTGCATCCTTGGCTTTATTGGGAATTTCCAGAATATGGAGGCCAGCAGGCAATCAGACAAGGTGAATGGAAAATGATTAGGCTCCAATTACATAAAGAAGAGGGTATTCCAATCCTTTTTAATTTATCTGCTGATCCGAAGGAAGAAATAGACCTAAGCCAGCGTTATCCAGAAAAAGTAATTGAATTATCTAAATTACTTGTTTCACAACATATCCCATCTGAAAACAAGAAATTCAGGATTGCCCGTTTAGGGGATAGTTTAAACCCTTGACACCCTAGATTATGAAAAATTCATTTTTAGTCATTATCTGTTTTTTTTTATTCTTTTGCAATAATGAAAAAAAGGAAACCCAAAAAAAAGACCTAATCTCATCTGATTTACCTATGTGTTATCAAGGGGTTTCGGGAGAAGAAGCTATTCAAAAATCCTGGATGCAAGAAATAAATAAAATAAAGTCTTACCTGAATAGATCAGATGAAAATAAAGGTATGGTACTTATTCCTGAAGGAACATTTATCAGAGGTGCTACGGAGTATCCTGAGGATTGGAATAAAACCCAGGGTAGTTTACCAAGGAAAGATGAATATCCATTGAATAAAATAACATTACCTTCCTTTTATATGGATAGGTACGAGGTTACAAATAGAGAATTTGAAAAATTTATAGATGCAACTGGATGGGTTACCATTGCAGAAAGGCCCATAGATATAACTGAATTGGCAAAACAATTGCCTCCTGGTACTCCCCTACCCGACCCTGAAACCTTAAAACCTGGTTCTTTAGTATTTAGAGAGGTTCTACCACAAGAAAATCATTTTTCTGAATGGTGGACTTTTATGCCAGGAGCAAACTGGAGACATCCACAAGGACCAGAAAGTAATTTTCAACCTGACCACCCTGTTGTTCATGTTAGCTGGTATGATGCCATGGCATATTGCAAATGGTCTGGCAAGAGATTACCAACGGAAACTGAATGGGAGTATGCTGCCAGAGGAGGACGTGAAGATGTATTATATGCATGGGGAAATAGTGCCCCAGGAAAACATAATTTACAAGGAAATTATTGGCAAGGTACCTTTCCTAATAAAAATACTGGTGAGGATGGATATTTAAAGACTAGTCCCGCAGGTTCATTCAAACCAAATGAATATGGATTATTTGATATGAGTGGAAATGTTTGGGAATGGTGCAACGATTGGTATCATTGGTATGCGTACACTTGTGATTTAGAGAATAAAACGCTTGAAAATCCTGTGGGTCCAACGAATAGTTTCGATCCTTCCTTTCCAAATACAGCACAAAAAACAATGCGTGGAGGTTCATTCCTGTGCAATGACTCCTATTGTGCAGGATACAGGGTAGCAGCAAGAATGAAATCTAGTCCAGACACTGGATCAGAACATACTGGCTTTAGGTGTGTAAAAAATTTTTAAAAAAGTTCCTTTATCTTATTTCCATAAAATCTATTTATTAAAAATGTAATTATTTAGGATTTTTATTGCCAAAAATGTAAAAAAACTTAAATTTACATTTACACCTGTTAAATCTTATTCATGCAACCAACTGACATTAAAAACCCAGAATATTTTCATAAAGTAGTGGATTGCCAGTATGCCTGTCCGGCACACACTCCGGTACCCGAGTACATTCGCCTAATTTCCCAGGAAAAATACACGGAAGCATACATGATTAATTGGGAATCAAATGTTTTTCCTGGCGTATTAGGCCGAACTTGTGACCGTCCGTGTGAACCAGCTTGCCGAAGAGGTAGAATAGAGGAGGAACCTGTGGCCATCTGCAGATTAAAAAGAGTAGCAGCGGATAACAAAGGGGAAGTAAAATCATTTATGCCTCAAGGTCCATTTCCATCTAATGGTAAAAAAATAGCCTTGGTAGGTGGTGGCCCGGCCTCCTTAACAGTAGCCAGAGATTTAGCTCCATTAGGTTATGAAATTCATTTATTTGACGAACAATTCAAAGGTGGGGGTTTCATGAGAAGTCAGATTCCTTCCTTCCGATTACCTGAATCTGTTTTAGACGAGGAGGTAAATTATATTCTGGATTTAGGCATTCATAGTCATTTTAATCATTTTGTTCATAGTATGAATGATTTACTTGCAAAAGATTATGATGCTGTTTTTGTAGGCACAGGAGCACCCAAAGGAAGAGATTTACCTGATTTACCCGGCAGAAATGAAGGAGCTGCAAATATTCATATCGGTATAAACTGGTTAGCTAATGTGGCATTCGAACATACTACTAAAATCGGGAAAAAGGTAATTGTTCTTGGAGGTGGAAATACTGCGATGGATTGTTGCAGGACATCAAGAAGACTGGGTGGTGAATCGGTTAAGGTAGTTGTTAGAAGTCCTTATAGTGAAATGAAAGCATCACCATGGGAAAAGGAAGATGCAATACATGAGGATATTCCCATCATTGACAATCACGTTCCCGTAGCTTTTGTCGTGGAGAATGGAATTTTAATTGGTATGAATTTCGAAAAAGTTAGCCCAGTATTTGAAAATGGAAAAAGAAAATTAGTTCCAACCGGAGAACCCCTGGAATTTATAGAAGCCGATGATGTTTTAATAGCTATTGGACAAGAAAATAGTTTTCCCTGGATTGAAAGAAACGCAGGCATTGAATTTGATAAATGGGATATGCCCATTGTTGATACTTTAACGCATGCAACATCACATCCTAAGGTATTTTTTGGGGGAGACGCAGCATGGGGTCCTAAAAATGTTATAACAGCAGTAGCCCATGGTCATCAGGCGGCTATATCAATGGATTTATATTGTAGGGGCTTGCCTTTGACTCAAAGACCTTCTCCTTTTGTAAACCTGGTAAGTCAGAAAATGGGTCTTCATGAATGGGCTTATGAAAGTTCTGTCGTTAATGATGGAAGATATTCAGTTGCTCAAGCTGACAAAAAAATTACCCTTAGCAATCGAAAAACAGAGGTTGAATTGGGATTTACAAAACATGAAGGCTGTAAAGAAGCGGAAAGATGCCTTAATTGTGATGTTCAAACCGTATTTGTGGAGGATAAATGCATTGAATGTGATGCCTGTGTGGATATTTGTCCTACCACTTGCATAACCTTCACTGAAAATGCTGAAGAAGATGAATTGAGACAATTATTAAATATGCCTGCCTTAAATAAGGATCAAGATCTTTATGTTTCAGCTCCACTAAAAACAAAAAGAGTCATGGTAAAAGATGAGGATGTTTGCCTTCACTGTGGATTATGTGCTGAAAGGTGCCCAACCTCGGCTTGGGATATGCATAAATTTCTTTATAAAGTTACCAAAGCAGGATAAATTAAGATTATGTCAGAAAAAATAAATGACTTTGTCGTAAGGTTTGCCAATGTAAATGGAACGGGATCTGCAAGTGCAAATTTACTTTTTTGTAAGGCGATATTTAGAATGGGAGTACCTGTTACACCTAAAAATATTTTTCCTTCTAATATACAGGGATTACCTACCTGGTATGAAGTTAGAGTTAGTGAAAAAGGTTATTTAGGTAGAAGAGATGGCATTGATTTAATGGTGGCTGTTAATGCTCAAAGCATGGAAGCTGATATTAAAAGTGTAAGTCCTGGTGGATATATACTTTATGATAGCAGCAGAAAGTTACCAGTTCATTTCCATCGCGAGGATATTCATTTTATTCCAATTCCTTTGATGGAAATGTGCAATGCTACCTATACAGATGCCCGTTTAAGACTACTGTTTAAAAATATTATCTATGTAGGAGCTTTAGCAGAATTAATGCAATTTGATTTTTCTGTTTTTGAAACCTTACTTGCAGATCAGTTCAAGGGAAAGGAAAAGCTTATTGCTCCCAATTTAAATGCTTTAAAACTTGGCGCAGATTATGTGAAATCAAACTTTAAAGGTGATTTTAATTTAAAAGTTGAACGAAGAAACTTACTGGGAGATTCTATAATGACAGATGGCAATAGTGCCTGTGGACTAGGTGCTATTTATGGAGGAGCTACTTTTGCCGCCTGGTATCCAATTACCCCCTCAACTTCCGTAGTTGAGGCATTTATGGACTATGCAGATGAATTTAGAGAAGACAAAGAAACCGGAAAAAGAAAAGTTGCTATCATACAAGCTGAAGACGAACTGGCAGCAATTGGAATGGTTATAGGCGCCAATTGGAATGGCTCACGAGGATTTACTGCTACAAGTGGACCAGGTTTATCTTTGATGAATGAATTTTTGGGTCTTGCCTATTTTGCTGAAATTCCATTAGTTTTAATAGATGTTCAAAGAACAGGACCTTCCACAGGAATGCCTACAAGAACCCAACAATCAGATATTTTAGAGGCCGCTTATGCTTCACATGGAGATACAAGACACATTTTACTTTTTCCCTCCACACCCAAAGAATGTTTTGATTTAACCGCTACAGCCTTTGATTTATCCGAACAATTACAAACCCCGATAATCATTATGACCGATTTAGATTTGGGCATGAATGATCACATTTCTGCACCCTTTACTTGGGATGACGAGAAAGATTATCAAAGAGGGAAAGTACTTGATTATGAAGATTTAGAAGAAATTCAGCGGTTTGGAAGATACTTAGATGTTGATGATGATGGTATAACATATCGAACCATTCCTGGAACACATCCAACTAAAGGATCTTTCTTTACCAGAGGAACTTCCCGCGATGAATATGCGGCTTATACAGAAAATAGTCCTGCATACCAAAGAAATATGGATCGATTGGTAAAAAAATGGATAACAGCACGCAATTATGTGCCTACGTCCGTTTTATATCAGCAGGAAAATACCACTGAATATGGAATGTTATTTTTTGGCACTTCTCAGTATTCTGCTGAAGAAGCCATGGATATTTTGAAGGAGAATCATCATCAAGTGGATGGAATACGTATAAAATCATTCCCTTTTGATCCCGTTGCGATCACATTTCTGGAACAACATAAATATATTTTTGTCATTGAACAAAATAGAGATGCACAAATGAAAAGTTTACTCATGATTGAGTTGGGAATTTCAGCTGAAAGGCTTATTTCGATATTAAATTATGATGGATTGCCTATAACCGCTTCAAATATTGTTAATCAAATAACTCATTCATTGAAAAGAGTTGAAAAATATACCTCTATATGACCTTTATTAAACCAAAATTCCGACATCCTGATTTACCAAAGAACAAATTAGGCTATACAATATCCTATTACGAAGGAGCCTTATCAACATTATGTGCAGGATGCGGTCATGATTCCATTAGTGCTGCAATTATCCAGTCCGCTTTTGAAATGAACATTGAACCTCATAAATTAGCTAAACTTTCAGGGATAGGGTGCTCTTCAAAAACTCCTACCTATTTTTTAGGAAATTCCCACGGTTTTAATAGTGTTCATGGTAGAATGCCATCGGTTGCTACGGGGGCTAATATGGCCAATAAAGAACTCATATATCTCGGTGTTTCAGGTGATGGTGATACTGCATCTATAGGAATGGGGCAATTTGTTCATGTTATCCGAAGGAATCTAAAGATGATTTATATTGTCATGAATAATGGATGTTACGGCTTAACAAAAGGACAAGATTCAGCTACAGCAGACAATGGCTCTATAAGCAAAGCAGGGATAGTAAATCAGTTTCAAGCCATTGATTTATGCGGCCTTGCTATTGAATTAGGTGCAACATTCGTAGCTCAAAGTTTTTCTGGCGATAAAAAACAACTCGTTCCCCTTATAAAAGCGGCGATGGCACACAATGGATTCGCTTTTATCAATGTAATTTCACCTTGTGTAACTTTTAATAATAATAAAGGTTCTACCAAATCTTATGACTTTGTCAGGGATCACCTGGAAGCAACTGGAACTTTTGATTTTGTTCCAGAAATGGAGGAAATCACGACTAACTACGAATCAGGTGAAAAACATGCAATAAAATTACATGATGGTTCTCTGCTCTCCTTTAATAAATTGGATAGTGACTGGGATCCATTAGATCGTTTTTCTGCCATGAAAGCTATTCATAACGCGAGAGAAAAGAATGAAATTATAACCGGGCTTTTATATTTAAATCAAGGAGCTATGGATCTTCATGAGTTGGTAAACACCTGTGACAAACCTTTAAACTCCCTAAAAAAAGAAGACTTATGTCCAGGTAGTGGTGCTTTAGTCAGTATTAATGCTGGATTAAGATAGAGGTGATTGGTAATTGGGGATTGTACTCGTAAACTCCCAAATCACCAATCACTAATAACCAAAACTGAAATTTTTGGTAAAAGGTTAGTTTCATGCAGCAGGAACTCGTTAACCTCCAAAATTACCAATCACTAAGTACCTATAACGTTGAAAGCTATTGAGCATTAGCATCAGTTTCTTGATTTTTGTTTGGACGAGGCATAATGGATTTTCTCGACAACCTGATTTTACCAGTTTTTTTATCAATTTCAATAATTTGAACTTTGATTTCATCCCCTTCTTTAAGCACATCCTCAACATTTTCTATACGACTGTGCGATATTTCAGAAACATGAAGAAGTCCGCTTTTACCATGGAAATCAACAAAAGCTCCATAAGGCATAACCGTTTTAACTACCCCTACAAAAACATCACCTGCTACGGGCATGAAAGTTATCCGTCGAATACGATCTAAAGCCAATTCGATACCAGCCTTATCTGAACTTGCAACGGCAACTATCCCTTTATCGCCTACTTCCGTTATGGATATCTGAGTTCCTGTTTGTTCCTGAATTTCTTGAATAATTTTGCCACCTGGTCCGATAACCGCACCAATAAACCCTTTATCAATAATCAATTCAACAATTCTTGGAGCATGAGGTTTGTAATCTTCTCTAGGTTCCTCAATGGTTTTAAGCATTTCCCCAAGGATATGAATACGGCCTTCTTTTGCTTGAACAAGCGCCTTTTCCATCACCTCATAAGGAAGACCATCCACTTTAATATCCATCTGACAAGCCGTGATACCGTTTTTAGTACCTGTAACTTTAAAATCCATATCCCCTAAAGCATCTTCGTCACCAAGAATATCCGATAAAATAGCATAGTTTGAACCATCTGTTATTAATCCCATAGCAATTCCTGAAACGGGTGCTTTGATTTGTACCCCAGCATCCATAAGGGCCAAGGTACCAGCACAAACAGTAGCCATGGAAGAGGATCCATTAGATTCAAGAATATCAGAAACAATGCGAAGAGTATAAGGAAAAACATCAGGCATCACTTGTCTAAGAGATCGTTGGGCTAAATTTGCATGACCAACTTCTCTTCTGCCTGGACCACGATTAGGTTTTACTTCACCAACAGAATAACCTGGAAAGTTATAATGTAAGATAAATTTCTCATAACCCAAAGCATAAGCAATGTCAACCATCATCTCGTCGGACTTAGTACCGAGGGTAAGAGAGGTAAGCGATTGAGTTTCTCCCCTTGTGAAAATAGAAGAACCATGAGTTGATGGTAAATAATCAACTTCGCACCAGATTGGTCGAATATCTGCCAATCCTCTTCCATCTAGCCTGATTTTTTCATTTAAAACAATACCCCTAATGGTTTCTTTTTTCAGCTTATCATAATAAGTTGATACAAAAGACTGATTTTCATCAAACCATTCCTCTCCTTTTTCAGCAAGTAGCGAAGCTTTTAACTCCTTTTTAATTGCGTCGAATGCCATTTTTCTGGAAACTTTATCGGAGGCAGCTCTTGCAATAGCTGCAATTTGTTCTTTACAACGCTGAGACACTAATTCTTTAACTTCAAAATTTTCCGGAATCTCGGCTAATGGTCTTTTTACCAGTGCTTTTTCACCCACTTTAGCAGCTAATTCCTGTTGGGCATAAATCTGCACCTTAATAGCTTCGTGTGCGATTTTTATGGCATCAATTAAATCCTTTTCCCCACATTCTTTAGCTTCCCCTTCCACCATCATTACATTTTCGAGCGTAGCAGCAACAATAAAATCCATATCAGCTTCTGCTAAAGCATCACGTTTAGGATTGATATGAAAAGCACCTTTTATTCTGGCGACACGAACCTCGGAAATTAAGTCCGGAAAATTTATGTCAGAAACCGCAAGGGCAGCAGAGGCTGCTAAGGCAGCATAAGCATCGGGTAAATTATCCTTGTCTCCGGATATTTGGTTGATGATAACTTGAGTATCATTCATATATCCATCGGGGAAAAGAGGACGAATGGCTCTGTCGACTAAGCGAGAGATAAGCACTTCATAATCTGATATTTTTGTTTCTCTGCGAAAGAAATTTCCCGGTATTCTGCCAGAAGCAGCAAATTTTTCCTGATAATCAACCGAAAGTGGAAAGAAATCTTGTCCTGGCTTAGCTTCTTTTGAAGAAACAACCGTGGCAAATAACATCGTATCATCGATACGAACGACAACAGAACCATCGGCAAGGGAAGCCAGTTTTCCTGTTTCAAGTGTTACTTTTCGACCATCCGGCAAATTAAAGGACGAGGAGATAGGAATCATTTGTCCCATTTGTTCAATAGTTTAAAACGCTTTATAAATTATAGTCACTATGTCCGACCTAAAACTAAAATAGGCTGAGTATAAATTATACTCGAGCCAATTTTAGTTTATTCACATTCTGTGTTAACTTTTGACACAGATGTAAAAATACTACTTACGAATACCGAGTTTCTCAATAAGTTCCCGATATTTAGTAATATCTTTTTGTGCTAAATAATGCAACAATTGTTTTCTTTTGCCAACTAAAGCTAACAAAGTTCTTCGGCAAGAATGGTCTTTGGGATTCTTTTGAAGGTGCTTTGACAATTCCTGCACTCTATAAGTAAACAATGCAGCCTGTCCCTCTATGGAACCACTGTTGTTGCTAGATCCTCCATAGGTCTGGAAGATTTCTGCTTTTTTTTCTTTTGTTAAATAAATACCCATATAAATATTTTAACCGATAGTGATTGTATAAATCATTTACAGCGCGGCAAAAATAACTAAAAATAATTTATTTAACAACTTTTTATTAATTCAAACTTTTTATGGCTTCCGTTAGACGTGGAACTACTTCAAAAAGATCACCGACTACCCCATAATTCGCTGCTTTAAAAAAGGGGGCTTCTGGATCTTTATTTATCACAACAATCGTTTTAGAATTATTCACTCCTGCCAGATGCTGAATAGCACCAGAAATTCCGATAGCAATATATAAATTTGGTCTGATTGCAATACCTGTTTGTCCAACATGTTCATGATGAGGTCTCCAATCAGCATCGGCCACTGGTCTGGAACAAGCAGTGGTTGCATGCAAAACATTAGCCAAATCTTCCAATATAGACCAGTTTTCAGGTCCTTTTAAACCTCTGCCTCCTGAAACAACTCTTTCGGCCTCAGGTAAAGGAGCTACGTTACTCTTGAGCTTATCAACTGAAATTAGCACTGTTTTCGGTTGTAAAACCTCTATGTCAAGCGATTGAAGAGGTGCTTCTGTTCCAACAACACTAAATTGAATAGAATTTCCCTGGATGGAAATTACCTTAACAGGAGTGTTAATTTCCATTTTAACCAGCGCCTTACTTGAATATACCCCCTTTTTAACAATGAATCCATTTTCCGTTTCAGGAATATCAATTACAGCGCTAACAGATCCAGCTTCCAATTGATAAGCTATATTTCCAATAAGGGATTTTCCATTAGAAGAATGACTCAATACTACTACCGTTGCAGATAATTTTAATGCTGCTTTAGAGATTGCATCACCATAAACCTGATTATCAAATTGTTTAAAACTATCAGAAATTATTTGATGAATCAAACCTGCTCCATATAATCCAAGTGAAGAAGCATCACTCGCTTCACCTAAAACAAGAGCCTGACATGATAAACCCATTTTTTGGGCAGTTAGAAATCCAAAATGAACAGCTTCAAAACCTGATTTACGCACTTTACCGCCCTCTGTTTCAACAAAAACTAATACCATATTGGTTAACTTTTTAAAAGGATAAAATTAAATTACTTTAGCTTCCTCTCTTAATAATCTGGCCAATTCTGCCATGTTATCCGGATTAATATACTGAACTGCTTTTTTTGCAGGAGGTAGCTCATGTTCTACTACACTAACTTTTTCAGCATAGGGTACTGCCGGAATAATCTGTAAAGATTTACTTTTAGCCGTCATTATACCTTTCATATTTGGAATTCTTTGTTGCGCTAAACCTTTTGCAGCACTTACAACAAAAGGAGTTTGAACTTTTATCGTTTCCGTACCCCCTTCTATTTCCCTTTTAACAATAGCTGTATTTTCAGACTCCATATCCATATGGGAAGCAAATGAAATGAAGGGAAAATCAATTTGAGCAGCTATTCTGCCACCAACTTCAGCTCCATTATAATCAATAGTTTCTTTTCCAGTAAAGATTATATCAAATGGGTTTTGTTTCACAAAATTTGCTACCTGAAATGCAACCTGATCAGAAGAAATTGCTTCAGAATCAATTCTAAAAGCATCCGTAGCACCAATTGCCAATGCTTTTCTGATGATAGGATCATTTTCAGCTGGTCCAACGTGCAAAATGGAAACTGAACCACCCCATTTTTCTTGAATTTCTATTGCTTTGACTAAAGCATACCATTCATCATAAGGATTCATGATGAAGGTAATTCCAGCTGAATCCAATTTTGTATTATCACCATTAAAAGCAATCTTTGCTGTTGTATCTGGCGTTTTACTTATGCAAACCAGTAATTTCATAAATAAATTTTCTACTTTGACTTTCGATTTGAAGTCACAAATATAACTAAAATGTTTTTCACATGCTGACAAAATGAGCGAATTTTCGCTAAAAATACTTTAAATTAAAACACATGAATGATAGACTAAAAAAATTGCTCGAATTATTACAAGAATCAGAAAAAGATGCATTTATTCTCTTTGCCGTTGCAAAAGAATATGAAAAATTAAACCAGTTAGATTTAGCCTTGAATCATTATCAAAGGCTTTATATGTTTCATCCAGACTATGTAGGTCTCTATTATCATTGGGGAAAACTATTGGAGGAATTAGATGATGCACAGAAAGCAATTGAAATATACAATCTCGGCATAGATGTTTCTGTTAATCAAAATGATAAACATGCAGAAAAGGAACTTCGTGCTGCTAAATACAATAGTGAATTGCTACTTTGAGAAATAGTCCCTAACCATTTGTGTTTACCCACTTTTTAATTTACTTTTGGGCAAAAAGTTATGGACTGGTGCAAAAAAGGAGTAAAGGTTTCATTTTTACATTCCAATGACACGGGTATAATAATCAATGTTTTGGATACGGATCTTGTGTTAGTAAAATTAGATGCTGATCAATTAGAAATTCCAGCATTTATTGAAGATCTTGAACCATATGATGCCGGTAACTCAAAAAAATCTGAGCCAATTAAGCAATTATTTAGAAATGAAGGGGTAAAAAACTTTGAACCACAAAATATTAATTACACTATTTTAAATAGTCATGGCATTCAAATAGCTTTCGTTCCTGTTTTAGATAATAAAAATGAGACTACTGATAAATTACAGACTTATCTGATTAATGATACTCCCTATGACTACAGTTTTGATATTCGATTACATTTAAAATTATTTAAAGCCTGGCAACAAGCTGGAAAAATAGGCAGTATGTCTTTCTTCAAATTGCCTCTTTTTGAAATTGATTATTTAAATGAATCACCAGAATTAACCTCCACTTTTAATAGAATTTCTACTGAAGGACCTGGGCCAGATATAGAAAAAAAATTTAAGTTAAAGCCAAAATCTTTCTTCAATCATAAACAAACAGCGCCTATCATAAATCAGCCAGCGCATTTATTTGTTTTATTAGAAAAATCAGCAGGATTTGGAAATAGTCAAAAAACGGAGAGCTCCTCTTTAAAAGAATATACTTTAGAAAATGCAAAACCCTTAACTGTTAAAAAAGAAAATCTTCAGATTTCTCATTCGGTAAAGTCTAAATCTGAATTTAGCATAGAACTGGATTTACATATTGAAAGCCTGATTGAAGGAGAAAGAAAAATTTCAAATGCACAGATTTTACAAATACAAATGAAAAGGTTTGAACTATATATAGAGGAAGCCGTTCGACAAGGGGTGGAACGAGTATTTATTATCCATGGCATTGGGAAGGGTCACTTAAGAAATTTAATTACAGCAAGTTTAATAAGAAATTCCCATGTTTTAACTTTCAAAAACGAGTTTCATCCAAGATATGGTCATGGTGCTACAGAAGTCATTTTTATTTAGCCTCTTTTTCATTTTCATGAATTCCAATCATTTTTAAGATGCCATATTCATTAGAACGTCCAGAATTTCTGGAAATGAGTTCTGATATAAAGCCTGCCAAAAATAGTTGTGTTCCCAAAATCATGCAAGTCAGGCTTAGATAAAAGAAAGGATTGTCTGTTAATTTCATGAGCAAATACCCCTGATACAAAAAAATTAGTTTTCTTATTCCCAGATATCCGGCTGATAGAAATCCAATAGCAAAAAGTAAAGTTCCGAATGAGCCAAAAAAGTGCATAGGACTTTTTGAAAATTTACCCATAAAAGTGATAGACATCAAATCCAAAAATCCATTTAGAAATCTTTCAAAGCCAAACTTCGAAACACCAAACTTTCTTGCACGATGTTCTACCACCTTTTCTCCAATTTGATAAAATCCTGCCCATTTAGCCAAAAGAGGAATATATCTGTGCATCTCACCGTATACTTCAATCGCTTTCACTACTTCGAGGCGATAGGCTTTAAGACCGCAATTGAAATCATTTAATTCAATTTTTGAAATTCGTCTTGTTACCCAATTAAAAAATTTAGAAGGAATTGTTTTTCCTAAAGGATCATGTCTTTTCTTTTTCCAGCCTGAAACCAAATCGTATTTCTCTTCCGTTATCATTTTATAAAGGCCTGGAATTTCATCTGGACTATCTTGTAAATCAGCATCCATTGTTATGACTACCCTTCCTGTAACCTGTTGAAAAGCAGTATGTAAAGCTGCAGATTTACCATAATTTCTCCTAAATCTAATGCCCTTAACATTCTTAAATTGTTGATTTAAGTCTTCTACTACTTCCCATGATTTATCTGTACTTCCATCATCAACCAAAATGACTTCATAAGAGAATTCATTTTTCTCCATAACCTTATTAATCCATTGGATTAATTCAACCAACGATTCCTCTTCATTAAATAAAGGAACAACTATAGAAATATCGAATGCGTAATTCATATTAATGTTTTTTAAACAAATAAGCAAACAGGCCTGATAACATGAATCCTACGGGTAAACCTTGCATAAAACTAAAAAAAATAGTGCCTGATTTTAGGTTATTTGTCAATTCTTCTTTTGAAATATTCCAGGCAGACTGTTGCTCTTCTGCTGAAAGAATGGTATTTGATTTCAAGCCATTTAATATTACCTCATACTGAACATCAACAAGTTTAACATCTATATAATTAGTCATTATAAAATAAAAAATATTATAAAAAGCTGAATTCAAAAAAAATATTAAAAAAAAACTTCTTAAGGCAACGATAAAAGAAAATGGTTCATTTCGATATTGAAAAATATTTACGAAAAATCCAGAAAATAAAATAAGGAAACTTCCCCAAAATACTATCGGATTGAAAAAGAATTTTTTATCAATTATATAAAAAACAAAAAAATATAAAACAGTAAGCAAGCCAGCTGATAAACCGATGAAAGCAGTTTTCAAATTATATTTATTTTTCATCTGCTTAAAAACCGCTTTCTGGGGCACGGTTTTTCCTTCTGCCGATGAGTCCGCCAACTAATCCAATAATTAGACCATAAATAAGAGGACCAGTGATTAAACCTTTTGCCAGATTTACTGTAGAAAAACCTTCTCTTAATTTCTCCATTGCTTCTTCTACCTGTCCTTCATTCATTCCCATTTTAAGATACATTTCTTCCATCTGCCTGATTAGAACATCAATAAAGCCTGTATCTACATAAGAGAGATAAATAAGATTAAAAAGTGAACCAAGAAATCCACAAATTGCACCAATCATTGCAGCTAACTGAAAAGAATCTTTAAAATGTATATAGCCACCTAGCTGTTCATTCCTATAGGATTTTATAGCTTGATAGGTTAATAAAAATACCAGAATGAAGGATCCAAAAGAAAATAAACCTTGTTGTTGGAAAGAAACTGAATCACCCGCAAATAAATATCCCATAAGAGTAACTCCGATGGTAAGCAATCCGGCCAATACCCCAAATCTTGCCGCATAAGGCCATTTGACTGAAAGAGACAGTGGATTTAAATTAGCATTTTCCATAATCGATATTTTCGCCAAATATATTAATATTAAACGGAAAGTTTATCATTGTTTAGCCAAAGTTTACCTTTATTATAAACGCCTAAAACCTCTCCATTCAACTTTTGATTCCACAATGGAGAGTTTTCACTTAAGGACTTATTATCATCTTTAGATATAGTAACCTGTTTTTCTGGAAAAAAAAATGTAAGATTCGCCAACTCCCCTTCTTTAATTTCTGGAGTCTCAATATTAAGAATTTGTCGCGGACGATAAGCTAATATTTCAATTAAGCTGGATAAAGAAAGTTCTTGAAAATAAGTACGTAGCAATGAAAAAACATGTTGTAAAGATATAGAACCAAAAGAAGAATAAGGGAATTCAAGGTTTTTATGATCTATATCCCAAGGAACATGATTAGAACTAATAAGCTGAATTTCCCCATTTAAAACAGAACTCCTGAGTGCTTTTTTATCTTCTTCTGATCTCAAAGGAGGCATCATTTTAAAATTAGTATCGAAAGAATCAACATTTTCATCACAGAATAAAAGATTAAAAACGGGTACTGCTGCAAAAACTTTTTGGTTCAAATTTTTATCCTTTACCAATGTTTCAATAGCTAATTTTGAGCTAATTCCCCAAAGAATAAGCTTGCTATCTGTATATTTTAATATTGAAAGATCTCTTTGTACCATTAAATCTTCTGCTACCTCGGGAATACCCGGCAATCCTAAAAGAGTACTCCATCTCCCCTCATGAATCTGTCCATCAGAAGCCAAACTAAAATCCATGGGAAAATGTATACATGTGCCTGAAAAAGCTTTTATATATTTCAGTGAACGATAGAACAAACCTGCATTTTTAATAGGTTTAGCACCATCAGAGAAAGCAATAGCACCTGCATGAAAAAGATCCATAAGTTCTGCCATTTCTTTGCCTTCACCTTTTTCACTCAAAGAACCAATAGGAAAAATATCCACAACGTGCTGTCTATTACCTTGAAGCAAATAATGGATAGCCGCTTTATTGTCGGCACTTGGATTTGTATCCGGCCATGGAGCAAGAGCCGTGAAACCACCCGCCGCACCTACTGATCTTAAAGAAGTAAGATTTTCTCTATGTTCCGAACCAGGATCACCGTGTGAAGCCCCAATATCCATCCAACCTATGGAAACATGCAGATTTTCAAAATCAAATATTTCTGCTTTCGAGGAACTTAAATCTATTCCAATTTTAATTATACGACCCTCTTCTATCAATAAATCAACAGGAAGTGGGAAAGAAGTTGAATTGGGCTCAACTATGGTAACATTTTTAAATAATATTGTCATTCTAAAAGATTATTCTTTTAATCTGGGGTATCGTCTGTTATTTACCCAAATAAAATGTTTATTTTTTTTAATCAGAACCCCTGATGCTGGTTTAATCAATAATTCATCCAAATATAAATTTTCACCAGGTATTTCTGGATTATTAACTTTTACAATTATTTGACTCCCTGTTTCATTTAATGACCAGGGAATTTCTGTTAAAGCCCAACCATTAGGGTCAAAAACACTTATAAAAGGATGTGCAGAATATACTCCTTCGTATTTATTTCCTTTTTTTGAATATTCAATAATGGTAAACTGGGTGGTACTTCTTTTATTTTCACTAATATTCATCCAAAGAGAAAGTAGCCATTTACCTGGAAGACCTTTTTGTGGCATCGTTCCCTTAAAAATAATTTCATCCTTATTCAAGGAAACTTTTTTTGACCCCTCTCCGTCGTATTTTATTGAACTTCTATGTTCCTGATTCCAATTTTGAGCAATAAAAGGAGTATTTTCAATAGCGTTATAGCTATTAGAGCCAATTGATGAAGCTAAAACATTGACTTCCTCATTTTTTGATTTAATTAATTTGCTAAATGCATCAAAAGGTAAAGAATACAAAGCGAGTCTATCTTCTTCATGAAGTAAAATGGCATATTTAAGCAGATGATTATATCTTTTACCTATTTCATTTTCAAGTAAATATTTATCTACCATTAATAAAAATGGTTTCTTGCTTGGTAAATTTTCTAAAATAACCGGTAATCGGTAAGATTCACTTACCCATTGAAGCTGTTTAAATGTTTGAGACCTGGAAGTCCGGGTAAGCATCGCACTATTAGTTGGTAAGCCTGTTTTAGAAGACAGCAATAAAGATTTCTGAAGTATAAATCCTTCAGGTTCAATCCAGAACTGATCTGATCCCAGATTATAATAAGGAATGGTTAAAATAGATTGGAATCTATCCGCATGAATACCTGTTAAAAAACTTTGTTTTCTTTGCGCCTCAAGTTCAGGAATTAAATCCAAACCAAAATTTAATCTTCTGTGGTAATGAACCAAATCGAAATACATCAATAAAAAATAGCAAACCCAAATGAAAAAGGAAAGCATGTTACCTTTAAAAATCCGATAAATACATAAAGACAGAATAAGATGAATTGAATAGTAAAAAACCCATGAAAATCGGCCTACCGATCTAAATTGTCTGAAAGGACCTGTCAAGGACAGATAACGCTCCATACCATTTATAATGAAAGGTAAACCTAAAGATATCAACAACAATATAAATGCAGCTATGAATAAAGCCAGAATATTGTAATCTTTTTGGGAAAATGATTTAAATAAAAGACTTCTTTGCCTTGGAATAAGAAAAACAATAAAAATAATGCCAATAAAAAAAAGGAATGAGATACCGAGATAATTATATCGTTCAATATCAGCAAATTTTTCCCATCGTAAAGGAAAAATATTTAAATCAACCCATCTCCAGAAGGGAATGTCTGGTGAAAAAAGCAACCCACTTGGTGTCGCATTAAATTGAAAAAAACCCCATGGCTGAGGACACCGATCCAGAATTTGTTCACCTCCATTTACCCAATAATAAAGCAAGGCAAAAGGGATAAGAACTGCCCCAGATAAATGCGTGAAAAACCTAAGAAGGGAGGGCTTATACCCTGGAAATAAATACCAGACACCCGCAAAAATCAATGAAAAAGAGACCATAAAGGCCAAATAATAAAAATGAATACCCGCAGCAAGTATTGTCAGAAAAATAACAGGGAAAAGCGTTTTGAAAAAGGGCTTTTTGCTATATGACAACCAATAATAAATAAATCCGGGAACAAAAGCCAGATGTCCTAATCCTATATGAGCTTCCATTCTTAATAATTGTGGTGACAAAAAAGCAACAGAGATTGCTATTGAGGCAGACAAATAAAAAGGTAATCCAAGTAATATTCCAATTTTAAAAAGAAAAAATACCCCTGTTAGAAAACTTATCAGTAATGTAAAATGTAAGATTTTAGGCCAGTAATCAGTTAAATCTACTCCATTTCTATACAACCATTTTAGTGGAAAAGATAAAGTAGCCATGCCATCAGCAGCAACAATATTTTCTCCAAAGGGAAAATTCATGCCCTCAAAATGATTGTAAGAAGAGTCAAATTTTATATGATAAAGCGGAACCAGATAACTTTTAATACCATCTCCATAAGGTTCTATTACATAATGGGAAGGAAGATAAATCCACTCTCTCCACCGGTAAGCAGTTAATAAAACAGCAACCAGACAAAAAAAAATTAACCAGCCTGATTTTATTAATTTATCTTGCATTTAACTCAGAAATTATTTCCACCATTTTAGGATAAACGTTTCCAAAAATAAAAAAACTAAGGCTGCGATTAAAAAATATCGCCATAAGGTTAAACCCTGATTTTGTTCGGACACATTTGAAGAAAGGAACGAGGCTTCTCCGGGAGAATATACCTTAAAATAATTTCCAAATTTACTGCGTAACTCCTTTTCAGTAAAATAAATTAAATCCGATTCCATTCTATCATAATTAAATGCAAACTCATGAACTTTTAAACTTTGATCATCCAAAACCTGATAATGACCTGCCTCTTTAATTAGTCCGTTTAGTGATATATTAAGACTTTGGCCTAAATAACGCTGTATCGGAATAAATTCTCCACTGGCCCCTTTAATTTTAAAAACTTTATCTGTTGAAAACGCATCGATGGGAACCTTAATTAGTTCTTCTTTTCCTGCTGTATAGGCAACAGGCTGATTTCCACCGCCTGCAATGCCTAATCTGTATAAGAGCGGAATAAATATGTCACTTTGATTTACCAGAGAATTATATTCTTTGTCCAATGGAGCTGCAAATCTATAAAATGCACCTCCATTGATATTATACTCACTTAGATAAGAAGAACCATCCCGATAAGTTAGTAAGCGCTTCTCTCCAGGTCCAGAAAAATTTCCAAAGTTAAAATTACCCATTGTCTGAGGCAGCTTCATAGCTGAATTGGTATTCTCATATACTTCTTTAAATGGAAAAGACAATAAATCAATTTCAGCTACCTTTTTTTCTGATTTATTAAAATTTAAAATCTGAGAAATTTTTAATTTTTCAAAAAATAAATTGTAATCATTAACATCTGCATTTGAATGAGGAAAAAAGAGCACATTTTTTCCGTTATATAAATAGTTTTGTAAAGAAGAAACTAAACCCGAACTTAATGAAGGTAATTCATCTAAAATAACCAGATTGTATTTTTCCCAGTTATCGTATGATATTTTATCTGATTCCTGATAAGAAATTTTAAATGAAGGCATTCCGGTAAAAGCTGCAACCAGGGCATCATTTGGTTTATCATGGGTAATAACCAATACCTCAATGGTAGGGATAACCTGAAATGATACAAAATATTTATCGTCAAACTGGATTGGATAATCTGTGATACTGATTATAGCTTTTTGCCAACCCGTTTTATCAAGATTTAGATAAACAGTATCTAATCTTGTATAACCAGCGGTTAAATTTAAAGTGCCTAAAGGTCTGTTTTGGCCATCAAACTGAAGGGAAAGCCTTATGTTTTCAGCATCAACAGTTCCCCTGTTTTTTGTTTGAATAATAAGTGGAATCTTTTCCTTCCATAATCTTATAGGGGAATCAAACCATACAGAATCTATGGAAACATTATTTTGCTCAACAGCCTCCATAGGAATTAGAGACAGTGAATTCAGACTATCTTGAAGGATCGAATAATTTGATATACCCTTTTGAAAATCAGATAGATGATAAATAAATCCAAATTGGGCTTTAACATTTTTTAAAGCTATTTTTTGCTTATCCAGCAAAAACTGAAGAGAATAAACGGCTGGAGAAATTTGAATATCATCAATTAATTCAAGTGCTTCTTCTCTTGAAAGAAATTTTGCATTCCACGAAATAGAAGTATTAGAAATGATATAAAATTTATCTTCTCTTCCAAAACCAAGCACTATATCTCTGGCTCTTGCTTTAGCCATTTCAATTAAGGGAGCTTCTTGAGCAACTCCCTGCATGCTAAAACTATTGTCAATGTAAATTGAAATATATTTAACCCCTTTTATCGCAAGATTACCAGAGGGAATAAAGGGTTGTGAAAAAGCAAAAATCAGTGCTGCCAAAGCAAGCATTCTAAGCATCAAAATAACTCTTTTTTTTATTTTAGACCTATTTTGTTTTTCCTCCTTTATGGACTGCAATAAACGAACATTACTAAAATAGACTTTTTTAAACCGTCTGAAATGAAAAAGATGAATTAAGATAGGTATTGATAAACCTAATAAACCCCACAAGAATAAAGGATACACAAATTCCATGCTCTACATTATAAATTAGCACAATATTAAAGTTATATCTAAAGAATTAAAAATTATTCTTTTATTGTGTAAAAATATATTAAAGTGGGATACCATATCAAAGAAATATTTTACACACTTCAAGGAGAAGGAGCAATGACAGGTCGGCCAGCCGTATTTTGTCGATTTACAGGATGCAACCTTTGGAGTGGCAGAGAAGAAGACAGATCAACTGCAGTTTGTAAATTTTGCGATACTGATTTTAGAGGTACTGACGGAATTAATGGGGGAATTTATCCTGATGCAGAACACCTAGCAATGAAAATCGCCTCATGCTGGCCTGATTTTTCAAAAGGAAAACCCTTTGTCGTTTGCACTGGTGGCGAGCCACTTTTACAGATAGATGAATCATTTACCCGTGCCTTAAAAGAATATGGTTTTGAAATTGCTGTTGAAACGAATGGAACAATACCCTTAATAATGGGAATAGACTGGGTTTGTGTAAGTCCAAAATCGGTTGCTAAGTTAGTCATAAAACAAGGAAATGAACTTAAACTTGTATATCCTCAAATGGATGCTTTACCAGAAAAATTTGAACATCTTGCTTTTGATAACTTTTATTTACAACCTATGGATGGAGAAAGAATAAATACCAATGAGCGCGAAACTTTAGCTTATTGTTTAAAAAATCCACAATGGAAAATGTCTGTACAAGTACATAAATGGTTAAATATACCTTAATTAAAAAATGATAGTATTACTACTAAATTAAGGTTTTTATCAAAAAATAATGCTTGATTTAATAATTTTTCAATTTAATCAGGTATTTTACAATTCTTATCTAAAATATTTTATTTATCAACACATTATTCTCTTATGAAAAAACATTTACTTACATTATTCCTTTTTCTTGGAGTGTTTGGCCTGGCTCAGGCTCAGCGTTCCATAAGTGGAAAAGTAACAGACGCTAAGGGTGAAGCTCTTATCGGTGCAAGTGTTCTTGTTAAAGGTTCCACTGGAGGTACTGTATCAGATATTGATGGAAAATATTCCATCAGTGTGCCTGCAGGCTCCTCAGTTTTAGTATTTAGTTATACTGGCTTCAACACTGTTGAAGTAAACCTGGGAACATCAAATACCGTAGATGTAACCTTAGAAGAAGGTATTTTACTTGAAGAAGCTGTCGTTACCGCCTTGGGTATTAAACGTTCCGAAAAATCTTTGACTTATGCAGCACAACAGGTTGGCAGTGAACAGCTAACTATTATCCGCCAGACCAATATCAACAATGCCTTAGCGGGTAAAATTGCAGGTGTACAAGTACGAAGCCAATCTTCCATGAAATTAAATTCAGGTGCTTCTATACGTATTCGTGGTGCGGGATCATTGTCTGACAAAGGACCATTGTATGTGATTGATGGTACCCCAGTAACGAACTCTTTTGACTTTAACATGGACGACGTGGAAAGCGTAACTGTTTTAAAAGGCCCCAATGCGACGGCTATCTATGGACAACGTGGTGACGCTGGCGTTATCGTGGTAACAACTAAAAAAGGTAATAAAGGAAAAGGTATAGGTATTGAGGTTAACCAAAGCACCTTTTTTGATAAAGTGTATATCCTGCCTGCATATCAAAATACCCATGCGGGGGGTGGAGAATCAGATTTAATCAAATTTACCTGGAATTCAGGAATGCCTGCTGACTGGAAAGTATTAGATGGTAAATTCTACCATGATTACGAGGATGATGCAAGCTGGGGTCCAAAAATGACTGGACAAGAATACATTCCTTGGTATTCATGGTATAAGAGTGATAAAAACCCTTATTACATGCAGACAGCGAAGTTAGAGGGCCAACCTAATAACATTCGTGATTTTTACAACACGGGAATTACTTCCTTAAACAATATTAACTTTAAAACAGGAGGCGATAATTACAATCTTCGTGTTTCTTTGTCAAATCAGGGTGCAAAAGGTATGTTACCAAATTCAGGTTCTGACAAATATACGGTTGCCACCAACACTAATGTTGATTTAGGAAAATATCTTACAATAGGAGCGAATATCAATTATGTAACCAATAAAATTACAGGTGAATTTTCTGATGGTTACAGTAATAATTCTACCGGATCATTTAACTCTTGGTTTCATCGCGATTTGGACTTCAAAATCATGAGAGAACTTCAGGGTATGACATCTCCGGAAGGGTATTTAGCCAGTTGGAATCATTATAATGCACCTAAATATAATACCAGCCCAAGGAATTTTTATGCGGCAAACTACTGGTATAATCCTTATGATTATTTCAACAATAGAAATATTGTAACCAATACACGAAGATTGTTTGGTGATGTCAATTTAACCGCAAAATTAAGCGATAAATTTAAAGTGACAGGCTTTATACGCAGAAATGAATATCAGACAGATTTTGAGGATAAGTTAAATAATATTATACAGTTATCAGGTTTACAAACTGGCTATTTCAATGCTTATTCTACACAATTAACCTATTTCAAAGAGGACAATTATGAAGCTATAGCAACTTACGCTGATAAGTTTGGAGATATTAGTATTGAAGCAAATGCGGGTGTAAATTCAAGAATAGAAAAATCAAAATCAATTGCTGGTTCTACCTCACAAGGATTAAATGTCCCTGACTTATTTACCGTTGGAAATTCAAAAGTTGCCCAATCTCCAACCGAGAGCAGATCATTGAAAAAAGTAAACTCAGTATACGCCCGAGGATCTTTCGGATATAAAAGTTTATTTTTCTTAGATTGGTCCGCCAGAAATGATTGGAGCTCTGCATTACCTGCAGATGCAAACAGCTATTTTTATCCTAGTATTGGAACCAGTTTTGTGTTCAGTGAATTAACTTCTAATGCACTACCCTTCTTAAGTTTTGGTAAAGTTCGTGCTTCTGTTGCTCAGGTAGGTTCTGATTTAGGTGCTTACCAACTGGATTTATTTTATGGATTAAATGCAAATCAATGGACGGCTGGTAACTTCTTAATGGCTACACCTGATGGTTTGATTGATGCAGGTATTAAACCATCTTTATCATCTGCTTTAGAAATCGGAACTGATTTGAAATTTTTTAATAACAGAGTTGGATTAAGTGCAACCTATTTTAAAGAAAAGAAAATCAACGAAATATTGAGTATTCCAATTACAGCAGCCAGTGGGTTCTCCAGTAAATTAATTAATGCAGGAAGAATAGATCGTTGGGGTGTCGAAATTGCTTTAGATTTAAATCCTATTAAAACAAGAGATTTAAATTGGGACGTCACTTTAAACTTTGCTAATATAGATAATGAAGTTAAAGAACTTACTGCCGGAATTACTGAACAATTAGTTGGTGTAAATAGTGCCTTTACAGGATTTGGTGTACGTCAAGTAAATGTTGTCGGAGAAAAATGGGGACAATTACGTGGTGGTGCCATTAAACGGGATGCTCAAGGTAGAGCCATTTTGGATAAAGATGGATTATATACCGCTGTTCCTAACCAGTATCTTGGAAGTGTTTTACCTGATGTAACAGGTGGCTTCGTCAGTCAGCTAACCTATAAAAACTTTTCTTTCAATTTCAACATTGACTATTCTTTCGGAGGCAAATACTATTCTTTATCTGATGCCTGGGGTAAATTCTCTGGTTTATTTGCAGCAACTGGCGCACTTAACGACAAGGGAAATAATGTTCGAGATGATGTAAGTGCAGGTGGAGGAGTAAAAGTGGAGGGTGTTAATGCAGCGGGTGAACCTGTCACCATGTACGCAGATGGCTTCAATTATTTCCACCAGTTTGTAAACAGAGGTATTGCAGAAGATCATTTATTTGACCTTTCATTTGTAAAATTAAGAGAAGTAAGTTTTGGATACAGCATTCCAGTAGCCAATACTTCATTAGGTAAATTTTTACAGGGAGCAACTATCTCTTTAGTTGCCAGAAATCCCTTGTTGATTTATGCTCAAAATCGCGATTTTGATCCAAGTGAACTATCGGGAACTTTTGGTGAAAATGGACAATTCCCAGGTACTCGCAGTATTGGATTTAACCTAAAACTACAATTCTAATAAAAGGTAATATGAAAAGAAATAATAATCCTATATTTTTCTTGTTGATGCTGGTGGCATCAATCGGATTTTTTCCTGCATGCGACAGTTTTACCGATTTTGGTGATACCAATGTAGATCCAAACAGAACCAATAAACCTGTTACTGCGGCATTAATAACAAATGCTATTTCAGGCATGGGTGCAGCCTTCATTACAGAAGGACTTTATTGCCAGTATTTTGCGCAATCACAATATACTGACGGATCTTTATATTCAAGGGTTGAAGGAGGATTTGGTACTTATTCCGGAGTTCTTTATGACCTTCAAAATGTAATCATAAACAACACAGATGCCAATTTAAAAACAGCAGCCCTTGTTCAAGGCTCTAATGCAAATCAAATTGCCGTTTCCCGTATTTTAAAAGCTTATTATTTTGCAAGATTAACTGATTATTTTGGTGATATTCCATATTCTCAGGCATTAACAGGTGAAGTAAAACCTGTTTATGATAGTCAGCAAGCAGTTTATAACGGTCTTTTTAAGGAATTGGACGAAGCAGTTAAGCAGTTTGATGGTGGTGTTGCAGCAAAAGGTGATATTTTATTTAGTGGAAATATTACACGTTGGAAAAAATTTGCTAATTCTCTTCGCTTAGTTCTTGCCATTCGCTTATCTAAAGCAGATGCTGCAACTGGTGCTACACAGGCTAAAGCAGCCTTGGCAGCTGATGGCGGAATCATTTCTGCAAATGCTGATAATACTATGTTAAACTACCCAGGTGGAAATTTCAATAACCCTTGGTATGCCGCTTACCTTACTCGTCAGGATCAAGCCATAAGTGAGATTATGGTAAAAATGTTGAACGAAAGAAATGATCCAAGAATTAATTCTTTTGCTACAGCTGACAAAACCGGTAAAATAACTGGAATTCCTTATGGCCTTCCAAGAGAACAAGCCATTCAGTTTACTAATGCTAATCCTACCTGGTCATTTGTTCTATCTCCGGCCTTCAGAGCAGCAGCAACACCCCATGCAATTTTAACAGCAGCAGATGTTACCCTTGCACGTGCTGAAGCAGCATCTATGGGATGGACTACTGAAAATGCTGAACAGCTATATAAGGACGGTATCAAGTTATCTATGGAATATTGGAAAGTATTTACCCAAGCATCTTACGACACTTATACCTCTGGATCTTTGGTTGCCTTTAAAGCTGGAGATAATGCTGGTAACCTCGAAAAAATTCGCATGCAAAGATGGTTTACTTTCTATCCCGACGGATTGCAAGGATGGTCAGAGTGGAGAAGAACTAACGTTCCTGCTTTAAAGCCCACTCCATTTGCCATTAATTCATCAAAACAAATCATCAGAAGATATATTTACCCTGCAACTGAAGCAACCTTAAATGGTGCTAATTATACTGCTGCCGTTGGAAAAATTTCAGGTGGTGATACAAACGATGGAAAAGTCTGGTGGGATAAATAATTAATTTATTCTTATTTAAAAGGGTTAGGTATTTTTTACCTAACCCTTTTTTTATGAGGTAAAACCTCCATATTTCATTAATCTATAGTAATGAATTGATTTTTTTAATAACTCGGGATTACCTACCATGATAAAATGAGATCTTGCTCTTGTTATGGCAACATTTAGTTTTCTATCTACCCCATCTCTGTTTTTTGAAATTAAGGTCTTTAATTGCCTCAGATAATTAAGACATGGAGAATATATAATAATGGAACGTGCACTTCCCTGATACCTTTCAACAGTATCAACCGTATAATGTGCTGAATTTAAACCATGTTGAGAAAGTTGTTCTTTAATACAGGCAATCTGTGCTCTGTAAGGAGTAATGATTCCAATATCTGAATCTCCCAGAGGTATTTGTAGCTCACTATAATATTGTTGAAAAAACTGAATGATTTTAACAATCATTAGGGCTTCAAATTGATTGCTTTTACCACTGCCATCCGTTAAATCAATTTCCGTTTCTAAAAAACATACCCTTTGCCTTGTAATTATTCTTCCTATTTCGGAATCAGCATTTGTTTCTAATTTAGGAAGAGGAAGAAGCTGATATGCATGATTGTTCGAACCTTTCGGTAAAATATTAAGCCTGTTTTCATAAAAAAATAAACTAGGAAAGGCCATAATATCCTTATGCATTCGGCCTTGAAAACTCAACCGTCCTATAGCCCAGGTCCATCTCATTTTTTCTACTCGTCTAATCATTCTTTCAAAAACAGATTCACCTAAATCATTAAAACCTAACTCTGTCAGATCTTTATCTCTAATAATCCGAAGTTCAGAAGATTGAAGAATGACACCAGGTAGCTGATTATGATCTCCAATTAATAAGAAATGGGGCACTTGAGTTAAAACCCCAGCCAATGAAGGATCAGATAATTGAGAAGCTTCATCGACAATAATTCTATTAAATTTTTTAATCGAAAGAATATTTAAATTCTTTTGAATAGATGATAAGGTACTTACAAATATTCTGGTACCCTCTATCAAACTCAAAACTTCCTTTCTATTTTTAACATGTTCAGTTTTTGATTTTAAAATATTTTTCCTGTATTTCAAAGAAGCTGCCTGTGCCTGACCTATGCGGAGATAATTATTTTCTAATTCATTCCCTATTGCTTCAATTGCTTCACAAATTTCATCTACTGCCCGATTTGTAAATGCCAAAAGTAGAATACTTTCCTCCGTAGCATAAAAATAATGCGCTACTAAATTTCTAATCATAACACTTGTTTTCCCCGTACCAGGAGGACCCCACAATAAAAAATAATTTTTAGAGTATATGATAGATTTTAATAAAGCGGCTTGCTCATCTGTCATTTCAGAAAAATAAGATGAATCAAGAACCTCGTCAGAGGGTTCACTTTTTGAGGGAGGCTGCAGACCTAAATATAGATTTTTCTTTTCCTCTTCGGCTTGTAAAAATGAAAATAAAGATTGATCCAAAGGATGAAAAGAATCATAAAAATCCTGCTCAAGATTCCAAAAAGTAAATTGCCTGAAAAACGAGTCATCATGTTGAGGAAAGGCAAGGGAAACTGTTATTTCATCTGATTCATTAGATAAAAGATATACTTTAAATAATTGAAATTTAGCATTAAACTTTTCTTCATTGTCACTTGGGTAGAGTATCAACGAATCGCCTTCTCTAAAATTTGCTCTAAGAGCTGAAGATTTAGTTTTGACGAACTTAATTTGATTTTCCTTCAATTCTTTTAATTCCAGGTGATTAAGTATATCAAAATTTTCCTTTTTATCAGTAATTGATTCTAACCATAATGATGCCTGTCCGCTTGTGCCATTTAGAAGATTATAAACTCCCAGTTTTGCCAGTTTATGCTCTCTGGCAATAAAGCTCGTAAACGAAAAAAAATACTTTTTTTCTAAATCCGTAGCAGCATGGAAGGTAGATATAAATAGAGCTAAGTTTGTTTTAAAAAATCCTTTGGCAATAGCCATTTGAGAAAACAAAGAATTGAATAATTGAGAACCAGCGACTATTATGTTTTCATGTAAACCGAGTAAAGCAAGTTTTAATTCAATAAAAAGCAACTTATTCCTTAATGCAAGTGCTCTTTGTTGCTCCTTTAAATGAATAGGGGTCAACCGTAAACTATCTGGGTCTGCAGCATAGAGAACAAAACCTGCTATCTGATTTTTATTGGACCCAGATTGAATCAACAAATCATATAAAAGGAATTGAAAGAAATGAGGTATATTAACTCCATACTGATTTGTCTGAAAGGTTCTACCACTTTTAAGTTCGATAATAACCTTTCTATCTGCACCTTCATATAATAAATCTAATCGACCTTGAATGCCAAATTTCTCAGAAAGGAAAGAGGGTTCTAAATAGCAATGAAAAGGTGATATTTTATGTTTTGGAAAATCCTCTTTAATTGTTTTAACTAAATTTTCATAAATATTTTTTGCTGAATCCTTGATTTTCCAAACATCAGCATCATTTAAAAGAGCAAAACTCAGCGGTTTTTTTTTAAAAACTAAAAGAAAAAGTTCGTCGAATGATAATGATAAATCTGAAATAAGTTGATCTAAAAAAAAGTTAGCTATATCACCAAGAAGGAGTGGAATACTGAAGGAATTAGGCATATATTTTTTAAGTAAATAATGATTCGGATTTCCTTCCTTATAATCAAAACAAGAAGCAATTGCCGTTACATCAAAGAGATAATCCGGCTCTAAAATAAAATGCAGAGGGTAAAATTCTCCTTTTTCATCCAATGAAATGTCAACCAGCATACAAGTAACAGGTAATTTAAAAAATTCCTTTACCTGAATTAGCGTATCTGTATAAACTTCATTCAAATGTAGTTTATTAAAATGTACGATATTTAGTTCTTCCTCCTCATCGTCCTCAGATTTGAATAATAAAGTAAAATGATTGGAATCTATATGATAAATCAGACCTTTTAAAAAAGGAATCGAATCAAATTTTGATTTTTTAAATTTTAAATCTGACTGCTCAGAACTTTCGATAAAAGGAAAGTCAAATTTCAAATCCAGCCTAAAATGGTTAACTAAAAAATAATGAATAAGGTGTTGCCCAAGTTTCGTTAATTTTAAGATTTCATGTATTTGATTATTGAACTTACTATTCAAATTTTTAAAATGAATTCTAAAATAATTAAGTAATTTAAATGTATCCTTCGAAATATTTATTTTTTGATTAATAATAGAAATTTTTATAAAAAGATTACGAGAAATAATTTCTTCATCATTAATTATTTCATCTATGATAGATTGTAATAGACTATTCGTTGCTTTTAATTTAGTATAGCCTAACTTATCAGAAAGCGAATAAATATATTTGAAATCTTCCAGGAAATGATTTTCGATTTGCTTCATTCAAAGGCATAAACAATAAAAATTAAAAATCCTTTTTATAGGTATTAAAAAAACTATTTACTCGCATTTGGAATACACCAAAAACAGCTTCTTTAATTATGCTACCCGACATTTTTGAGGTTCCTAAGGTTCTGTCAACAAAAGTGATTGGAACCTCATTAATAATAAAACCTAATAAATAAGAAGCAAATTTCATTTCAATTTGGAATGCGTATCCTACAAATTTAATTTTATTTAAATCGAGAGAGGCAAGTACTTTTCTTTGGTAACAAACAAATCCAGCTGTTGGATCTTTAACTGTCATTCCAGTTAATAAGCGCACATATAGAGAAGCCCCAAAAGAGAGAAATATTCTGTCAAAAGGCCAGTTTTTCACTTTTCCGCCCTTTGTATATCTTGAACCCACAGAAACATCGGCACCATGTTGAAGACAAGCATTTCTTAATCGTAATAAATCGGTTGGCGGATGAGAAAAATCAGCATCCATTTCACAGATGTATTGATATTCCTTATTCAGAGACCAAAGAAAACCAGCTATATAAGCCGTACCTAAACCAGATTTTCCACTTCTTTCGAGAAGATGAATTCTATTGGGAAAATGCTCCATTTGGATACGAACCAAATCAGCAGTGCCATCGGGAGAACCATCATCAACTACCAATACATCAAAGTGTTCACCAAGATTAATTACTGCCTTTAAAATTGCGGTAATATTTTCCTTCTCATTGTAGGTGGGAATGATAACTATGGAATCTGCCAAGACAAAAAATTTTCAAGAATAAAATAAAAAAATTCAAAAATAAATAAAATCAAAGAATATTTCATATCAAACGATGTCATCCTCTGACCATTTTTTGCGTACCAATGGCTTAAGCTCTAGAAATTCCTCTTCTATATTACCTTCAGTTAATTTTGCTTTGTTGGAGGTTTTTTCATCATCTGTTGGAAAGAAAACGAATATTGCTTGAATAAAAACACTAATGCCCCATCCTAGAATTGGATAAATAAACCAATTTATTCCAGGAGAGGTAACCTTGTTTATAATAAAAAACAAAACACACCAAGTAAGATATATCCTGAGGTGCTTATAAAAATTAATTTTATTATTCTTTTTTCCCATAATAGCTCTTTAGATTTAATTTATTTAAAAACATTTTCAGATATTATACTAGAAAAAACATATAAAACCAATAAAAATTTTGCATAATTTAGAATAATTAGCAGAATAATTTGAAAAAATCTGTATATTGATTAAGTTTTTGTGTTTATTTGTTTGGGTTAGAGGCCCTTGCTGAAAAACAGCAAGGGTTTTTTTTCATTATCAAATTAGTTTTCCATTTTAACTAAAGGATTAATGCTCAGCAGAAGGCCTGAAAGAGCAAGTAAGGCTCCAGCAAAAAATGGAGCACCAGGAAAATAAAAAGGTGCTGAATCAGATGTAAAATAACCAAAAAGATTTGTCATCAATAATGGACCGAATATAGAAGTCAGACTAATGAGACTTGTCAAAGAACCCTGCAAAGTACCTTGCTCATTAGAAGCGACTTGATTTGAAATAATTCCCTGCAAAGCAGGACCAGCAAGACCACCGAGAGAAAAAGGCACCATTATAGCATACATCATCCAGCCATCTGTAGCTAGAGAAAAGGCAAGAAGCCCTGCTGCATTAAACAATAAGCCTATAAATACAGACTTAACCTGTCCAATTTTAGGAATGATAATTCTCGTTAACCCCCCTTGAACCAAAGCGATTGTAACACCAACAAAACCTAATGAATACCCAACTTCTGCAGAATTCCAGTTAAATTTCTCTTTAGTAAAGTAAGTCCATGTACCTTGAGTTGCATAACCAGCCAGGTAGATTAATAACAGAACACCAGCTAATTTTAGCACCAGTGGGTGATTTTTAATATTGCTTAATGCACCTAAAGGATTAGCTTTCCTCCAAAGTATATTTGTTCTGTTTTCGGATTTTAGAGATTCCGGTAATATAAAATAACCATAAGCAACATTTAAAAAAGTTAAAAAAGCAGCTGCAAAGAATGGAACTCTGGAACCAAATTGTCCTAAAACCCCACCTAAAACCGGACCTATAATAAATCCCAAACCAAATGCAGCACCTATAAGTCCAAAATTTTGAGCCCTTTTTTCAGCAGGACTAATATCTGCAATATACGCGGAAGCAGTTGTAAAACTGGCTCCTGTTATACCCGCCAACAACCGACCTACAAACAACCAACCTAAGGTAGGAGCAAAACCCTGAAGCAGGTAATCCAGACCGAAACCTGATAAAGCAGCTAATAATACGGGTCTTCTTCCATATTTATCACTAAGCATACCCATCACCGGAGCGAATAAAAATTGCATAATCGCATAGGAAAACATTAAGAGTCCACCATATTTTGAAGCAGCACTTAAACCCTCTCCTGTTAATTCCATAATTAATTCAGGAAAAACGGGAATAATAATTCCTAATCCTATAACATCAAGCAGCAAGGTGATAAAAATAAAAATAATGGCTCCCGATTTAACTTCGCTTTGCATGGTTCTAAATTTTGCGCAATGTACTTATTGTTCCTTATTTAAAATAAAAAAACCCGGAACTTTGAAAATAAATAAGTTCCGGGTTTCATTTAGGAAATAGAATTATTCCTCCAAACCTAGTCCATAGTAATATTTCCTTGGACTATCTGGATACCGTCCTTCAATTAGCAGTCCTCCATCAATATTTTCAAGAGCCCTTTTTAATTCAGCAACACTTTTAACATCTTTTCTGTCAATTCGCGTGATTATAAAACCCTCCTCAATGTCGGTAAACCTTCTCAAAAGACCAGCACTCAGTTGGTCAACTTTTACCCCTTCTACATTAAGTTTATCTTTTTCTGCCTTGGTTAAGTCAGAGAAAGTAGCGCCTAATCTTTCCAAAGTAGTGGAGGATTCAGTTTTTGAAACAACACTTGTATTACCAGACGAATTCCTTAAAGTAACTGTAACTTTTTTATCAGCACCATTTCTTAGAATGGTAACTACCATATCATCTCCAGGCCTTTTACGACCAACCAATTCAAGTAGTTTTGAAGAAGTAGTGATAACTTGACCATCCAGTTCTTTTATGATATCCCCTTTTTTAATGCCAGCTTTAGCAGCTGCCCCGTCAGAAAGTACACTATCTACATAAACACCTTCATTGACAGGTAATTTCATTTCCTGAGCATAACGTCCGTCAATTCCTCTGATAATGGCTCCTAAGTAACCTCTTTGGACGGTACCATGTTCCCTTAAATCGGTTACAATTTTAGCAACAATATTACTTGGCACAGCAAAGGAATAACCTGCAAAAACACCTGTAGGAGACGCAATAGCAGTATTTATACCAATTAAATCGCCTTGGGTGTTAACTAATGCCCCTCCAGAATTACCTGGATTAACCACTGCGTCAGTTTGAATAAATGACTCTATAGGTGCTTTTCCTTCTAAAATATTAATACTTCGACCAATAGCACTAATAATTCCTGCTGTAACTGTTGATTCAAGGTTGAAAGGATTTCCTACGGCTACAACCCATTCCCCTACTTTAAGCTCATCAGAATTCGCAAATGCCAGTGTAGGTAAATTTTCTGCATCTACTTTAACGAGTGCCACATCCGTATTTGGGTCTAAACCAATTACTCTTGCTGTTAACAAACGTTTATCATGCAAGGTGATTTCAATTTTATCTGCATCGGCTACAACATGATTATTAGTTACAATATAGCCATCCGCACTTATGATTACCCCCGAGCCAGTACCTTCTTGTTTAGGTTGTTGTCTTGGAGAAGGATCTCCGAAAAATCTCCTGAAAGATTCTGGAATTTCCTCTAAATCAAATAAGCTATTGGAATTACTTTTAGATTTTCCAATAGAACGAATATGAACCACCGCAGGTAAAACTTTATCAGCAGCAGTGGTAAATCCTTCCGCAGGAGTTGTTGCTAAACTTCCCTTTTGATTGGTAAGATAAGCAGGAGTTGAATTATTAACATAATTGAAAGGTTCTCCTTTTTTGAGAAAAACCGTTGCTCCAACGGTAATGGCTGCTCCTAAAAATGAAGCAAGAATTAATTGACCAAATTTATTTAACATGACTTAATGTTTTAATTTTAAAGAGAATGAAAAAAAAGTTCTTTTGGTTGGATGTTAATAATAAAAATCTAGCATATTAACAAATATTAACATTTTTGCATTTTCATTAAAAAACGAATATTTTGATTCCGAAGTCTTATATTTGTGTCCCGAAATGAAATTGTATTTACAAAACATAAGAAAAAGATAATTATATGGCCGAAATTATCCGAATGCCAAGAATGAGTGATACCATGGAAGAAGGTAATATCATTGGGTGGTTAAAAAAGGTAGGCGATAAAGTAGAACCAGGTGAAACACTTGCAGAAGTTGAGACGGACAAAGCAACAATGGAACTTGATGCCTTTGTGGAAGGAACACTTCTCCACATTGCCGTTCCGGAAGGAACGGTGGCTATTGATGGTATTATTGCGGTGATTGGCCAACCTGGAGAAGACTGGCAGACAATCGTTAAAGGTGGGCAAACAAGTAATGTTAATACTGAAGACTTAAAAACAACTATCGTTTCCCTTGAAACAGAAAATAATAATATTTCAGCTCCATCCATATCATCTGAACTTACCGAAGGTCAAAGAATTAAAGCCTCCCCTTTAGCAAAAAGTATAGCTAAAGAATCCGGAATTAATTTAAGTCAAATACAAGGGTCAGGAGAAGGGGGAAGAATTATAAAAAAGGATATTGTTGATATCAAACCAGCCAATATTCCTTCCCCAATGGCTTCGAAGACTATTCAGACCCCTGTCAAACCAATAATTACTCCAAATTATGCCTTAGAATCTGCCTACGAAGACAAAACAGTTAGCCAGATGAGAAAAACAATAGCCAGAAGATTAAGTGAGAGCAAATTTACAGCTCCTCATTTTTATTTGTCTATTGAAATAAATATGGAAAGAGCTATCGAAGTCAGAGAACACTTAAATCTGAATAGTGAAGTAAGGATATCATTCAATGATTTGGTTATTCGTTCAGTTGCATCAGCGCTTAAAAATCACCCAGTTATTAACGCTTCATGGTTAGGTGATAGAATTAGATATCATCAAGAGGTTCATATTGGCGTTGCTGTTGCTGTTGAAGATGGTCTTTTGGTACCAGTAATAAAACATGCAGACAGAAAAACACTCTCTCAGATTAATGGAGAAGTCAAAATGCTTGCAGGTAAAGCCAAAGAAAAAAAGTTGCAACCTGATGAAATGCAAGGAAATACCTTTACTATTTCAAATTTGGGTATGTTTGGTATTGAAGAATTTACCGCTATTATCAATCCACCTGATGCTTGTATCCTCGCAGTAGGCGGTATAATTCAAAAACCTGTGGTAAAAAATGGTCAAATTGTGGTCGGAAATACCATGAAAGTAACTTTAAGTTGCGACCATAGAGTTGTTGACGGAGCATCAGGTGCTCAGTTCCTACAAACCTTAAAGGCTATACTTGAAGAACCATTGCTACTGCTAAAATAATGGATGATTCAAAAAAAACGCTAGTTATAGGAGCTTCCTCTAAGCCAGGTCGTGTTTCAGGAGAAGCGGTTCTTAGACTAAAAGAGGCTGGGTATGAAGTTATTGCTATTGGTGTTCAAGAAGATTTGATAGGTGATGTTTTAGTTCAAACGGACCATCCTGATATTGAAAATTTGCACACCATTAGTCTATACTTGAATCCCACACGTCAGGAAGCGTATTATGAATACATTTTAAAATTAAAGCCAAAGAGAATCATATTTAATCCTGGAACTGAAAATATTGAACTTGAAAAAATGGCTCATCTGCATCAAATAGAAACAGAACGAGCGTGCACCCTTGTTTTACTTTCCTTAAATGCTTATTGAACTTTTGGCATCTGGCAGGCTTCATCCCCTTTTTTTCCGCAAAGGGAACATTCCCCCAATTGATCTTTTAACATAGGATTGTTTGAAGAACAGGTGCCTCTAAATGGTTCACCAGTAAACCAGTGCCTTAGATTTAAAAGTATAATTGAAGCAAACATGAAACTGAAAATGATGCCCAATATTATTAAAAATTCCATCATTATTTTTTTTAAACGTTATTAAAGCAAATATAGGTTACTTTTTTAGAAAATGTTCTACTATGGCTAATGATATAAATTCGAAAACGGAAGCTTTTGGTCGTCTTTTAAAAATTATGGACGAATTAAGAGAAAAATGTCCCTGGGACAGGAAACAAACATTTGAAAGCTTGAGAATGCTGACTCTGGAGGAAGCCTATGAATTATCAGATGCTATTTTAAAAAACAATCCTTCCGAAATTAAAGAAGAAATTGGAGATTTGTTTTTACATCTAGTATTCTATAGTAAAATTGCTGAGGAATTAAAAGACTTTGATGTTTCAGAATGCCTTCATCATATTTGTGAAAAATTAATTCGCAGACACCCACACATTTATGCCAATGTTTCTGTTAAAAATGAAGAAGAAGTCAAAAAAAACTGGGAACAAATAAAGTTAAGTGAGGGAAAAAAATCAGTTTTATCTGGCGTTCCAAATTCCTTACCTTCTTTAATAAAAGCTTATAGACTACAAGAAAAAACAAGTCAGATCGGTTTCGACTGGGAAAATAAAGAACAAGTTTGGGAAAAAGTAGCAGAAGAATTAGCTGAATTTAAAGATGAACTGGATAAAAATGAATCCATGGAAAAAAAAGAAGAGGAATTTGGAGATTTGTTATTTTCCCTTGTCAACTATGGTCGTTTTCAAGGCATTAACGCTGAAAATGCCCTTGAAAAAGTAAACCAAAAATTTAGCAAAAGATTTCAGTATATTGAAAAAAAAGCCGGGAAAGAGCTCACGAATATGACTTTAGAGGAAATGAATGCTCTTTGGAATGAGGCTAAAACACAATAAAATGGATCAGATATTCCCACAATTTTTAATAACTTTACCTTGTATATAATCTGCATTTCATGAAAAAAATTGAACTTAGAATCGTAGCACTATCGCATAGTGTATCACAGTCAAATAACTATGCAGTTGTATTAGGAGAAATTTCAGGATTGAGAAGAATACCGATTGT
>Ga0214917_10001038_pt1 | contig 36404 bp, 32 predicted proteins | sample LL_1208_BB_MetaG_FD_177983 | JGI IMG/M metagenome (GOLD analysis project Ga0214917, IMG submission 177983) | Freshwater microbial communities from Lake Lanier, Atlanta, Georgia, United States - LL_1208_BB | ecosystem: Environmental > Aquatic > Freshwater > Lake | place: USA: Georgia | collected... | reverse complement strand
TTCGGACAGTGGGCGCTTTCGCATACCGTGTGCAAACGGTTCTCCTGCACGAGGTTTCGGACCTTCTGGTATTCAGGACCGCCCGGGATCTTCGCCCTGAGCCAAGGGGGTTTCCGTTCCATGCTCATAAACTAAAGGTTTTTTGATTCAAGGCCAAGCGGCGCTCCTGTGCTAAAACAGTCGGATGGAAGTGCCAAAACCGGAACTCCTCGCCCCCGCAGGTGATTGGGACTGCCTTCGAGCGGCGGTCACGGCCGGGGCCGACGCCGCCTACTTCGGGCTCCCCGCCTTCAACGCCCGATTGCGGGCGGAAAACTTCACGGAAAAGGATTTGCCGGAAGTTATGGAATATCTCCACGCCCACGGCCGACGGGGTTACCTCACCTTGAATGTTCTTATCTTCCCCTCCGAACTACCCGAGGCGGAACGAATCCTTCGTCTCGCGTCCGACTCCGGAGTGGATGCCCTCATCGTTCAGGATCTCGGCCTGGTCCGTTTGGCAAAGAGCGTCTGCCCGAAAGTGGAGCTGCACGCCTCCACGCAAATGACCCTGACCTCACCGGAAGGGGTCGCCTTCGCCCGCCGCCAAGGCCTCCATCTCGCCGTCCTCGCCCGCGAACTTTCCCTGCGTGAGCTGGCCAAATTTCCGTCTTCCACAGACCCAGCCGGCCTTCCCCTGGAAGTTTTTGTCCACGGGGCTCTTTGCGTCGCCTATTCCGGTCAGTGCCTCACCAGTGAGGTCCTCGGTCGCCGTAGCGCCAACCGCGGGGAATGCGCCCAGGCCTGCCGACTTCCCTACTCGCTGGAGGTCGATGGTCAGACCAAGGATCTCGGCGACCGAGCTTACCTCCTCTCCCCCCAAGACCTCGCCGCCATCGACGAAATCCCCGAACTGATCCGCCTTGGACTCCATTCCTTCAAAATCGAGGGTCGTCTTAAGTCGCCCGACTACATCACCGCCGTTACCTCGGTCTATCGGAAATCCATCGACCAGGCCCTTGCGAACCAACCCACTCCCGCCTCTTCGGAGGACCGCTACCGGCTAGAAATGGCTTTTAGCCGAGGTCTTTTCTCTGGGTGGTTCCACGGCGTTGACCATCAGCAACTCGTCCACGCCCGCTTCGGCAAAAAGAGAGGTCCCCTCGCCGGCCGGATCGCCCGGACCGGGCCGGACTGGGTGGAACTGGAGGAAAAACTAGTCACCCTCAGCCCCGGAGACGGCGTGGTCATCGATCGAGGCACTGACACTGAAAACGAACCGGGAGGTTTTCTTTTTGGGGTGGAAGGCAACCGGCTCCTTTTCCGCCGAGGCTCCCTGCCCGCGGACACGGCCAAGCCGGGCGATAGAATCTGGAAGACCAAGGATCCCCAGCTGGAAAAACAACTCCGCGCGGAGCGCTCCAAAGAGACCCTTGCCGCCACCACGGCCCTCGATCTCAAAATTTCCGGCCGGGGCGGTCAACCCCTTCAGGTGGAGGCAAGGTCAAGCGGACAAAAGGCTACTCTGTTTTCTTTGATTCCTCTTTCGTCGGCCAAGAACCGCCCTCTAACGATGGAAAGCCTCAAGGAACAATTTGGCCGACTGGGTGGAACCCCTTTTCATCTTGGCCAGCTCTCCCTGGATCTGCATGAACCGGTCATCCTGCCCGTCTCGGAACTAAACCGCCTTCGCCGTGACCTTGTCTCCCGCCTCACCCTGCCATCCGGGCATTCCCAATTTTCCAGGAATTTAGGACATTCAAAAGAAGCGGTTTTGCCCAAGCTTCTCGCACCGATCATTGCCCGAAGGTCGCTACCTAAAAGTTCTGCTGTCGCTAAGGAGGTTAAAATCTCGGTGCTCTGCCGGGATCCGGCCCAGGCCGATGCCCTGCTCCCCGTAAAACCCGATCTCCTTTATCTCGATTTTGAGGATTTGCGCCGCTTCGGCCCCACCGTGGAAACCATCCGGAAGAAATCAAAAGTGCCCGTCTACCTGGCCACACCCCGAATCCAAAAGGCCGGCGAGACCGGCTTTTTCCGCCTGATCGAAAACGCCAAACCGGACGGTGTCCTGATTCGGAACCTCGGAGGACTCGACCACTTTCGCGCCGCCCGCCTCCCCATGGTCGGCGACTTCTCCCTTAACGTCGCCAACCCTCTTTCTGCCGACCTTTTCAAGGCCGAAGGACTTCAATGGCTTACCCCCAGTTACGATCTCGATGTCGGCCAGATCCTTGAGTTGCTTCGCATCTCGCCGCCGGATTGGTTCGAACTCACCCTTCACCAACACATCCCGATGTTTCATATGGAGCACTGCGTCTTTGCCGCCTTTCTTTCGAAAGGCAAAGACCACCTTACCTGCGGCCGCCCCTGCGATCGCCACCGCATTGCCGTCCGCGACCGCATGGGCGAAGCCCACCCCATCCGGGCCGATGTCGGTTGCCGCAACACCGTCTTCAACGCCCGACCCCAGTCAGGTGTCTCCCACCTCGACTCACTCCTCGAAGCCGGGCTGCGCCGATTCCGGATCGAACTTCTCAACGAAACGCCGGAGGAAACAGTCCGACTCTTTCAAGCCTACCGGGAGGCGATCTCCGGCCGCTCCGATCCCCGCCGCCTGGCCAAGGCCCTCGGCGTGCGCGATCAGCTAGGGGTGCTTTCTGCGAAGATGGGCTAAGACTCTACTGGCCTTGGCCGCGACTGAAGCCCGGCTTGCCGTCAAAATTATAAAGGTTCTCCAACTTCACCCATTCGATCCCGGCTTTCTGGATCCGCTCCAGGAGAGCTCGCAGAGCCTCATGAGGAATCGAGCCGGGTTTGCCTTCCGGCAACTGAAAGCGGCAGCGGGTCTCATCGACAGTGAAGGTCTCGGCCATTCCCCCCGGCCAAACCTTCATTCCGCGGTTGGAAAGCATCTCCAAATTCAGCCCATCTGAAGCCAGCGGTTGTAGCTTCGCCGCCAACTGCTCCATGGTGCCGTTGGGCCAAAAAACAAACACGTCCGCACCCACCAACTCCCTTTTGGCGGTATCCCGTTTGTACGGAGGACGCGTGGTCAGCGGTCGGGTTGGCGCTTTGGAATAATCCACCGGCTTTAGCTTGGTCGGCTTTTGCCCGATTCGCGCGACCACCGCCTGGCCAAACTCCTTTGTCCCCACTTTTTGCTTCGAGACCCCCTCCCGGAAAATGTCGTAGGTGTGCACCCCGTCCTCGATGGTTTTGAGCCAGGCGTTATGCACCTTCTCGGCCACGTCCGCCTGCCCGATATGCACCAGCATCTGCACCGCCCCCAGGAACAGACCGGAGGGATTCGCCAGGTTTTGCCCCGCCCGACGGGGCGCCGAGCCGTGAATCGCCTCAAACATCGCACAGCCGTCCCCGATGTTGGCGGATCCGGCCAAACCAACCGATCCGGCGATTTGCGCCGCCACATCGGAAAGGATGTCCCCGTAAAGGTTTGGCATGACAATCACGTCGAATACTTCGGGAGTGTCAGCCAGTTTTGCCGCGCCGATATCCACGATCCAATGCTCCTTCTCAATGTCGGCATACTCGGCGCCGATCTCGTCGAACACCTTGTGGAAGAGACCGTCCGTCATCTTCATGATGTTGTCCTTAGTGAAGCAGGTCACCTTCCTGCGACCATACGCCCGGGCATATTCAAAGGCATACCGGACGATCTTTTCGCAGCCAGGTCGGGAGATCAGCTTGAGGCACTGGGTGACGTCGTAGGTTCGCTGGTGCTCAATGCCGGAGTAGGTATCCTCCTCATTCTCCCGGACGATCACCACGTCCATCTTCGGATGCTTGGTCCGGATATAAGGGTCGTAACTCAGGCAGGGACGAATGTTGGCGTACAGGCCGAATGCCTTGCGGGTGGTAACGTTGAGGGATTTGAAACCACCGCCTTGGGGAGTTGTGATGGGGGCTTTGAGGAAAACCTTCGTCCGACGCAGCGATTCCCATGCCGAAGGCTCGATTCCAGCCGAATTTCCACGCAAATAAACCTTCTCCCCGATTTCGATCTCCTCAATGTCCAGTCGCGCCCCCCCTCCCTTCAGGATGGCAAGCGTGGCTTCCATGATTTCGGGGCCGATACCGTCGCCGCGGGCGACTGTGATGGGAGTGTTCTTGGGCATAAGTTGGAAATCCTTACCCATCAGCACACTCGGGTCAACGGGAATTCCCGCTTTTTCAAGCACGCTTGAGCCCCTCCTAAAGAAAACCTATTCTCCCCCGATGCGCATTCCGGCCTTTTTTTGGTTTTTCACCACCATCACTGCTTCCGTGATGGCCAATGACATCGTGCTGATTTCGGGCGGGCCGGCTCTCCGCTCTCACGAACGATTCAAAACCGCTTCCCATGACAAGTATTGGGGAAACTTTATCGACTCGGCCCTCGCACGGGTCGGTGAATTACAGAAAGGACTCGGCCCGGGGGATCGTCTGACTTGGCTGGTCTTTCGCCCCGGATACGTCACGCGCGGAGAGGAAGATAAACAGGACTACTTCAAGCTCATCGAGGAACGGGGCCAGAAACACGGATTGGTCCCCATCTATTTTGACAACAAGGAACAACTTTTCACCCTGCTGCGCCGGGACGGATCACCGGAACGTCCAAAAATCTCCCGGCTCGAATATTACGGCCACTCCAACAAGAAGTGCTGGATGTTTGACTACAGTAATCGTGTCGACGGTGGCGCTATCGAACCACTGGTTGTCCATGTGGACGATCTGGAAAAAATCTCCGGATCCAGCTTCACGCCCAACGCCACCTGTGTCAGCTATGGTTGCCATTCGGGCGAGGAGTTTTCCCAGCGCTGGCGGATGGTGGTGGGGCGGCCCATGGTCGGGGCCATCGGCAAAACAGACTATAGCGACGGCGGCATGCCCAAGCTTTCCGAAGGCAAGGGCGGTTCATGGGCCTACTGATCCCGATCCTGTTGCTGCTGGTTTCCGCGGATTTCTGCTTCGCCCCTCCCCTGCAGCCCCGACAAACGACGCCGGCGTCGGGCGCTCCTTCCGACTCTTCTTCGGGCTCTTCCTTTGATTCTGCCTCGACCACAAAACCTGTGGTTTCACCGGATGCCACAGAGGACGAGGAGATTCGACAGCCGGTTCCGGAAAAAGTTCTGCGGGCTACTTTGCCGGCGGCCCACACCCCCGCCCGCCACGGCGACACCTCGGGCCCTTATTGGATTGGCCAGCGGACGATGGTGGAGGACTACTGCGGATGGGGTTGGCTCAGAACCGAGAAGGCGGGCTGGAGCCAAGCCCGCTGGGTTGTCATCCAGTACGATCCCGAAATCTGTCCGGTTCCCCACGCTTTTTTGCCACGCCCCCAGGATGACATGGACTACCAGTACAAATTATACGGTGAGTTTGCTCCTTACCGGGCCTACGAGCCCCAGGCGGATGTCTGGGTGGATGTTTTTCTGATCAAGGGTTTTGTCAGTCTGGGGCCGGCCAAGAATCCAATCTTACGCGAGCCTCCGGCCCACGGAAGCTCCAAACCTAACCGTTTTGCCGAGCGGGGGGCTAACCTCCGGTAGCCTTGACCCCAACTCATTCCCTTGGCAATATTTGGGAATGCGCGAGCAAATCATTCTGGAGTGCACGGAAGCCAAAGCGGAGGGCAAGCCCCCATCGCGCTACTTCGGCACCAAGAACAAAAAGCTCCAAAAAGAGCGGATTGAGCTGAAGAAGTTCAATCCCTTCCTGCGTCGCTACACCGTACACCGCGAGAAAAAGTAATCTCTCGCGATTTCCCTCCCGCCCCCCCCCAGATCCTGCCTCACCCCGTCCCGGTTTCCAGGGAAACCGGCACCAGCACGGCATCCTCCATGCCGTGGATTAGTTTTTTATCCACCGGACAAAGCGTGGCCAAGGCTCCATGGAGTTCCACTTTTTCGCCGGTCACGAGATAGTATGGACACAACCGCAACCTCCACCGCCGCTCCTCGCTTTCGCCGGTTGTTTCATTCCAAACCGGGTGGGAGACGGTCCCCAAGCGTGCGAACCGTTGCAATATGTGGGGTTGCCTTCCCCACTCCCCCAAAGCGGTTCGCAGTGCCGGCACCCATTTTTCCTTCGGTTGATCACTGCCCACGGTGACTCCCCGGGATCCCCAGGCCAAGGGGGAGAATCCGCTGACTTTGATGACCAAATCCCGGGCCCGCTGACTGAATTTTTCCAGATCTTCCCAACGGTGAATTTCCAGTTCCGGCAGGACCCCTTCGGGGGGCAAATCCATCGGTCGCAGCGGCCATGCCCTTGGCACCAGCGCCCTTAAATCGCGGTAATAAGCATCGCCCAGCTCTTTCCTCCAGATTTCCTCCAGCGGCTTCATCCAGAACAACGCCCACCAAAGTTTTTCCTCAAGATACGCTTTTGGCGGGGCCTCCATCCAAAGGTCGGATTTCCAGCTGGACCGAATTCCCTCCAGCCCCATCCAGTCGAACATTTCAAAAAAACGATAGATGGGACTTGGACCGCAACGGTAATTTTCCGCCGCCTTCACCCGCGAGTCACCCACCAACCACCTCCACTCCGGCCGATAATCCTCCGCCTCCCGCGAAATCACCACTTCCCCCGATTCACCCAGAATCATCTCCGCCAGATTCCGTAGGCCACTCGGACCGCCCAAAACGGCATGACCGATCTTGCTATAGTTCTCCTGCATCCAGGCCGTCAACCCAACCCCACCGGGCACCGAATCGATCTCCGTCAACGCCCACCCTTCCTCCGTACGCAGCAGGTCGGGCCGCAACACCCGGGGAATCGCAGCCTTTATCGCCCGCTCCCGTCCCACCCGCACAATTTCACTCGGCTTCCCCTGATCCAGCCACTCCGCCACCCAGAACGGAGCCTCTCCATCAGCACTGGCCTGATACAGCCGGTTGGCCACCCGCAAGAAAGTCGCGATCTTTTTACCCAAGGACTCCAGAAACTTGAGATCACTTGCCTCCAGGCGAAGTGGCTGATCCGACCAACGCCAAGATCGCCCCTGAAACAACCCACCCTTAGGAAGGGCAGCTTGCAGATCTGCCACGATCGTGCGAAGCGGGCCCCTCATCAGGCCATTTTCGCCAACCGGACGGCCAGTTTGATCGCCTCGATCATGCTTTCGGGGCGCGCCTGTCTCTTCCCGGCAATCGCAAAGGCAGTGCCATGGTCCGGGCTGCAGCGAATGACGGGCAGACCCATGGTGACGTTCACCGTCCGGTCGAAATCCAGCAACTTGGCCGGAATTAGACCTTGGTCGTGGTATAAGGCAACCACCCCGTCAAACTCACCCTGCATGGCACGCCGAAACACGGTGTCACTTGGTACGGGACCGAAAACCGGCAAACGGGTTCGGCTCTTGAGCCGACGAACGGCCGGCCAGACGATGCGAAGATCCTCCTTCCCAAAGAGCCCTCTCTCACCGGCATGGGGATTCAGGCCGCAAATCGCAATTCTGGGCCTCCTTAGACCCATTTTTTTCAGGAGTTCTATGAGGTGCAGGCCGGCCCGGATAATGGCGCTCGCGCTTAACCCGGAGACCGCCCGCCGAAGAGATACGTGAGTGCTGGCCAAAGCGATCCGTAGCCTCGGCCCCACCAAACACATGGTGACCTCCCGATCCTTTCGCCCAAACCGCCGGGCATAAAACTCCGTTTGCCCGGGAAAACGGAATCCTACCTTTGCCAGCCACTCCTTGGATACCGGACCATTGACCACTGCTTGAATTTTTTTTGTCCGCAATAGTCGGACACTTTCCTCCAAAGCCCCCCAAGCCTGCCGGGCCCCAGCTAAAGACGGATAACCAGGACGGGTGTCTTGGTGCGAACCCATAAGATGGATTGGAATACTTTTTTGCAGAATTCGTTTTGCCTGGGCTGTGATCTCCGGACCAATCCCGGCCGGGTCCCCCCAAGTCACCCCCACCACCAAACCACGGCGCCTCACAGGTATCTTTCGATGTAGGCGCCCCGTTTGAGCCGCTCGATCCATTCCTGCTCCACTTTTTCATTTTCTTTGGCCACAAGGGTGCTTTCGATCGCTTCCCGGATACTGGAAAGCGGAGTGACCGTGGCCTTTTTAATCTCTTCCACCTGCAGAATGTAGTAGGTGGTTACCTGGTCCTTTCCGGTTAAAACGATAATTCCGCTGGTTTGCCCGGGGCGCAAATTAAAGGCCGCTTCTGCCAGGGCCGGAATCAGATCCCCCCGTTCCGCCCATCCATTCTTCTCCTTAAAGAGACCTCCGTTTGTCGGGTTGTATTCAGAGTACTTTTGCGCCAAGACGGAAAAGTCAGTCCCTTGCTCCAGGGCGCCAAAAATCTCTTTCGCAATTAGCTCCGGATTCTGGTTGTTTTTTGAACTGATATCGATTCTCCTGATTTTTACCCGGTCTGTTTGCAAAAAGTCACGGATGTGCTCCTGATAGTACGCCTCGATCATATGCGGGGAGATTGTGATAAATCTCTTGGCATTAATGAGACGCATTTGTTGCACAATGAAGGTTTCCCGAATCCCCTTGCGCCACTCCGCATAGGTCATCCCACGCTCTTCCAGGGTTTTTACCAGAGCCTGTCGATCGCCCCCGAATTGGTCCCGGATACGATCCCGCTCCTCTCGATCAAAATAATAATCAGGAAAATTGTATCCTTTGTTTTTATACTCCTGAAGGATGAGGCGTGTCTCAATCAGGGAATCGAGCACGGTCTTCCGTCTTTGCCGGATGCGCCGCTTTCGTTCCTCATCCGTGATTTTTCCCTGCAACATCTGCTGCTTGAGGTCGTCCTCCTCCATTCCGGTCTGCCGCAGAACCTCCAACATGGTGATCGCCTCGTTGTTCACCACCGCAGCCACCCCGTTGTTCAGGCTGGCGGGAGCCTGCGCAAAAAGACACAGCCCAGACCATAGCCAAAACAAAAAAACAGGGAGCGGCTGCAAAAAGGTGTTCATCTCAGCCATCCTTCAAGTTGTTGAATCTTATCGGTTGCCGTTTGTCCGGTCAAACGAGGCAACTTGGTTCCCACCATTTCCAACTCCAACCCCTTCCAAGCCCGGATTTTTTCTCCCTCCGTTTCCAGGCGCGACACCCCGGCCAGACCGGCCGCCACCCTGATACGATGATAGCCCAGTAACATCCCCGCTTCGACCGGCCATGGTCCGTACCGGTCCCGCCAAACCCGGCTGATTTCGGCCAACTCATCTGGCTTACCCGCTTCGGCCACCTGGCGGTAGGCCTCAATCCTCTCCCGAACCTCGGGAATGTAGCCGGCCGGCACATAAGCCCCCGCCACCCCGTTTCCCGCCTCCGAGGCCCGCAATGTCAGAAAATCCAAACGCAACTGCACCGGAGGTGGAGGACGCCAGCCACCCTTCCTCATCCGACTAACCGCCGCTCTCAACAAGCGGCAGTAAAGTTCGAAGCCGATTACGGCAACATGGCCGCTTTGCTCCGTTCCCAGCAGGTTCCCAGCCCCGCGGATTTCCAAATCTCGCATCGCGATTCGATAACCCGCCCCAAGCCCGCCATGCATTTGCAGCGCCTCCACCCGCTCCCCCGCCTCACCCCTTCGCCGCTCCCGAGGGACCAGCAGGAGGGCGTAAGCCCGGTGCTGGTCCCGCCCCACACGTCCGCGGAGCTGATAAAGGTCGGCCAAACCAAAGCGGTCGGCCCGGTCGAGAATGATAGTGTTCGCATTGGGAATATCCAAACCGCTTTCGATAATGGTCGTGCACAGCAGCACATCCGCTTGCCCCCGGACAAAGCGGCCCATGGCCTGTTCCAATTCGGCTTCCCCCATCTGACCATGGGCAATCTCCACCTTGGCCCCCGGGATCAGAAGTTTCAGCTTTTTGGCCAGAATGGGCAAAGCCGCTACCCGGTTGTGCAAATAATACACTTGGCCTCCCCGCTCCAACTCGCGCCGGATCCACTCCCGGATCAGTCTTTCGTCATAATCGGCCAACACCGTTTCGATGGGCTGCCGTCCAGGCGGTGGGGTCTCAATCTGGCTCAAATCCCTTGCCCCAAGCATCGCGAGATACAGCGTTCGCGGGATGGGGGTGGCTGAAAGGGTCAGGACGTGCACACGACGAAATCGTTCCTTGTACCTCTCCTTTTGTTTCACACCGAAACGCTGCTCCTCATCAATCACCACCAGTCCGAGATCCTTGAACTCCACGTCGGGGGAAAGCAGTCGATGGGTTCCCACAACGATGTCCACTGCCCCTACCGTCAGAGCCTTCAGCACCTTGGCTTGCTCCGCCACGGTGCGGAAACGGCTCAGCTCCTCCACGGTGATCGGCCAATCGGCAAACCTTTCCCTGAGATTACGGGCATGTTGCTGGGCCAGCACTGTGGTGGGGGCAAGAATCGCCACCTGCTTACCGGCGGTTACGGCCTTGAAGGCGGCCCGAATCGCCACCTCCGTTTTTCCATACCCGACATCCCCGCACAACAACCGATCCATGGGCCGACTCCTCTCCATGTCCGCTTTGGTCTCGGCAATCGCCTTGATCTGGTCCGCGGTGGGCTGAAAGGCAAACTCTGCCTCAAATTTTGCCTGCCACTCATGGTCAGGGGGAAAGGGAAACCCTGGCATCGCTTCGCGCTCCGCCGCCGTCCTCAGCAAGGTGGCTGCAAAATCCTCCACGGCCTTTTCGGCTTTGGCCTTGGCTCGCTCCCATCGGTTGCCCCCCAACGTGTCCAGCATAGGTCTTTTACGGCCAACCCCCACGTAACGGGAAACGAGGTAAGACTCCTCCACCGGGACGTAAAGCCTTGCCCCCTCGGCATACTTCAGGAGAAGGCATGGGCCCTGTCCTCCAGGTTTATCCCCGAGTCCCTCATAAATTCCGATCCCGTGCTGAAGGTGAACGGCATAATCACCTAACTTGAGTTCCCCGGGATCAAAGATCGGTCGCCGCCAACGATCCGCGGCCCCCCGTGCATGTTTTCGACCCCACCGTCTGGTCTCGGTTCGGCCCAGAAGTTCTGCCCCGGTGACCACCACCCACTTGCCCTCGGGCCAGGCAAAACCGTGGACCAACCGGGAAATCCGAAAATCAAGTTGGCCCACCTCCCGCGCGGCTAAGCCACACTCGTAAAACCACTCGGCCAGCCGGTCGACTTCCCCTTCGTTGATGCCCGTCACCGTCACTCGCCATCCCTGCGCCATCCAGGAACGGATTTCCGAACCCACCCGTCGTTGCCGAGCCTCGGCTAAACCATGTTCGCGGATCGGGTCATTCCGAAAACCATGGGAAACCGGAGCTACGTCTATTTTTTGATCGTCGCCCTGGTCCGCCACGGAGAGCCGCCCCCATCCCACTCCAAGAAAATCCGATAGGGTGTCTTCTCTCTCAGTCTCCTCGGGTTGACCGAGAAAAAGCACGGTTTCGCGCAAATCGGCCACCCCAGTTTGCTCATGCAGGTCGATCTCCCGCATGGACTCCAGGTAATCCCCCCCCCACTCCAACCGGACCGGAGCAGGGGCGTGCCGGGAAAAAATATCCAAAATTCCCCCGCGCCGGGCAAATTCCCCGCGCTCACTGACAGTGCCCACCTTCCGATAGGCGGCATCTGCCAACTGTTCCACGAGTTGAACGGGGTCCAGCCGATCCCCTGTTGCGATTTTTTTCAGGCCTTTTTGCATCCAATCTTTCGGTGGCAGCGGCTCGCCCAAAAGCGCCTCCGTCACAATGACAATTTTGGGTCTCTCTTTCTCAAGCAAACCCACCAAGGCACCTATCCACTCAGCCTCCAGATCAGGATCGGGCCGGACTTTTTTCGAACCGCGAAAAGCTTCAGGAATGACCAGACATTGGCCTCCCCATGCCTCCATCTCCGAGGCCAACTCCTCCTGTTGCCGAATGTTTTCACAAACCACCAGCCAACCCGTGGTCCCCGGTCGTTGCGCCAGCAAAACCGCCGCCAAGGCCTGGGCACCGCTAGGCCAGCCGGCAAAAGACCAGTTCCCCTCCGTCACCCCGCTGGGCACGAACCCCTCCAAGCCGGCCGTGTCCAGGAGCGCCCTTCCCTCCCTCCGCTGCCCTGATGTCTGCAAAACCAGCCATATTATAGCACGGAAAAAGCGAGAAGTACGATCATCGGTTCGTCCGATGATTTTCCGATATCTCGATGGCAGTTCTGTTGGTCGGGTGATCCTGACGGCCCACCCGACCCAAATTTAGACGTCGAACCCTACCGCTTTCGCAGCTGCCGCCCTTTCCTCCTCTAACTCCATCACAGTGGCCGCCAATTTCTTTTGCCCAAAATCATCCAGTTTCAGGCCTTGAACAATCTCCCACTTTCCGCCCCCCAAAGCCCGAACGGGAAAGGAGCACATCAGACCTTTCGGCACCCCGTAACTTCCGTCGGAACTGACTGCCACACTGGTCCAGTCCCCCTCTTTGGTTCCTTCATGGAGGGTGCGGACCGTATCGAGGGCGGCATGGGCGGCGCTGGCGGCACTCGAGAGGCCCCGTGCCTTCAGCACCTCGGCCCCCCGTTGTTGCACCGATTTAAGGAAATCGCCCTCCAGCCAGGCCCGGTCACGGATTACCTCGGTGGCAGGTTTGCCCCCAATGCGCGCGTGGGTGAAGTCCGGGTACATCGTCGGGGAATGGTTCCCCCAGACTGCCAGACGATCCACCTGCCCAACCGGCACGCCGGCTTTTTCCGCCAAACGAGCCTTGGCCCGGTTTTCATCCAGCCGGGTCATCGCAAACCAGCGTTCCGGGGGCAGCGCCACACCGCATTGCTTGGCAATCCAGGCATTCGTGTTGCACGGGTTCCCCACCACCAGGACCCGGGCATCTTTCGCCGCTACTTGGGAAAGAACTCGTCCTTGCTCGACAAAAATCTTTCCGTTTAAGCCGAGAAGCTCGGCCCGCTCCATCCCCGGCTTTCGGGGAATGCTACCGATACAGAAGGTCCAATCCGCCCCTTCCAAAGCCTTTTTAGGGTCCGAGGTGGCTACAATGTCTTCCAGCAAGGGATTGGCTGCGTCCCGGATTTCCATGACCACACCCTGCAAGGCCGCCTCGGCGGCGGGGATGTCCAATAACTGCAAACGGACTTTTTGGTGGGGGCCAAAGAGACCTCCGGAGGCAATCCGAAAGAGGATGGCATAGCCAATTTGTCCGGCTGCTCCCGTCACCGCCACCCGAATGGGATCACTCATGGCTTTGCCTTGGCCTCGGCGGATCCGGAGATCCTTTTGGCCTCCCCCGGGGAGGTTGCGTTGGTGGTGTAAGGCTGGAATTTGAAGATCACCTCACCCGGTCGGGCCACGTTCAGGGTGTCTCGGGACATTCTCTCCACGGTAAAGGGGTCGTCTTTTAGGCGACCGGACTCTTCCTGTAGGTCCGCCAATTCCTGCTTCTTCTGTGTGATCTGGGTTTGCAGTAACTCCGATTGGTCCTTCAGGCGCTGGCCCCGTTTCCAGGCCGGATAAAACAAAGCCAGCACCACGGCCACCGCCAGCAGGCCGACAAGGGCATAGGCCCAAGGTTGGATCACCCGCCAAAACTGGCCCTTGGACGCAGGTGCCCCGTAGCCGCGCGGATCAAACAGTCGTGAGTTGTCCGCCATAGACGGCCTTGGATCCCAACTCCTCCTCGATGCGGAGAAGCCGGTTGTATTTCGCCAGTCGGTCTGAACGGGAAAAGGATCCGGTCTTGATCTGGCCCGCGTTGGTGGCCACGGCCAAATCGGCAATGGTCGAATCTTCCGTCTCCCCGCTGCGATGACTGATTACGGCCGTGTACTTGGCGGAACGGGCGAGCTCGATGGCGTCCAATGTCTCGCTCAGGCTGCCGATCTGATTCACCTTCACGAGGATCGAGTTGGCCACTTTCTGGGCGATTCCCTTTTTCAAAAACTCCACATTGGTCACAAAAAGATCATCCCCGACCAGTTGGGTTTGCGACCCTAGTTTTTGGGTCAGGATCTTCCAGCCATCCCAGTCCTCCTCGGCGGTTCCATCCTCGATCGACACAATCGGATATTTCTTCTGCAGTTGGGCGTAAAACTCCACCAAGGCGGAGGCAGGAAGGCGCCGCTGGTCCGATTTCTTAAAGACGTACTCCTTGGTCTTGCTGTCGTAAAATTCGCTGCTGGCCACATCCAGGGCAAAGAAAACCTGCTTCCCGAGAATGTAGCCGGCTTTCTCCGTGGCTTGGGACATCACCTCCAGCGCCGCCTCGGTGGATTCAAGCCGGGGAGCAAAGCCACCTTCATCTCCCACGGCCGTACCCAACTTTTTGTCATGCAGAATCTTTTTTAGGGCGGCAAAGATTTCGGCGCCGCAACGGATCGCTTCACGAAAAGTGGGCAGCCCCCGCGGAATGATCATGAACTCCTGAAAATCAATTGGGGCATCGGAGTGGGCGCCCCCGTTCAGGATGTTGGCCATCGGCACCGGTAGAACGGTCGCCTTTTCTCCGCCCAGCCAACGGTACAGCGGTTGATCGTGGGCCGCTGCAGCCGCCCGGGCAGCCGCCAGGGAAACCCCTAAAACGGCATTGGCACCGAGATTTTTTTTGTTTGCCGTTCCGTCGAGATCCAGCATGACCTTGTCGACAGCCCGCAAGTCCCCCGCATCTTTTCCCTTCAAAGCCGGGGCGATCTTTTCCTTCACGTTCGCCACGGCCTTTAGGACACCCTTGCCCCCATAACGCTTGGCGTCTCCATCGCGAAGTTCCAGGGCTTCATGGATGCCCGTGCTGGCCCCACTAGGGACCATGGCAGATCCGAAGGCACCCCCCTCCAGCAGTACATCTGCTTCGAGCGTCGGATTTCCCCGTGAATCGATGACCTCACGGGCGGTGATGTCTTGAATTCTTGTTTTCATCAGGTCGGACCGGGCAATCCGGCTAAGCCCGATAAGGACGGACCGAAAGTATTTTGGCTTTGTTTTTTCCACCCCCTTCGGTGGGCAGGTCGGCGCTCTCCCCCACCTTCTTTTTCAACAAAGCCTGACCCACGGCTGTTTGGTAGGAGATGATCCCATTTTCAGGATCACTGTCCCACGCCCCCAAGATGGTCACTTTTTTCGGGGCTTCGCCATCGACTTGGTACTCGACCACGGTGCCAATGTCAGCGACATCCCCTTTGACCCCGCTGAAATCCGTTCCCTGAGCGGAAACGATCATGGATTCCAGCTCAGCCTTGCGCCGCATCAGGACCGCCTGCATTTCCTTGGCCGCCTTGAATTCGTGATTTTCGCGCAGATCCCCGTACGAACGAGCCACCGCGATATCCTTGCTGTTGGCGGGGATTTTCTTGCTAACGATCTCTTCCAGTTCCTTTTTCCTTTTCTCGAGGCTTTCCCAGCTGACCACGAAAGATTCTGTGGCGGCCACCTTGTTCTCCCCGGCCACCATTGATCCGATATGTGGATGAAGCTTAACCAAGGCCCCCATCAGGGAGCGTTTGTCCAATTCTTCGAATGCGGTTGAAGCCAAGGCCGCCCTTGTGATATCGCGCATCTCTTCAGGTGCCGATGCGGCCAGAAGGTCGCGAATCAAATCTTTATCCTCAAGAATGAGATCGTGCAGGCGGGAGGCCCGCCACCGGTCTGCCAATTGCTCTTTCTCCAAAACAGCCAAGGCGGTCAGAAAAAGAAACGGGCCGCCGATTTTCTGAAACTCGCCCGAGCGGTTGCGGCAGAGCCAGACGACCGTGTCCGGGTGAACTTGCCGCTCGCGGAGTAGGCGATCCAGCGCCCCTTCCAGTTCCGCCCCCCTGCCCGCTTTTTTGAATTTGGCGGTGATGGCATCCATAAGTCGTCCCGCAGCGCGTGGCAATAAGGCGTTGAACAGCTCCGTCCACCGTTCGCCAAGAATCTCCGCCATTAGCTCCACAAAACGGGGCTGTTTCCCGGTCGGGAGGGTTTCCACCACTGCGGCCAGACGTCCCGGCTCGGTCGGCAGAAGCCCCCGTAAAACCGATCCGGGTTCGGCCGGAAGGCCGATGGCTTTGGCAAACTCTGATCGTGCCAAGGCCAGTTCCGCAACCTGCCCAACCTGGCTTTTGGGCACTTTCTGGCCGGCAGCGTCGACGAGCCTGAAAATCTCCTCCGCTTGGGATTGGAGAACGCCACTGTCCTGATTTTTTTGCAGTTTTTCGAGGGATTCGATAACCCGCCTCACCCCCACCGCCTCTTTTAAATCTTCGATGCCACCGGTTTTGGCCTGGGGTGCGGTTTCCAAGTATTGAATGGGATCTGTTCTCTTGGACGGAATCAGAAAACGCGTGTCTTTGCGCATGGCCCTTTTGGCCGCCTCCCAGAATTTCTTCCAATCGGAGGCGGCAAAGAGGTGGGGGACGAAGGCCTCCTCCAACCGGGCCGTGGTAGCCTCCCGGCCTAATTGTTGGACAGCCTGCTTGATGAGCTCACCCGGCTCTTTGCCGGCCTGACTCTTGATGGCCGCAGGATCCTTGAGGATGCGGGCTTCAAAGTGTTCTTCCGTGAGGACCTTTAATGTCTGGGAGGCGTATTCAAACTCCATCGAATGCCCCTTTTTTGTCCGGAAATTAATCAGGAGGGACCCCAAGGCCTCGTCGCGGGATACAATTTCGCCCACACCCCAGCTCCGATGACGGCAAACGGCCCCCGGAACCAAGGGCTTGAGCTTTTCCTGAAGCTGGGGATTGACAGCCGACTGATCGGTTTGAGCTATATCTTCGTTTTCCGTATCAGTCGGCATTCTTGCCAACATACGGTTGTCTGACCCATCAAGGCAACCGGAAATCTGGACTACGAAAAATAAAAGTTTTAGGGTGTTGGTTTCTCCGCCTGACCCTCAACTTCGAGCACCTTGATCTTCTCGGGCCCCTTCAGATCCATTGAGGGTTTTCCCTCATACATCTTGATTTTCCCTGTCACTTCCACGGTTTTTCCCTCAAAAGCCGGCACACCATCCGGAAATTTATCGGTAAAGGCACGGCAACTGAAGATGTGATTAGGGTACCGACCTCCGAAATTAAGGTAAGTGACTCCGGTCGCCGTTGTTTTCTGCCCCTCCACCTTGCCTTTTACTGTGACTACTTTGCCGTCGTGTTGGCCCGCCTCCTCTGGCGTAACCACCGGAATCTCCTCTTTCGCCTCCTCCGCACGAACCGAGGCCCCCAACAAACAACCGAAAAACAGTACCAACAGGATTTGCTTCATGGCACAAGATTGGGTTTGGGCATTTCGCCTGACAAGCCGGGAAGTGGTTAGTACGGGTCAAAATCCGATCCGCCAAAACTTTCCTCAATCATCTGGAGATAGGCCACCGTGCGCGCATGACGGGCCTCATCCCCTCTTCGGCTATAACTGTTCAGCAGGTTCACCAACATTCTCTCCGCCGTGTCCCGCGGCGTCGCCCGCATAAACATCGGATTCGCCCAGCAGGCCCGCTCTGTTCCAAATTTGGCTGCCAGATCATCGGCAGAAAGGACCACACCTCCATGAAATGGGTCAAACACCACCCCGCCGATTCCGGCCAAATAATGACCGGGGGTGTTGAGGCCGTAAACCTCCAGACCCGTGCGCTGGCCGGCAAAGATGTACACCAGGGCCAGAGTCAGAGGGATTCCCTGTTTGGTCTCCAACACACGGTGAAGATAACTGTTCGAAGGGTGAAAATAGTCATCCAGATTTCCCCGAAACCCTTCCCGTCGTGCCAGAACCTGCCTAAGTGCGGAGATTGAGTCCGTCGGGGAAATGCTTCTGCGTGGCAGATTCTTCTCTATTGCTTCCCCCATCCGATCCAAATAGGACATGCCGAAAGCCGCATCAACTTCCGGATTTTCCATTTCAGCCAACTGCCAGCAGAAAGACTCCAGGTGGGCCCATGTCGACAACTCTGGCCGGACTACGGCGCCGCTGATATCCGTTTTCATACCCCTGCCCCAGAAGCGCAGGATCAGGCGCGCACGGGCCTGGATTTTTGGATCAGGACTGCGGGCGAGATCTGAGATCAGGGAAGCATAGCGCCCTTCTTGGGACCGAATTTCCCGGATCGTTAAATCCGCCAGATCAGCATCGTCCCCGGCGAGAATTTTTTCCACCGCCTTGGCCTGCTGGGCTTCCTGCGGTTGATTCATGGGGGCTACTCTTTGAACTGGACGGGAATCTCGCCCCGCTGGGCAGCATGCTCTTCGTCGGAACATCCACGGTCGGTCGGCACATCGGTTCGAGTCTGGGTCGGATTCACGACACCCTTTTGCAGCATCCAAGCCTCAACTTCCTCCCCACTGACATCGGCAAGCATGTGTCCGTCGATTTCCACACAAGGGGAGAGCTCCTGGCCGCTTTTTTGAATCATTTCCACCCGCTGGTGGATGTCGTTCCAAATGTCGCGATCCTCAAAGGCTAAACCGTATTTGGCCATGACCGCCCGCACTCCACGACTCCAACCGCAGTGGGGCTTAAGATAGGCGATAATCTTGGGATTTGATCTCGTTTCGCTCATAAGTTCAAAAATAGTTGCTGTTTCCCTTTTCGCAAGGGGTTGCATTTCAGACCCCTGGAATCCCTTCCGCTTTAATGTGCACTTCCCGCAATTGCCGGGGAGTGGCCTCCGCCGGGGCTCCGCTCATCACATCCTGCCCGCGGGCGTTCTTGGGAAAGGCAATCACATCTCGGATGCTCTCCTGCCCGAGGAGCAGTGCCATAAGACGGTCGAAACCGAGCGCAATCCCCCCGTGGGGCGGGGCCCCGAATTTGAGCGCCTCCACCATGTACCCAAACCGACTCGTCACCATTTCTCCGGGCAGCTTCAAAATATCCCGGAACAGCTTATCCTGCACCTCGCCACGGTGGATCCGGATGCTGCCGCCGCCTAGTTCCACCCCGTTCAGGACCAGATCATAGTGCTGCCCCCTCACCCTCTGCGGTTCCTTGTCCAATAAAGAAAGATCCTCCTCCACCGGCGCCGTAAACGGATGGTGACTGGAGACGAGATTAGGATGCTCCGGATCCTTCCGCAGAAGCGGGAAATCAATCACCCAATGGAAATCGAGTTTTGCCGGATCCCGTTTTAATTTCCCCAGTTTTTCAAGATATTCGGCACACCGGATCCGAACCAGTCCCAGAACCTCGCAAGCCGCCGTCCACTGATCGGCCCCGAAGAGAATCAGGTCCCCCTCGCCGATTTCGAGCTTTTCCGTCAGTGCTTTTTTTTCCGCCTCATTGAAAAATTTCACAATCGGGGACTTCCACTCCCCTCCCTCCACCTTGATCCAGGCTAGGCCTTTGGCCCCGTGTGCTTTGGCGAGATTGGTCAGTTCCTCGATCTGCCCGGTCGTAATTTCCGCAAGACCCTTCGCATTAAAAGCCTTCACAACCCCGCCTGCTCCCACGGCGGATTGAAATACCTTGAAGGAGGAGTGGCGGAAAGTTTCCGTGAAATCCGCCAGTTGCAGGCCGTAGCGGCGATCAGGCTTGTCCGTTCCAAAGGTGTTCATGGCCTCCTGGAAAGTCACCCGCGGAAACGGGGTCTTCACTTCCACGTCCCTCACCTCTTTCCATACTGATTTCACCAATCCTTCAATGACCGCGTAAATGTCCTCGCGGGTGATGAAGGACATCTCGATGTCAATCTGGGTAAATTCAGGCTGCCGGTCGGCTCGCAAATCCTCGTCGCGGAAACAGCGGGCAATCTGGAAGTATTTCTCCGCTCCCGCCACCATCAGGAGCTGCTTGAACTGCTGGGGAGATTGCGGCAGGGCATAAAACTTTCCGGGATTCAGCCGGGATGGAACCAGATATTCCCGCGCCCCCTCGGGGGTGCTCTTGAACAGAATCGGGGTCTCAATCTCAAGGAACCCCTGACGATCTAAATAGTGCCGGATCGCCAAGGCGGCCCGGTGGCGCGCCCGCAAGGCCCCTGCCATCGCCGGCCTACGCAGATCCAGATAACGATAGCGTAGCCTCAGGTCCTCGTTCACTCCTTCCTCATCAAGGGGAAAAGGCGGGGTCTCACTCGGATTCAGGATGGCCAGTCCGGTCGCCACCACTTCAATCTCACCCGTGGCAAGGCCCGGATTTTCTGTTCCCTCGGGCCTTGGGGTGACTTTTCCGCTGACCGCGACGACGAATTCAGAGCGGAGCGTATGTGCCAATTCCGACACCTGGGGGTGCAGGGCGGGATTAAACACCACCTGGGTGATTCCTTCCCGGTCGCGAAGGTCGATAAAGATCACGCCGCCATGATCCCTTCGCCCGGACACCCAACCGGCCAGATGGATCTCCTGCCCCGCATCGCCGGCCCGCAGCGCCCCGCAGCTATGGGATCGTCTCATCAAGCCACCACCTTCGCCCAATCCCCCACACCCCATTCAAGGGAAATCTCGCCACCTCCATCCTGCCGGAAGGAAACTTGCCCCTGTTTCCGTGCGGCCAGTTCCTTGACCAGCAATTTCCCCTGCGCCGCCTCCCGCCCCACCAGCAGGGCCCAACGAGCCCCACGGGCCTCGGCCAGCTCTAACTGCTTGGCCCATTTGCCTGAAGCAGGATCGTAATCCACCGCGTGCCCGGCCCGACGCAACATCCCGGCCAACTGGAGCGCCAGCGACCGCTCTCCGGTTTCTGCGACCACAAAAATCTCCGCCCGAGCCGCGACCGGTCGGACTAATTTTTTCTCCGTCAAAAGCTCGCTCAGAACGGCATCGCCCATGCCAAACCCGGTCGCCGGCAGATCTTCGCCGCCGAGTTTTTTAAGTAGGTGGTCATATCTTCCACCCCCCGCCACCGCGCGGAATTTACCCGCCCGGTCGTGCACTTCAAAAACCACCCCCGTGTAGTAGGCGAGCCCCCGAACCACACGGAGATCCACTTCACACCAATTCCCATACCCCAAATCCGCCACCCCCTGACGGACCTCGTTGAGCCCAGGGGATTGGATTGCTTTGGACGTCAAGGCTTGCGCCACGGGCTCAGCCAGCGAACCCAGCTTCTTTTGCCATTCCTCCTGGGGCGCCCCTTCCAGTTTGTCCAGGATCCTTAATACCTCCCCTTTTTTTCCTTCTTCGATCCCTTGATGCGTCAGAAACGCATCCCACCAACCACGGTCACTGATTTTCACCACCACGTCCTGGGGGCCCAGTCCGAGCAACGAAAGACCAAGGCACAGCGTGGAAATCAGCTCAGCCTCCGCCACCCCCCCTTTTTCCCCAACGATATCGCAATTCCACTGGAAATGTTCACGGTGCCGGCCCCGCTGCGGGCGTTCGTACCGGAAAAGCCGCGGGATACTGAACCACTTGATGGGTTTGCGGTAGTTCCGGTGCCGGGAGGCCACCATTCGGGCAAGGGTGGGGGTCAATTCCGGCCGCAAGGCCACCTCTCGATCCCCTTTGTCCTTAAAATGGTATAATTGACCGACGATCTCCTCGCCGGATTTTTCCGTATAGAGCTCCAGCGACTCGAGCTCTGGCCCCTCATACTCCCGGAAACCGGACCGGTGGGAAGCCTCCCGCCATGCGGAAAAAATCGAGCGAAGGGAGGCGTGCTCTTCGGGAAAAAAATCCCGGAACCCCGGGAGGGGCTGGCTCGTCATGATGCCGCTCCGCGGACGGAGCGGACCGTCAAGACTCCGCCGAGGGGGAGCTGTTCCCGGATTCGGAGACAACCTGCGCTAGCTTCGCGGAATTCCGGATCAGCTCGGCCTTCATCTCCTTGCCCGCCTTGAACTTCACCACCGCCCGGGCCGGGATCGGCACGTCCGTCTCCGGCTTGTTCGGATTCCGACCGACCCTCGCTTTCCGGATCTTGATCTCAAACACACCAAAGTTGCGGAGCTGCACCGCGTTCCCTTTCAGCAGGGACTCCTTGATGTGATCCAGCGTTAACTGAATGACCTTCAACACGTCCTGCTGGACAAGGTTGGTCTCGTTACTGATCCGCACCACAAGGTCTCTTTTGGTCAGGTTTTCCATATGTCCTTCTAATTAGGCATTTTCCGTTGCCACGCCAAGTAAATTTTTATGGCAGAAAGAGTTAGCGATTTTTGCTCTGCAAATCGTTGATATCAGCGTTTCTTCCACTCCACTTTTGGCGGAACCGGATCACCAACGACCTCCGCGAAAGTCCGAAAGTGAGTTTTGCATATTTTGGCCAATTTTTCTCGTCCCCGTTTTTGAAAAATTTCCTCCGCCTGTTTCTTCACGCCGGCTCCGGAGCCTTTGGCCAACTCTACGCCCGCTTCCTCCGAAAGTTTGGCTAGCTGCCGGACAAATTCCGCTCTCGCCAAAATACTGGCTGCAGCCACGGCGATATCGCTCTCCGCCTTGGTCCTTTGCTCCAGTTTAATTTCCACCCCCTGCCGGCGCAGTTCCCCTTCCACGAGGCGTGCATCTCCGAACTGATCCGACAAGGCACGGGGACAGGCCGGCAATTTCCCGTGCAGGTTGGCAATCACCTTACCGTGGGCCCAGGCGAGCATCCGGTTGAGGTTCCCAAATTTTCGGTAAAGCTCGCTGTAGCGTTCCGGACCGATTGTCACCACCTCCCGGGCCGAGCCCACCATTTTCCCAATCTCCTCCGCCAACTCCCCGATCTTTTTATCGCTGGTGATCGTCTTGCTGTCGCGCACTCCCGCCGCAAGCAGATGCTCGGCTTTGACTTCATCCACATAGACCCCGGCCACGACCAACGGGCCGAATAAATCCCCCTTGCCACTTTCATCAATCCCGAAATGCGGCGCATACATCTCCGGATTTCGCACCTTTTCATATCCCAGCCTTGCTTCCCCCAGCACCTCGGGCTCGAGCACAAACTCCACAAATTCCTTCGCCTCCTTGCCCGCCACCACCAGTTTTCCACTCCGATAGGCGCTCAGCACACATTTTCCCTTGCGGGCGGTGAAATGGCCATGCTCCAGCGGCCCGAATTCAAAACCTTTTTCCTTGGCCACTTCCTGCAGTCGCCGGACTTGGGCCTCGTTCAGGGTGTGGGTAAACATCGTCTCAGCCATGCGCTCCCAAGCTACTGCCCTGGCTCCGGCCATCGAATCCAAAATCCGTCGCTGTCTGCCTCTTTTGTACGCCTGGTACCGGAAAAACCGGCGCCCCCTGCCTTGGCGATCCCGGCCCACACCCTACCGAACCGCCGTCGCCGAGTTTATGTGCCAGCAGACCCGGGTCGCCACGGTGATCCCTTACTACCAACGCTGGATGCAGACTTTTCCATCCTGGTTGACCTTGGCCCGCGCTCCCGGCTCTCGGGTCCTGCGGATGTGGGAGGGATTGGGCTATTATCGGCGCGCACGTTTCCTCCATGCCTTGGCCAAGGCTGCGATCCGTTTCCCTCGCCGGGAATTACCGGGAGATCCCGCGGCTCTACGCGAACTTCCCGGGATTGGGGATTATACCGCCGGCGCGATCGCCAGCATCGCCTTTGGAAAACCGGCGCCCGCATTCGATGGCAACGTCGCCCGCGTTCTCGGTCGCCTCACCGCCCGCCGGGGCAAAACCCCTGCGGTGGCGACCCTGCGTGCCCTGACCGGCCGTCTCGTCCCCTGCAAAAATCCCGGTCTTCACAACCAGGCTCTCATGGAGCTGGGCGCCTTGGTTTGTCTCCCAAGAAAACCACGATGCGCCTCTTGTCCCCTGCGGCGATCATGCCCCTCGCAAACCAATCCCCCCTCCCCCTCCCCCTCCCCCCGGCGCACACCCCTGGAGCGCCTGTCTGAATATATCCTTTTTCCCTCCAAGAGCGGCAAAGTCTGGCTCACCCAAACTCACCCGCAGGGCCGTTGGGGGGGCCTCTTTTTTCTTCCGGTTGTTCCCGGGAAACCCGCCGGCAAACCCTGCATGAAGGTGACTTACCCCTTCACCCGATACCTGGTTCAAGCGGCTGTTTTCACCTCCTCCCGGCCTCCCCCTGGAATTGCGGGAAAATGGATGAAACCGGCCGAACTTCGCCGGGTTACCATGCCGGCCCCGCACCGAAAAATTCTGAGCAAGCTGGGGATCGGCTAGATTCCGTCTGCTTAGCTCGGTAAAATGGATGGAGATGGCGACCTCGCTCCAACCCAAGCTCCCGACTCAGGGAAAACAAAACCCGGACAAAAAGAAATTTGTCGCCCTGGCCGCCCTAATCACTTCCACGCCCTTTCTGATCGCCATCGCAGTCCATGTTCTTTTGCTTTTGGTTGGCGGCAGTATCGTGATTTTCAAGGGTGGAAATCCCCTGGCCATCTTCACCAGTCAGAATGTGGCGGGAGAAGGAGGCGCCGAACCGGAAGCCCCTCCCGCCCCGGAGGAACTCGCCCCCGAACCCGAGCCGGAAGCCATGGCTTCCGAAACGGAGGTAACCCCCACAGAAACCGAATCCAGTACAGATCTGATTTCTCTGTCCACCCCGAGCACCACTCCATCCTTTGCCCCGCCAGCGACAGCGCGCAACACCGGCGTGGCCCTGCAAGGGTCGGGCATCTCGGGATCCGGCAAGGGAGGCGGTGGCAGTGGCGGTTCTCGCAAAAAAGCCCGCGCCGGAGGAAGTCTCTTTGGCTTCAACGAGACCCAGGAAGACGATCTCATCGGCACAATGTACGACCTCAAACTCGACTCCTCGGGCAAAAAATCTACAGGCGTTGGCACCACGGATACGGATTTTTATGGGGCCGTCCGTGGTTTGCTGGCTGGAAATCGGGTCAATGAGGGATCTTTGAGGAAATATTTTTGCGTTCCCAAAAAACTGGGTGCCACCCAGATTTTTATCCCCACCAGGGATGCCGCCGAAGCTCCCAAGGTTTTTGACGTGGTTGACAAGGTTAAGCCCAACTACTGGATTATTCGTTACACGGGGCGCTTTAGCGCCCCGGTTTCGGGTCAGTACCGTTTTGTCGGAAAAGCCGACGACCTTCTTTGGGTGGCCGTCGAAGGCCGAACGGTGCTCGAAGCCCACTGGGACGTCGACAACTTCCTCACCGGATGGCGCCCCAAGGAGCACGTGAAGGAACACCCCTTGTATGACTTTGGGGAAGCCAATACGGATGAGGACAAGAAAAAGGCCTTCCTTACCTATGGGGACTGGATGAGCCTGGAGGCCGGCAAACCCAAGGATATTGAAATCCTGTTGGGTGAATACGGGGGAGGTCGATTTTTTGCCGTATTAATGATTCAACAAAAGGGCCAGGAGGATAAAAAGGGGAAATCCAAGGATCGACCCCTGATCCCCCTCTTTGTCACCGCCGAGCCCAACGGTCAACAACGCCAACTTATGCGGAGCGGAAAACTCGAATTTCCCAGAGAAATCCCCGTCTTTGCCGGCAGTCAACCTACCCGCGGATCTGAGTCTTCCGGTGAATCTACCCCGGCTTCACAAACTTCCCCCACCGCTACGGAAACCAAGACTGATGGACGCATCGACACGACAGCCCTTCCGACCTACGAGCTAGGATGGAAAGAAGGAACAGGGGCTTCGGACGCTTGGGATGGCTGGATTTTGCGAGCCAACGGGATGCCCGATAAAAAATCCTATGCAGGTTTTTATCTCGCGAAGCAGGAGGAAAAATCCGGCAGTGATCCGGTGGCCGTTGAGGGAAGATCTTTTGCCGTCTACGCAGACGGGGACGGTTTTCAGGAAGCGGCCGCATTCCGGGGCTTGGCCAAGCCGCTGGAATTAAATCAGACTTTTGCCGTGGATTTGGTCACACCCATCCCCCGATCCAACGCCGGCGCCACCGGGTCAATCGGACTTACCCTTCGACATGGAAAAAAGTCCGATGAACCGAAGGATTACAACGCCGGCGCGCGCTTTGAGCTCACTACTTTGGAAGGAAAACCCAATTATCAGATCTTCGATGGCTCTCCCTCCTCCGACTCCGGACTCGCTGTGACTCCGGGCGGTCTGCGCATTGAATTTACCCTCCGAACCCAAGATACTTACGATCTCAGACTTTCCCCTTTGACTGGGGGGATTCCGGTGGAGCTAAAAGAGCGGAAACTCGGCGGCGAAAAAGGCGCCGTCATCGACGGCTTGGCGATCTTTAATCGAGATTCAGAACAAAACGCCTTTTTTAACCGTTTGCGCCTCAGCCCGTAGCGGGAACCTCCAGCGCCAGCACATAGGGCGACCCTTCACCGCCCGCCACCAAAACATGGGTGCCTGCGGGTAATTCCACTTGAGTGACGCCACTTGCCGGTCCCACGGATACCCCGCTCACTTCCGTACCATAAAGACTTTGTTCATCCTTAAGGACAACGGAGCCATTTTGGACTTCCAGGATGAATTGGACCGGCGCAATTCGGTGGGGGGGATTTTCCTCGATCAATACCAGCTCGGCTCCCGGCAAAGCGGTTTCCGGACCCGGGTTCCGCCCGAAAATCATCGGAAGTTGGTGCTCACTCCCCTGTTCCGACCAACGAACCTGCTCCCCGGTTCTCCAGCCCATCCTGAGGCCCACCTTGACCACCGGACTCCGCGCCCTCGCCGGACCAGAGGAGGGGGGCGTGCCTGGGGCGGAATCTCCGGGGGACGGGTTGGCCGGAGTCATTAATTTTCCCAGAACAGCCTTGTCCAATTTTTCCATGTTTTGGCGAAGGCGTTGGGCCAGCACGCGTGATACCACCGTGCCGGGATGGTCCTGGCCGTCAGAACGTTTGTCCGTCAGATCGGCGAGAGTCATCCCATACAACCATACCCTTCCCTTGGCCGTGGCCGTGGCGGCGCGGGGGAGATTCTGCAACACTCCCATCTCCCCGACGACTTCACCGGGGCCTGCCTTGCCGATTTCGGTGGTTGCACCATTAACTTCCCGGGCAAGGACCACCTGCCCACTCCGGATGATGTAAAATTTATCGCTCGCTTCACCTTGTCGAAAAATAATTTGGCCATCCCCAAACCCAACCGTTGCCTTCCGGATTTCGGCGTTGGTCATTTCCGTGCGGATGTAGGACCAAAGGAAACGACCGACCATCCCCAGGCAGGATCCTGCCACAATCGCCAAACAGTTGGTGACAAAATCCCCTCCCCAGTCGCAACTGCGCCCAAATATCGGCTGGATCACCTCAAGGGCTGCGCTCATCCCGGCCACCAACAGCATTCCCACGGGCCAAAGCAGGGGCCGGAATCCCATGATCATCAGGGCCCCCAAAAGGGTGTAGCCAGAAAAATGGACGATTTTGTCAGCTTCGATTGCGACTCCTTTTTTAGCCATGAGACTTCCGATCACCGCACACGTCATTCCCATCAGCGCCACTACGATCATCACTCCGCGCGTGCGAGGGGGAATGTCCAGGTACGGGGTGTTGGTTCGCCGGGACGGCCCAGACGGGACTGACCGCTTGGCAGATTTTACCTCAGAGCCGGATGGATTCGGCGGCCGGGAACTCATCCCAGGACTCATTTAAGCCGCTGAACCCACCGCCGAAGCTCGGCTTGGATCCCCGAGGGACTGGGCGCCCCGCTGACCCCTTCCCTGGATTGCAATGCGCGCCGCAACCGGGCGGACGGGGAAGATCCGTGCAACACGGCAACGACGGCCTTCCAATCCCGGTCAGTCAGGCCGTTCCAGTCCCTTTCTTCCAACCGGTCGATCCGGGTTCCTCTTTCCTCAGCCGCACGGACTGCCGCACCGACGACCTGGTGGGCCCTCCGAAACGGCATGCCAGATTGAACCAAGGCATCCGCCACGTCCGTGGCCAAAAGTTCGGGGGCCGAGGCGGCGTAGAGGCAGGCTCCGGCATCCACCTCGATTGAAGACACGGCCCTCGCCATTACCTCCAGGCTTTTTTTCCAGGTGTCGGCGGCATCAAAAACCGCCTCTTTATCTTCCTGCAAATCCCGGTTGTAAGTGAGAGGCAGACCTTTCAGAATGGTTAGCAGGGCGACCAGATGTCCGCATAGCCGGCCACTTTTGCCTCGCACCAGTTCCGCCACATCCGGATTTCTTTTTTGCGGCATCAGGCTGGAACCCGTGGTGAAGGCCTCTCCGAACCGGAGAAAACCGAATTCCGATGTCGAAAACAAAATCAAATCCTCGGCCAATCGGGAAAGATGGACACCCCCCAACGCCACCGCGGCCAGATATTCCACCAAAAAGTCCCGATCGGCGACGGCATCCATCGAGTTCGCACTGGTTTCCCGGAACCGCAACAACTTCCGGGCCAGTTCCCGGTTTAGTTTGAGCGTGCTTCCCGCCAGCGCCCCCGAGCCCAAGGGGAGGACATCGGCTCTTCGGGCGGCATCAGCCAATCGTCCTTTATCCCGTTCCAGCATCTCCACATAAGCCAGTAGATGATGGGCCAACAGCACCGGTTGGCCCCTCTGGAGGTGGGTGTAGCCAGGCAGGATCACTTCTTTATACCGCATGCCCAGCCCCACCAAGGCCTTCTGCAGGCTGGTGACGGCAGCTACGTCGCTTTGGATGGTCTCCCGAAGCCAAAGCCGCATATCGGTGGCTATCTGGTCATTTCGGCTCCGGCCGGTGTGCAACTTGGCCCCCGCCGGCACCCGGGCGGTCAGCGCCGCCTCGATGTTCATGTGCACGTCTTCGAGGGAGTCCTTCCACCGGAATTTTCCTTGGACGATTTCCCGTTCGATCCGATCCAGCCCTTTCCGGATAGCGGCCACCTCTTTCCGTCGGAGAATTCCCGCTTTGGCCAGGACGGCGGCGTGCGCCCGACTGCCCTCCAGATCATGCCGCGCCAACCGCTGGTCAAAATGCACCGACCTCCCGAAAGCTTCGGCGACCGGATCCACCTTCCCCTGGAATCTGCCCTTCCCGGCCGCTCTCATGAGCTGGCCTCCAGTTTCCGCACTTCTCGTTCCGACAGAACCCGCCAAGCCCCTGGCACCAGGTTGCCGATCTCTAGCTGGGCGATCCGGATTCTTTTCAACCTTTCCACGGTAAAACCGAGTTGTCGGAACATCAACCGGATCTGCCGCTTCATTCCTTGCCGCAAAATCACCCGGATCTCCCTCCCCCTCAGAAACTCCGCCGATTCAGCCTTGGCCAGCCCCTCCTCCAGACGTACCCCTTTCTCCATTTGTCTCAACGCGGCGAGATCCGGAGCCCGATCCAACCACACCCGGTACTCTTTCTCCACCTTGTGCCTGGGGTGGGCCAAGAATTGGGCCAAATCCCCACGGTTCGTGAGAAGAATCAGACCCTCACTCTCCGCATCCAGGCGGCCAACCGTGAAAAGGCGTCCAAAATGTTTGGGCATGAGCTCGGTCACAATCGGTCGCCGATCCTGGGCTGAAGCCGTGCAGATCACCCCGCGGGGTTTGTGCAATGCCAGGACCACGGATGGATTGGCCCGCACCGGTTTTCCATCCACCGTGACCTCAGCCCCGGCAGGCACTCGTTCCGTCAGGGAAGTGATCTGCCGCCTATTGATCCGGACCCGCCCACCCAAGATCAACTCTTCCGTGCCGCGGCGCGAGCCCAGGCCGGCGGCAGCCAAAAATCGGTTGAGGCGGATCCCCTCCCCGGACGGGACGGGGGCGGGCGACATTACTCGGGCTTGGTTTTGGGAAGCCCAACAGGCTTCATGCCGGCCTTCCACTGGCCGCGCTTTTTCAGCAAAGCCACCCGCTCGCCCCGTTTCAGGACGTTGCGCTTGGCGGCGGTCGCCCCTCCGGAACGAAGACTGCGATGCAAAGACATGGGTAAGTCATAACAGCGGAATCTTCAGCGGGCAATGCCGATCCTGGGGCTAGGATCAAAAAAAGGGTCGGAGCGGTGGGATTTGAACCCACGACGGCCAGCTCCCAAAGCTGGTACTCTACCAAGCTGAGCTACGCTCCGGATTTACCCTTGCAATCTGCCCCCAACTCTCCATATTGCAAAGTTTTCCCAACCCCTTATGAGATCCGAACTTGTCCACCGCGCCCTTGCCAAGGTCGCCAATCCCCAAATCCTTATCAATGTGGTCTCCAAGCGCGTTCGCCAGCTTGGCTTGGGCTACCGCCCCATGGTGGTGGTTAGCCCACGCATGACTTTCATGGATGTGGCTTTACATGAGATCGCTGACGGGAAACTGGGTTACGAAGTCATCGGCGGAGCCGCCGCGGAGGCCCCTGCCAAGCCGGCCCGCAAGACCCGCGCCAAGAAATCCTCGTAACCGCCTGCTTGGGCGGCGGAAGAACGCGCCCTGAAAACCATTGAAATCCACAACCGCCGGGCAGGGCATCTCTACACCATTTTGGAATCCGTGGAGGCTGGGGTGGTCCTAACCGGACCGGAGATCAAATCCATCCGCGCGGGTGGCGGCGACCTCGCCCATTCTTTCGGCCGCATCGAAAACGGGGAGGCTTGGCTCCACTCCTTCCATATCGCCCCCTACATTCACGGAAACAGGGCCAACCCGGAACCTGATCGTCCCCGCAAGCTCCTCCTCCATAAGGCCGAGATCCACCGCTTTCTTGGTCAGATCGAAAAAGGTGGTTCTCGCGCCCTCGTTCCCCTGAAGGGATATTTGAAAAACGGCCGATTCAAGATCCTGCTCGGGCTGGGCGCCGGCAAAAGCCATCGCGACCGCCGCCAGGATCTCATCAAACGTCAGGCCAACCGCGAGGTAGCCCGCGAGCTGGCCGATCGCCGCCGCCGATGAGCATGCGCCTCCGTCCCCTCGCCCGTCAGTTGCCCGCCGGTCTGATCCGGTTCGATCCCGCCACGCTCCGGGCGAACTCCGGGGACGCTTGGATGGCCACCGCCCTACCCGAAGCCGTCGCTTTTCCCCGCACCACCACCCAGGTTTCAAAAATCCTGGCCTTTTGCCACCGGCGAAGAATCCCCGTCACCACTCGCGGCGGGGGGCGTGGATACGTCGGGGGTTGCGTGGCCGTGCGGGGCGGGTTGGTACTTTCCCTTATCCGCATGCGTCGGATTTTGGAGATTTCAAAGTCCGATGGTGTCGCTGTGGTTCAACCCGGCGTCATCACCTCCCAATTGGCCTCGGCGGTGGCCCGTAAAAACCTCTTTTATCCACCCGACCCCGCCAGCCTGAAGGAATCCACGATCGGCGGAAATATCGCCACCAACGCCGGGGGTCCCCGCTGCCTGAAATACGGGGTCACCCGGAATTATGTGCTTGGGCTGGAGGTGGTACTAGCGGATGGAACCGTTGTCCGATTCGGAAGCCGAACCCATAAAAATCGGACAGGTTTCGATCTTGTCGGACTCATGACCGGATCCGAGGGCATGCTCGGCGTGGTCACAGAGGCCACCCTTCGCCTTCTCCCGCTGCCCCCCGCCCGATCCGCCCTCCTCGCCGAATTTTCTTCCGTCAAGCAGGCGGCGAAAGGAGTCCAGACCATCCTTGGCTCAGGATTTCTACCCTGTGCTCTCGAAATTGCCGACCGCTTCACCCTGGCCGCCGCCCGCCGGGCCAATCCCAATGCCCCGCGGGGCGAATCACTTCTAATCGTTGAGTTTGACGGTTCCGCCGCCGGAGTCCGGGCGGACTTGAACGGGGTTTCCCGCATCCTGCGACGATCCTGCCAGCGCCTCGTCACAGCTACCGGCGCGAAGTCCTGTGAGCAATTGTGGCAGATCCGGCGTGGCTTCAGTTACGCCCTTCGGGATACCGGGCTGGTCAAACTCAACGAGGATGTCACCGTCCCCCGCGGTCGGGTTCTGGACCTTTTCCGACTCACCGCCCGGATTCAGAAAAAGCACCGAATTCCCATTTCCAGTTTCGGCCATGCGGGCGACGGCAACATCCATGTAAACCTCATGGCCCCTGTCGGCACGCGATACAATGACCCCCGTATGCACCGTATTTTGGATGAATTATTTCGGGGTGTTTTGACCATGGACGGAGTCATCAGCGGTGAACACGGCATCGGTCTCGCCAAAAAACCATGGTGGGCCAAGGCGGTCGCTCGGGAAGTGCGCCTGGTTCATTTCCGCATCAAGAGGGCTTTGGACGGTGCTGGAGTTCTTAACCCTGGAAAGTTTATCTGATTGGCGATGATGCTTCTGGCTTGGCGTGTTTTGATTGATCCGATTTTTTCCTCAAAAAAAACCGGAACTATCCTCGGTGGTATCTCTTATTTTTTGCCAGCCTTTGTGGCCTGCTCGTTCAAAATCTCAATCTCTTGGGAACTTAGGGAGGCGGGGGGCAGGGCAAGTCCTCCTTTGGTTAAAGGAACATCGATCAAAGGCGCATAAATGACTCTCCCGTTCACGATCACGACCAAAATCAGTCCACGTCCCGTGGAGGTCGCCAATTCCAGTTTGGTCCTTCCGAAATCATTGAATTCGACCAGGATTTTTCCGTCGACCGAGGCATGAACCCTCAGGATGTCCTTTTCAGAGAGCTCAGGTATGCTTCGGATAGCAATGGTTTCCGGTGGGTTAAAAAGGGTGAGAGGAACCGTGACCATGCCCTTGGCTCCCTCCGGTGCCTGCAAATGGACTCGGAATAGGACGGGAGGTTTTTCGGCGGCACCCAACCAAAGGAACCAACCCAGCAAAAATAACGCAGGTCTCACCATGGAGAAATTCTAGCGAGGCCGAGGGCGGCGTACGATTTATCATTACACTCCAACCCAAGACTCAAAGATCCCAGATCAATGAGCGGGGCAGGATAACCAACCCCAAAACCTGAGTTGATCCCCATCCGATCATTCCTGTCGGTTGTCCGCAGGGCGCTCTTCGTTCAAAGTCAAGGGATGCGGGTTTTATTTATCCTCCTGGTTCTGGGCCCGGCATATTTTGCCCGAGGCGAGGTTGATGCCTCTCGGGATACCGTGCCGAAACAGTTTCAGGGTGCCCCAGGGTTAATTAAAGGGGGCTTCCTGATTGAGGGGTCGAAAAGGCGTTTCGAGGGGGCAAACGAGCTGAACCTGGAGTCTTTTAAAACAAACCTGCAGATCACTCCCGGGGAGATTAGTTTAAGGAAAATCAGGGATCCGCAGCCAGAGGATCAAATCAACCTAAAATTCACCGTCACCAGCGGGGCTGAAACGGGGGTTTTTCTATATTTTCCCACGGCCCAGCGATGCGAAGCCCAAGTCCGGGATTCGGGGGGAAAGATCATCTACACTTGGTCCGAGGATTTTGAATTTGCCCCGGAGGCCGGCTACAGCTTCCTTAATGCTGGAGAACGCTTGAATTATAAGCTCTCCATCCCTTTTCAGGCCCTTCGGGGCAAGGTGTTTTTGGGGGCGACCACCCTCACCGCCAATCTCGTTAATTATCCTCAACTGAAGGCGGAGCTGGCTTTGCCGATTGTTCCGTAACCGCCCCCCACCACTCCCCCGTGGGTTGTGAAAGGATTTTCTGTGCCTCGTCCGGAGAAAATTTTTCCCTCCGCCCCGGACCGAGATCGCGGACATTTTTTTCCTCCTGCCGAACCCGCTCCCTGACATGGGTAAGGCGACCTTCATACATCCGCAGGGATCCATCCGGTTGCCCTCCTAATCGCGATGACCGCAAGAAACTTTCGGGGGCCGAATCGCGGGATAGTTCGCGAGGGGAAAGAAGTTGGGGAGACTTCCCTTCATTTTTGGGCTGAAACTTTTCGCTTTTAAGATCACTTTCGCCAGCCTCCTTTACGCGACTCCATCGAGCCTCCTCCCATGAAAGCCCCTTGGGTAGATCCCATTTTTTAAGACCGTCTGAATGAGCTTCCTTTTGTTGGTCAGCCCAGATTTTGATCTGCAGCTCTTTATTCTGACCGTAAAACTTCGGGGAAATTTCTGGTGTGTCTATCATTTTTCCGGAAAGCGGACTAAGGTGATTGTCCGGTTTCCGTGGCCAAGTCCCTTCCGCCATACCTTGCTTGGCTTTTTTCAATCGCTGAGCGCTATTCTCCTCTTCCGCCCAACTGGTTACCACCGTGGCCAGCAGAAGAACGAACAGTCTCACCCCTTGATGATGCCCCATCCTCTCCACCCTTTCCCTGAAAAATACCCACGTTTTCCCAATCCCCGCCCACAACCGGTGAATGGATTCCTCCCACCACGAACTGGGTCCGCTTGGATTTGAACCAAGGACCAAGGGATTATGAGTCCCCTGCTCTAACCGCTGAGCTACGGACCCGACTCCTGCGATTCTCTCCCACCTGCAAACGCCTGTAAATTCCAAGTGGGCTTAGTTAACCTTATTTTATGGCAGCTGGCCCTACCCATTCCCTTTCCACCTTACCCAATACCGTAGTCGTCGGAACGGGGGCGCTCGGGATGTACTACGGAGCCAAGCTGGCCAAGTCGGGCGTGCCGGTCACCTTTCTGGCCCGGCGGGATCTTGCCCACCTGCAAAAGCATGGCATCCAAGTCCGCTGTCCTTACGGGGACTTTCATCAACACCCGGTCCGTGTCTGCGAAACCTCAAAGGAGATCGGGCCCGTCGATCTCGTCCTGGTCTGCATTAAAACGACCGGCAATGCTGATTTAAGAAATCTCCTACCCCCGCTAATTGGTCCCGACACCGTGGTCTGCACCCTCCAGAACGGGCTCGGCAACGAGGAGCTCCTCGCCTCCATCGTCGGGAAGGACCGGGTCGTGGGCGGCGTCTGCCATGTCTGCGTCTCCCGGCCCGAACCCGGCGTTGCGCGAAACATGGCATGCACCGACATCAAGTTTTCCGACCTATCCGGCGGCGATACGCCCCGGGCCCGATCCCTCGCCACGATTTTCAGCCAAGCCGGCGTGGGTTGCACGGTGGCCCCATCCATTGGCTCCGCCCGATGGTATAAACTGGTCTGGAATGTTCCCTTCAACGGGCTGGGCATTGCCGGCGGACCCGGCGGCCGGGATACCCAGCAGGTGCTGGAGGATCCAAAACTCCGGCAGCAGGCCAAGGATCTTATGGCCGAGGTGCTGGCCGCTTCCGCCAAACTCGGTTACGCGCAGGAACCGGGCCTGATCGACAAAGAAATCGCCCGAACCAAAACCATGGGACACTACAAATCCTCCAGCCAGCTGGACTGGGAAGCCGGCAAACCGGTCGAGCTGGAATCCATCTGGGGCGAAGCCCTGCGCCAAGGGACCTCCGCCGGCGTCCCCATGCCCCATCTGCAGAAGCTCTACGAAAAATTAAGGGGAATGGTGAAGGTTTAGGCTTCGCTAATTTCCCGCAACAGAGCCCGATTCATCTTTGCCCCGCGCTCGAGGTAGGCGATCGGGAACGTCTCGTCCGGGCCGTGGGCACGGCAATCCGGCAGGCTCAACCCCACCAGTAGCGTCTCCACGCCGAGAACCTTTTTAATCACGCTCACAATCGGAATCGTTCCGCCTTCGAGAAGATAATGAACTTTTTTTCCATCCCACGCCTGGCTCAAGGCCCGTACCGCCGCTGGGCCAAAGTCTTTTTTGGGATCACAAAAGTAAGGCACCCCGCCGTGATGACGCGTGACCTTCATTTTCACCGTCTTGGGACAGTGCTTTTTGAAATACTTCTCCACCAACCCAGCAATCTCCGCCGGATCCTGGTGAGGGACCAGCCGGAAGGTCAGCTTGGCCGAGGCCTTGCTGGGTAAAACGGTTTTCGGACCCGGCCCCTGGTATCCGCCGGTGATGCCGTTGATTTCGGCCGTGGGCCGCATCCCGATCCGCTCAATCGCGGTGAAACCCGGCTCACCCGCCAGGGCCGGACTGCCCGCCTGCCGCCTGACTTCTTGGTCGGAAACCCCCAAATCCTTCGCCGCTTTTCGTTCCCATGCGGCCGGCTTGCGGACCTTTTTGTAAAAACCCGGCACGTTCACCCGGAACTTCTTGTCATGGAGACCGGCCAACAGCTGGGTCAGTACCTTGATCGGGTTCACCACCGCCCCGCCATACACGCCGGAATGCAGATCATGCGAGGGGCCGGTCAGCTCCACCTCCAACGCCGTGATCCCGCGCAGGCCGTACGTCAGGGTCGGTTGATCCGGCGCCGCCATGTTGGTGTCGGAAATCACCGCCACGTCACACTTCAGCTCATCCTTTCGCGCCCGAAGCACCGCCTCCAGATTGTCACTGCCTACCTCCTCCTCTCCCTCCACCACAAAGACCACATCCGTGGCCGCTCCCCCTTCCCGGATTGCCTCCGCCACTCCCAGCATGTGGGAAAAAATCTGACCCTTGTTGTCAGTCGACCCGCGGGCCAGCACCATCCCGTCCGTCACCCGCGGCTCGAAGGGATCCCCCGTCCACCCATCTCCCATCTCGGCCGGTTGCACATCGTAGTGCCCGTAAATAAGGACTTTTCTCCTTTTACCCCCCCCTGGCTTACTCCATTTCGCCAGCACTACCGGGGCCCCGGGCGTGGCCACAATTTCCGCCTCCAAACCCATCTCCCCAAACTTCTTTTCCAGCCAAGAGGCGCAGTCCCGCATCGCCTGGTCCCTTGCCGGGTCGGCCGAAACAGTCGGAAACCGCAGGAAATCGAAGTAATCGGAACGGTCTTTCTCGGAAACGGGCATAATTCCTACTCTGCCCATCCTCCCATTCCCGCACCAGCCCTGCGGAAACAACCCTGAAGGCATTGGCGGGA
>Ga0214917_10001035_pt1 | contig 36470 bp, 32 predicted proteins | sample LL_1208_BB_MetaG_FD_177983 | JGI IMG/M metagenome (GOLD analysis project Ga0214917, IMG submission 177983) | Freshwater microbial communities from Lake Lanier, Atlanta, Georgia, United States - LL_1208_BB | ecosystem: Environmental > Aquatic > Freshwater > Lake | place: USA: Georgia | collected... | reverse complement strand
GTCTAAAAAACCTAGAGAGAAAAAAATAAGAGAGAATATATAAAAAATTTTGAAATCTTTTATAGAAAAACTAGGGAGAACATTACTATAGTAATCTTGGTTAAATAAATAAAAAAAAAAAAAAACTGAAAAATTTAATAAAATCAAAACTCCACCTATTGCCGGAACAGGTTTTGTATGTAATTTTCTTGAGCTGTCAGGATAATCAAATAAATTTATTATATTTGCTATTTTTTTAAAATAAAAAATAAAAATAAAATTTAATATAAATAGTAATGTAAATAAATAAATCATTTAATTATTTTTGATATTAATTAAAAATCCTACATTAAAATAAAAAATAACAGATAACCAATTATTAAAAAAACTTCCAGAGGGAAATAATGGAAACAAACTATTAAATAAACCCACTAATATAAATAAGGAATATAAAATATATTTATCTTGTTTTATTTTTTTATTAAAATTTTTAACAATACATATAAACACTTTTATTATTTTGAAGATTACGTGGGCAAAAAATATCATCAAGAAAGAATACCCAATGAGACCTAATTCTGATAAAAATTCTAAATGGACGTTATGCGGATGAGTATTACAACCATTTTTATACTCATAAAATGATCCTACAATCTCCCCTTTTTTTATAAAATCCCCATTTTTTTTTAATATGATATTTATTCCTTTGTTATAATAACTAGGAAGCCTATAAACTTTGGCACGGTGAGACTCATTTTCTAGATCAAATTCTACTTTATTATTGTCGAAAAAGTTTACTGGTACTATATAATTAGCTTCTTGGGATAAATAAAGAAAGCCGTCAAATGGTGATAGCAATTTATTATCACTGATAATTTTATCATTTAAATCGTATTTTTCTTTATCACATAAATTTCTAAAAGACTTCAGACCGTGGCCAAAAATTTTTTCATCCAGAAATAATTTATAAGCTGTCAAATAATGTAATTCATGCCTATAACTTGGGCCAATACTATTTGAGGTATTTTTTATTTGAGAAATAGTATGATTAACTATTCTATTCAAGGATGATGGTTTTGCAAAAAATAATAAACAAAGTACCACTATGATAAAAAACAAATAGTAAAATAAATTTTTTTTATTTATTGTTATTATAATGAAAAGAAAAATAGTTATAAAATAATAAGCAAAAGCTAATCTTTCAGCACTAAAAAAAATTAGGCTACCTGAAATAATTAGAACTATAGCGTTAATTATTTTTTTATTTTTAAAATCTTCGATAAAACTAATTGCAAGTAATATGGGTAGAGATCTTGCAACAAAACTACCCATAACTAACTTATCTCCAAATAAACTGCTAATTCTGCTTACAATTATAGAATTTCCTAAAATATTGTAACCAGAACTTAATTGCAGAATAGAATCTAAAAATAAAATTATATATGAAAGAAAAAAAGAAAAAAAAATAATTTTTCTTAAGTTTAAAACTTTATTTAAAAGATAAGACAAAACAAAAGAAAATAAAATAAATCTTATGTACGGAATAGAGCTCCAAAAAGAAATAAATGAGTTAAAAGAAAAAAAGGAATTTATGTTTAAGTAAAAGTAAAATATTAAGAAAAAAATAAATAAATTTGATTTACAGTTTTTTAAAATATTTTTATTTATTAAAAAAAAAAGACTTAACAAAACAACAAAAGAATCAGACAAAAAAGGGCCAGATATTAGAAAAAAAGGGAAAAGAAAGAATAAAAAAATAATATAATTATCAATATTATTTTTAATAGATATCATAAGTAAATATACATTAGATTTGTTAAGGCTTATATAAAATTAATAAAAAAATAAAAAGTTTATGAAATATTTAAGCAAAATTAACTTAGAAAATTTTCTATTATTAATCTGGATAGCGATACTACTTTCGATTAACTCCATAGATTTAGATTTGGTAAATTTTAATAAAGAAAAATTTAACTTCAGTATTAAATATTTTTATATCTTCATAAATTTTATTAGATTTATATTGCCTTTTGTAGTTTTACCCGTTTTGATATTAATTTTTATTATAACTAAAAAAAAAATTAACAACTGGCTAACTGTTGCTTTTTCTTTTTACATAATATGGCAAATAATAATTTTTTTGATTCTTGGTATAAAAGATAATTTATTAAATAACATTCAACTTGTATCAAGTGGATTAGCGATTTTGCTAATTCTTTATTTGGCAGATCAAAATAATTACAAAAAATTTTATAAACAAGTATTAATTATAACATTGATTTTTATATCAATAATATCTTTTTATATAACATATAATATTTTAATCGAAAAATATTTTCTGGGATTAAAATATATTTACGGTTCAAATGTATTAGAGCCAACAAAACAGATATTTTTTCAACCTTCTCCTAGAATTACAGGTATAAGCAGATTACTAGTACTAATATTTTTTTTATTTTTTTTAATAACTATAAAAATAAATAAAATTTTTTTTAAAATACCACTATATCTTTTTTTAATAAGCTTAACTTTAATAATTTATATAATGCAAGCGAGGGGATCATTTATTGGATTGATAATAATTTATTTATTTTATTTCTTTTTTGATAAAAGAAAATTTTTAAATAAATTATTTTTTTTTATAACAATTTTTTTATTACCTATCTTATTATATGAAGGAATATATTTTAAAAAACAATCTGATTTGAATAAAAACTTAGAATTGAAAGAAACGCGCCCAAATGAATTGAAAGAAACACGCCCAAATAGACTTCTGCCCGAATATAATTTTAAATCTGATAAAATTGAGTACTTTTCATCAAGTTCTGGACGAACATATATATGGAAAGTTTCATTTAATCTTATTAAAGAAAAAAAGATTTTATTAGGATATGGACCTCAAGCTGACAGATTGTTACTAGGCGAATATGCAATGATAAACAATCCTCAAAGTATTTATATAAAAGATGATGTTATCATTATTTGGGATAACAACTCATCTAACGGGTTAATCTATAGTTATTTATGTGGTGGAATTATTGGACTAATTTTATTGGTGATAATTTACATCATGTTGATTAAAGAAATTTATAAAACTATTTTTAAAAGGAAATTCATATTTAATGAGGAAATACTTCTAACTTTTTCAATAATAACTTTGACTTTTCTAATATTAAGAACTGTCTATGAAAATGGTTTTAGTGTTTTTGGGTTAGATTTTATTTTTATATTAATAATACATGGAATTATTTATCAGAAAAATAATCTAACAAAAAATTATTAATTACTTTTTTTTGTTTATTAACTGATAAATCAAATTTATGATCATTAATCTTTAAGTTACTTTTCAGTAATTTAAAGATTTTGCTAATTGCCGTTGAAAAATTATTATAATCAACTGCAATTAAGTAATTACTAATAGTTTTATATTTAATTTTAATCTTGGCATTATATATTACTTTGGTTCGACAATTTATTGCATCTATAGTAAATAAGGAAAAAATATTTTCAGCACCACTCATGGCAACTTTGCTTTGCAAAAGCAAATTATATACTTGCTTTCTGCTTACTTTGCCAAAATTTAAAACATTTTTGTCTTGATAATAATCTCCGACAACACAAACGACAAATTTTTTTGACAAAGCAGCAATTAAATCCTTTGACTTATCAGTTTGTTTTGTAGGATGATTTCTATTGTAATAAATCAAATCATATTTTCTAGTTCTTTTATAGTTATTTTTTTTAAAAAAAATAAATATAAAATCATACAATACATTATGATTTGGGTTTTTCAAGTTCTTATAAAAATTTTCTAAGAGTCTTGTTGAAAAAATAATTTTTTTAAATTTTTTATGAATAATTATTAAACTTAATTTATATAATAAAGGAAATATATATTTTCTTAAAAAAAAACTTAAACTTTTTATATTTTTACTATAAGCGCCACCAGTTATCGGGCCTAGAATTGTTTTTTTTGGAATTAATAAAAACAATAAAAAATTCCATAATGGCAAATAATTAACATAGACTAATTCTTTTTTTTTATAATTAAACAATAAATAAAATGCGCCAAATAAAGGACCAAAATATTTATGTAAAAAGTTATTACTAAATTTTATATTTTTATGAATTATTTTATTTTTAAGAAAAAATTTCTTTTCATATGTTATGATCTTAATTTTTTTATCTTTTCTGCGTAATAAATATTTTTGTAAAAATTTTTTTGCAAGGACACCCTCGCCTGTATTTGAATTTAAATCACTACACCAAATAATTGTATCAAATTTCATTTTTTATAATTTTAGTTCTTATTTTGGAAAAAAAGAAAGTAGTTTCTCCATATAAATAATAAAAGGCCGTATAAAGTAATCTCAATAATCTTCTTTTTGTATCAGTTCTTAATCTCCAAATAAATTCCAACCCTTTATCCTCAAGAAATTTAGGTATCAATTTTTCATCACCAGAAGCCATAGAAATGGCTCCTCCTATACAAATAATCTTAAAATGCTTATTGTCATCTGCTATTAATTGGGAGAGTTGTTCTTGTTTGGGGGTGGGCAAAGTTATTATAATCAAATCTTTTTCTGTAAATTTAAATTTGCAAAAATTTTTATAAATAAAATTTATTTCAGCAAATGGTAAATCAATATGAATTATTTTTTTTTTATAAATTCTTATTAAATATAATTTAGAATTAATAGATAAAGAACCTAATACGTAAATTTTTTCTATAAAGCTTGGTAAAATTAATTTAGAAATAATCTCTCTGCCTGGAATTTTTCTAATATTTTCTAAATTAAAAAATCTTTTATAAAATATTCCATCTGGCCAATGATAAATGTGATTTTTTAATTTTATTTGATCTGCTGCTAAATAACCAAGATAAGCTAGATTTAACCCGGACAGTGAAAAATTTTCTGAAAAGGGCAAAAAATTAGTGTTAGTTACTAACTTGATATCTTTAACATTATTAATAGTTTCTTTAAATATTTCTGTTAGTTTGTTTAATAAAGAGTTTTTATTAAAATTTGCATTGACATAATTTTCTCCATATTTTTTTTTAACGACTTCCTTAAGAATGTGTTGATTATTTGCCAAATACAATATTCTTTTAGCTAATAATTCATGATCATTTGGATCTACGACTTCACCGGATTTTGATTCTTTAATAATTTTTCCTGCTTCACCTCTTATAAAACCCAAAATGTATTTATTTGTTTTCAAATAGGTCTGAAGTTTTCCTGGAATTGTTGTTGATAAAGAATTATATCCTGACAAGGAAACCAACAAGATATCAGCATTACTATGATATATAGGCATTAAAGAAAATTCTTTGAGCCCAACAAAATATAAATTATCTATTTTTAATTTATTTTTTATTTCTTTTAATTCAATAATTTTTCTTCCTGTTCCAACAATTATCCAACATATCTTCTTGTCCATTTTTAAAATATTCGCAGCTTTTAAAATATTATTAAAATTTTGTGCTTCCCCAATATTTCCTGTAAAAACTATTTTAAAAGAATATTTATTAAATTGCTCTAGAAAATATTTTTCTTCATTCTCAATCTCAGAGATATTTATGTCATTATTTATTTGGGGATTTATTTCGGGCCAAGCTGGAAAATAAGAAACATCAGAAAAAATACTATACTTTTTAATAATTTCATTAAAGCCTTTAGATTGAATTAAAATTTTATCAGTTTTTAGATAAATAAATTTAACAATTGAAATTAATATTTTATACAAAAAACTACTTTTAACAGCATTAAGATCCTTCAATATGTCTGGCCATATATCTAAAACCCACAATACGCTCTTGGCATTTTTTAGTTTAGAAAAATATATGGAAGGTATGGCGGCTGTAATTGGGCTAGTTCCAAAGGTAAAAATTAAATCATATTTTTTATTTCTTAATTTAAATGTACCAAAAATTATTGCTGATAATACAAAACTAAAATAGTTAAAAAATAGATTTACTTTAGATGAATCGCCTCTTAAGAAAACTGGAATTCTAAAAATGTTAATATCATTCAATTTACTGTAAAAATTTGGATTTTTTTTGTATATTTCATATAAATTTCCCTCTGGATAATTTGGATAGCCAGTCAGAACATCTACTTTGAAACCCTTTTGAATTAAATATTCTGCAATTTCATTTATTCTAAAATGTTCAGGCCAAAAATATTGACTAACAATTAAAATTTTCAAATTATCTAGTATACCAAATTTTATTCTTAATAAATGGTATGTAACTTTGTATAATATTTACAACTGAAGTTGAGACTTCTGTTCTTGAATAATCTGTTAACAAAAATTTTTTTTCATTTTCTTTATTTTGTCTCAACGCAATGTTGGCAGCATTTAAAATATCTGAGCTCTTTAAACCAGTCATAATTACAGTTCCATACTCCATTCCTTCTTGCCTCTCATTTGTAAATCGCAAATTTAAAGATGGTATTGATAAAATTGAAGTTTCTTCTGTTATACTGCCACTATCAGAAATTACTAAGGCTGAGTTTTTCATTAAACTAACAAAATCTAAATATCCAAAAGGTTTGTAAAAATCAATTTTATTTTTATAATTTTTTTTTAGAAGATTAATTTTTTTTCTTGTTCTTGGATGCGTAGAAAATATAACTTTTAGTTTTAACTTTTTTTTTAATTCTAATAAAGAATCTAATACATTTTTCAAATATTCATGGTTATCAACATTCTCTTCTCTGTGAATACTTGCAAGAATAAATCCGTTTTTTTTTAAATTTAATTTATTACAAATGTTACTCTGTTCCACTTTAATAAGATTACTCATGTAAACTTCGTATAAAGGGCTTCCAATTTTTATTATTCTTTCTCTAGGAAGGCCTTCTCTAATAAGATTTTGTGTAGCATACGAACTATAAGTTAAATTAATATCAGCAATATGGTCAACAATTTTTCTATTAATTTCCTCCGGCACTCGTTCATCAAAACATCTATTACCCGCTTCTATATGAAAAATAGGTATTTTTTTTCTTTTAGCACATATTGAGGATAATGCGCTATTTGTATCACCCAAAATAACAACAGCGTCTGGTTTTTCAACATCTAAAACTTTTTCTATTTTTAAAAATAATTGACTTAAAAAATGAGAGGTGGTTTTTCCTCTGCAATTTAAATTATAGTCTGGATTTTTAATTTTTAATTCTCTAAAAAAAAATTTATTAAGATTACTGTCAAAATTCTGACCAGTATTAACTAATATATGCTCAAAAAATAAATCTAATTTTTTTATAATACAAGATAACCTTATTATCTCTGGTCTTGTCCCAACAATTGTTAATATTTTAAATTTCATATTTAAAATTTATAAATATTTGTATCGGGATTTTTTTTATTATAGATTTCATTACTCCACACTATAACTTTGGCAATATTTTTACCAATATTTTTTATATTATGAGCCCATCCTGGTTGGGTTACAATTACTTTTTCATTTTTTTCATCAATTATTAAAGAATATTTTTTTTTAGTTATAATATTAATAAAATTAAATTTAACTCTTCCAGTAATAACTAAAAATTTTTCTGTTTTTGTATGGTGATAATGGTTCCCCCTAAGCTGATTAGGAAGAATAGTAAAAAAAGATATTTGTCCAAATTTTTGGTATTTAATAAATTCAACAAACTTCCCTCGATAATCTTCGAACTTTTCAATATTATAATGAACTGATGACGTGGGAACAAAACTTAAGTACGTAGAATATAAATTCTTAATCAAATTATTTGTATTTTTTTGAAAAAAAAAATTCTTTTCAGAATTAAAGCTTTGTATAACGGTCGCTAATTTTTTTAGTCTAATTGTATATACATTTTTAATATATTTATAAACTCTTTCAATTTTTTTGATTTTAATAATATTTAAAAAATCTTTTATTAAATCATCTATGTAAAGTAATTTTAACTCTTGATCTGAAAATATACCAATTTTCTTATTTCTTGAAATTTGATAGCAATATGTTGCTATTACTGAATTATAAAATGGTCTAGACCACTTTCCAAATACATTAGGTAATCTATAAATTATTACGCTAATATTTTTATTTTTTTTCAACTTAAGAAGTTCTTTTTCAGATTTTTGCTTTGAAATTCCATAAAAATTACTTTTACCAGCGTGTATAGATGAAGAAAAAATAATTCTAATTTTTTTTTTACTACTCTTTAGTATTGTGCAAATTTTTTTAGTTAATAAATAATTATTGTTAAAAAAATATCTACGATCAACACCTCTATTAACGCCTGCTAAATGAAAAATAATATCTGAAGATAAAATTTTTTTATTTAATTCATTTGGTGAATATTTTCTTTTTAATTTTTTAATTTTATAAATATTTGAATTTTTTAGATGTGCTATTAAATTTTTACCTATAAAGCCATCACACCCAGTAACCAGTATGTTCATTAAAAATAGTTATTATTGTATTAAATCTAATGCTCTCAATGTTTTTTCTACTTCTTTAACACTGAGTATTTCAACATTGTTAGAATTGTAATCTGAATATCTTGAAGTCTTTTTGTTGCCAATTCTATAAAACAAATCATAATTTAAGTCTCTATTATCTGCTGGAACATAAAAATATTTTCCATGGTCAATTGCTTTTGAAGATTCTTCTCTAGTTAATAAACTCTCGTACTCTTTTTCTCCGTGCCTATATCCAATAATTTTAATAGGATGATTTGGTTTTTTAAAAATTCTTTTTAACGCGTTTACTATATTTAAAATAGTTGTGGACTTTGTTTTTTGAACATATATTCCACCATTCTTTCCATTCTTTAAGGCGTATAATACCAACTCTAATGCTTTGTCCATAGACATTAAAAATCTTGTCATTTTTAAATTGGTAACCGTTATTGGCTTGTTATTTTTTATTTGATCGACAAATAATGGAATTACGGATCCTCTTGAAGCCATCACATTCCCATATCTAGTTATACAGATGGATGTTAAATTTTTGCTTAATAAAGATTTAGATATTGCAATTTTTTCCATCATTGCTTTTGAAATTCCCATAGCATTAATTGGGTAAACAGCTTTATCTGTGCTTAAACAAATAACTTTTTTTACCTTATTATCTATAGCTTTTCTTAATATATTTTCTGTGCCTAAAATATTGGTTTTAACAGCCTCGATTGGGTAAAATTCACATGAAGGTACCTGTTTATAAGCTGCGGCGTGAAAAACAAAATCAACATTCTTCATTGCTGTATCAACACTGTCAATATCTTTTACATCTCCTATGAAAAATTTTACTTTCGAAATTTTTATCTTTTTTCTAAAATCATCTTGTTTTTTTTCATCTCTACTAAAAATTCGTATTTCTTTAAAATTAATTTTTTTTTTAATTAAATAATCAACAAAAGCACTTCCAAAAGAACCCGTTCCACCCGTTACTAAAATAATTTTATTATTAAACATAATATTTATTTATACCATCTGTCTCTAATTGTTTGTGAAACATTTTTATCAAATTTACCAATACATCCTTGTAAATAAGCTCCCAAAAATGCGAATTTATAAATTATAGGGAAATAAATAAAACTTTTTTCTATCTTTATTGATAATTTCTCAAATAATTCTAATAAAATTTTGAAAAATTTATTTTTAATTAAAAATCTTATAATTAAATTATTTTCAAATTTAAAAAAAATACTACTAAATGCTGCTTCATAATTCAGTTTTTTTAAAAAATCGAAACTTTCAAATCCTATAAATTTAATTTTTTTTAAATATTTGGAAAAATTTCTATTATCCCAATGATAAATTAAAGGACTACATGGTATTAATTTAAAACCGTTATTAATTAATCTAAATCCAAATTCATAATCTTCAAAACCATATCGATTAAAATTTTCATTAAACAATAAATTTTTTTTTAGTATAATATCTTTATCAAAAGCCATATTCATAGTGACAATATTTTTAGCTTCTAGTTCATTTTTAGAAACAGAATATTTTTTTTTTAAAAAAAAATGTCTAGATTGTCTATACTTGACGAAATTATTATTTAATAAATAATTTGGATATTTAACTGAACCACAATAAATATTTTTTTTATTTTTGTCTTTTTTTAATATAAAATAGTATTGTTTTACAAAATCATTAATTGGCAAACAATCATCATCTAATAAAATTATGTACTTTCCTTTTGCTTTGCTAATACAGATATTTCTTTTTAATGCATTATTATTTTGAGTAATATTAAAGTATGATATTGGAAAAAAAAAATTATTTTTTTTATATACCTCTAATTTAATTTGAGTGTTGTCTTTACTATAACTATCACAAATAAGAACTTCAAAATTTTTGAAGTTTAGAAAATTTGATCGAAGATTATTAAGTATCTTTATTAAATAGTGAGATCTATTAAATGTGGGTATAATAATACTTATAAATATCCCCTTATTATACATTTGTGTTATTTTATTTTAAATATTGTTTTATTTTTTATCTCAAAAATTTTATCGCAATAATCTAAAACTGAATCTTTGTGTGAAACTATAATAATAGTGTTATCTTTCTTTAATGTGTTTATCGTTTTTAAAATTTCGTTCTCAGAATTTGCATCTAAAGCGTTTGTGGCTTCGTCAAAAATAATAATTTCAGGTTTTTTATACAAGGCACGGGCAATACCAATTCTCTGTTGTTGACCACCTGATAATTTAGATCCTCTTTCTCCTATAATTGTATTTTCTTTATCTTTTAAATTATCTATAAATTCTTTTAAATTAGATTTTTTTATTACATCATCAAATAGATTATAATCAAATTCTTTTTTGCTTTGACCAAAAATAATATTTTTAATTATACTATCATCAACTAGATATATTTTTTGAGGAACGTAACCAATTTTTCTTTGATAAGATCTATAAAATTTAGAAATATCATTTTTATCTAGTAATATTTGCCCTGAACTTGGGGTGAGTAAACCGCAAATGATATTTAATAGTGTGCTCTTTCCAGCTCCACTATGACCTTTTAAGCCAATAGTTTCATTCTTTTTTATGTCTAAATTTATATTCTTCAAGATTTCAACATTATTATTATATGAAAAACTCATTTGTTTTATTTGAATTGAGTCTTGAAAAATAAAATCATTTTCATTTTCATGGTTAAGTTTTTCAATATTACCTAAGTCATTCTCTTCTAGCTGTTGTTTTAAGGTGTCAGTAGTTAAAAAATAATATCTTATGCTATTAATAGAATACAAAACTCTATTGGAAGAAGGTAATAATCTAAACATAGCAAATACAAACAGTCCCAAAATTGAAAGCACTTCATGTTTGCTCAAGTTAAACGAATAAAACAATAGCCCTATAATTACAGCTACAATAAGAAGCATTGCAACTTCTATTAAATTTTTTGGTAATTCAGAAATAAACTGCATTGAAAAAGTTGACTTTGAGGACTGAGTGGTTGCAACTTTAAATTTATTCAGAAAATAATTTTCAAGATTTTCTAATTTAATTGTTTGAATTACATAAAAACTATTTTGCAACTGAGTAATTTTTTCTTTGTCATGCAATATCTTTCTTTCACCCAGTTCTTTATAAGATGTTTTGTAAACTTTAAAAAAAAACCCAAAAAAAATAAGAGTAATTAAAAAAAAAATTATTGCTGGCAAAAAATAAGCGTAGAATAAATATGATATAACAATTAAAATAATAGCTAAATCAGCTAACAAATAAAATAGACTATCAATTAATCTATAGGCAAATTTATCAACTTCAAGAATGATATTGGAAATAAATTTAGAGGAATTTGAGTCTACAAAAAATAAAAAATTTTTATTTAAATATTTTTTAAAAATTCTTTCTGATAAACTATCATTTATATCTTTAATTAATTTTTGTCTTAAGTAAGAAATTACAACAGAAAGCAAAGATCTAATAACAAAAATTACGAAAAAAAATATTAAAATCTGAAAAGCTGTAATATTAAGATTAAATTTACTTCCAATTGATTTAATTTGGTCAACACCGTCATCTCTAGAAAAGAAAATAATTATAGGTTGAATTAAATTAAAAATTAATAATTCAAAAATCGATAAAAAAAAAATTAAAGCAGCTATAAGTATGGCAATGTTTTTTTGTTTTTTATCTAGTAAACTTAATATTTTATTCATCTAAAATTTTTATATTAGCGATCTTAAAATTAATTATTTAAATAAACCTCACATTACTATATTACATTTGTACTTTAAAATTATGAATAAAATTTTCTGTATTGGATTAGGAAAATTAGGCCTAATTTTTTCGCATATTCTTGCGGATCATAATTATATAGTTTACGGTTATGATGTTAATCCAGAAATTCATGAAGATATAAAAAAAAATACCAAAAGTTCAGAGCCATATTTAAATAAATTAATTAATAAAAATAGAAAAAAGTTTTTTTTTCAAAAAAATTTTGACAAAGCTGTCAATGAAACCGAAGCTACTTTTATTATATTGCCAACCCCATCCAAAAATAATCATGAATTTGATAATAGTTACATTTACTCAGCTCTTAATAAACTAGGAATTTTTTTAAAAAAAAAGAAAAAATACATAATAAACATAACATCAACGGTAAATCCGGGTTCTTGCAATGAATTTATTATTTATTTAGAAAAAAAATTTAAGCTTACTCACGGAAATGAATTTGTATTAACATATAACCCACACCTAATTGCTTTAGGTTCAATTTATAATGACGTTATAAATAGCGAATTAGTTATTGTTGGTTCTGATATAAAATACGGAGAATTATATCTAAAAAAGTTTTATAAAAAAATTTATAAAAATAAAATTAATAAACTAAAGTTTTCAAACTTAAAGGAGGCCGAAATATCAAAAATAGCAATAAATTCTTTTGTTACAATGAAGATTTCATTCTCAAATACATTAAGTCAAATTTCTGACTATGAAAAAAATGTGGATGTTTCAAAAATACTTAACACCATTGGCTTTGATAAAAGAATAGGTCATAAATATTTATCTTTGGGTGGGCTATTTGCTGGACCATGTTTCCCACGTGATAATTTAAATTTTTCTAAATATTTGAGCAAAGTAAAAGTGAATAATGTAATTCCAAACTCGATAGATAAAATAAATAACATTCAATTATTTAGATACATTAAAATATATAATAATTTAAAAAAATTTATTAATCATAAACCACATATTGGTATTTGCGGTATGAGCTATAAAGAAAACACTCCATTGACTACTAAATCGCCTGGAGAACAGTTATATAATTATTTTAAAAATAAGAATAAAGTTATCGTATATGACACGATAATTAATAAAAAATACAAAACAGAAAAAAATATTAATTCTTTTTTTAAAAAATCAGATGTCATATTTGTATGTTATAAAAACGAAAAATTTTCGCAACTTGGTAAAATAAAATCAAACAAGAAGAAAATTATTATAGATTTATGGAATTTTATAAAAACGAATAATGATAATATTTTAATAAAGAAAGTTGGAATTAGTTAAAATTAAATATTTTTAATTATTTTATCTAAAAACGATTTTTCAGTCTCAAGATTGGGTTCTTTTAAAAGCAATGGCTGATCAGTGAATTTTTTTAGATAATTATTGTCTTTTAACATCTCAATAATATCTTTAAAACCTCCCGCGATATAATTATTTAGATTTACAAAGGATTTTTCATTAAAATCAAACTTGATGTTTTCATCTGACCACGTGATTGGTAAACAACCTCCTAAAAATGACTCTGGAACTTTCTCTTCATAGTAACCTGGATAGATCGAGTTATGTGGACATAAATTAAATGCATATTTCTTTAAAATATCAATTTTTAAAAAACTACTTAGATTATGGTTTTTAATTTTTTTGTCAAAAAAGGGTCCATAACCGTCAACTACAAAATGTTTTGAAAACTGTCTAAAAATTTCACCTCTTGGTTCATTCATATGCGATGTAAATATGCACATATTCTTACGAGTTGAAAAAAAATTTCCAATCGGATTAAGTAATTTTTTTAAATCATAAAACTGTCCAAATCTTTTTATCATAAAAGTACTGTTTGATCTTTTTATGCCCTCATGACTCCAATCAATGTTTTCTTTCCAAACTGGAAATCGCAAATGTCTTATATTATTAGCATCAAAATCACTCGTTATAGAAAAATCAGATTTTATTAAATTAGATCTTACATTTTCATGAGCATAAAAAATTGTAATTGGTTTTTGTTTTCTTAATAGAAGTCCTTTTTGAATGTCATCTAAATATTCTTTGATCTTCGAAAATTTTAATGATCTTTGTAAAATTTTTTTATATCTATTTGAAAGAGTTTCTAAATTATAAGGTCCTAATATTAACAAATCGCATTTAGATGGGGTTGTAAACACAATATTATTTTTTGAAATTATTTTTATCAGATTAAAAAATACAGAATTTGTTATGGTCTCATGTCCTGCTGTCCACAAATGTGCGATTTTAATTTTTTTCATGAATATAAATTTATAATTAGTTTCTATATAGTATTAGCATATGAATTTTAAAAATATTACTGCTATCATATTAGCTGGGGGTAGAGGCTCAAGGATAAACAAAATTACGAGTAAAAAATCTAAAGTATTAATTAAATTTAATAAAAAAACTTTATTAACATTAATTATCAATAATCTATCGAAATACAATTTTAAAGAGATAATAATACTAGCTGGTTACAAAGGTTACCAAAAAAAAAAAAAATATCACAATAAGTATTTTAATTTAACAAAAGTTATATGCTTTATAGAAAAAAAAAGATTAGGAACATGGGGGGCGGTACATAATTATAAAAAAAATATCAAAAATAACTTTATATTAGTTAATGGCGACACGATATTTAATGGGGACTTAAAAAAATTTTCAAAATTCAACCTACAAAAAGAAAAAATAGCAATATTTTTGACTAATAATCATAAGTATAAAGAAAATAAAAAACTAAATAAAATAAATATTAATAAAAAAAATTATATTATTTACTCTAAAACATCAAAATATATTAACTCAGGTACTTATTATATAAGTAAAAAAATATTTAAATATTCAAATAAAAAAATTAAATCTATAGAAAATGATTTAATTCCATTTTTAATAAAAAAAAATAAAATTAAAGGAATAATCGAAAATAAGACTCTTATTGATGTTGGAACAAATAAAAATTTGAAATTTGCAAATAAAAATATAAAAAAAATTCTAAAAAAACCTGCTGTTTTTTTTGACCGAGACGGTGTTGTAAATTATGATTATGGTTACGTTCATAAATTTAAAGATTTCAAATTTAGACCGGGTATTTTAAAATCATTAAAATATTTATCACAAAAAAAAGTTTACATATTTATCGTTACTAATCAAGCCGGGATTGGGAAAAAAATTTTTAAAGAAAAAGATTTCTATACTCTTCATAAAAAAATTAAAGATTTTCTTATACAAAAAAATATATTTATTAACGATGTTATTTTTTCACCTTTTCACCCAAAAGCAAAAATTAAAAAATATAAAAAAAATAGTTTATTTAGAAAACCAGGAAACCTTATGATTGAAAAACTCTTTTCTAATTGGGAATTAGATAGAAGAAGAAGTTTTATGATTGGAGATACTAAAAAAGATCAGGCTGCTGCAAAAAAGAGTAAAATATACTTTGAATATCCTAATAAAAATATATTTAATCAAATAACAGGAATATGTAAAAAGTTAGGTATCAATAATTATTAATAATTTTATCATTTGAATAACAGAAAACTTTTATCAATTCATTAATGCCATCTTCTAAAGTTACCAAAGGCTTAAATCCTAATTTTTCAATTTTCTTATTGCTAACAAAATAATCTCTTTTGTCAGGGTCCTTTTTGCTTGTACTTATTTTAATTGTTAATTTTTTAATTTTACTTTTAATTTTTCTAGCAAGATCAAGCTTTGTGATATTGGCTGAGGACAATCCCAAATTATAAATATTGGATTTCATTATCTTAAAATTATTTATTGCAAACACAAAGGCTCTCACAACATCAGAGATATGTATATAATTTCTTCTAAAATGAGGCTCGAACACTATAAGCTTGTTAAAATTTACTGCATTACTGGTAAAATTATTTACCAATAAATCTGTGCGCATTCTGTATGAATAACCAAAGACAGTCGCTAATCGAAATGAAATAGAATTTTTATGTTTTAGTACTTCTTTTTCAGCCTCAGATTTTGTTCGGCCATATAAGGAAATTGGGTTTAATGGCGTCCTCTCTGTACAAAATTTATTTTTCTCTCCAACTCCATAACCTGAATTTGTTGTTGGAAAGATAATATTCTGATTTTTTTTAATATTTTTTATAATTAATTTAATAGAATTTAAATTAGTATTAATAGCTTTTTTTTTATTCTTCTCACACAAAGGCGCACCTACTAAAGCTGCTAATGGAATAATAAAATTTTTATTTCGAACAATATTTTTAACAACTTTAATATTAGTCACATCTGCTTTGATGAAACGAAAGTTACTTTTTGAAAATAAATGATTAAGTGAAGTTGTTCTATACACTAAAATATCTACTGCCGTTACGTTGTAACCTTCTTCGACTAACTTAGTGCAAAGCATAGATCCAATATAACCAGCGGCGCCTGTTACAAGAATATTGACCTTTCTTAAATTTTTGAATTTTGTAATTGTTCGCATGATAGTAATAAATTTTTTACAGAGTCTTCAAATTTTACTTTTGGCTTCCAACCTGTGTGCTTTCTAAATTTTTTAGAATCAGTAATTTGTAATGTAACATCCTTGGGTCTTAAAAGCTTTAAATCTAATTTAGTTTTAATTTTTATCTTTGCAATCTTACATAGATTGTTTAGAAAATTTCTGACAGAAATTATTTTATCTCCCCCGATATTATATATCTCACCTATTTTTCCTTTTACTGCTGCAAGCCAATAGGCATCCATGGCATCTTTTATATCTATAAAAGTCCTAATACTATCAAGATTTCCATGATACAGAATTTTTTGCTTTTTATTTTTAATTCTTATAATTTGATTAGCAAAAGCAGTTTGAAATAGATTTTTCCTTCTAGCATTTGTATAAGAAAACATTCTAGTAATTATTATATTTAATTTAAAACATTTATAATAGATTTGAGAGATAGAATCCTGAAATGCTTTAGTTGCCGCATAAGGATTTACAGGATTAAACTTCTGATCTTCTCTAAGAGGAATGTCTTTTTTTGACACCTCTCCATAAACTTCTGAGGAACTACAAATTATAATTATAGACTTTAAATTTAATCTTCTTGCAGCTTCAAGTAAATTTACGGTTAAACTATTATTATTTTCTACAAAAGATATAGGGTTATCAAAAGATCCTCTTACATCTGCATTTGAGGCGAAATGAAATATCACATCTGGTTTTACTTTTTTGAGCAATCTATAAATAGAATTATATTTTCTTAAATCTAATCTATAAAGTTTTATATTTTTAACATTCTTTTTAAGTAATTTGTAATACCCCTTAGATCTATAACTGCCTGAAATTTTAATTCTTTTATCTTTAAGAAATATATTTTCTGCTAAATAACTGCCCCCTGAACCAGTAACCCCTGTTATAAAACAATTCTTAAATACTCTACTCATAGTTTATATTATTTAAGATTTCGCAAATTTTTATAATTTTTTCTTTTTTAAGAGTTGGGTAGTTTCCAATATAATAACCATAAAAATGGATATGATCTACTTCAGGAAAATTTTTTAAGTTAATTTTTATCTTAGAGACTCTTTGTAAATATGGTTGTCTTAATTGATTTCCTCCTCCAGCATTTCCTCTTCTAAATTCTATTTGATTCTTTAATAAAACTTTTTCTAATAAATCTCTATTTCTAATATTCTTTTTTCTCAAAACTAAAGGGAAGGCATAATTACAACTGCCCTCTAAATCATAATCGTCTCTATATTTTTCTGAGTCGATATTATCTAAAAAAATCTTCAAGTTTTTAATTCTAATGCTATTGTTAACATCAAGTCGTTTTAACTGATTTAGTCCTATAACTGCAGAAATCTCATTATTTCTGACATTGTAAGCAGGATATAAAAAAATAAATTTAGGAGATAACTCAGGGTATTTTCTTACCATTAATTTTTCAAACTTATGATTGCCACTCTCCCTAACCATACCATGTGATCTTAAAATTTTTAACAATTCATATATTTTTTTATCATTTGTGCAAATCATACCTCCTTCTATTGTTGACATGTGATGAGCATAATAAAATGAAAAATTTGACATTATGCCATAGGTACCTAATTTTTTATTTCTAAAGCTTGCTCCGTGAGACTCACAAACGTCTTCTATTAGATGAATTTTTTTCTTCTTTAAAACTTTAATTAAATTATCAGAAAGTCCATTAAAACCTTGAACATGAGTTATAAAAACAGCTTTAGTATTTTTTGTGATTTTTCTTAAAACATCATTTTCACACATTGCTAAATTTTTAGGGTTAATATCAACAAAAACAGGTTTAAAATTATTTTGAATTACAGATGCAATATCAGAGATCCAAGTTAATGTTGGAACAATAACTTCTCCTGTTCCGGTAACGATTCTCAATGCTAACATTGTTAATAAATTTGCTGATGCTCCAGAATTTACAAAAACACTGTATTTAGTACCAAGCCATTTTGACCAATTATATTCAAACTCTCTTACTTTGTTTGATTGAGTAAAAATTTTTTTTTTATTATTTTTTAAAAATTTAATTACTGCATCTACATCTTCTTGAATTATATTATTTGCCATTAAGGGATGACTAAAGCTTTTCATTTTAGTTTTTTTTTATACTATTAAATATTATTTGGCTGCCAAAATCCTCAAATTCGAATGGTACATTGGTTAAAAAACTCATTCTTTTTAAAAAAAAACTTCTTTTTTCAAATGGAACATAAAAAAGAAAAAACCCACCACCACCAGCCCCTAGTATCTTTCCTCCTAAAGCACCATTTTTTTTTCCTAAATCATAAATATGATTAAGCTCATTATTAGAAATGTCTTTGTGAAGTTTTTTTTTCATTTTCCAACTTTCATCTAATAACAATCCAAATTCATCTAATTGCATTTTTTTAATTAAATCTTTTGCTAAAAATACACACTCTAAAATAGATTTAATTTCCTTTTTTTTAAAACTGGTAATATTAGTAATAAATTTTTTTGCAATTTCTTGAGCTGTTCTTTGCTTGCCAGTATACAATAAGACTAAATTATTAATTAATTTTTTTTTAAAATTTTCAGCATTTTTTATTTTATTAACTTTAAATGTATTTTTTTTATTAAATATAATTGAATTAAATCCGCCAAATGAACTTGCCACTTGATCTTGGGAACCCACACATTCTCTTAAAACTTTTTGTTCAAAATCTATACTCTGATTTGCTAATAATTTTTTAGAAAGTCTTTTTTTGTTATATTCATTTAATGCATTCAATAAACCAACGACAAAACTTGAGCTAGAGCCCATCCCGCTTCTTGATGGCAAATCTCCATCGTAATGAATTTCTAGATTATCTTTTATTTTTTGTTCAATTAAAGCAAATTTAACCACCTTATGCTGTATGTCATGGATACTTTTTACCTCTTCAACTTTTGAATAAACCACACGATATTTATGATCAAAAAAATTTGGAAGTTCACGACAAGATATGTATAAATATTTATTTATTGTAGAAGATATTACTTCCCCTTCAAATTTATTGTACCACTCTGGGTAATCAGACCCTCCTCCAAAAAAAGATATTCTATAAGGTGTTTTGGATATAATCATAAAGAATTAATATGTATTAATGATAATTAAATAAATTATTACACCATCCATTTAATGAGTAGGTTTTTTCACCTCTTAATCTCCATTCAATTTCAAATAAAAATCTCCTTGAAACTTTAATGCCATATTGTTTGAAAAAAAATAGTCCAAAAATAGATTGAGTTACACGCTTATATAGATGAAATAGCCAATGCAATCGCACTTTATATAATCCGTAATGTGACGAATCAATAGAATTAATAAAGTTTTTTTTATTTTTAATTTTAGAAATTTTTTTTAATATATTCTGCATAATTTTTTTATAAGAATATTGATTATAACATCTAAAATAGCCATTACGACAAATCATTTCTCTCTCATCTTCATTTTTGAGATAATATTTAATTTTACTTACTAATTCTTCAAAATTATTAAAGATAACTATTTGATGATTTTCTTTAAAAAAATTTTTAACTTCATTTGAATATTCTGTTAAACAAAAACCTCCTGCTCCTGTAATTTCGAATACCCTTGCTTTTGTTTGCGGTTTATATCCTCTCGATTTAGAAAAATTTATATTAATCCTAGAACGATTGATTATTTTTGGTAAATCAATATCAGAAATTTTATTTTTCCACCCTTTTCCAAAACATTGAATATTAATTCCTAAATTTAATAAATTTTTGATAATTTTTTTTCTACCCATATATGAATTACCAATAAAACACACATCATAAAGATATGAAGAAATTTTTTTTGGCTTAATAAACCAATTATCTGGGCATCCCCAATTAGATAAAATTGAATTGATTTTATTATCAAAGTTTTTTTTATTTGCGTCTTTATAAGTAGTAATCATTAAATCAAAAGATTTGGCTATCAATGCTGAATGCTGCTCATATCTCCAGCTATCATCTGAACACCAATTAACGATAATTGGCGAACATATTGATCTTATTGTAGCAAATGTTTCGGAATAAATTTCATAAGAGGATAAATGACAAAATATTATTTCTGGTTTAATTTTTTTAACAATGTCTAAAATTTTTACATTATTTAAAAAAATATCTTTTTGATCATGCGTGTCAAAAAAAAAAGTTCTTTTGTTTAGTGATTTTAAAGTTTTATAAATTGCTTTATATTCTACAGATACAGGGTATTTTGGATCACCAAATTGATATTTATGCATCAAGCAAAGAATTTTTTTCACTGATTTTTATCTGTTTTGCTTAATGTATTTTTTATAAGTCTATAAGTATTATCGAAATAAAAACAAATAATAATCGAAAGAACAAATATAATTATAAATGTTAAATTTAAATTATTTACAAATGAATTTAGGTTATTTCCAATATCTATGTAAAACATTTTTTTAATTAAATACAAACCATCGCTAATATTTTTAGTCTTAAAAAAAATGAATGATAAATTAACAAAATTAAAAGTAATAAATATACTTATAAATTTACTTAAATTTAATTTTAAATAATTCCTATTAATATGATTTACAATCAAACCAAGGCCTTGCAATGAACCAAATAAAACATAATTCCAAGAAGGTCCGTGCCAAAGGCCTGCTAAAAAAAATACTATAAATAAAATAATCATCGATTTAAAAAAATTTATATTTTTTAAAGAAAGAATCCATGGGGTGTATACATAATTTGTTAAAAAATTAGTTAAAGTCATGTGCCATCTTTGCCAAAAATCTATTAGAGAACTAGCTTTAAAAGGACTATTAAAATTCTGGGGCAAGACAATATTAAATAAAAGTGCCGATCCAGTTGCCATATCGACATAAGCTGTAAAATCAAAATAGAATTGAAAAGTAAAGGCAAGGCTAGTCATCCATGCATTTAAATTATTTAGATTATCTAAATTAGATAAATTGCTATCAACATATTCTCCCAAAATATCTGCAAAAAAAAATTTTTTTATAAAGCCAATAAAAAAAATCATCAAACCAATATTAAAAAAATTACTATTAAAAATATTGATCTTGGTTGTATTGAACTGATTAACAATATGATTATACATAATTATAGGACCTGCTATTAAAGGTGGAAAAAAAATAGAAAATAAAAAGTAGTCTTTTAAATTAATTTTTTTTATTTGCTTGTCATAGCAATTTACCAAAAATGCAATTGTATGAAATGTTACAAAACTTAATGCTAAAGGAAATGGCAAATGTAATAAATTTAAATTTAAATCAAGTATAAAATTTAAATTAATAATTAAAAAATCTAAATATTTAAATAGTATTAAAATAAGTAAATTGTAGAATATTGAAATTGCTAAATATTTTTTTTTTTTAATAATTAATAGTGCAAGAAAATAATTTGAAATAATAATAATTACAATTAAGGGTAAATAATTAAGGTTCCAATAAGAATAAAAAATAAGGCTAGAAATAATTAAAATATATTTGAAATTCACACCTAAAAATTTTGATCTATAAAATAAAATTAAAACAACTGGCAAGAATAATAGAAAATACTCGGGCTTATAAAAAAGCATTAAGTTAATTATCTTCTAATAAATTAACAATTTTAGAAACGGAATCTAAATTACTAATCTGAGATGTTTTTATTTTAATATTAAATTCTTTTTTAATGCCTAGTATTATTTTTATCTGAGATAAACTATCCCATTCATGAAAATCAGTTGCACATGAATTCTTATTAAGCAATTCTTTTTTTACATTAATTGATTTAGATATGATGTTAATAACCTTATCTAGAGTAGCTTTATTCATGATAATTGTATCTTATGTTTTATCTCATTAACAACAGAAGGATCAAGCATTGTGGAGGTATCACCATAATTTTTCTGATAAGGATATTTGTAGATCTGCCTTAATAATCTTCTTAATATCTTTCCACTTCTAGTCTTTGGAAGATTTTGTAAAAAAATAATTCTTTTAGGTAATGCAAAAGTTCCAAAACTAGAGACTATTATTTCTTTAATGTTTTTTTCAATTTCATAATTATTTGAAACTACAAATAAAATAAATACAAAGCCCTCAAGCTCGTCCTCTATGCTTACAGCTGAGCACTCTTTCACTTTGGAGTTCTGCAAAACTACAGCTTCTATCTCTGCCGACCCGATGCGATGACCTCGAATATTGATAACGTCATCAACTCTACCTTGTATATATATATTGTCATTTTTTTTTACCGCAAAATCAAATAGTCTAAAACTTCCTTCTTTATTCCAATATTTGTTCCACTCCTTCTTACCATTTAAAATTTTTTTCATACATCCTGGCCATGGGGTCTCAATTAAAATTTCTTTTTGTTTATCGAATAGTTTATTTAATTTGAGATAATTATTTATAGGTTTTCCAACGCTCCCGTGCGGTGAATCTTTTTTGGTTTCGTGGTATTTTGGTGAACATATAATTCCTCCAGTTTCAGTTTGAAAATATGTATTTACGATCGCTGAATCCTTCATACAAAAAGCTTTCGCATACCAGGCGCCTATTGTTTGTGCCAAAGGCTCTCCCATCGACCCAATTGCTTTTAAAGATTTAGCTTTAAATTTTGAATTATCAAATAATGATTTCATCAATCTTATTAGAGTAACCGGCAAATATAAAATGCTTATTTTAAATCTTAAAATTTTCTTTAACAACTCCTTGTTCAATAATAACATAGGTTTTTCCAATAAAACTGTTGTTGCGCCAAAAGATAATGGACCAAATAAAGCGTAGGTATGCCCATTAATCCATGCAGCATCAGAAGCAGTCAATACTATAGAGTCTTTATTCATTCCAAATTGTTCTGCACAACTATATTTTGCGTATAATAAATAACCAGCAGTAGAATGCGTTATACCTTTAGGTTGACCAGTTGATCCGGAAGTGAATAAAGTAAATAAATCTCTATTCCCTAAGCAATGCTTAATCTTAAATTTTTTAATTGGTACTTTGTTATTTATGTCTTCAAAAAAAGAATATTTAAGATTCGGGCCTAATGTTTTTTTTGAATATTTTTTAAAAAAAATTTTTCTAGGAAATCTAGAAATAAATAAATCCGGCTTAAAAATACTAATTCTATTTCTTACAGCTAATTCTTCGAGATCTTCAAATATTACAGAAAAATGAATTCCCAATTTTGAACATGCTAACATTGCAACAGCAGATTCTATTGAAGCAGAAGCGTGGATCATTATTTTTTTATAACTAATATTTTCTTTAAAAAAAAAACTACTTACGAAAGAACAAAAAGTATCTATTTTTTTATCTAATTCTAAATAAGAGAACTTATTGATTTCGCATTTTTGATTTACAGTAATAATCGCAATTTTATTTGATTTTTTTTCTAAAATATTTTTTTCTACACAGTTATAAAATAAATTAATTTTGCCGTCATTAAACCAAGTATAATTTTGATTTTTTTTTTTTAAAACTATTTTTGAAGGTTTAAACCAATCTAAAATATATTGTTTTTTTGCCCAAAATTTTTTTAAGTTGTAATTTTGTTTCACAGATGAGAAAATATGTTTAATGAAATTTATTAATCTAATTATAATCCATCTTAACAAAAGTATATTAAAAATTATTCTTTTTTATATCGCCTTATTTACAACAATAATTATTACGATAAGAGTTTTGGACTTAAATCCTTCAAATCCATTCATTTATTTCCAATTCTAAGAAAGATATGAAAAAAATTATTATATTTATATCTGTCTTCCTTGGGGTGTTTTTTTTAATTAATATTTTAATTGCACTGATATGGTTCCCTTTAGATCGTATACTTTCTGAAAAAATTTATCGTAACAACAGATACTCTAAAGAAATTCTTGATAATTTAGGAATTGAATATGCAAAATCTGGAAAATTTTATAATGAAATGTGGGCTTATAATTTTTTTGAGTTCCAGGACTATATTGGTTACATAGAGTCAAAAAAAGAAAATCAAGAATTTGTAAATTTTAATTTTGAAAATGGAAGAAAAATTAATAATCCAAAAATTTGTAACAAAAAATTTTATTTTTATGGATCAAGCACAACTTTTGGTTATCAAGTTAAAGATAGCCAGACTATTCCATCTTATTTTTCAGAACTATTAAATAAAAATTATTGCACCTATAATTTTGGAGCAGGGGAATACAATTCTACAAGAGAAAATAGTCTTTTTATGTCGCACCTAGTAAATAATAAATTTTCTAGTGGAGATACTATAATATTTTTAGACGGAAGTGGGGAAATGTTACCTTCAAGTTTTTCTAATCAAATAAAAAAATTATTTGATGGCACTCAAAATACATTGGCTAACAGAATTAAAGTTACTGGTGAATATTTTTTTCAATCATTACCTCTAATAATTATTTATAATAAGATTGACAGAATAATTGAAAAAAATAAAGATTCAAAAATTCAAGACCCATTAAAAGTTGACAATATTATTCATGAATCAAATAATATTTTTAAAAAAAATATAGAAATCAGAGATGCTGTTTGCAAGAAATTCTCATTAAATTGTTTCACTTTTTTAGAACCTTATTCTTATGCTCAAAATGAATTTGTAAATAAAAAAGTGATTGATCAATATGGACAATCTTATTCTGGTAAAGATTTTATTAATGCTTATAAAAAATACAAAAACTCTAATCTAGTTATAGATATTTCTGAAATACTCAAAGACTCAAATATTAAAATAAAATATATTGACGAATTTCACTACTCACCCGCTGCAAATCAACTTATAGCAAAAGTTATTTTTACTAAAATAATCAATAACGGGAATTAATCTAAATAAAAATAGTAAGTTAGTTGATTTTTACAACTGCTTCCCAGCCATGTTTTGAAAAGGCAACAATATTATATTCATTCTTGTTAAAAACTTCTGAAAAAGCTTTATATTCTCCAACGCTCCAACCTGGATAATTATAAAATTCATTAAATAATAATATAGCTCCCTTTTGCAGATACGGCTTCACTTTTTCTAAAACAAACTTTGTAGAAGAATAAGTGTCTAGATCAATATGAACAAAATTAATTAGCGGATTATTTTTTTCCAAAAAATTAGGAAGCGTATCCTGTACCCAGCCTTTAATAGGAATAGCATTATTTTTTAATTTAGGAATTTTTCCATCTAAGTTAAAATGACCCTTTTCAACATCAGTTCCGGCCCAGTCCTCTCTTAAGCCTTCAAATGAGTCAAAACCATAAATTTTACTATTGTGGCTGTGCAATATTTCTGCAAATCTATTTATTGACTCTCCTCTAAAAACACCAAATTCCAAATAAAAATATTTATCATTACTTCTATTTTCTAATGCTTTATTTATTGCATAAGTATTAATTTTTTTACTATCTATAAAAAGTGCATTTAAAAAATCATTTGCAAAATTTTTATAACATTTTGCAATTTCTTCTCTTTCAAAAATATCATAACAATCTTCTACTGAATTTCTCTTTCTTTCAAATGAGGGGAGTGCGTAAAATTTTATTATTCTTACCACTCTAATTATAAATTCCAAAAAATTTCTAATTAATTTTAGAAATGGAAGTAATAAATTTCGTAAAAAGCCCATAAAATTAAAAATAGAAATTTTTTTTTAACATTGTAATGGTCAAAAAATATAAAAAAAACCTTAATTTTTTTTAAAAGTATATATTCCGCAGGAATAATGTGAATTTATTGGGAAATTAGTGAAATCATAATTTAAAAAGACTTCTCCTTTTTCATTAATTAAATCAAATTTAACGAACCTTAACTTATCAGACCAATTAAATATTTCTTTAGGATGAAAAACTCTTTCTGAGTTAAAATAGGTCTTTGTTTTACTTGCTACTGGAACAGAGATGTACAAAGTACCATTTGGTTTTAAGAGTTTTATTAAATTTTCAAACCCTTTTATATGTCCTTTTGGATCTAAATTATCTCCATATCTTCCTAAACCGAAATGTTCAATTGTATGCAAACAAGATAGGCTATCCACGTAGTTTGTATATTTATTATCCATGTTAGTTAGATCCACTTGTCTAAAAGTAATATTTTCCAAATGAAATTTATTTGCTCTAATATCAAACACTTCAATTTCTCTATAACTTGCAACATGAGCTACAAAACCATCAATTCTAGAACCAATATCTAAATGTTTTGTAGGATTTGCTCTAAAAATATAAGAGGCTACCAAAAGATCTTGGTAAAAATATTGCAAATCATAACTACCTGAATTATTTTTATGGTCACCTAAAATTGGCCATATTGCATTAACGGTTCCTCCTTTAAAAATAAAAAATAACAAATCTAAAGTATACTTAGGTAAATAAATAATATTTTTGATCTTTAATAAATTAAATCCCAATGATGAAAAAAACGAATGTAATATTTTAAAAAATCTCATAAAACTTTTTTTATCTAAATCTAAATTAACTATTATTAACTATCATATCTTTAATAAATGGGGCCTTAATACGTAAACTCTTCTCTATTTTCCTTGTTGATACACTTGTATTTAATGGTCTTCTGTCCTTGTTATAATTGCTCTTATAAGCAATTATTAAATTTGAAGGAAAACTATATTTTTTTTGAATTAGTATGCCGAAATTAAACTTAGACAAATTATCTTTTGAGCCTAAATTATAAATTCCAGTTTTTTTTTTAAAAATTATTAACTCTAATATTTCAGCAATATAATTAAGACTCACGGGATTGTAGAATATATTATTTGGAATCTTAATTTTATTTTTTTTGGATAAATTATAAATAATATAATCAGAAAACGTTTTTCTTTTTTTTAAAAAACTTTTTCCAAAAAAATTACATCTAATAATTGTGCTTTTTAAAATTTTTTTTGCTTCTAACTCACCCAGGTACTTAGTAATGCTATAATTATTAGTTAAATTTACTTGATTTTCGCTGCTATGCTTTTTTTTATTTTTATTATTATAAATTTGATCTGTAGAAAAATGAATAAAATGAGGTTTGTATTTTAGTTTTTGAATAGCTAAAACTATATTTTTAACTATAAGCGTGTTCCCTTTATACCCAAAGTAAAAATCATTTATGCATTTTTCAACATTGGTCTGTGCTGCACAATTAATAATTATACCTGGTTTTGTGTATTTGAAAAATTTTAATATACTCTTCTGATTTAATAAATTTAAATAGTATTTGCTTTTTTTTTTAAAACCCGTCGGAAAAACTTTGTGTTTTTTTTTTGAGAAATAATGATTTAAAAAACTACCTAATAATCCGGTTGCTCCTAAGATTAAAATTCTCACTAAATAAAATTTATGTGTTTTAATGTTTTATTTAAACTAGTAGATTTTTCTCTAAGTTCTTTAAAATAATCCTGCTGATTCATGTTATTCTTAATACTCCAAAGTATCTTATTACTCTCGTGTGGTTTGCATAAATGTGTACATTTTGAAAATTTTTCCTCATTGTTTATAATATTCATTACTCTCCTTTTTTCCTCAATATTCCCCCATATTTCTTTAAAACTTTTTTCATAAATATTCCCGTAAGAATATTTTTTATGACCTCTGTGATTTGTGCAGACATAAACATATCCGTCAGCTCCTATGCATGGCTGAAACTGAGAGCCGATACATTCTTTGTAATTTCTTCCATAATTATTAACATCAACAATCAAATCCTCAATTTTATATGAATTGCACTCAAATTTATCACCTAAAATATTTTTGGCATCACTAAGTAAATCTATAACTTTTTTTATCCAAAAATCTGGCTCAACCTGGACAAGTCCGTGCGGAGAGTTTTTGTGATCTCTTTCTATTTGTATAATCTCAGGTTTAAATTGGCAGTAATCCACATCTAACTCTTTAAAAAGTTCTGAAAATTTTTTTATTTCAGTATAATTATCTTTTGTAACGACAAAGCCTACTCCAATAACAATTTTAGATTTTGTCTTTTTTTTTACATCAATAAGTTTTTTAATGTTTTCAATTACTACGTTAAAATTATTCGAATTATTAGTTTTTCTTAAATCATTGTAAGTTTTTTCTTCACCTGCATCTATTGAAACTCTTACCCATGATAATGATTTTGTAAATATTTCGAATAGATCAAATTTTTGTAACATTGAGCCATTTGTGAACATACCCATTTCTATATTAGAATTATTTTTTATAAAGGATATAGCTTCTCCTAAATAAGGATTCATGGTGGGCTCTCCTCCTCCTGTCCAATTAATTGCTTGAATATTTGTAGCAACTAACTCTTTTATTAATTTTTCAAAACATTCTTTTTCTAAAATTGTTCTATTAAAAAATTCTGTTCCTTTATATTTTTGCAAATGTAAATGACCGGAAATACAAAATGGACAAGAGTGATTGCAGGAATTTGAAGGATCAATTTCTATAGTGATGGGGTCTGGGTTCTTATTATTAAAATAAGATTCAACCTTGTCTAAATGACATAATATTTTTTGTTGGGGATTAAATATTTGACTCATAAAGTTTGATCAAACTATAGAGTTTATTCAATAAATCAATATAAGTTATAAAAAGTTAACCATGAGTTAAATCTAAATAATATGAAAAAAATTAAAGTCTTAATTATTGCCTTAAAAAATAGCAAAAGACTTCCTTATTTAAAGAAAAAATTAAATAAATTAAAAATTAAATTTAAAATTATAGAGGGAATAAATGGCAATTATTATCATGAAGAAAAAAAATTAGATAAAATTTCAAACGAAAAAAAAATATATAAAACAATTGGAAGAACAATGTCGCCTTCTGAGATAGGTGCTGCTGCAAGCCACATAAAAGCATACAAATTTATTGTGAAAAACAAAATTGATCAGGCTATAATTTTTGAAGATGATGCAATTCCATCAAATATTTTGAAAGAATGGATTAAAAATAATTACCAATTAGAAAATAATGAAATATTAAGTTTTTTTGCTTATCCTTCTGGTTTTTTAGAAAAAAAACCATTTAAAAAAATTCTAAACAACAAAATTAACCTTCACTATGCAAAAACCCATATATACAGTAACTCTTGCTATCAAATTAATAATTATACTTGTAAAAAAATACTCTCTATTACTAAAGGTAAGGTTATAGGTTTGGCTGATTGGCCTTTTAATACTTCTGTTCATTCAATTAAGTTAATTGTTACACTACCATTTTTAACAGTTATCAACGATCGTGGACTTTCAAACCTTAGCGCTTCAAGAAATAAAATTTTAGGAAAAAAAAATGTTTTGATAAAAAAGTTTATACCTGAATTAATATCACCAATTGTAGAATTATTGTATTATTTCTTTTATATTCCATATCTTTTTGGAAAGTATAAAAATTTGCAATTTTATAAGGAACATTTTTATAAAAAAAAAATAGAATTAATTAAAAATTATTTTTTTGAATCAAACCTTAATCTTTATGAAATGTCTTATAAAACTCAATTTTATATTGACGATTTAAAAAAAGATTTTAGAAAAGTTTTAAAATTCTTGAAATAAAAATTAATTTATATTCTGCAAAATCTAATAAAAAATTTTAATTATTTTTTTAGAAATAGTTGCTACTGACAAGCCATTAACATCTAATAATTTCTCTCTACCAAAATTTTCAAAAATAAATTTATCCGGAAGACTAATAGATTCTATTTTAACATGATGAGTAATATTTTCTTTTATTAAAGACCCCAAACTTCCCTCTGAAGTTTGTTCGTCAATAGTTATAATTCTTGAATATTTTTTTAGAATATTTCTCAAATTTTTAGGAAAGGGCTTTGCTTGAATTAAATCAATTATATCAATCGAATTAGCATAATTTTTACTTAAAGTTTTTATAGCAATTAAAGCTCTTTCTATAATTGTTCCATGACTTATTAATAATAATTTCTTCTTTGATGATTTTTTTAAATATCTATAACCGACGTTTATATCTTTTGTGTTAACTTTACTTGTTAGATTGTTAGAAGCTTTTCGATCTAATCTTACAAAAACTGGTTTGGATAATTTAAGTGTTTTTTTTGCAATCAATTTAGCCGTATCAGGATCTGACGCTGTATATATAATGCAATTAGATAAAGATCTTAGGCATGCAAAATCCTCTGTTGAGTAATGCGTCGGCCCAGAATTTGCATAACTTAAACCAATGCCAGTAACAATAGAACAAACATTGGCATTCATAAGACATGTTGCTGTCTTGTGTTGCTCTAAACATCTCAATGCTAAAAATGGCGCCATTGCATAAGCATAAACTTTTGCTCCTTCCAATGCCATTCCACATGCAAAGTCGATCATATTTTGCTCGCATATTCCTAAATGTAAAAATTGTTCTTTTAAATTATGTCTAAAATTATCAAGTGCAGGTGCTCCAAAATCTGCACTTAAAAAATATATTTTTTTATTTTTTTTTGCAGCATCGAAAATAACTTTTATAAATTCATCTCTTTGAAATTTTTTTTCTAAATTATTCATACTCTTCTCTCAATTCTTCTAAAGATTTTATATATCGATCCCTAGAAATAGGGCTCCAATAATGAGAATGGGTCTTATTTTCCATAATCTTAAATCCTTTACCTTTGATAGAGTTTACAATCAAACATTTAGGTTTGCGAATTTTATTTAATTTTCTAAATTCTGTATCTAAATCTTCAAAATTATGCGCATCACATACTTTTGTGAAAATATCAAAGCTTTCAAATTTCTTTTTTATATCGCCTAAACCCAAACATTCTTTTGGATCTCCGAGAATAATATTATTATTAACATCTAGAATTATCGTAACATTGGTTAACTTAAGATCTGCCAACAGAAGAAGAGCTTCCCAAGTAGAGCCTTCGTAAAGCTCTCCTTCACTAATAATAACATATACATTTTTCTTATTTTTATTTTTTTTTGAAAAATATCCTATCCCTGTAGCAAAGCCTATTCCATGCCCTAATGAACCTGTTGCTGTTTTAATTCCGGGTATATAATTGTTGCCAAACATTTTTAAAATTGATTTTTTCTTACCCCAATTATTCCATTCTTTATTTTTAATTATCTTTAGGTCTTTTAATATTGGATACTGCCCAACTGTTGCATGTCCTTTACTCATTATCACATCGTCAACAGGCCTATTATTTTTTATTCTGACAAAGCCACCATAATAAAGAACGATTAATACATCTAATATTGAAAATACAGATCCTGGATGACCTTCATTAAGTAAATAAAATTTTTCAAATAGATCTTTTCTGATTTCGTATGCTTTTTTTTTATATAAAGAAAACTTCATTTTTATTTTTAATTTATTCTAATATTTTTCTTTTCAACTCAATTTTTGACAATTCCTTAATATTCTCCATATTTTGAGTTCCAAACTTATTTTTAATTTTATTTAAAAAACTTGGATTGGTAAAATATTTTTTCCAAGCATCATCTCTAAATTTTAAAACTTCCTGAGGGGAACAATAATTAGTTGGCAAAGGTTTGCACTCATAAGAATAAAATGCATATTCTTCAAAATTCTTAGGAATTTCCCAGTTTTTTTTTTTGGCTTCAAAATAAAGAGGAGACCCTGGCAAAGCTTGACATGGATAAAAGTTTGCATGCTCTGTATTTAATTCCATTGCCAAATCCAAGGTTTCTTGCATTCTTTCTATATTATCTTCCGGCAGACCAAATATATAATTCCCCAAGATATAAATATCATGATCATTAATCATTTTTACTACATCTCTGATGTTGATTTGTTGAAATCTACCCTTTTCGATATCTTTTCTTACAATTTGGTTTCCAGCCTCAATTCCAAGACACAACCAATTAATTCCCGCCCTCTTAAATAAAGCTAATTGATCTTCCCGAACTGTGTCAACTCTTGCATAAGCCCACATATTGAACTTCAAGCCTCTTCTTATTATCTCTTCTAGAATCGGAACATAAAATTTCTTATTTAAAAAAAACATTTCATCTGAAAGTCTAATCGTCTTTACCCCGTAATTAGCAAGTATTTCTAGCTGATCTACAAAAAATATTGGGTCCCAGTGTCTCATAATTTTAAAATCTGAAGATTTTGCCTCAGGATCTAAGCTTGTTCTGTTTACAATATTAATCATACAAAAATTACATCCAAATTTACAACCCAATGAAGAATAAACGGAAACAAAAGGAGTTCTGTCTTTTTCAGAAAAAAAAGTATGCCAAAAATGAGCTCTGTAAAGATCTAAGGTTTTATTCTTTTTTGGAAGCAACTCCCAAGCATAGCCTGGTAAATCATTATTTATATCTTTTTCATCAACTAATTTGCTCGGTGAATTTAATATTAAATTATTATCTTCATCTTTATATCCAATCCCATGCACTTTATTTAAATTATCCTTGAGGTTTGTTTTCAACAAATCTCTAAGAGCGTAAACCCCCTCATTAATAAAAACAAAATCAATATAATGATAACTAAGAACTTCCCTTGGTAAGGCGCTTATATGCGACCCAACAAAACCTATTTTTATATCCGGACAATTTTTTTTTAAATTTTCAGCAAGGCTTGTTGCCCCTATCATTAAAAAAGTCCCTTGATTTGGTTGTTGTCCATAAAGAACGAAGCATGCAAGTCTGCATTTAGACTCTTTTATCTTTGTAATTGCTTCTTCTTCATTTAATCGTAATGCATCGCAATCTAAAATCTCGCATGAAAAATTATTTTTTAACATGCTTGAAGCGAGCAAAAGAGCCCAAGTGGGCGGCTCTATAGCAGAAAAATTGTTAGCTAAACTTTGATAAATTTTTTTTGAAGAATTTGGAATAACAAAAAGAACGTCTATCATTTTAATATGTGTTCTACTTGCTATTAATAAAGAAATCAAATAATGAATATAATTTTAGCAATAAATTCTTTCTTTATATAATATCCATTTTATGCGCTCTGAAATTGGTATTGGAATTAATATTTGGAACGTAGAAAAAACTATTGAAAAATTATTAAATTCAATAATAAAACAAACTTATAAGAATTTCACAATATACATCTTAGATAACCAGTCTACTGATCGTAGTATCAAAATTATAAATACAATAAAAAAAAGAACTAAAGCTCAAATAAATCTAATAATTGATAAAAAAAAGAGAGACATTCCTTCAGCACAAAAAATTTTAGTAAAAAAATTTTTAATTAATCACAAGTACTCAATGATTGCTAATGATGACGATTTATACCATCCTGAATTTATAAAAACTTGTCTTCAAATTATTAAAACAAAAAATGTAGACATGGCATACACTGCTTGTCGGCTGCTTTATAAAAATAAAATAATTAAATTTAAAAATTCTCCTGTGTATAATTTAAAAAATGGAAAATTTATAAATATAATAAATTATTTATTACATAGAAATATTGTGCCTATTTTTTTTGGACTTTATAAAACAAAAAGTCTTGTTAACTCATTCAAATTTTATAATTCAATATCTACTTCTAGATCAAATTATGACAATCAATTTATGCTATACTACTTATCCAAATATAATGTTGAATATTCAAACAAAGATTTATTTTTTTACCGCAAAAGAAACAGGCTAATTATAGATAAAAATAAAGGTGGCTATAAAGTAATTTATGATGAATACAAATCTTTGATGTTAATATTTTTTTATCAATTTATTTTGTTAAAAAATTTTTATAAAAATATCTTGATAAATAAAAATTTTAAAAAATTTAGAAAATTTATTATTTTTATTATTTGTGTAGTAACTTTTTTTCAAAAAACTATTTCTTATAATATTAGATTTATTTTAAGAAAATTAAAATTACTTAGAACAAAACAATCTTCACTTTAACAATTTATTTTCAACAGATTCAATAATGTAGTGACCTAAAAAAATATGACTCTCTTGAATTCTAGTTGTTAAATTACTCTGAACAATCAATTTTACATTACATAATTTCTTAGCCTTGCCTCCTTTGTTGCCTAAAAATCCAATAGTAAAAATTTTTTTTTTCTTTGCTACCTTTAGCGCATCTAAAATATTTAAAGAATTTCCTGATGTGCTTAACGCTATCAAAACGTCCTTGGACGAACCTAACGCTTGAAGATTTCTAGAAAAAATCTTAGTAAAAGAATAATCATTCGAGCAAGCTGTTAGGGTGGAAGTATCTGTTGCTAAACTTAAAGCTGGTATTGGATATCTATTAACATGCGGTCTTAATCTTACTAAAAATTCAGCCGCCAAATGCTGTGCATCAGCAGCTGAACCGCCATTGCCACATAAAAAAACTTTTCCGCCGTTTTTTATTTTTTTTGTAATTATATCTATTGCAAAATCTATTTCTTTTTCAATAAATATTAGAGATTGTTTTACTTTTATAGATTCTAATATTGTTTTTTTTAGAAAAGACATTGTTTATTGATATCTAATTTAAGAAAATAGAGCTATATAAAAATTTTTTAATCTTTTAAGATCATGTTAAAAAAATCTTTTACTGAGTTTTTTAAAGTAGATTGCAATAATTAGTTATATTTTTTCTAATTTACTTAATTAATATATAATTTTATAAAATTTATTAATTTCTTTAGACTAACCTATTAATAAATCTACATCTATCAGATTTAAAAAAAATCAGTTAAATCTTTATTAATAAAATTTTTAATTAAAACTTTTAAAATACCAATCATCGTACTGCGATAAATTTTCAAGTTCTCTTTTATAGCCTTTTGAATTTAACAATTTCAAAATTTTATTCCTATTAGCACTATAATTATGTTCACAACATATAATATTTATTTGATATTTATAAAAATTAAATTTTTTCAAAATTTCATATTCAGACCCTTCTGTGTCAATAGAAAGAAAGTCTATTTTTTTTAAATGATATTTATCAAACAAGTCATTTAATGAAATTGTCTTTACTTTGTATATATTTGCATGCTCATATCTTTGAATTTTATGTTGGTCAAAAAAGCAAAATTTTTCAATTGATGATAAGCTTTTGCTACAGGTTTCTCTAAAATTTATTTCTTTATTTGACTCGCTGTATACACAGGAGGTTTCTATCGAACAATTTCGATTTAATTTTAATTTTTTATGCCAATAAGTTGCTGGCTCGACTAAAATACCCTTCCATTTAAATAATTTTTCTAAAAGATATGTATTAGAAGATAATACTCCATCACACGCTCCCATTTCTATAAGAACTCCTTGTTTTTTGAATTTGCTTTTATACAGAGCATAAACGTCCTGTAATAGCTCAGATTTGCAATATTTATGTTTTGATAAACTAAATATTGTATTAAAATTTTTTTTTAAAAAAAAATGTTCTAAAAATTTTATTTTAAATTTATAATTAGCTAAACTATCAGCCCTATTTTGCAATTTAAGCAAATTAGAATATTTTAATATTTTTATATTAAAATATTTAAAAAAATTATTTACTAGAGCCTTGATTAACATCCATTATAAACCATTAACTTTTGTGGCCTAAATTTAAAGTATAATTAAAATATATAGTTATTGAACATTGTTAATTGTATCAAAAAAATTTTTCAGTGCATAAATCAAGCCAATTGAGCTATTAGTAACGGTAAGCTTAACGTGTTACCACGCTTCCACACCCGTCCTATCAACGTCGTAGTCTACGACGGCTCTATAGGAAGAACTAGTTTTGAGGTGAGTTTCTCGCTTAGATGCTTTCAGCGATTATCTCTTCCGTATTTAGCTACCCGGCACTGCAGCTGGCGCTACAACCGGTCCACCAGTGATACGTCCAACCCGGTCC
>Ga0214917_10001034_pt1 | contig 36528 bp, 28 predicted proteins | sample LL_1208_BB_MetaG_FD_177983 | JGI IMG/M metagenome (GOLD analysis project Ga0214917, IMG submission 177983) | Freshwater microbial communities from Lake Lanier, Atlanta, Georgia, United States - LL_1208_BB | ecosystem: Environmental > Aquatic > Freshwater > Lake | place: USA: Georgia | collected... | reverse complement strand
GTCTTTTTGAAAGACTCTTATCCTGGTCCTATCGAAACATTTTCAAAAGATGCTCTAGGATTCGTTAGTTCATATTTTGTCCCTTTTGTTTTTATAACATTAATTATCAATACAATTCGAAACGTTGTTTTATTTAATCGTAATCAAAATAATCCATTAATGGGTGGAATGCCTAGATTAAATTTAGACTTCAAAAAAGATAAGGAAAACATGATAAAATCAAATATAACATTGAATAGTTTCGCAGGTAGTCCTGAAATTTTCGAAGAATGTACAGAAGTTGTATCCTATTTGAAAAATGAAACATTATATAAAAACGCGGGGGCTGAAATACCAAGAGGTATATTATTAGAAGGGCCACCTGGAACTGGCAAAACATTATTAGCAAAAGCCATCGCAAGTGAAGCTAATGCTAATTTTTTATCTATATCAGCAAGTGAATTCATAGAAGTATTTGTAGGAATGGGTGCTTCTAAAATAAGAAATTTATTCAATTCAGCAAGACAAAATAAACCTTGTATAATTTTCATCGATGAAATTGATTCTGTAGGAAGACAACGTGGTGCGGGAATAAATATGGGAAATGATGAACGAGAACAAACGTTAAATCAATTATTGGCAGAAATGGACGGATTCGCAGATAATGATGGAATATTGGTAATTGCCGCTACAAATAGAAAAGATGTATTAGATTCTGCTTTGCTACGACCTGGTCGTTTCGATAGAATTATTACAGTATCATTACCGGATAAAACATCAAGAAAAGATATACTTAAAGTCCATTCAAAAAATAAAAATTTAGAAGATAATATAAATTTAGATTTAATTGCCGAATTAACATCTGGATTTTCTGGCGCACAAATTAAAAATCTATTAAACGAAGCCGCTATTTTTGCTGCTAGAAAAGGAAATACTATTATTAGTGAAAATGATATTTTAAATTCGCTAGATAAATTAATTGTCGGATTAGTAAGAAAGATAGATACTCGAAGTGATGAAGCAAAAAGACGAATTGCCATACATGAAACTGGACACGCATTGCTTTGTTCAATATTCGACGATTTATTTGAATTGAAAAAAGTAACAATTCAAAGTACATATAATGGTGCTGGTGGATACACATTATTCAATGAACATAGTAATATTACGGATAGTGGGTTATATACAAAAAATTTATTAAAAAAACGTTTAGTAATCGCCATGGGTGGCAAAGCTGCTGAAAATATTTATTATGGTAATGAATATATTTCAGTAGGGGCTGTTCAAGATTTAAAACAAGCAAATTCATTAGCACAAACAATGATATGTAATTATGGAATGGGAAAAGACCTAGAAGCATTTTATAATGAAAATGTTGAAAGCGAACGTAACCCGTTCTTGGGGAGAAGCCTTGGTTTAGGTGATAAATATTCAGAAAAAACCAAAGAAGTTATTGATAAAGAATCAATCGAATTAGTAAATGACGCGTTAGATACAGCGAAATATATTTTAACAAATCATCGAGAAAAAATGGATATTATAATAAAAGAATTATTGAAAAATAATACTTTATATGGAAAAGAATTTAATAATTTGGTATTTTAACGTTGAAAAAAATATATAAAAATAATTGATAGTTTTATATATTATATGTGTGGTATTCTTGGAATAATAAATAACGAAAAAAACCGTTTTGTAAATCAGTCATTAGTTGATGGTTTAACTGTTCTCCAACATCGTGGGCAAGAATCCGCTGGAATAGCTACTATACATGAAAATCGATTTCATATTTATAAAAATCGCGGTCTAGTATCTGAAGTTTTTAATCAAGACAATGTTCTCAATCTAAAAGGAAATATTGGAATAGGTCATGTTAGATATCCTACATCAGGTAGTACAAGTATTTACGAATCTCACCCATTGTATACAAATACTCCCTATGGCATAGCTATGGTACATAATGGAAATATAACAAATACAAAAGAAATAATGGATAATATGATAAGAAATAACAGACATATCAATACAAATTCAGATAGCGAACTATTATTGAATGTATTTGCTGAAGAATTATCCAGAAAAAAAGTATCAAATATTAATGAATTTGATATATATGATTCAGTAAGAGCTTTAATGCGAATATGTAAAGGAGGGTTCTCTGTTATTATGTTAATTAATCGAGTAGGATTAGTAGCATTTAGAGACCCTTGTGGAATTCGACCTTTATGTTTCGGTAGAAATGATAATGGTGATTATGCCTTCGCATCTGAAAGTGTTGCTATAGATGCGTTGAGTTCAAATTTCAAATTGGTGCGAGATATCCTACCAGGAGAATGTTTATATATTGACACAAATAACTATGAATTAAGCGCGCAACAAGTTTCTGAAACACATATTTATAAGCCTTGTTTATTTGAATATATTTATTTTGCTAGACCGGATTCGACGATAGATCGCATATCTGTATATGAATCGAGAATAAAAATGGGTGAAAAACTAGCGCAAAAAATCATAAAAGAATTTCCAGAAAATGATATTGATGTAGTAATTCCTATACCAGAAACATCTAGAATTTCCGCGTTAGAAATATCTAAAATACTAAACAAGCCTTATAAAGAAGGATTTATAAAAAATAGATATATAGCTAGAACATTTATATTACCTGGACAAGAAATAAGAAAAAAAACCGTAAAATTAAAATTAAACACTATTAAATCGATATTTAAAGATAAAAACATTTTGATAGTAGACGATTCTATTGTAAGAGGAACTACTTCGACAGAACTAATTCAATTGGCGAAAAACGCTGGCGCAAAAAATATATATTTTGCTAGCGCTGCCCCTATAGTAAAATATCCAAATGTATACGGAATTGATATTCCCACATCAAAAGAATTAGTAGCAAATAATAAAAATGAAATAGAAATAGCAAAATCAATAGGAGCTGACAGAATTTTTTATAATGATTTAGATGATGTTATTGATAGTTGTTTAAGTTCAATACAACAAAATGATAATAACCACAATTATGCGCCAACAGAATTAGAAACGTCTTGTTTTAATGGTGATTATATTACTGGTAATATTGATACAGATTATTTGAATGAATTAGAATTGAAACGTAAATAATATAAAAACTTTTTAGGTTATCATTAAAATGGAAAAGGTCGCTTTTATTACTGGCATTACTGGTCAAGATGGTTCTTATTTGACAGAATTTTTACTAGACAAGGGTTATTTTGTACACGGTTTAGTTAGACGTTCATCTACTATAAACACTAGCCGCATAGAACATATATTTCATAATAAAAATTTATTTTTACATTACGGAGACTTAACAGATTACACTAGTTTATATAATTGTTTTGTTAATATTCAACGAAAATACGAAAATATATCTCTTCTCGAAGTATATAATTTGGGAGCGCAATCACATGTAAAAATTTCTTTCGAAATACCTACTTATACTGCTAGTTCAGATGCGCTAGGCACATTAAATTTATTAGAAGCATTAAGAATTTCTGGTATGGATAAAATTGCTCGGTTTTATCAAGCATCTACTAGTGAATTATATGGTTTAGTTCAAGAAGTGCCACAAACGGAAACTACTCCTTTTTATCCTCGTTCTCCATATGGAATAGCAAAATTATATGCGTATTGGATAGTTAAAAATTACAGAGAATCTTATAATATGTTTACTTGTAATGGAATATTATTCAATCATGAATCAGAGAGAAGAGGACATAATTTTGTTACTAGAAAAATTACCATGGGTTTGAATAAAATATTAAAAGACGAAACTGGAAATGAAAAATTGGTAATGGGTAACATAGATGCTCTACGTGATTGGGGGCATGCCAAAGATTATGTAGAAGGAATGTGGTTAATGTTACAGCAAGATATGCCAGATGATTATTTATTAGCCACTGGAGAAATGCATAGTGTAAGAGAATTTATAGAAAAATCATTTTTAATAAAAGGGTTTGATATTGAATGGAAAGGTGTTGGTGTAGATGAGGTTGGTATAGATAAAAAAACTGGTAGAGTTTTAATTAGTATAGACCCTAAGTATTTCAGACCAGCAGAAGTCGAACAATTATTAGGAAATCCAGCAAAAGCGGAACAAATTCTAGGTTGGAAACCCAAAATTACTTTTGATGATTTAGTAAAAATAATGGTTGAATATGATTGTAAAAAATAGTAATAATATATTTGTACTATATATATTATATAAATGAGCAATTATAATTCTGAATTCTCAGAATTGAAAAAAGATTTAAAAGAAAAATTTGCGGATATTGGCCAACAGTTGTACAATAAAGCCATGATTGAATATAAACGTAACCCCCAACCTAATATTTGGTTAAATGCTTTCTCCAGAAATTCTTATAATTCAACAAATGAAAAACCAAATGTTCCAGAAAATGGTATTGATGTTTCTGAATGGGATATAGATAAAATACAACAATTTACAGAATTCTTGGATGATAATAATAATAATAATTTAACAATTACAAATGACTATTCTATTGTTTTGAGTGGGTTAATAAACGATTTAAAAAAAAAACAAGAAGAACTAGAAAATCTTAATAATGACAAAAGATATGGTAATTTTCTTTCTAAGCCTCCTTTTACTGATAATGATCGAGACAAACTAGTTATTAAAATCGAAAGCGAAATAAAAAAAATAAATGAGCAGATAGTAGAAGAAAAAGATAGATTAAAAAACATGCCAAGAAAAAAAGGTGGGAAAAGTAGTACAAAACAACACTATCGCAATAAATCTAATAAAAGAAAATCAAGAAAATCAAAAAAGTCAAAAAGAAAATCTATAAAAAAATAATTATTCAAGAATAGATAAAATAATAAAAACACTATTTTATTACCAATTTAGTAACCATCCAAGAACCTAATGTCAACCACATATGCGTAATAGTATTGCCTCCATTATATATACACCATCTTAGCGTTTGACAATGTAATGACGGTGATAAAAATGGTGATGCCAAAAATCCATATAAACCAGTTGGCACACATAAATAAAGATATAATTGAGACGAAATATAATGTATAATTATCCAAATAATATAAATTCCTACTATACTAAAAACGTTTTTAAAAAACCCATATATTTTTGGAACCATTTATCACGTAAAATATTATTTTTATGTGATATCATATAAATCCGTTCAATTTTTTATTTACACATATTAAACTGTATTTCCCATTGTTCTAATAATTCAAGAGGAATATCTGGTAATATTGGGTGCGCCTCCCAAAAATATCTACAAAACGCCCATTTAAAATCATAATTTTCTGGGTATAATTCTGGATAATTATTTATCAAAAATTTACATATATTTTGTGGTAGTAATTCTAAATTCGATTTCGGCATAACATAACATAATTGTACTAATTTTGTAAATGGGGCATTCGCTACGTTCGATTTATTCGTAATAAAATCCATTTCAAAATGTGGAATATATTTACATAAATCAGCGAACAGCGGCGGATAATGATAATTATACTTCCAACGCCAATGAGGACATCCATCGCTATAATATTTAAAAACCCATTCTAAACCTTCCAAATAATTATTACAAATTTGTTTCATATTTTCAGTGGTTTTTTTACAATGTAAAAGTCGTTTATAATATCTATTTTCCCACATTGGTTCATCTGGACATATATATTTTTCCTCTTCTCTAAAAATAATAGGCAAATTTTGGAATGCTTCCTCCCTTTCTTTTGGTGTTTCAATCGTATATATTCGTTTATCAAATTTATTTCTAACAAAATATTCATTTATTAGTAATTCGTGTTCCTTTTTGGCAATTTCATTAATCAAAATACTTAGATTTCTCCATTGAATTTTCCCACTCGTTTTTGAAATTAAAAACCTATCTTGATAATTTCCTATATATAAACGATAAAAATCCAACAAACAACTTATACCATGTGTTCGAATATTCATTGCTGGAAAATGTGGTAAAAAATCATTTCCCAAAAAGAAACATAAAAATACATAATCATATGTTCTTTGGTCATCAGGATATTTACATTTCATTTCACTTAATATTGAATTTGATAAATACCGAATATCTAAAAAATGTGGTTCTGTGTCGTTGCCTCGCATATTACACCGACCAGAAAGAATTTTGGGACGATTATCGTCATCAAAATTATTTTTGTCGGCGACTAATCCATTCGAAAAATGAGAATTTGTCTCATTTTTCTTTATGGACGGTGTAATGGGTATAGAACTTTTTAAAAATTCGGGTGCTTCGCGAAAAACATAAATATCTTTACAATACTTCAAATGGAACAATGATAACATTATCAAATCGGAATCTAAACCATAAATTGCTATGTTCTCATTTTGTGATACACATTTTCTAGTATGGTTAAATAATTTATGTTCTCCCTCACCTGCATCATCCGAACAAGAAACATAAATATTTTTAACATTATAATTTTTTTCGGTATTTTTAAACTCATAATTAATTCGATACGATAAATTATCCATAAATTTTGTACCAGGTGTTATAGCAGATGTATTCCAACTATTTTTATTGGAATCTCCAAAATCCATCGTTGTCATGTATCTAGTTCTATAACGACGAGTTCTCTGTTGTTCCATCTTGGCAAATGGTGCCACGCCATCAAACGCTATAAAAATAGTAGTATTCGGTTTTATCAAATTAATATATTCTTTAATATTTACTATAACTTTTTCAATGATTTCATTTTCAAATGTTTGAATATCAAGGTTGTTTGTGGTATCGATAGAATGAACAGCATCATAAATAATTGAATTACAATCCATATATAAATGGTTAAACGAAAATGATTTATTATTCGAAAAATAACCAATATTTCGTATAATATTTGGATAATTCTTTATAATATATGAAAAATAACTAGGTATTCCCATAGTGTTCGATAATATTAAATGATTGTTTTACTATTATAATTACAATTTTTGTTTTTATACTCTTTACTGTAATTTATAAAATAGAATATTGCGTTAAAAACAATAGCGATAAAAGTTCATTTTATTTATAACAAGTTATTGTATAAATGATTCGAAAGACCAGAAAAGAAAAAAACAGAGAAGAAAATATAAAAACAAATAAAATAAAAAATACAATTAATACGAATGATTGTAAAGAATTAAAAATATTTATAGAGGAAAAAGTAACGTATATTCAAGAAATCATTAGAAATACAATCATTTCAATAAAAAAGAATAAAAAAAATGAAATATTTAGTAATAATGACGCAAATTTATCGATATCCGTATTGACAGAACTTTATGAGAGAACAAATGATATTACTAACAAGAACAATACATCTTCTTTGTTAAAGGAATTCGATGGATTAATTGATGCGTTACAAACGATTATAGATAAATTATCTATGATAATTTGTGGATTTGGAACATTATTTATAGAGGATTTATTATTTATTTCGTTCGGTTCTGAATTTAAAAATATAAAAACCGATGATTCAATATTAAATAGTAAATTTGAACTAATAAAGAAATATATTCAGCCAATTGGATATAAAATAGTACATTGGAAAACAGATAAGAAATATATACAAACTAATAATGAGAGTTGTAATAATAAAATAGTAGATACGATAGTTTCGTATGAGGACGCCAATATGTTTGAATGTTTCGACATAGATATTACAACAAAATTATTTTATCAAAAAATCAACGGAATAAATATTATAATACAACACGAAAAAGCTCGCAAAACTCTTATTATAAATGGATTAATAGAAGATATTCAGTTATCGTGTATTTCGAATAAGTATGTTGAGCAACGACAAAAAAAAATAAAAGACTTTTCAAAAGGTTTTCAAGATAATGAAAATGAAATAATAAATAGAATATTAGAGTCATTTACTTTGAAAGATGTATTAATATATGGAAATGAAGATATACAGAAAAAAATGATAGCAGTTATAACTGAAACTAATACTATTAAAAATAAGAAAATCGATATTAATATAAAACACTTTTTAGAATTAGATATATTTTCCCAAAGGAATATGTTAATCAATTTACTTTTATATAATAATGATTATGAAATACAATATATTTGCTATTTATTATATGATTTATTGAATGTAAGTTCAAATGATAATAATACACCTAATTCTCAAATAATTATTTATGATAGTTTGCCAACTAAAATACAATCATACTTAAAAGATGCTGTAAGTTATACTGTAAAATATACAAACGAAATGAATGAAAAATATGATATACATAAAATAACATTAGAACAACAAATATATATGTTAAAAGCAAATGAAACTGTAAAAGAAAAAGCTATGACAAAATTAAAAGAAATCAAAGGAAAACCCGATGAATTAGGTTCAAAAGCGAAACAATATTTAGAAGGGTTGATTAAAATACCATTTGGTGTATATCGTCAAGAACCTATATTAAAAAGAATAAAAGAATATAATAAATGGTTTATTCGATTTATTACCGTAATTGAATCATTTTTCACAGATTTACAATTAACGAAAAAAGAAAAATATACAAATATCGAAATGTTGAAAACGATTAAAATCATTGAACAATTTATAAATACAAATGTTCTCAATATCGTAAAAAATTCTTTGGAAAAACAAACAATAAAACAAATAATGCAAATTATTCAATCGATTAATTTAACGAAAAAAATGAAAAAAGAAGAGAAAATAACTATTTCAAAACAGACAAAAGAAGTATTTATAAAAAGAATTATAGATTATTTAAATGAAAATCCAGCAATACAATTAGAAGTATATGACCATATACATATCGAGAACCCGTTATCATTAGTAAATACAATTCAAGATATGAATTTATTAAAATTAAATATAAGAACGATAGAAAACACGATGACAGATATTAATAATACATTAGATGAATCTATATATAGTCATTCGCATGCTAAAAATCAAATAATGAAAATAATAGGTCAATGGATGAATGGAGAACAATCTGGTTATTGTTTTGGATTCGAAGGTTCTCCAGGTATTGGTAAAACATCTCTAGCAAAAAAAGGAATCGCAAATTGTTTAAAAGACGAATCAGGAAACTCTAGACCATTTACTTTTATTGCGTTGGGTGGTTCATGTAATGGTTCGACATTAGAAGGTCATGGATATACTTATGTAAATTCAACATGGGGTAGAATAGTAGATATTTTGATGGAATCGAAGTGTATGAATCCCATTATTTATATAGACGAACTAGACAAAGTAAGTAAAACTGAGAACGGCAAAGAAATAATCGGAATATTTACACATTTAATTGACCAAACTCAAAACGATGCGTTTCAAGATAAATATTTCAGTGGAATCGATATCGATTTGTCAAAAGCATTATTTATATTTTCATATAATGACCCAGAACAAATCGATAAAATATTATTAGATAGAATACATAGAGTGAAATTCGATAATCTATCTATAGACGATAAAATGGTTATTGTAAGAAAATATATATTGCCAGAAATAAATAAAAAAATGGGTTTCGAGAACATTGTCGAAATTTCAGACGAAATGATAGAATATATAATAGATAGTTATACTGTAGAACCTGGTGTAAGAAAATTAAAAGAATTACTATTTGATTTATATGGTGAAATAAATTTACATATTCTACGTAGTAATATTGCGGAAGATTTTGAAAATAACGTAAAATTTGAGAACATTGATTTACCTATTAAAATTACGAAAGAAAACATAGAAAATAAATATTTAACAAAATACAACAAAATACAAGAAAAAAGAATTCATGATAAGCCAGAAATTGGAATAATAAACGGTTTATGGGCGAATTCATTAGGTAGAGGTGGAATAATACCTATACAAACTCTTTTCTATCCATCATCTAATTTCTTAGATTTTAAATTAACTGGATTACAAGGAGATGTAATGAAAGAAAGTATGAATGTAGCAAAAACACTCGCATGGAATCTTACACCAAATACTATAAAAATAAAATGGATAAAAGAATTTGAAACTACCAAATGTCAAGGATTACATATACATTGTCCTGAAGGTGGTATATCAAAAGACGGACCATCAGCAGGCACTGCTATTACAATCGCTATTTATAGTTTATTGAATAAAAAGGAAATAAAAAATGATATTGCTATAACAGGTGAGATAAATCTCCAAGGAGAAGTTACAGCTATTGGTGGTTTAGATGTGAAAATAATTGGAGGAATAAAAGCTGGAATTAAAACTTTTTTGTATCCAAAAGCGAATTCACGTGATTTCATAAATTGGAAAAATAAAAATAATAGAGAACATATTTATGAAAATATAGAATTCGTCGAAGTTGGTAGAATAGAAGAAGTATTTGATTATGTATTTCTATAATTATAATAACGAAAACAATCTATGTATATATTATAATTATAGTTTTAGTAAAATGGAATTAAATCTAATTACATTTGGATATTTATTTTTTCGTTTAGCACCATTTATACTTACTTGTTTTTTTACATTATCATCATTATTCAATCAAGATTTCAAAGGTGTAGTTTTATTAATTGGGTTATTAATAGCATGTTTCATTGGAAGTGTTCTTGGACGACTTGTTAATTTTAAATCACCATCAGACGCATTAAATAATGAATTTTGTAATATGATATCATTAGGCCATGTAACAAATATTTCACAATTACCATTAGGACAAGTTATCATATCATATATTTTTATCTATTTAGTTATGTTTATTTCATTGAACAAGGTAGCGTTACAAAACATAGCAACTCTTGTATTCTTTCCACTATTGATTATATTAGATGCTTTATGGAATGTGAATAAAAGTTGTTTTACTATACAACAAATACTTTTTGCTATATTAGTTGGAGTAGCGGTTGGTTCTTTATGGGGTTGGATAATATTCAAATACGGTTCGCCTAAAATACAATATTATATCGGTTTTACTGATAAGCAAGTTTGTGGCAAACCACAAAGAAATACTTTTAAATGTAATGTTTATAAAAATGGCAAATTATTGAATAGCACTAAAATGTAATTTTTAACTTTTTATATGATAAATAATATTATTGATATATTTATCATATTCGATTGTTCAATTATCGAAATACTGAATATTTTTATTAAACCATTGTTTCAAATTATTTGATATTCTTGCTCTATGCATATCATTCGCTATCATATGAATGCTTTTGTGTTTATCTTGGAAAAAAACCATAAAATGTTGAATAATATTTTTTGTTACTGCTTTTGAATATTTTTCGTCTAATTGTTCAAATGGAAATAATGGAAAACCTTTTCTCGAATTTACTTCATTATGAAATTGAAAAAACAAATTTTTTAAGTCTTGTTTCGTTTTAATTGAATTATAATTAACTCGTTTCATGTATTCTGTGGCATGATTAGCACAATTTGGACAAGGTAGATTATTACATATAGTTGTAATAATTGTTAATATATCTAATTTCAAATCATTAAAATGCTCTTCTTTTATTTTATGTGCCATTGTATGAAATAAAAACCAGGTTGGTTCTCCCCATTTCATTTTTTTAGGAATTTGTTCATCCACTTTGTTGTCAATTACTTCTGTGTTCGTTGATTTGTTTGGAATATATCTAACACTTCGATTCATACGCAATAACATTGTATTTTGATTCTGTGTTTGTGTTTGAATCTGATTCTGTGATTGAATATATTGACTATAATTTTGTTGTTTTGTACTAAAAATCATATTCATTTATTCTATATATTTTTATATTATATATTTTATCGACATGAACCGCTAAAGTTTTAATTATTTTCATAATAAATATAAAAATATATGGTAATATTATAAAAATGGAAACTAAAGAACAACTTGTTAAAACTATTAAAGAATGGGTTAAATTAGATAATGAAATAAGAGCATTACATAATGAAGAGAAAAATCGAAAAATAGAAAAAAAGAAAATTTCGAATTCTTTAATGGAAATCATGAAAAAAAACGAAATTGATTGTTTCGATATTAAAGATGGTCAAATATGTTATACTAAAAAGAATATCAAGAAACCGATAACACAAAAGGTTTTAATAGAAATTTTATCAAAATATTATAATGGTGATTTATTGAAAGCAACGGAATTAAACAATTTTATTTCTGAAAATAGAGAAGAGGTTGTAAAAGAATCTATTACACGTGTTATATACAAAGATGAAAGTCCATAAGTTTTATTCTAAACCTAAACCTGGTATTGTATAACGATTATTATTTTTTACATATTTCGCAATTATTTGTGGATTTTGTTTTCCTTCTACAATATCTTCGGTTTTATATACATTATTAAACTTATCAATATAATAAACGATTCCAAATATTTCTTCGGCAAAAACCTCCACTTTTTGTGATATAGTTTCTGAACATTCAGTCGAATTTATAAGGCCATGAGGTGTTCCTTTAACATGGGTTCCGCAATATTCACATGCTTCTTTTCTACGACGAGTACATTGTTCGCCACTAGCGCGCTTTGCTATACAACGGTTCATTACCGGAATCGAATTCTTTACGCGTTTTCTTTTAATTAAATCATCTTTCGCTAATGATAACCTTTCATAATCATATACAAACTCCAATAAGTCATTCATTTTTGTCTTATCATCGATGTTTAATGATTTGATTTTATTACTTAAATTATCTTTGAATTGAGTAACATATGAACTGATTTTTTGATTTAAACGTTTTTCCATTTTATAATACTGTTTTATATCATTTATTATAAAATAATATTTAGTTCAATTTTGTAAATATATTTTTTGAATCAATATAAAGGCAAACAAAAAATACCAATATAATGTCATATAACAATAATAATAATAATATTGCGATATGCGTGTTATGTAAAATACCAAACGAAGAATGGTTACGATTTTTAAGTGATTTTATCAATTACGATGTTTTTATGATTATCGATGATAATTCAACAACATACACCGAATATTCTGAAAAATACAAAAATATCAATATTATCCAAATCGATAATCAAGACTGTTATAACAAATGTTATACTAATTGTAATACTGCGGTTGAATTTCCAGAAGTAATTGCGTGGGATAAAAGTATGTATTATTTTAATGAAATTAATACTAGTTATGAATACGTTTGGTTGGTCGAAGATGATGTATTTATATACGATGTAAATGTATTGATAGCAATTGATGAAAAACATCGTCGGGCTGATTTATTAACCGCATTTCACGAGATAAACGAAACTGGCGAAATGTATAGTTGGAGTCACTGGGTAAATGTAATCCATAGAATTGAATTACCATGGGCACATAGTATGGTTTGTGCTATGCGGGTTTCAAAACAATTATTGATGGAAATCGTAAAATATAAACATAAACATGGCCATTTGTTTTTTATAGAATCGATGTTCAATACGATTGCTCATCAAAATAATCTATTAATCGAGAACCCTGTTGAATTATCAAATATTCATTGGAATACTAGTTGGAATAGAGATGATATTGATACAAAAAAACTATATCATCCTTTTAAAAATATAGATGACCATATTTATATACGTAACAAAAAGTGATAATAATTTATATAAATATTATTTCTTTTCTATTACTACCTCTCTGAGAACATTTCTCATTATTTTTTCTACATATTTTTCATGTTCTTCGTCATTTTGTCCTCCCATTGAATTCAATGCTATTTTCAAATAATCATCATTCTCTTTGGTATCTAATATTCTGAAATCTGGATTTTCCTCCTGCCATTTTGGTAATGTTCTCAGGTTTTTACGGGCTACTCTTTGTATGGCCAATTTTAGTTTGGCTTTTTCATCATCTTCTTTTTCCCATGAATTTTCATCTTTTACATATACTGTTTCTCGTTTCAAATCAGTACAGTGTATAGGTCTCATTGTATAATCAAGTTCTCGAAGACCCCTCAAAAGTATCCCACTGATTCCTTCTACGTAACCGAGTCGTCCTGTTTTTTCAAGGTCAGCAATTTGTACTTGTAATGAATTAACGAAATCACCAATATTCATAGCATCTTTACAAGTTTCATTCAAAAAGAAATTTAGATTAAATTGGTTGTTATTCGTATTATGTGAATTTATATTAGTATTGCTAATTTGTTTGCTTGCTAGTTCTATTATTTGTTTATGATGTTCTGCGTTTTGTTCCAATAATCTGTTTTGTAACTCTGAATCTTTTTCTAATAATTTGTTTTGTAATTCTCGGTTTTGTTCAAAAAGAGCCTCTTGTAATTCTTTACTTTGTTTCAACACTTCCATAAATAATTCAGGTGTGAATGTTTGTGTAGTTATAACATTATTATTACTAATTGTGTTTTCTATTTCTCCTGTTTCTTTTGGTTCTTTTGGTTTTATTGTATAACACTTTTTTTTATGTTTCCATAAAGCATTATATGTTAAATATTCTTTCTTACACTGAGAACAATTATATTTTATCAGTTTAGATTCTCCATTCACGTTTTTTTTATGCTTTTCTGTAGATAAATGATTTAAATAATTCGTTTTTATCGTTGTATAATAATTACAACAACTGCAATCATAGTTAGAAATACACTGTGATTGTTTTTCATTGCCTAAAATTACCGATGTATTGGCAATTGTCTTTAATTTATGTTTTCGAGTGGAATTATGTTTCATAAAATCGTTTTTACTATACGTCAAATAGTCACACTTTTCACAAAAACATAATTTAGGTGTTTTTTTATTTTTATTCATTGCCTAAAATTATATAAATTAGGCAATGAAAATAAATCGGTGAATTTATCTTAAAAAAAATTATGCTAACACATTTTGAATCATTTTTTTTGTATTTACAGCATCTCCGAGCAAAATCACTTTTTTGCAAAAACTTCATCGGCATTTTTCAAAAATGGACATTTTAAAAATGTCCAATTTCAAAAAGTGGACCCCGTTTTATTTTTGCATTTTTATTTTTCTAAGAGTAAAACTATTTAATTTTTACATAATTTGAGTAAAACTACCCATCCACTAAAAACAGTCTTTATCCCACTCAGATGGTCTATGTTTCGTTCCACCATCATATGGAATAGCATAACCATTCTTTAACATCCAATCATTCACATGTAAATCGCCAAGATAAACATCTGCTAGAATACGACCGTATTTTTCCATGGATACATTACGTAAATACACTATTTTACCCATTATGAGTTGAGATAGAATATCTCTTGAAATGACTGCCAATTCTTTTTCTTTGAAAGTACTCCCTTTTATTTCTGGACTATCAATGCCCAACAATCTTACCGAAAATCGATATATAGGTCCTAATGTATTTGGTAACCTAGCAGCAATCGTAATTGTATCCCCATCATATACTTTTATAACTTTGCCAAAATCAATCGGTGGAACAAACGGTAAAGTATCTGAATAACCGATACTATTCAAATATTTTGTTTTTTCTGTTTTTTCAATAATTAATTTTTCTTCATTTGGGTTTTTTATATTGTTTATATCACGAAAACAACCGCAACAAGTGTTTTTTATATATTCTAAAGCAAACATTATAATACAATAATAGTAATATATAAAAAAATATATTAATATTCAATTTTTTATTTTTGGTCGAGAGATAGGGACGAATTTATATCAATTCCCTTATTTTCTTATATACTTCAATAGCGTCTATACACGATATGCGCAAATGTTGTGATGCTGTTCTTTTTTCGGACGGTTTTATATATGCTATACGGATTGTACTATCATCATTATGTGGGTGAAATTTCTTAAAACCACAAAACGATAATACTTTTTCATTTACGTAATATTTTTCATACAAAATATATTCTAAAACCTTACCTATAGTATAATCTTCATTTTCTAATATGATATCATAACAATTATCTATGGTAGTTTCACTATTCAATATCGGTACAATATCAGAATCTATTGATTGAACTAATTCAACTAATTTGTTTTGTAAAACAGCGCATGCTTTTTTGACTATTTCAACATTATCATAAACACCAACGGTTTGTAAAACAAAATCATAACTATTTTCTTTAAAATGACGTTGTGCGTCTAACATATAAAAGTTCCTTTTTTGAAATTCGATATCCTCTGTAGGTGTCTCATCCGCACGTAATTTATTTTCATATTCGTCCCATGTATCTTTTATTTTTTCAGCATCTAAAGTATTTCCATAAGCACATTTTGATACAACATTATACATACTATTATCTTTTGCGGTATGAACGGAAAATTCGGCTGTTAGTTTCAGTTGTTCGCCTGGAATAGAATCACCAATTCTTGGACGTAATCTGGCAAAATCGATAAACATATTTGTTTTTTGGCATGGTGGAAAAATTTTACGCACTTCTTCCTCGGTTAATAAATTTCCATTGGATTTATTTCTTATTTTAAAATGTTCAGTAGTGACAATCAACATGTTTTCGGTATCATTTTTTACATCTAAATCTAAAATATAGTTTCCTGGTAATAAATCCAATTCTTTCATATGAATAGGAATACAACTTAATCGATGTTTTAAAATTTCATTATGTAATCTAGTGGTATTTACGGTTATATTACAATCATTATTCGCATGTGTTTCTGTATAGAATGCTAATGTTGGAATATCTGATAATATAGTTCTACGCAAAGCATTTGCTAAACTTACGTTTAAACCACTTAATGTAAATTTTAATACGTCTCCTTCTTCGATGATATTAGATATAGTAGGATTCATTGTTATAAAATATAAAGCTATTATTTTATATATTTTATATCATTATAATTCTATCAATTTTCTTGTTATATATTTATGAAAAAATATAATACTATTCTATTATTCTGTTTATAAATCGTGTTCTCTCTATCGGTGTCATTAAACCCCATAAATAGTTTATTTTTCGTTCTATGAGGGTTTCGTTATTTATACTTACATATAAATGTTTATTTACGAAACTCACTATTTTTTGTTTATTCATTTTAGATATCATAAAATTCCTTCGTAATATTTTTTCACATTGTGGCATTATAAAATCGTTCCCATTTACAGCATAATATTCATCTATAATATGATTTATATAATACATTAAATCGTGAAATAAAACACCATAATTATAATCAAACGCATATATGTTTTTTATTATATCCAAATCCTTCTTGTATGAATAAATATCTATCATTAGTTCGACCGAAATTGGTTTATAAGTATATGGAATAATATTATTGATTATTATATCATATGGTATTTTTCGAATATATTTTTCATCGATTACTGATTCCATTATAATCTATAGATAAATATTTTTATACTATTATTTATCTATCATTTACCAAATATAAATCTACTGTTCCTATATTTTTTAACAAAATGTCTTCGAATTTATCATATGAATAATGTGATTTAATATCTTTACATATCTCATATACTTGTTCGCTTATTAATAACGTATTTGACTGAGCGTAATTTTGAATACGAGATGCCTTATTGACTGCTTTTCCTACAATACATAATCTAGGGTTTTCAAAACCTAATATTCCTATTACGACTGAACCCACATGTATTCCTACTCTTATTTTTAATTTATGTGAGGGTGTTCTCAAATTAGCTGCTATATCTATGAATTTGAAAGATAAATATAATAATTCATTTATTATTTCTTCTTTTGTTCCATTATTGTTCAAATCACCTACCACCATATAAGAATCTCCTATTGTTTCTATTTTTTGTACATATTTACATGTTTTTATAACATTATCAAATTTTGTATATAAATCAAATAATATCATATAAATAATGACATCGGAATACTTTTCTGCCAATTCACAAAATGACACTATATCTGTAAATAAAATAAACGTATTATTCATTTTTTTCATATGTTTTTTATTCAATAAATAATTATCTGATAATTGATATGGTAGAAGTTTATCTAATAAATTTGATTTTAAAAATATTATTTTATAATAATTATAACTGTTTTTTTTAATTGTACTCAAAATTATTAAAAAATATTTTAAAAAAATATATATTTTTAAAAAATACAAAAGCATATAAATTTTTATTTAAGTCTATTATTATTACAATTAGAAATTTTCTATTATTGGATTTCTAATTGTTATTTGTGATTTTGTGAATTTGTAATAAGTTTATGTAAGCATAAAAATAGCAATCATTATAAATAATACTACAAATGGTAACAATACTAAAAACCATGCTAATCCAGGTGCTCCGGCACGGCAAATCAAATTCAATATCCATGTCCAAAACAATACATATAAAATTTTGATAACAAAAATAAGAGTTGTGTTGCTTACTGTACAAGTGAAATCACCTACGCAATATTTATCAAAGTTACCGATATTTTGGAAAAATATGATAAAAATCGATATCATGGATATAACTAAATAAACATAGGAAGGTGTACATAAATTACGTAATCCGGTAATTGCCATATTATAAAATATAAATTATACAATATAGATATACTTTTTATTGACTAAATTGGTAAAATTTTATACCAGTGGATTCATATATTTTTCTGGATGAATAATTGGTTGATTAGTCAGTTCAATATTATTATATTTGTACGCATCTACTAAATTACGAATATTCAATGGGTCTTGTGCGTTCAAAAAATTACCATTATAATCTCTAGCAAAATCCAGTGTACTTCCTCCTTTTTGTTTTTTCATTTTTTGTTTCATTTGTTGTTTCATTTGTTGTTTTACTTTTTTCATGGATTTTCTGGTAGATTTTCCACCATTAAAAAAAGGTGTAGTACAACCACAACAACCTATTTGTTTTTTCATAAAATTACGTCGGCTATAACGCGTAGTATTTTTTTTCGTTCTTCGAATATTTTTTGTTTTGTTCATTTTAATTTATATATTATATAAATAAATTAATTTTTATTCGATATCAACATGTGTTAACATATGACGGCGACAACATACATTTTTCAAACCCAAATTATCTAATACTTCTCCCTCAGGAGTTTTATCTACTTTTTCTTTTGATAAATATACGACCTTTTCTACATTTAAACCACGACTTAGTTTAATTCTACGAACCTCACCTTGAAAATATCGATATTTATCTGCTAAAACCATTCCACAAGTAAAACATTTAATTGGTATAATCATTTTGAATAATATTATTACTATAATTATATTATTTATTTTCTTTATCAATTTTTTCAAATATATTTTATGATTTTTCCAATTTATACCCTATTGTTGTTTTTTTACGAATAAACTCATCATTCTGTTCTGAATGAAAATTATCATGACATGCTTCGCAAACAGTAATTAAATTAGCAACATGATTTTTATGATGTGTTCCAATAAACCCGTTTTTATCCGCATTCTTTTGATGTTTTAAATGATGTATTTCCTCGCCAATATTCACACCACATAATTCACACATACCTTTTATTTTATTTGAATTATATATGGTCGGCTTATTTGATAATTCTCCTCGAGTTTCTGGATAATATTTATTACGAATCGTATAGGCTGATTCTAGAAATTCATCTCCTAAATAAAGTGATTTACATACTTCTAAACCATATATTCTTGGTCCCGACCCATCTTTCAATTTACGGTCATATACTAAACAATCTTTTTCTCTATCATATGATACGGACATATGTTTCATTTTCAATCGATGAAGACTCACGATTTCATCGTAATGTATTATTTCGTGAAAATGTGTGGCAAAAATATAAGAACTGTTTTTACTATGTAAATTCATTAATCCAGCCACAAAAATACTCAAGGCGGACTCAGTTTCCGTGCCTGAACATAATTCATCGCCCAATATTAAACTATTCTCGTCTGACATTTTCAGTATTGTGCGTAATTCACTCATTTCAACAGCAAACGTAGATAAACCTTTGAATAAGTTATCATTTCCTAATATTCGAGAATAGATAGCTGTATATGGTTTATAAACGAATTTACTACATGGGACATATAACCCAGATTGTGCCATTATTACTGATATTCCAAGTGCTCTAATCAAACTAGTTTTACCAACAGCATTTGTTCCATATAATAAAATTCCATCACAATCGCTATTTTCGCCCAAAGATATATCATTTGTGACATATAATTCATTTTGTTGTATATGTTCAATTAAACAATGTCGTAAATCGGAGGCATTCACAAAAGATTTACTGGATTCACTTACTATTTCGGGCTGACAATAATTATATGTTCTCGCTATATAAGATTTACATTGTAATATGTCGATTTTTGATGTATAAATCGCAAAATTTTCCAAACAATTATACCATTGTTCTTCTATTTTACTTAATATAGTCAAATAAGTATTCGCAATTTCATTATTCATCGATTCTTTTAAAATAAATAATTCGTTACATAATTTTGTTATTATTGAACAATCAATTTCCATATTACTGGTAGATGCCTTTGTAAATTTTACGTCTTTTAAATTCAATTTATGATTTCCATTTGGTAATATAACAACTCCGTCTGTTCCTGAATTAATCAAATTATTCAAAATAATTTTCATGGTTTGAGAACGTTTCGCTGTAATTTGTAAAGATAATCCAGATTTATCGGTTTCGTGTACTTTTATATAATCTGTTTCCGCCGATTTTTCATGGTCTTGAATCAATTTATTAAAATAATTCTTTATACTATAAAACAATTCATTATTTTCATTGTATTTGGCGATTATATAATCTAATTTCTCAGATATACCTGGTTTTATTATATTTTCATCAAAATTAGTCATCGAACTAGTTGTTTTACAATATTCTATGTAAAAGTGTTTATCCAAAAAATCTACAAACTTTTCACTATTTTGTTTTATATATTGATAACTTGATAAACCATCACTATTATCCAAGAAATCACTACATAAATAATCTTGTATGATATTTGATTCAGCAAGGCATTCATTTATTTGTTTTATTGATTGGATACTATTATATAAATGCGAGATAGAGGATGGATAAACCTTTTTCAATACTAACTGACGACATATTTTCTCAATATCGCGAATTTTTAATAATTGTTTTCGAAACATTTCTATAAAATGATAATTATCATCCACCAACATGATGGACGTCATAGCATATTCCGTTTTCAACCATTCCTCATCAAATGTTGGATTCGTTAATTGATATTGGAATTTACGTTTTCCCATAGGAGATAAACACTTGTTCAAAAATGATATTACACATGATAATTGTCCATTGCGTTTAGAATCAAAAGACGAATCACTGATAATATTCAATTGCGATAAAGTATGATTTGCTAATATCATACGATAAGATGTGTTATCAAATTCTGGGATTGAAATTTTACGTATTAAATCTGGATTATGTTCTTTTATAAAATCCAATAAAAAGCAAAATGATTGTGTTGCTATATTATGTAATTGAAATTCATTACATATATTATAGGATTCTTCTCCAAACAAATTCGATAAAATTTGTTTCAAGTATTTTTGATTAGAACAATTGAGAACTTTGGTATTCATAAGGTCGGTTGTATTGATTTCATGAATAGAATTGGATTGTATGCCAATAAATTGTTTTATTAAAGATAATTTTTTGTTATCAAAAGCTGATAATATAATTACTTCACTCGGTGAAAATATAGAAATAAATCTTTCTAATTCATCAAAAGTGGTGGCGCTCATTAAAAAAGGCGTTTCGTGTTGAAAAATAGATGACTTTCCTGTGAAAATATTTACTACAGATACACCATATACGATGGTTTCTTTTGTTTTCGCCAAACCATTATTGGTTGTGGTGGAAAATGGTTTATAGACGTCAAACCAAATACACATTATATTATTAGTAATAACAGGAGAACTATCAGTATCACATGATATATATGTTCCTGCTGAATATACCTTGTTCAACTTACGTGATACTTCTTTACCATTTTTTTCTTGAACATAAACTGCCACTGTATATCCATAATCAGTTAATTTTGCCAAATACTTATCGATTGTAAAATCGCGAAAACCCGCCATTACTATATGTTGATTATTATAGTCGATTTTTTTTTCAGAAACGTTCAATTGACAAACATCGGCAAATTCCGAAATTATACTACCAGTAATTAAATCATTTGTTTTATTTTTCATTCCATAAACTTCAAAAAATGCTCCTACTTGTAATAACACAACTGTTTTTTCACCATATTGTAATTGATGTTGATTCGTATATTGGAAATATTCTTTATATATACTTGTTTCAGGGTCACTTTTTGTGGTCTTTGAGTTTTTTTTACTCATTATATGATTATAAATAATATCAAAATATTTTTATATTAATTTGTAAATCATTTAATTCTTCGTTGGTTTAAAATATATACGTATTATATAATATGTCAAAAACTCAAAGTAATAAAACGCCGAAAAATAAAACGCCGAAAAATAAAACGCCGAAAAATAAAACTTTAAAAAAATCAAAAACACCTAGTCCGCCAATAAATAGAATATCAGGGGAAACACCAAATGACTATGAAATGGAAACAGAACCTACTCCTGAATTGAAAATCCTAACAAATAAAACAATACAAAAAAACTCTAACCCATCTATCATTACGATTGTTATTTTATCACATGGAAGTGATTTAGTAAATGAACATTTATCCAACGATATAAGACAAAACGTAAGAATTATAAGTCAAGCTGGTCATATTGGTGGATTATCACTAAGTAGTAATTCTAACGTTGAAGATATTAAACGACATAATAGAAATGTTTTCGCAAATTATAATTCAAAAAAAAAAGACGCTACTGTTTCCAGAAAAATAACTGAAAAAGAAATAAAAGAATTTATTAAAAATAATCAATTAAATAAATGTGAAAATACACCAGTTATCGACGTTAATGATGATACTATTACACCAATAAGTACTTATACATATTTCAAAGAATTATGGAATAAACCTGATATGTCTGATAAAGCATTTAAAGATGAATACAAACAAATGGTTACGACTAAATTACAACAAGATAAAAAAATCTCACCTTATACAAAAAAACAAACCGAATTTGGTTTGACAAACGAATTAGTTTTCAAACTTTATGTACCGATAGTCGATAAAATATTATATTTCGGCGATAAAAGTAATACAAACGATTCTAGTATTATCGTATTGGATACTTGTAATTATAAAGGGAATATAAAAGTAAATGATAATCTTTTAACAAAGAAAGGAAAAAACCCTATTTCGATTGATAATAATGGTGAATTAAAGCTTAGTAAATTAATAGAGCATTTGAAAAACAATCTAGGTTTTGAAATCATTAATATTATTGATTTATCGTGTCGTTATTGTAATATAAATGATAGAGATGAATCTAAATTAAACGATATAATTAAAAAAGAAAATGAAAGTGAGAATGAAATTGATAAAACATTATAAAATTGAATATTTTATATAATTATATAAGATATACAAAACAATAAATATAAAATGGTAGAGAACGAATCGTCAAACGATGATTTATATGGGTATTTTTATGATACAGAGGTTAATAAATATATAGTTTATATACCGAATGATATAAGCAATCCAGTAATATATTATAACGAATATGATGATATAAATTATGATAAAAAAAGATATAATAAAAATAAATTTTATAAGAATTTGTCTTTCAATTATAAATTTTATAATTTTGAGAAGTTTCTAGTAAGTGAGCATTATAACAAAATAAATATAAACACTATTACAAATACGACTACTAATCGAAAAATAAATCTAATCATTATTTCGCGTATTATATATGTTATTATAATACTACTATTATCATATAAATTTTGGAATATTTTATAGATTATCTCCAGCATTCATAAAATTATATAATAAATTATCAGGGTTATGATTTTGTATTTCACCACATATTAAAGTTGCACTTTCGTACATTTTACGCAAAACATCATTTGGTGCCGTTGAACCCACTTTTATAAAACCGCGTTTCATTAAAAATTTTTTTATCTCAGGCATCGATGTTTGTTTTAATAATTGTTTTTTATTCGCCACTTGTTTTCGAATCGTTTTATTAGACACTAATACAGATACTCTTGGAAATACACTTGATTTACCTACTTTATATGTTCGTTTGTATGTTTTCTTGCGTTTTTTAATTGTTGGCACATATTTTCGATTTATATCTTTTAATTTCTCTTCTGTTTTTCTCATTATATTGACTCTATTCAAACTCTCATTCACTTTTTGTTCAATTAAATCATTGTGTGATAATGGAATATCAGTGGTTATGCTTTCAGATTGTGGTAGATTCGATGTTTTATTACCACCTATCATTTGTGGTTCAATCGTTATAGGAAAATTACTAATATTTAATGGTTTTGGAATATTTGGTATATTCGGCATACCGGGCATAGTACTAGTATGTGTCGGTAAATTTTTGCGAGTTTGATTCATATAATTTCTAAATGTTGGTAAATTTCCATTTTTTAAACAACCGTATGCTGGCATTTGATTGATAGTAATATTGGGTTTTGCATGGAGGGTATTATTAGATAATAATTGTTCTGATGAAATATTCAAATTCGTTATTTCCGTTATTGGATTTATTGCAGGATTCAATAAAAGTGAATTCGATTGTATATTATTAGGATATTGTTTTAATGTATAATTTTTCATTTTATTAACAGCGTCTGTTTTTTCAGTTAATGTTTGTAAAAACTGTTTTGCCTCATCGAAATCTTTATTAAAATTATCTATAGTGTTTGATGAAACGGTATTATTCGTTGGCTGTTTTGAATTATTATTATCGAATAATTTTTTATATCTATCCTCTTGATGTTGTCGAATCATTTTCAATATCGATTTCTTTTTTAAAGTATCATTTCTTTTCCGTTCAACTGGTTGTTTCACTTTAATTTCACCATGTTCTTTCGATGGTCTTTTTTTTCGAGTTGTATTATTCGATGGTAACGCAAAATCGGAAATATTAACTTTTAATATTTTCTTTTCACTCATATTTTTTGTTTTATTTAAATATATATAGTATATTTACATGAAACGAAAAGAAAAACAGCATATAAACCATTATAATGCCTAAATATAAATACTATGAATAAAATTATTTTCTTTCTTATTCTTTTTATTGGCTATAAACGTAGAATAACCATCATTCATATCACCTAATGTTATTTTCTTTTTAAATTCAACTGGTTTTCCATATATTCTACGACCATGTGAAACCTTCACATAGGTTAATAATAATTCCATATCACGTCCATAATGTTTGAAATTATCTTTTTTGTCTTCAAACCATTTTTCGGTTAAATCGTTCTCGTTTTCTAATGACCACTCCTGGTCTATTATTTTCTTTTTAAATATATTCATCAACTGTTTTGGATTATACGAATCTACGTTAAATCTCCAAATAAACCGTGAATACATTCCTTTATTCACTTTAAAAAATGTTTCCTTTAATTCTTCTTCATATCCGGCTATAATAACCATTAAATCATTTTTATGATTACTCAATGCCTCACATAAAATATCGATACATTCTTTTGAATAACTATCATTATCACCACTATTTGCTAACGAATACGCTTCATCTATAAAAAGAACTCCCCCTAAACATTCATCGATTACTTTTCTTGTTTTTATCGCAGTTTGCCCTAAATATCCAGCAATCAAATCATTTCGTGTTACTTTTTTGAAAACATTACTTTTCAAAATACCAATCTTAGAATACATTTTGCCTATAATTTTTGCTATTTCTGTTTTACCTGTCCCTGGTGGTCCATACAAAACAGTATGTTTGAAATCGCTTGTGTTATTTCCCACATGTAATTCTTGAATAAAATAAATTAATTGATTCAAAATTGACTGCTTTATGCTATCCATTCCAATCATTTCATTTAATTCTTTCAACTCATTTTTAATATTATGTAGTGATTTCAAATCTATATTATATTCTGTTTCATCATCGTAATCATTTTCATCTATTATTTTTATAACATCGGATAATGTATTAATGGAAGCATCTATTGTTTTTTGTTTGCTTTTTGTAATTGTAGGAGGTAATGCTGGTATATAAATATTCGTTTCGTGTTCTTTTTGCCAAATTGAATATTGTGTTTCAGTATTTTGTTTGTTTAAAATATTCCATGTCGAACCTGAATATTTTGAATAAAAATTATTTGAACTTTCTTGTATCGGATTTTCTAAAATTGGATAAAAATGTAAAAATACGGGTTGATTTTTTGTAGGATTTTTTATATTGATATTACCAACAAAACTTATATCATTCAAATGATTTTCTATAAAATTACTTTGAATCGCACCTGTTAATAATGAATATTGGCTATAGTTATACTGTGTTTTATCATTATATGTATCTAAATAATCTATAAACCGTTTGCTATTCATTTTCTACTATTATTATAATACAACTTTTATTTCCATTTTTAATTATATAATATTACGTAAAACTATCGAAAACTTTATACAAAAACTATATAAAAAATTGATTATAATATAATATTAAGATTCAGAATATAATATTATAGTCAAAAATGTCAAATTACGAAATGAAATCCGCATCTGTATCTGTATCTTCAACTATGTATGCTGTTCCTGAAATGAATGGCGATTTGAAAGAATCCACCATGAAAGTGAAAATTACTCCAAAGAAACGTACTACAAAACAAAAGGAAACCGTGCTAGATGCGTCTCCAATAAATACTAATCCAGAAACTACAAATGATATAAAAAAAATAATAACAGAAGAAAGTGATATCCAGAAACAAATTGAATATATTCATGCTAATATTACCAACGATGAAACCAAATTATTAGAACATCTTGGTAATTATACAGAAGAACCTTTTCATATAATTGAATCATATTTTGAGGGTCAACATCTTGACCGTTTGGTTCGTCATCAAATTGAATCTTATAATCACTTTGTTAATTATCAAATATTAAGAACTATTCAAATGTTCAATCCAGTTACAATTCATTCTGAAAATGACTATATTGCGGAAAAAGATAAATACTTTCTAGAAATTTTTATATCATTCACTAATTTTAAACTATATCCACCACAAATTCACGAAAACAATGGTGCTACAAAAATGATGTTACCACAAGAAGCCAAATTACGTAATTTCACTTATGCTTCAACCATGACCGTCGATGTTAATATTCAATATGTTGTCAGAAATACTGAAAATATGGATACGCCAAAAATAATCGAAAAGGTTTTACCAAAAATCAATATTGGTAAATTACCGATTATGTTGAAGTCATCCGTATGTACATTAACACAAAATAAATTCATTAATCATCAATATACTGGTGAATGTTCGATGGATTGTGGTGGTTATTTCATTATTAAGGGTTCTGAAAAAACCGTATTAGGCCAAGAACGTGCTGCTGAAAATCGTGTATATTGTTTCGACGGTAAAAATACTACCAAATGGAATTGGTTTGCTGAAATCAAATCGGTTCCGGATTTCAAATGTATATCACCAAAACAAATTGAAATGATGATTGCCAGTAAAAATAATGGTTTTGGAAATGGGATATTTGTAAATATTCCTCGTATAAAACAGCCGATTGAATTATTTGTACTATTTCGAGCACTTGGTGTGCTAAGTGATAAAGAAATTAGTCAATATATTTTATTAGATATAACCGATAAAAAACAGGTCGATTTACTACAGTGCTTACAAGCATCCATGATTGACGCAAATAAATATATGACACAAGAAGATGCTCTTAGACATATCACTGCGTCCGTCGCATTTACACCAATAAATATGGATAAAGATACTGGCGCTAGAAAAAAACGCGAATTCACAATAGAAGTTCTCGATAACGATTTATTTCCTCATTGTCAAACTGTTCCACAAAAATTGTATTTATTGGGTTATATGGCTAAAAAATTATTACAAACCAGTCTCGGTTGGCTTCCGCCAGATGACCGTGATTCTTATTTGAATAAACGTATTGAATTAACAGGCACTCTTTTAAATAATTTATTCAGAAATTATTTCAATAAATTAGTAAAAGAAATGCAGAAACAAATTGTACGTGAAATCAATACTGGGTCTTGGCGTTCAACTGAAGATTATGAAAATATCATTAACATGACCAATATTTATAAAATTATGAAATCGACTACTATTGAAAACGGTATTAATCGCGCTCTTTCTACTGGTGATTTCAGTATTAAACAATCAAATAGTAGTAAAGTTGGTGTTGCTCAAGTGCTCAATAGATTGACCTATGTTTCCAGTTTGAGTCATTTACGTCGTATCAATACACCGTTGGAAAAAAGTGGTGAATTAATCGCTCCTCGTAAATTACATAATACGACATGGGGGTTCTTATGTTGCGCGGAAACTCCGGAGGGTCAGTCGATTGGTGTAGTCAAAAATATTAGTTATATGGGTCATATTACTATTCCAACAAATAGTTCATCGTTGTATGAATATGTGAAACCTTATTTATTATCGGTGAATGATACATCTCCAACCGAAATGCATGGCAAAGTAAAAGTATTTGTAAATGGTGCTTGGTTAGGCGTTACCGACACACCTATGGAACTTTATAATGATATGAAAGATAAAAAGTATCGCGGCATTATTAATATTTATATATCTATAGTGTTTGATTATAAATCATTAGAAATACGTATATGTAATGATGGTGGTCGTTTAACACGTCCTGTTCTAAAAGTACGTGATAACAAAGCATTGATTACTACTGATATAATCGATAAATTAGTTTCTAAAGAAATTTCATGGAATGATTTACTAACTAACTGTAAATTGGACGAATCTGTTATCGAATACATTGACCCAGAAGAACAAAATTTTGCTATGATTGCTATGAAAAGTAAGAATGGGTATTTACAAGACTTGACACAAAAATTCAATTATACTCATTGCGAAATACATCCTAGTACTATTTTTGGAGTATTAGCATCATGTATTCCATATCCAGAACATAACCAAGCACCTCGTAATACGTACCAATGTCTTTCACCAAACGAACTAGTATGGATGGCGGATGGTAGTAAAAAATGTATTAAAGATGTATCTATAGGTGAAAATGTATTATCATTCAATCCAGAAACATTAGAAATAACAGAAACTGCTGTTGTAAATCAATTTGTTCGAAAAAATGAATTTCCAATTTATAAATTAAAAACAGTTAGTGGTCGTGAAATAATTGCTACAGAAGACCATAAATTGATGACAAATAAAGGATGGAAAACAATTGGACAAATGAAAGAAAATATAAATGAATATAAAATCGGTATTTCGGTTAAAAATCCTGTCTTGAATTATGATAATAATTTCAAAAGTGAAAATAATGAGATTATAATTGATGAATACACATTTACCGCAAAATTGGAATCATTAGAAATAAACAAAAAAACTCTAGAAAAATACGTTAATTCACTAAAAACTCAAAACTTGTTACCATTATTAAAAAATGAAAAAAAGTTAGAAATTATTTCAAGAATTATAGGATATTTATTATCGGATGGTTCAATTAATATTTATACTAGAAAGAATGTGAAATTTACACAATGTCAATTTGATTTTGGCAGAGAGGAAGACGCAATTGAGTTTAAAAAAGATTTATCAATACTTGGGTTCAAACCATGTAAAATAACAGAAAATATTAGAACATTCAATAATACATCTCATCATACATTTCATTTATGTTATAATGGTTCTTTCCCAGCATTTTTAATAGCATTGGACGTAAGTTATGGAAAAAAAACAGAAACTATTAGAAATCCTATTCCAACTTGGATTATGAATGACACTGCTAACTGTAGACGTGAGTTTTTAAAAGGTTTTCAAGGTGGTGATGGCTGTAAAATAAGATGGAACAAATTAAATAAAAAAGGTTATAATTTTATCTGTGGAGAAACATCACAACAAATTAATCCAATTTATAAAGATTCGTTAATACACTTTATGTGTCAATGTGTAGATATTTTAAAAGAAAATGATATAATTGTTAATAGTAACATTACAGAAAAAATTGTAGAAGATAATCGTGTAAAAATAGCTTTTAAAATTTCTGATGCTCAACACAATTTAATCAAATATTATGATACTATTGGTTATGCTTATTGTAAAACTAAGAATATACAATCTTTTAAAATCATTGAATATTTGAAATCTAAAAATGAATTTTCAAAAAAACATATGGAAAATGTTGAAATTATAAGAAATTTACACGATAATGGATTAAGTAATCCTGAAATAGCAAATAAACTAAATATAAAAACTAGTTATATAAGTGATATAATTCGAAGTTATAAGAATAATAGAAAAATATCTACACCAAACGTAAAGGAATTGAATATTGATAATTGGATGAATGTAATAGTTGAAGAAAAGAACAACTGTATATTTGTACCATTAGAATGTATAACTCCAGAACCAGATGGATTAGTTTCTGACATAGAAGTAGAAAGTGATAATCATTCATTTATTGCGGGCTCAAGTTTCCTAAGTTCAAATTGTGCCATGGGAAAACAAGCAATGGGTGTATATGCTACAAATTACGACCAACGTATGGATAAAACCGCATATGTATTGAATTATCCTAGTCGTCCATTAGTCGATACTCGATTGATGAATTTCATTCATTTAAATCGTATTCCATCTGGTACGCAAATTCACGTTGCTATTATGTCTCATACTGGTTATAATCAAGAAGATAGTGTTCTTATCAATAAGGGTTCAATCGATAGAGGTTTATTCTTGGCTACTATTTATCATACCGAAAAAGACGAAGACAAAAATATTATTCGAGATGAAATCATTCGTTGTAAGCCGGACCCTACTAAAACAAAGGGTATTAAATTCGGTAATTACGATAAATTAAATCCACATGGTTTCATCCCAGAAAATGAATTAGTCGAAAATCGCGATGTTATTATAGCCAAAACTATACCTATTAAAGAGAATCGTAATGACCCTACCAAAACCATAAAATACGAAGACCAAAGTAAAACTTTCAGAACTACCGAGGAAACCTATATTGATAAGAATTATACTGGTAGAAATGGTGATGGATATAATTTTGCGAAAGTCCGTGTTCGTGTATTAAGAAAGCCTGTATTTGGTGATAAATTTTGTTCGCTACCTACACAACAAATTCTTACTGACCATGGTTGGATGGAGATACAATATGTCGATATTACTAAACATAAAGTGTGTTCTATTGGAACCGATGGTAATATGTGCTATGAATATCCTACAGCTAAATTCGAATATGACCATAATGATAAAATGTACTCTATTAAAAATAAACAAATCGAAATTGTATGTACATTGAACCATAAATTATATGTTCAGAAACGGTGTGGAAAAAACTATGAACTTATCAAAGCCGAAGATGTTATGGGGAAAATGGTTCGTTTCCAGAAATCATTAGAAAATGCTTATCCTGATATTCCTACTATTCGCATTGGTGATGTCGATTATGATATGGATGCTTGGTTACAATTCGTTGGAATGTTTATAAGTGATGGACATTGTGATAAAAATTGCAAAGGTATATATATATCTGCGTTAAAAGATAGAAAAGTTGATTTCAATAAACAAATACTAGATAATTTAGAAATTGGATATTCGTATCAAGAACAAGGAAAATTCTTTATTTCAGGAGTTAAATATTTAAATATATTTGAAGAAATAAATAAATCGAATCAAGGCGCATTAAATAAAAAATTACCGGATTATGTATGGAATTTATCCAAACGTCAATCTATTGTATTGCTTGAAGCCCTTTTACAGGGTGATGGAAGTACTATGAAATATAAAGATGAAGATGAATTTAGTCGTTATGGAACAATTAGTATTCAATTAGCTAATGATATTTCACGTTTAGCTGTACATTGTGGTTGGTCTGGAATTATTAAAATAGCAGAAGAACCGACCGGAATTGCTCGTATAGGAAAGCGCAATTTAGGTTCACGGGCTGGAACTGAGGTTTCTATTACTCAAAAACATACATACTACAAAGTAAGCATTATTCGCAAACAAAATCAACCTTGGATAAATAAAAAGAAAAATGAATACAACAAAGAAGAGCTTATTGATTATACCGGAAAAGTCTATTGTATTGAGATGCCTAGCTCACATACTTATTACATGCGTGAATCTCAACATAGTCCATCGTTAATCATTGGAAATAGCTCGAGACACGGGCAAAAAGGTACCGTTGGTAATATTATTCCAGAATGTGATATGCCATTCACAAAAGAAGGTCTACGTCCTGATATTATTATCAATCCACATGCTATTCCATCTCGTATGACTATTGGTCAATTGAAAGAAACACTATTAGGTAAAGTGTTATTGGAACTGGGATTATTTGGTGATGGAACTAGTTTTGGTAATCTAGATATCAAAACAATTACCGCGGAATTACAAAAATTAGGTTATGAGAGTTATGGTAATGAATTATTATATAATGGATTGACTGGCGAACAATTAGAAACCAATATATTCATTGGTCCTGTATTCTATCAAAGATTAAAACATATGGTTAATGATAAACAACATAGTCGTTCGATTGGTCCTATGGTTAATTTGACTAGACAACCTGCTGAAGGTAGAAGTAGAGATGGTGGTTTCAGAATTGGTGAAATGGAACGTGATGTCATGTTGGCTCATGGTATGTCAAGATTCTGTCGTGAACGTTTATATGATGTATCTGATAAATATAGTGTTCATGTTTGTAAAAAATGTGGTATGGTGGCACCATTCAATGATGGTAATAAAAATCGTATGTATGCGAATGCCGACTTTACTATCCATTTATGTAAAACTTGTAATAATAAGACGGAATTTGCTAAGGTCGAAATACCATATGCTTATAAATTGATGTCTCAAGAATTACAAACTATTAATGTTGTTCCAAGAATTATAACAGAATAGTAGATTGGAAACATAAAATTATAAAATTGAATAAATATAATAGAAACTTTTTTTTATTGTAATTATATCATACAATGGAAAATGAATTTAGTGAATTAACTATTCAAATCACAAAACAAATATCAAAAGCAACTAAAAAAGAGCAAGGTATTTTCATAACACCTAGAACAATAATATCTAAGTTAGTAAATCGAATTACCCCGTATATTCATGTCGACCGTGCCTATAATTTACTTGAACCATCCTGTGGTACTTGTGAGATTGTAAATTTCTTAGATAAAAAATTCGATAATATTTCGATTGATGCTGTTGAACAAAATTCGACAATCTATAATAGTATCAATCTCTTGACATTTAAAAATAGAGTGAAACTAATCAACAACGATTTCATTAAATACAAACCATCGAAATCCTATGATTTTATATTTGGAAATCCACCCTATGTGGTTATCGATAAAAACAATATTCCAAATGAATATGCCGAATACATTGTAGGTCGTCCTAATTTATTTGGGTTATTCATTTTACACTCATTGTCTATGTTAAAAGTCGGTGGTATATTAGCATTTATTATTCCAAAAAGTTTCTTGAATTCTGCCTACTATAGTAAAATTCGGAATTTTATGAAAGAAGATGGTACTATTATTGATATCATTGATTTCGAGAAAGATAATAATTTCATTGATACACAACAATCTACATTTGGTATTATTTTCCAAAAAACGAATCTTATCGTTCCGGTTGAATGTCCATATTCTATCAAATTCGGTGATAATTTCATGTTCTCCGATAATGCTACGCATTTACGTGAAATAATGAATGGTTCTACCAATTTGAAATCACTTGGATTGAAAGTGAAAACTGGAAATATCGTATGGAACCAAAAGAAATCTATATTGACCGGTGATTCTAGTAAAACATTGTTGTTATATAATTCCAATATCGCCAAAACGAATTCTGTACAATTATTGGAGTTCTCAAATGATGAAAAGAAACAATATATTTCGATGGAAGGTAGTAATGACCCAGTTATCATTGTCAATCGTGGTAATGGAAACGCGGCGTATTCGTTGAATTATGCTTATATTGATGGAAGTCGTAAATACTTAGCAGAGAACCATTTGAATGTTATTTATTCGGATACTATTCGTGGCGAAGAATTAAAAAAACTATTCGATAAAATTGTTGCTAGTTTTAAAAATCCGAAAACCGAACAATTTATAAAAATGTTTCTTGGCAATAATGGGTTGTCGAAAACTGAATTAGAAACCTTATTTCCAATATTTGTATAAGATTGTATAATGTTGTATAAAAAAATACTATGGATTGAAACCATAATATTTTTTCTTTTGTTTTTTTGATTTTGTTTTTGTTTGTTTTTATTTATACCAGTGAAGATTTGAAACCGCACCCCGTAGGGGTGCTCTATTCAAATCTGTAACTGGTAACTTAGTTGAAGAATTATCCGCTGTGCGGATTTAATTCTTCAACGGTGTATAATTTTTTTCAATAATATTATTCAAAAATAAATATACTTGTTGTTCACATTGTTGTCTTTCCCTGTGTGTAAAATAATCGGTATATTCTGCTCCGCCTGACTGTTGTATCATTGGTCTCGTATAATAACTTACTCCACGATGATGAATATCGATAGCTTTTAACTTTTCATTATATTCTTTTTCTAATAATCGTTGCTTGGATATCAATTCATCTATTAACTTTTGTTGTTCGATAGATAAGACATCTTTTCCAACATATATTGTGGTAGCATTCACTTTTTTTGAACAAAATACATATATTAAATTTTGTTTTATTCCTCCACTATTATACATTGGTGAATAACCATCCGCTGACTTACATTCTATTCCTATGAATATATTTTTTTCTAATTTTACCAAGAAATCTGGACTATCATGTGTTCCACAAGGTTGTGAAATATATGAATAATCAGGCATTGGTGTTTCTAATATACCTTTATTTACATCTTCATTTAATGTATAATTTATCCAACTCCATACTTTTTCATAACTCGGCTTCTCACTTGCTTTTGGAATCCATTGTTTTAATCCATTATTATTAAATACCAATCCTACTGCCTCCTCGTGGTTACTTATATTATGTACTGCGCCAGACGCAGCAGCATAATTCTTGTAATATGGCAAATCCTTGATATCGCCAATAATTTTTGTTGCGAATCTTTGTGTTTCCTCCATTCTATAAATTACTTGCTTTAATCGGGATAATATAAACGTTTTATGAACATTTAAAATACTAAACGTTAAAATTAACGTCAATTTTCTATAAAAATACATAATCTAAATTCCTTATTATAAAAGTCGTATTTTTTATTATTTCTGGGTCGATTGATTTTTTATATAAACCGGGATTATTCAAAATTGACCATATTAATCCCATATCACGTGATAAATCACCCGATAATTTTATTGTCTTATCTGGAAAATATCTATTTATATTTCTACATCCTAAATAAATGGGAGTAGTAGAACATAATAATGCGTTTGTTATTTTCTCAGAAGCATAATCATTCGTTTCACAATTTTCTATACAAATATGAAAGTCATAATTTTCATAAGGTTCTAAATCATCAAAATCTCCTTTTAATCTGGAATCATTTATATCGTTATAATATCTACAACCGCGCCCATATATATCAATCGGTAAATTGGTTTTCAAAATTTCCTTTACTAATGTATGTCTATAATTATTACCTGGTAAAGAATGGTTTCCGATTTTCTCACTTATCATTATGGACATTAGTTTATTTTTTATTGGAATATGTTTCAATGGTGTTATATGCCACATATAGCTATAATGTTCAATAAATGGTTCTTGTAAACCATTCTTTTCACCAATAAAATATTTACTAATGTATTTCTTAGCATAATCTACAAATTCTTGTGTCATTCTTAAATGGACTGGTGGTTCGAATGCTAATCCGATTACGTTTTTCTTAGGAATATCAGGTTTAATATTTGGCATTGCTTTATTCATTATAATTACATGTGTATAATCGTCTTGGTCTGTAATATAAATTTCTTCGTCTTTACCATAATTAATCATGTTATGTACTTCACTAATTCGCTCCATTGCTTCTTTACAATTTGTAGAACTACAGAAATCGGAAAATACACGTATTCTATAAACCATTATGGTTGTTATAGTTGTTATGTGTTATTATTGAATATTATTTTTATATTGATATAAAAAATAACAATTTATAATTATAAAAATGAGTAATGAAAAAACGTCCAAAGTAAATGATAACACCGAAATTAACGATATTAGAACACAACCTCAATTTAGAGGTATCACGTTTTCAAATTTCAAAAAGCCCGATGTTCGAAAACAATTCATAGAAAATATGAAAAAAGGGAAATTGGAACCCGCGTGTTATTGGTGCGCTGAACTAGTTTGCGCTGGACATTTCGCGGAAGTATGGGAAATTATTCTACACTATACTGGAAAACATATTCACTTAGGTAATCCAAAAATGGTAATATATTTAGAAAAACGTTTTGAAATATTCCGAAACATCATCGGTCAAGGACAATATATTT
>Ga0214917_10001033_pt1 | contig 36531 bp, 39 predicted proteins | sample LL_1208_BB_MetaG_FD_177983 | JGI IMG/M metagenome (GOLD analysis project Ga0214917, IMG submission 177983) | Freshwater microbial communities from Lake Lanier, Atlanta, Georgia, United States - LL_1208_BB | ecosystem: Environmental > Aquatic > Freshwater > Lake | place: USA: Georgia | collected... | reverse complement strand
ATGCTCACGCGGTTGTGCAGCGAAAGAATGGCCAGCGAGACGCCACCCGTAATCGCGCCGCCAAGGAAAAGCGGAAGTCCAAACAGAAGGTTGAGCGCGATGGCGCCACCAATAATCTCGGCGATATCGGTGGCCATGGCAGCGATTTCTGCCTGCAGCCAGAATGAGATGCGTGCGCTTCGTGAGCGGATGCTCGAACCAATGTGTTCCGTCAGACTGCGGCCAGTGGCGAGACCCAGTTTTGCCGAGAGGTACTGCACGAGCCACGCAATGGCATTGGCCGCGATGACGACCCAGACAAGCAAGAATCCGTACTTTGCCCCGGCCGTCATGTTGCTGGCAACATTCCCCGGGTCGAGATAGGCGACTCCTGCAACCAGCGCAGGCCCGATGAGGGGCGAAATGCGCTGTGCAGTCTTCACGCGTTCCACCCTAGAGCGGTAGCGTGACGTCATGCGCATTCTTCTCGTGGGTTCTGGTGGAGTGGGTGACGCGATCGCCAAGATTGCAGCCCGCCGCTCGTTTTTTGAACTCATGATTGTGACGGATTACGACCTGGCTCGGGCCGAGAACACGATTGCGTGGCTTCGGGAACGGCACGGGGCTGACCTCGTCGACGGCCGATTCGTTGCGGATCGCATCGATGCGAGTGACGCGACAAATGTCGAAGAAGTGGCGCGACGTCACGGCGCGACGCACGTCATGAACGCGGTGGAACCGTCGTTTGTGCCGCACGTCTTTGCGGGTGCGCTCGCTGCCGGCGCCGATTACCTCGACATGGCGATGTCGTTGTCGCACCCGCATCCCGAACACCCATTCAATGAACCGGGTGAAAAACTCGGTGACGCTCAATTTGCGACGCACGCGGATTGGGAATCGAGTGGGCGCCTTGCGTTGGTGGGCATGGGCGTCGAGCCCGGGTTGTCGAACGTATTCGCTCGGTACGCCTGTGATCACTTGTTTAGTGAAGTCAACGAACTCGGCACGCGCGATGGCGCAAATCTCGTCGTGCGCGACGATGAGGGCAACGAGATTTTTGCACCGAGTTTCAGCATCTGGACCACCATCGAGGAGTGTCTGAACCCACCGGTGATTTGGGAGGCGAATCGCGGCTGGTTCACGACTCCGCCGTTCAGCGAGCCGGAGGTCTTTGACTTTCCCGAAGGCATCGGTCCCGTCGAGTGCGTCAACGTCGAGCACGAGGAAGTTCTCATGATGCCTCGATGGCTCAAGGCCAAACGAGTCACCTTCAAGTACGGACTAGGCACCGACTTCATCAATGTGCTCAAGACCCTGCATCAATTACGCCTCGACTCCATCGAACCGATTCGGGTTCGTAGCGAGAATGGGCCAGCGATGGTGGCGCCGCGTGACGTTGTGGCGGCGGCGCTGCCCGACCCGGCAACAATCGGTCCTCGGATGACCGGCAAAACCTGCGCGGGCGTCTGGGTGACCGGAACCGGTGTCGACGGCAAACCCCGTGAGGTGTATCTCTATCACGTGTCGGATAACGAGTGGACGATGCGTGAGTACGAAGCGCAGTGCGTGGTGTGGCAGACGGCGCTCAACCCGGTGGTCGCGCTTGAACTCTTGGCGACGGGCGCCTGGTCGGGAACGGGCGTGCTGGGGCCCGAAGTCTTCGACGCTGTGCCATTCCTTGAACTCATGGCCAGGCCAGAAGACAAGGGCGGATACGGTCAACCGTGGGGACTCGAAGATCGTCTCGACCGGAAAGTGGTTAGCGCGCACTAGTGGTTTCGCGTGGAACACCGACGCGCACAGATACGACATTCACGAGCGTGATGAGCACGCAGGCGCCGAGTGCGATGGCGCAGGGAATCACGAGCTGTGACGCGTCGAGCGTGACAAAACCGAAGAAATCTCGAATAAACGGAATCTCAAACACTCCTACGCACATGGCGTACATTGCCGCCACTATGGCAACGCGCCACGCATCGAGCGGCCGCGCCAAGCCGGTCAGCACCCAGAGCCCCGTGATTGACATTAACACCGACGTGCCGGTCTGAGATTGGGCGACGCTCCAGGTGCCGATCGACGTCAGGGTGAGGTAGAGCGCGATGATGGCTGCACCCGTAACGATTCCGGCCGGGATGCAGAACGAGAGAGAGCGGCGGAGAAAACCCGGCACGTAGCGACGCGCATTGGGTAGAAGAGCCAGGCCAAAAGATGCGAGCCCGATTGTGTAGCCGTCCATGGCCGAAAGCTGTCGTGGCAAAAACGGGAATTGCCAGAGCAAAGCGCCGAAAACGATGGCCAACGTCATCGCCCAAGCGGTTTTCGTTAGGAACAACCGTGAAACACGCTCGATGTTGGCGATGACTCGGCGGCCCTCACTCACCACACTCGGCAGGTTGGCAAACTTACCGTCGAGCAAGATCAGACGCGCCACAGCTTTAGTGGCGGGTGTGCCCGAACCCATGGCAATACCGAGGTCGGCCTTCTTCAACGCAAGGGCGTCGTTGACCCCGTCCCCCGTCATGGCCACGACGTGACCGCGCGATTGCAGAGCAAGCACCATGTCACGTTTTTGGTCGGGAGTAACGCGACCGAACACGCGGTGCGTTTCCAGTATTTCGGCGAGGGCAACCTGGTCCTCGGGCAGGTTTCGAGCGTCGAATCCCTCCATCAAGGTCGCAATGTCGGTAGCGGATGCGCTCGCCGCGTCACCCTCACTACCCAGCACATCGTCAAACACGCCAGCATCTCGAGCGATGGCCGCCACCGTTGCCGGGTTATCCCCCGAGATAATGCGCACCCCCACGCCCTGCTCGCGAAAGTAGCTCAGTGTCTCGGCAGCATCGGGTCTAATCTTCTCGCGGAAGGTGACAATCGCGCGGGGAACGAGTCCGCCAACGAGCTTGCCCGCGAGTGCGTCGCCGGTTGGCAGGGGCGTCAGCGATGACGCGAGCACAAGCGTGCGGCGCCCGGTGGCGGCGATTCGGGCCGCCTGACCCAGAGCATCCAGCTGCCCCGGCGTTCCCTCGATCAGCACGAGCTCGGGTGCGCCGAAAACCCACGTGAGCGCATCCGTGCCGTCGAGCTGAAACGCGCTCCACTTGGCCGCGGAAGAGAACGGCACACTTGCCACAACCGGAGCGGCGCCCGCCGTGAAGTGACCCCGTAGGCAGCGAGCGGTGGCATTCGCATCCGGGTCGTTGGCAAAGACCACGAGCGCTCGCCGCCAGTCATCGCCGTCATGCCCGGCGATCGGATGCGCCTCGTCAAAAACGATTTCACCCTCGGTCAACGTGCCGGTCTTGTCGAAGCAGATCACGTCGACGCGAGCGAGCCCTTCGACGGCCGGAAGCTCTTGCACGAGCACCTGCGCACGAGCCAACTTCACGGCGGAAACCGCGAACGCGATGCTCGTGATCAAGACCAACCCCTGCGGAATCATGCTGATGATGCTGGCGATGGAGGCGACGGTCGCGTCCAGCCACTGGCCATCCGAAATGGCAACTGTCCAACCACCGTGTGCCTGCATTTGTCCGTTAATGACGATTGCCATTACTGGAATCAGGAGCCAGGTGATCCAGCGAACGATGCGAGCGAGTGCGTTACGCAGTTCCGAATTGACCATCGAAAAGCGCCGAGCCTCCAGCGTGATTTTGCTGGCGTATGTTTCCGAGCCAATCCGAACGACTCGAGCGGCACCCCGACCGGCAACCACCCCCGACCCGGACAAAACCGCGTCACGTCGAGATTTTTCGACCGGGTCGGATTCTCCGGTCAGCATGGATTCGTCGACCTCGAGCGAATCACTGTCGACGACCACTGCGTCGGCAAGCACTTGGTCACCGGGTCGTAACTCAATGAGGTCGTCGAGCACAATCTCTTCGAGCTTGACGTCGATGATGTCGCCGTCACGAGTAACGCGTGCGGTGGGCGCATGCAACAGTGCGAGTCGGTCGAGAGTTCGCTTTGACGTGAACTCCTGAATGATGCCAATCAGCACGTTCGCGACGACCGCAAAGCCAAATAGTGCGTCCTTCCATTGCCCGAGCACTAACAGCAAGATAAACGAGCCACCGACGACGGCGTTGAATAAGGTGAGCAGATTTGATCGCAGGATGCTCGCCAGCGAGCGACTCGAGTCGGTCTGTTGTCGATTCACGAGGTCGAGCGCGACTCGCTCACGCACCTGCGCCGCTGTCAACCCGTTGCGCTCGAGTACGTCTTCGTCGAGCGGCGTCAGCCTATCTCGGGCTGCCTCAAGTCGCGCCGCCGACGCGGCAGCCTTGAGCTCTGCTCGGGTTGTCGTCGTCGCCATGAGTATCAGTATCGAGCCTAAGCTTGCCGTATGTCTAAAGTGCTCAGTTCGTTGCCCGTGGGCGAACGCGTAGGTATCGCATTTTCGGGAGGTCTCGACACGTCGGTTGCAGTTGCGTGGATGCGCGACAAGGGCGCTATTCCGTGCACGTACACCGCGAATATCGGACAGCCAGATGAGCCGGACATCGACAGTGTTCCGGCGCGCGCGCTCGAATATGGCGCAGAGCTTGCTCGCCTGGTGGACTGCCGCCGTCAACTGGTCGAAGAGGGACTTGCCGCGCTCGCCTGTGGCGCGTTCCACATCCGTTCGGGTGGAAAAACATACTTCAACACGACTCCCCTCGGTCGTGCGGTGACGGGCACAATGCTCGTGCGTGCCATGCATGACGACGGTGTCGAGATTTGGGGTGACGGTTCCACCTACAAGGGCAATGACATCGAGCGGTTCTATCGCTACGGTCTGCTCGCGAATCCGAACCTGCGAATTTACAAGCCATGGCTCGACGCCACGTTTGTTACCGAACTCGGTGGCCGAAAAGAAATGTCGGAGTGGCTCGTCGCGCACGGTTTCCCGTATCGCGATGCCACTGAGAAGGCGTACTCGACGGACGCCAACATTTGGGGTGCCACGCACGAGGCAAAAGACCTCGAAGAACTCAATCGGGGTTTGGACATTGTTGACCCGATCATGGGCGTCGCTTTTTGGCGCGATGACGTCGAGGTTGAGACGGAGGTCGTCACGGTCGCCTTCGAGGCGGGCCGCCCGGTGTCGATCAACGGCGTTGTGTTTGACGACCCGGTGAAGCTCGTCGAACAGGCGAACGCGATTGGCGGACGCCACGGTCTCGGTGTTTCCGACCAAATTGAAAATCGCATCATTGAAGCCAAGAGCCGCGGCATTTATGAGGCCCCCGGCATGGCCCTCCTGCACATCGTGTACGAACGCTTGCTCAACGCGATTCACAACGAGGACACCGTTGCGACGTACCACGAACAGGGTCGTCGACTCGGCCGGCTCATGTACGAAGGCCGCTGGCTTGACCCGCAGTCGCTCATGCTGCGCGAGAGTATCCAGAAGTGGGTGGGCTCCGCTGTAACCGGTGAGGTTACGTTACGCCTGCGCCGCGGTGACGATTACACGATCGTGGATACGCAAGGCCCGTCGTTGAGCTACCACCCCGAGAAACTCTCGATGGAACGCGTCGACGAGGCCGCGTTTGGGCCTGACGACCGAGTCGGCCAGCTCACCATGCGCAACCTTGACATCGCCGACTCGCGCGAGAGACTCACGCAGTACTCCCGTCAGGGAATCATCACGGGCGAGGCGGCGAAACTCATTGCGTTGCCGAACAAGGAAGTTTCCTCCAAGAAGCAGTAGCTCGCTACCGCCACCATCCGATAATCAGACCCATCAGCGTGAGGTTGAGTACGTCGCTGGCGACCTCGATGATCCACACCGTGAAGCCGTGACCGGCAAACAGGCGGTGGCTCAGCGACGACGCGGCTGCGAGGCCAACTCCGAGTAAGAAGCCGGTGAGTGCGCCACTCAGGGCACCGAAACCGGGTTCAGACAGGGCAACGAAGTGAATCACCGACGCCACGGCGACTGCCTGAACGAGACCCGCAAACGCAGTCGCGCCGAACACGACACCCATGTTGCTACCCCCGGCAGCCTCGTCGGGTTTCCGACCCATCGCCTTCCACCACACGGGGAAGAACGTTTTGGGTCCGAACCATAGTGAGCCCGCAATGAAGGCCACAACCCAGGCAACAAGAATGGCGAACCAGTTCAATTCGAGAAGAAACATGAGAAAAGACTAGCGTTGAGCGCGGGAGGCATCCATGACCGCGTTTGATCCGTGTGAGGCGAGCATAAATTCCATCACGGATGCCCTGCGCGAGAATCGCACCACGAGCCTTGCCCTCGTCGAGTACTATCTCGATCGCATGGCCCGCTTCGACTCCTCGGGACCGCGCCTCAACGCAGTGCCGGTTCTCAACTCGGATGCACGAGCCGAGGCGATTGCCTCTGATGAGCGCCGCGCTCGCGGTGAGACGCTGGGGCAACTCGATGGAATTCCCTACACGGTCAAAGACAGCTACCGGGTGGCCGGCATGACGGTCGCGGCGGGTTCGCCGGCTTTTGCCAAGCTTCGCGCCTCGCAAGATTCGTTTGCCATTGAACAGCTGCGTCGCGCGGGAGCTGTGCTGCTCGGTCGAACGAACATGCCGCCCATGGCCGATGGTGGAATGCAGCGGGGCCTGCACGGCCGCGCGGAGTCGCCCTATAACCCCAACTTTCTCGCCGCCGCGTTTGCGTCAGGTTCGTCTCAAGGCTCAGGCGTTGCGGTCGCTTCGAACTTCGGCGCCTTCTCCCTCGGCAGCGAGACGGTGTCGTCGGGTCGCTCACCCGCGTCCAACAATTCGGTTGTCACCTACACCCCGTCACGCGGAGTGATTTCGATGCGGGGTGTGTGGCCGTTGTTTGCCTTGCGTGACGTCGTCACCCCCTACGCCAAGACCGTCGCCGACCTGTGCCAACTGCTCGACCCGCTCACGCAGGTGGACCCCACTCCACGCGGAGATTTTTGGCTGGATCAACCTTTCGTTGAGCTACCTGTGCCCCTGGAGCGGGCACCGGCCTCGTGGGCGGCGTTGCCTGAGCAGCCCACCTCCGGCGTGCTGGCCGGCAAACGAATCGCCGTGCCGCGCGTGTACGTCGGCGAGGGCGAGTCGATGGACATCGAAACGCGCGCGAGCATCCTCGAATTGTGGGAGCGGGCTGCGCGACGCTTACGCGACCTCGGCGCAGAAATTGTGCTCACCGACTTTCCCGTGATTGAACAGTACGAAGGCGGGGTACCCGCGGGCGAGAACATCGAAGACCTCGGAGTCCTGCCTCCGGGATGGATGCACTACGAGTTCACCGACCTACTCGCATTCGGCTGGGATGACTTTCTCGTGGCCAACGGCGACCCAACGTGCGCTAGCTTGGCCGACGCCGACCCAGACCAGATTTTCCCCCCGCCTCCTGGATCGTTACCCGACCGGTATGCCGAAGTCGAGGACTACGACCAGCGTTACCGCGTGACGGTGGGGTTAGCGAAGGTCGGCCTCGCGCATCCGCATACCCGCCCGGATTACGCCGACGGACTTCGTGCCCTCGAACAATTGCGCGAGCAACTGTGGGAATCGTGGATGAACGACAACGGCTACGACCTCGTCGCCTTCCCAGCGAATGCCGACGTGGGGCCGGCCGATGCCGACACGAACGTCGAGTCGGCCGACATCGCCTGGCGCAACGGCGTGCTCTTCTCCAACGGAAACTATGCCATTCGTCACCTGGGCATCCCGACGCTGACGGTGCCGATGGGCGTCATGTCAGATATTGGAATGCCGGTCGGGCTCACGTTTGCCGCGCGCGCGTACGACGACCGCGCCCTCATCGAGGCCGGCCTCGCGTTTGAAGCGCCGGGGTCGTTGCGTCAGGCGCCGTCGCTCGCATGACAACCGCCAAGAATTACACCGACATTGGTGTCCGGGCAGTCGACCTGCTGCGTGAACTGGTCCGCATCGACAGCGTCAACCCTGCGTTAGTCGACGGGGCCGCGGGCGAGATCGCGATCGTTGCGCTTCTTCAAGATCGACTCAGCCGTGCTGGTTTCGCCACTCACGTGGTGTGTCCGCCGAATCAACCTGAGCGGCCGAGCTTGGTGGCCATCGCGCCAGGACCGCTCGACGCTCCCACTGTCATCTTCAACGGCCACCTCGATACGGTCGGCGTGAAGGGCATGGATGCTCCCTTCACTCCGCGAATCGAGGGCGACACGTTATTCGCGCGCGGGGCTGCCGACATGAAGGGTGGCGTCGCAGCTTTGGTTGTCGCGGCGGAGGAGCTGGCTCACACGGGCGGGCCGGTTCGACCCGTGCTGACACTGGTTGCCGACGAGGAGGATTCGAGCCTCGGGAGCGAAGCGGTGATTGTTGCATTGCCCGAGTTGGGCATCCAGCCGCAGGTGTGTCTGATTGGTGAGCCAACGGACAATGCACTCGCCCGTTCGCTTCGAGGTTTTGCCGTTGTGAAGGTCACCTTTGCCGGTCGGGCGAGCCATAGCTCTCAACCCGAGAATGGAATCAATGCCGTGACGCACCTCGGCGAATTTATGGCGCGCGTGGCAGCCCGAGCCGAGACCGTGCGCTCCACTGGCGGCGACGTGATGATCACCGTGGTGCGCGGGGGAGACTCACCGTATGTCATTCCCGACCACGCAGAGTGCCTAGTTGAGGTGCGCACGGTTGCCGGTCAGGAGGCCGCGCACGCGGTTAAAGACATTGCGACACTGTTTGATACTTCGTGGGATGCACGCGCCGACATCATCGCCTGCCGCGAAGCGTGGCAACTCGACGCCACTGGACCCGCTGCGCAACTTGCGGCGCAACTCGGGTCAGTGCTTGGCACGACGGCCACGTTCGACGCCCCGTACTGGATGGAGGCGCCACTGTGGCAGGAGGTGTGTCCGACGGTAATCTGTGGTCCGTCGGGTGGTGGGTTGCACGCGGTGGATGAGTGGGTTGATCTTCGGCAGGTGCGCGCGTTTGCGCAGGCGCTTGTGGAGGTGACCGCATCCCCTAGCCTCTTCATATGAGCGATGTGAACGAGGTTGGCGAACGTGACGGTTGGCGTTGCTGGTTGTGCGACAAGCCAGTCGACCCGGATGCGTCGGTGAACTCCGATCTGGGTCCGAGTGTCGACGGCTTCCCGATTCACGTATCTAAGAAGCGCACCGACACGGTGGAGCGAATTGCGCACCGCGCATGCAACACCATGAAGGGCAAGATTTCGCCGGTCGTGGCCTGGTCACCCGAGTTGCTCATAGTTGACCCATCACCCATCGTTGCGACGGTCGACCGGCTACGTCGCAAAGGTGGGCGTGAAATCGTCGCGCGTTGCCCCGACCAGAATGACGCGCAGGAAGCGTCAGAGTGGCTACTCGACCGACTTTCGCGCTTTGCCCCCGACCTCGCGGTCGAGACCGAGATCCAACCCGGTGGGGGCCAGTTCGTGCTCATCTTGCGCGCCCAATGACGCTATTTCTGAGGGGCGGTCAGGGCGGTGAGCATAAACAGTGTCGCAGCGTCGTACCAGGTTTCGTTGAGACCAATCCAGGCCGCATTCGCTGCCTCCGGCGATGAACGATTGGCGATAGCGGCCGAAGTTCCCCACCGCGATGACCACAGTGGTGCTCCAACGGTGTACCCACGATTTCGCAAGCGCTCGGCGAATGACTCCACGGTGGCGGCTCCGCTGTCGACGGCCGTATCCAAGATGGTGGCGTAGACACTCGTGCGCATATCTGCGTCATCGATGGTGAACCCGTAGGACTGTGCGCCAGACAGCAAGCCATTGGACATCACGAAGTACGTCATGGCTGTTGCATTGGCAGACACGCTCTCCTCCATGGTCGTCGGCGACGTTGTCGCTCCGAGAGTGTCATGAAGGGCCGCCACGGATGCGCTCATCGAGTCATTGCTGAATCGGCCGTCTGCACGCAACTCGGTGCCCGCCAATGTTGTGTAGTAGTCCACGTTTGCATTTCCTGCGCGCGTCAGCAGGTTCGTGTAGCCGTCAATAAACCCTCGAACCGACACGGTGTCGACGTCGGTTTTCGACGGCATCGCGCGCAATACGACCAAGGCGTCCGTCAGCATGTTCGAGACACCGACTTCCTCTTCACCGAGGATTCGTGCCGCGTCGATGAGGGCCTCGTCCGTCGTGGCGAGTCGAAGGTCTTCCACAAGTCCATCGCATGAGGCGATGGCAAATGTAGCCCAACCCAGAGCGCCCGGCAGGTCGATGAGCTGTTCGAGTTTTGTGGGCAGGTTGGCAATCGCGGCATCTCGAGCTGTCATCGCGGTCGCACGAAGGTCGCGTGTTTTTTGCAGCAACTCGGCCGCCACGGTGTCAAAACCGCGAGTACTAATGTCTGCCCGTGCCGAGGCAGCGCCGGCGGCTCGTGCCAACCGCAGATACGCGAAGGCTCCTTCACCGTAGGCCCGAGGTAAGTCATGACGTTGAATCGAATCTTGCATCCGGCTCAGTGCACTCGAAGCAAGGTCGAGGGTTTCTGGGTCGGTTCCAGCTGGTGCCGTTTCTAACGCTGCCGCGAGACGATCCTGCATGCCGGCCGTGACGGCAGTCATGGCCGATTCGGATGAGGCAGATGGCGATAGTGGTGAGATTGGTTGCCCTGCGTATACCGTGCCGGTCAGAGCGGTAAATGCCTCCAGCACGTTTCTGACAGGGACGACCGTGAGCGATGAAGTCGCTTGAAAGTCTTCCAGTGACAGCTGATTGCCCTTTGCATCCGTACCGAGAAATGATCCCTCGGGCACGACCACGGTGGTGAAACCGGCATCTGACGCGGCCTTGAGCTTGGTGGGAACTCCACCAACTTCGCCAATCGACCCATCGGGCGAGATTGTTCCCGTCATCGTGACGCCCCGAAGGAGCGGCGTATTTGTCAAGCTTGCAAGAATTCCGACGGTCAATATCCCGCCCGCCGAGGGTCCATCGATGGGTCCCGACACCGTGAAACCAAGGTCAATATCCCGAGGATCTCGTGCGCTCAAGAGCGTCGCGACGGCCGATGCCTGTTCGGTGGCGGCACGCCACTGCGGTCCGGCGCCGGCGGAGTCGATTTGCGTCAAGTCGACATCGCTCACGCCGTCAACGTGGGCTAAAACCTTGACCTCGGCCGGCTCAATGCCACCCACGTCGGTTCCGTCAGTTTGTTGACCTGCCCACAATGCGGGAACGGTCATTACGGTGCCACCGTCAATCTGGCGAATCTGACCGATCGTGTCCAGGCTGAGACCTGCCGGTGAGCACCCGCTGAGGGTCGTGACGACGGTTGACGCGGCCAGAACGAGTGCCAGCCCTGAGACGAGCTTCCGTGGTCGCAGTCCGGTCATTCGACGATTATTACCGAAGATGCTGGTTTGGCGCAGGTTATGACGGCACAAACAGACCAATGGTCCGCTCTCATCCGTCGCGACACGTGTCCGACTCGCTTAGCTCGTCGTTTGAAACGACCGTTTAGAAAATCCCATCATGTATCCGTCAATCGTCATTGTTGGTGCAACAGCGAGATGTGTGGAGGCCCCCAATGTGACAAACAAGGGGATGAAATGCTCGTCCGTCGGATGGGCATAGGGCATACCGGGTGCGGAGGTTTTGAACGTGGCCAATTCGTCAACGTCACCTCGACGGAGCGCGTTGACAGCCCAGTCATCAAATTCACTCGACCAGGAGGGAATCTCTCGACCGCTAATCATGGACGGTGTCATGAATGGCAGTCCGTGAGTCATGAATCCCGAGCCGATGATGAGCACCCCGTGCTCACGAAGTCGTGCGAGGCGCGCCCCAATTTTCATCAGCTTGTCCGGTTCATGAGTGGGAATGCTCAACTGCAGCACAGGAACATCGCCGAGGGGGTACATCACTTTGAGAGGCACCCATGCGCCGTGATCGAGACCGCGTGCCGGATGCTGGTACAGCGGCTCCGTGTCGGTCATCACGCTCGCGACAAGGCCGGCCAACTCATTGGCATCGGGAGTCGGGTAAATGAGTTCGTAGTATCGCGGGTGAAATCCGCCGAAGTCGTAAACCAAGGGAGTGTTTGCATCGGGCGAACTAATCATGAGCGGTGCTTGCTCCCAGTGTGCGCTCACAATCAGGATGTGCCTGGGTTTCGGGAGATTCATGGCCCAGTCGTGGAGTTCGCCCATCCATTCACTGTCATCGAGGAGCGGAGGAGCCCCGTGGCTCAAATACAGAGCCGGGAGCGCCCCATCTTCCTCGTGCCAATTGCGTTGGGTACGGCTTTTTTCGAGAGCGTCGGGCAAAAAGGCATCAAATGCTCCCGCAGGAACATCCGGGTTGAAATAATTCACCATGCAGGCAATAACCGCCGGGGAGATGACTTATTCCGCGAAAGGCTGGGTCACCGCGTTACGCGTATTCCTTCTTGACGACGAAGAATGATCCTCGAATTTCTCCCGCCAGTTTTGATTTCTGACGTGCAAACTTGAATTTGTCCGCGAGTTCGTCGGGGATATCCATGCCCATTGAGAGCTTGAAGCCCACCGCGCGCTTTTTGGCGTTGTCCATCGTATAGAGCACGTTGATGACGAGGCCGCTTTGGTAGAACACATAGGTCCATCTGATACGGCCTTCCGCCGCATCAATCATCATCTCGGTCACTTCGAGCGGCGTCGATGCGATGACAATCTCTCGCTCGTTAAGCACCCGGCTGACGTAGTCGACGATTTCCGGCTTCTCGGAAGCCGGCTCGGTGAAGAATTCAATGTCGTACTTATTTTTGAAGTATCGAGCCTCGTTGGCACGCAGGCCCGCGAGGGCGTCGGCATGCGGAGATGATTCCAGCCCCGCCGTCGAGACGGTAACGAAATCAATGGCAGTCGGCATGCCTTGAGTGTAGCGACCCGTTATGCGAGTCCATTTCGTGATCGGAAGACTGCGCGACGTGATACTGGAACCATGACAGGAACACGTTTTGCCAGTGCCGAGGATTACCTGTGCAGTCTTGAGAGCCCAAAACAAGAGACACTGCGGTCGGTTTTGGAGGGCATCCAGCTCGCCTTTCCGAACGCCGAACTCAAAATTGCGTGGAACGTTCCTCAGGTTCAGATCAGCGGAAAATACGTTTTTGGGGTGAGTTCAGCCCGGCAACATTTATCGCTTGCTCCATGGAGTGACGCGGTGATGGCAGACTTTGCACACCGACTGGCCGGCTATGACACGACGAAAGGGCTGATTCGCGTTCCAGTCGACTGGAAGGTCGATCATGAGCTCATCCGCGATTTGATTCGGGCACGGCTCGACGAGCTGGGCCTATCGCGCAAATGAGTCGACTACACCGGGAAGAACCGCAGTGCGCTCCAGTATTTGTCGTCCTCTTGTCCCGTGTGGTCGAACGAGGAAAGGAAAAACTTTCCGTGGTTGACCCCCGCTTTGTCGACGAGAGGCAATTCGCACGCGCCACTGTGTGACATTGCGTCGGGACAGGGGGTGTATCCATAGATTTGGCTGACGATGATATATCCGTGACCGATGCTGATCCACGGCATGTCGGAACTTCCGATGTTGGCGAGAACGCCGAGGGGAAGCGCCGCGTGTGACGTGTCGGTCGACACCGTGACCATCGCCGGATCTTTGCCGAGGTTCGGCGGAATCACGAGCCCATTCAACTGCGACGGGTTCATTGTGCCGCTGTAGTTAGCACAACTCCATGACGTCGAATCGACTTGGAGTTTGATTGTCATGCTCGTCTCGTTGATGAGCGGGATTTTTCTCGGTGCAAACCCAGCACCCGACTCCTGTTGATCCGGACACGTCACCACCTGCACGGCGTCGACTGCTCCGGACTCGTCGGGCCCACTTGCCGTGCGCTGTGCATCGGATGAGCAACCGACAAGTCCGAGCACGAGAAGAGAACACGCGAGAAGCGCCCCGGACTGATTTCGCATGGCAATAGCCTAGTTAATGTGCAGGATCGGGAGCACTTAGAGGTCAACGAAATCGAACAGCTCAGTGCGTGGCTGGAGCGGCACCACTCGGCGTCGCCGGGACTGTGGGTGGTCTACGCCAAGAAGGCAACAGGGCTGCCGGCGCCGACATACGACGAAATCGTGCGCGCCGCTCTGCGCTTTGGATGGGTAGACAGTGTTCCGGGAAAAGTTGACGCCCAAAAGACGAAGCTTTACCTCTCCCCACGCAAGCCGACGAGTGCGTGGTCGACGTCCAACAAGAACCGTGTTGCCGACCTTATTTCCGCGGGGCTCATGACACCCGCGGGACTCGCGGCGGTGGAGATTGCGCAGTCAAATGGCTCGTGGTCGCGCATCAACGGTGCACAAAACGCCGAAGTTCCCGAGGATCTCGAGACGGCGTTTCTTCTTCACGCGGGGAGTCGGGAGAACTTCGAGAACTTCCCGCGCGGGGTGCGAAAGCAAATTCTGGAATGGATTAGCCAGGCGAAGACGCCGACGACTCGAGCGAAGCGCATTGCCGAAACGGCAGAACTTGCGGCGCAGAACATCCGGGCAAATCAGTGGCGAGGACCGAAGGCTTAGCCTCGGGGTGAAGAATTAACGCCGTTCTCGTTAGCGACGTGGAAATCTCGCGTCTATTTCTGCGATGAGTGCTTCGACCTTGTAGCGAATCTCGTCACGAATCGGACGAACCTCGTCAACCCCCTTGCCGGCAGGGTCGCTGAGCGGCCAGTCGAGGTAAGTCTTGCCGGGGAAGAAAGGACAGGCATCCCCACAGCCCATTGTGATGACGTAGTCGGAATCCTGCACGGACTCGGTGGTCAGGACTTTCGGCGTGCTGTGAGCGATGTCAATTCCTTCTTCGGCCATCGCGGCAATTGCCGACGGATTCACCTGGTCTTTTGGTTCCGTGCCGGCCGAAAGGACTTGCACGCGGTCACCGGCGAAATGCTGCAGATACCCGGCAGCCATCTGCGATCTCCCTGCGTTGTGAACGCAAACGAACAACACTGTTGCTTTTTTCTGTGACATTTCTCGTCCTTACTTTGAGGTGAGCCGTGCAGCACGCGAGTATGCCCTGACGATGAGCACGCCAATTCCCGCGCCGACGAGCTGAGCCGCGATGTAGGGAAGCACGGAGGCTGGTTCAATTCCGGCAAATGTGTCGCTGAACATCCGTCCAATTGTGACCGCCGGATTTGCAAACGACGTGGATGACGTGAAGAAACATGCCGAGCCAATCCACGCAGCCACGGCGACGGGTATCAGATTGGCAAGGTTACGCTCGACAAGTATGCCGATCACAGCAATCAATCCCGCGGTTGCCAGCACTTCTCCCACCATCATGCCGACGCCAGTGCGTTCATGGGCGGAGAACGTCACCGCGGGAAGTTCGAACATGAGGTTGGCGAGCACGGCACCGGTAACCGCGCCCGCTATTTGGGCGACGATGTAGGTTAGCGACGCGCGAAGCGACTGATTGCGCGTCGCGAGTTGAACCAGCGACACCGCCGGGTTGAAGTGGGCTCCGCTGAGGGGGCCGAGAACGAGAATCAAAAGCGCGAGCGCGAGAGTTGTTGACAGCGCATTGATGAGTAGGGCCACCCCCGCGTCACGGGACAAGTTTGCTCCCATGATGCCCGATCCCACGACAACACACACGAGTAACGCAGTGCCGATGTATTCGGTGAGTGCGGAGATGGCGAGTCGTTGCACTGCCGCCTCCTTTCCATCGTGACGAACCTAACCTCTAGCCTATGAGACCGTGTCCCACCAGCTCAGCGCGCGAAGCGCATGAAACGTCACCCACTTGGATTCGTGGCCGAGCGGCGCATCCACGTGGAACCACACGCTTCCCTTCTCGACGCGTTGATTCAGCCAACGTCCCCGCTCATTCTCAACCGCGCGAACACTCGTGACGGCGTCGCCCAGGCGCGGGTCAGGAGTTTTTTCGTCGAAAGCAGACGCATCGCGAAAGTAGTTCAACGCTCGCAATGTCGAATAGCGCCATCGGGCCGGGTAGGTAAACTGCGTTGCCCATACACCAACCACCTCCGCAGTGGAGAGCTTGTAGAGCAACCGGCGTTCTAGCAAGTACTCCTCCCCTCGTTGTCGCGCCGTGGTGATCGCGGGATGACGACCAACGGCTTTCTCGAAGTCGAGCAAACCGATGAGCGAGTTCAGCGTTGAGTGAAATGAGGATCTAGTCGAACCTTCGACCCACTCGCAGTTCCATCCGCCATCGTCGAGTTGATGATCGAGAAACCACTGCGCATTCCGGGTGACGTCGACCCCGAGCCACACCCCGTTCGCGACCGTGTATGCGTTGATACAACAATCGACTTCTCCGTCCCAAAAAGGGAGGTCGTCATAATCCCACCGAGAATTCAACGCAAGTTTCGTCGCGGTATCTCCGAGAGCGGTCGCAGATACGCCCCACTCGCGCAACGCATTGAGCGACCACATCGTTGCGATGAAAGGTTGACCTTGATTATCGTCTTCGTGCGTTAGCGCCCGGGGCTCGGGCCTGCCCGGGAAAAACGCTCCGCCCGCCCATTGCCCATCTTCATCTTGGAGACGCAATAGCCGTGCGCCGAAGCCCGTCAACGAGGTCATCTCGCGTGTCGCCTGCCACCTTTCGAGGGGCAGTTTCAAAAGGTCTCGTTCGACTTGCCACGTCAGGGTTGGGTCACTGTCGAGAAGCCACGCAATGGTGTCATCGGTCACAACCATGCCTCGAGCCTATGTGTTCACGCCGTGTCACAGAGTGTCATGTTTGCCTCGGACGCAGTACAGTACCCGCGTGCATTACACGAAGCTGTCTGAGGCCGAACAGATTGCCCACGTCGAGAAAATGGTGCCCGTTCTTCTCGGCGACTATGGAATCGAGGCGGCCTCAATCGAGAACGTGAATCACGCATTCAATTCGAGTTTTCGCGTTGTGTCGACAGACTCGGCGGAATTTGCCGTGAGAATCAATCTCGGAGCGGGGAAATCTCGAGACGAAGTCGCCGCAGAGGTGCAGTGGTTAGAGGCACTTGACCGTGATGGTTCCATCCTTGCTCCCCGCCCCGTGAGAACCGTCGAGGGAGAATGCTGCAGCAGCATCCATTTCACACCCCTTGACGTGGTGGCAAACGCCGTCGTGTTCGAGTGGATACCCGGGATCGAGCTCGGTGACGACGTCAGTAATGAGCAGCTCTTCGAGCTTGGGCGCAACATGGCGAGGCTTCACGAAATTGGCCAAACCCTTGAGTTCGCTGACGGGGCATACTTGCCCTCGATTAACCGCACCCTCATGAATAGCCAGGACAACCTCCGTCCGAACCAGCCGAATGAGATTGACGATGAGTTTTACGATCTCGTTCTTCGGGGGCTCGATGTGGTTGATTCCACGTACTTCCGGCTGAGTGCCAACACAAGCTTGCTCCCGATTCACGCGGATTTGCACCCCTTCAACGTGATTCAAACACCCACGGCACAGGCCATCATCGATTTCGACGACGCCGGCATGGGATTGCCTGTCCAAGACCTCGTCGTCAGTACCTATTACCTGCGCGAAGTCATCGACAAGGAGGCTCACCTGAAGGCGGGATACGCCTCCCTGAGGGAACTACCAGCCGTGACGACCGATGATTTTGAAGCGTTACTCATGGGCCGACTCTTAGTTCTTGTCAATGACGTGCTGATGTTGACGTCGGCGGACGAACGTGAGTTTCTACCCACCTTTCTTGGGCGCGCTAAAAAGAGACTCAGGGCCTTTTTTGACACGGGCGTATTCACTCTTTTGCACTAGGCGCTCGCCACGCGTCATTGCCGTTGGGTCTGCGATCGCTCCGAGCACGATTTTTGAGCGCGTTATTCGAGGCTCGGAAAATCGCCACAAAGCAGGCTCCCAGCGCGCTGATTCGGTTCTTGGCGCTGTTCGACGGCGAAATCAAGGCCGTGCTTCCGTCGCTCGGTAAGCACATCGGAGTGAACTCTTCGGCGACGAAACGCGACCTCGGAATCACGTTTGCCCCGATCGAAGAATCACTCGTTGAGACGGCGAACTACTTGGTCGACAACGGGTTCGTGAAGTCATAGACGTCAACTAGGCTCGCCCTATGTCGGGCAACGCAACGAAAGAGTCGGTGTGGGACTACCCGCGTCCGCCTCGCGTGGAACCGGTGAGCGCGCACATCCACGTCACACACAACGGGCTGACTTTGGTGTCGACAAACGGTGCCGTTCGCGTGCTGGAGACGTCGCATCCGCCTACGTATTATCTGCCTCTTGCTGACTTCGCCGACGGAGTTTTGGCGCCAACCGAGGGCCATTCGTTCTGCGAATTTAAGGGCATGGCGAGCTACTTCGACATTGTCACGCCAGGGGAGCGCATCGAACGCGGAGCATGGACGTACGAGAATCCGTCGAAGGGATTCGAGTCACTCGCCGGCAAAGTTGCGCTCTACGCCAGCCACGTTGACGAGTGTCGTGTCGGCGACGAGGTCGTCACACCGCAAGAAGGCGACTTCTACGGAGGCTGGATCACGAGCAACATCGAGGGGCCATTCAAGGGGGCTCCCGGAACCATGGGGTGGTGACGCATGGCGATCATGCCGATGTTCCCGCTCAGTACGGTCTTGTTCCCGGCGATGCCGCTCACGCTGCGTATTTTTGAAGAGCGCTACCTCAAACTTCTCGGCGATTTGATGGGCGAAGAGACTCCACAGTTCGGTGTGGTCGGAATCGCACGCGGCTCCGAAGTTGGCGGTGGTGATGGCAGGATGTCCGTCGGCACGATCGCGTCGGTGACCGAGATTGGCACCACGGGTGAGTTTCTCGGCCTCGAGTCGTTCGGGTCTCAAAGGTTTCGTGTCACCTCATGGCTCCCGGACGATCCCTACCCGAAAGCCGACATCGAGCTACTCCCCGACTTGATTTGGGATGACACGCTTATGCCGGCTCGCGTGCATCTCGAGTCTCAGGTTCGCAACTTGCTCGCGTTCGCTAGCGAGTTTGGGCAGTTGCAGTTTGGCGCCAATTTTGAGTTGAGTGACGACCCGATGGCCGCGTGCTGGCAGTTGGCGGGCGTTCTTCCGGTTGGCGAGCTCGACCGCTATGACTTGCTGTGCTCGCAATCGGCCGAAGAACTGATTGCGCAGACGCACGGCATTGTTGCCACCGCGGACGAGACGCTACGCGCCATGCTGGCGAGCGATCAGGGCGACACGCTCGGGCCGACGGAGTTTTCGTAATTCGAGGGGGCAGTTTCCGCAATCGCCGTCGCGAATATGTCACTGGGCATCGACATGGCCGGTCACGTTAGTATCGTCCCGTGCGGTTTTCAAGGCGTGGGTGCGAAAAACCGGTGAGGGTTTCCCAGTACCAAGAACCAATGACTGCCGTCGGCGCATGACAAACGTTCTCGTCATAACCGGAGACACAATCGGGCCTCGAATGGCAGGGCCGGCTATTCGTGCATGGAAGATGGCTGAACTGCTATCGGCAGATAACAACGTCGCGCTAATGACGACCACCACACTTGAGCCAATTGACGCGCCGTTTGAGCTGCAACGCGTCAGGCCAGGAGAAGATGCCAAGTTTGCCCGGCTTCACGATTGGGCGCACGTCGTGGTCTTTCAAGGCCACGCCATGGACCAATTTGCTGCGCTACGCAATTCCTCCAAAATCCTCGTCGCTGACATCTATGACCCCATGCACTTAGAAATGCTCGAGCAAGGGCGCGAACTTGGGCAAGCGACGTGGAAACTCCGCGTCAGCACCGCGACGAGAGTGCTCAATGATCAACTCGCCCGGGCCGATTTTTTCCTCTGCGCCTCGGAGCGACAGCGGCTGTTCTACCTTGGGCAGTTGACCACTCTCGGGCGAGTCAATCCTGCGACATATGCCGCCGATCCTCATCTCGAGCGACTCATTTCCGTCGCACCCTTCGGGCTCGACGACTCACAGCCCACGCACACTCGTGACGTCGTCAAGGGCGTGCGGGAGGGAATCCGCAAAACGGACAAGTTGATCATCTGGGGTGGCGGCCTTTACAACTGGTTTGACCCACTCACACTTATTCGTGCCGTGGCACAGTTGTCAGTTCGCCACAGCAACGTTCGACTGCTATTCATGGGAACGAAGCACCCCGTTGTCGACGAAATGGGAATCGTGACCCACTCCCTTCGCCTCGCGCAAGAACTTGGAGTGCTCAACAAGTCGGTGTTCTTTAACGAGTCATGGGTCCAATTCTCTGATCGCCAGAACTGGCTACTCGAAGCCGACGCAGGTGTTAGCACGCACATGTCCCACGTCGAAACGACATTCGCTTTTCGCACGAGAATCCTCGACTACTTGTGGACCGGCCTGCCAATGGTTGTCACAGAAGGGGACAGCTTTGCCGAACTCGTTGAGACTCAGAACCTTGGGATTGTCGTTCCACCGCAGAATGTCGATGCGCTCGAACACGCACTAGAGCGTGTGCTTTTCGACAAGAAATTTGTTGCTGTCGCGCGCGCCAACGTACAGCGCGTCCGTGCCGAGTTTTTTTGGGACAGAGCCCTTTCGCCTCTTATCTCGTTCGTCAAAGACCCCCGGCACGCCGCTGACTACATGATCGACCGCCCCGCGCTTTCGCAAGACGGAAAGTATCGCAAGCCCTATGGTCTGACGCACAACGCGCGAATGTTCTGGCACTACCTCCGGTCTGAAGGGCCGGATCGGGTAGCTAAACGCATCATGTCTCGCCTGAGGAAAACGCGATAGCGCCGATGTTGAGGTGAGGTCGTGCGTTGCCGCGTCGCCCCCATCCCGCACTTACTTCTCGCGTGCCGAGCGCCTCCGCAACAGCGTCAAAGACACGCTTTGGGCTATCACAGAAACGAATTCTCCGATGGCAAGGCCCCACGCTCCACCCGCCGCCCCGAACGCGGCAGACAGAAAGATAATGGCGGGAACGCCGACGCACGCGGCGAGGAGGACACTGATAAGAAACGCTCGATTACCGCCCATGCCGACAAGTGTGACGCGGCCCAACGTTGTGCCGAGTGCAATCGCGATTGTTGCGACTCCAAGGCCAAGCGCGGTCATTTCGTCGATAGCCACTCCAGCTCCAAAAAGCAATCCCGAAAGCCAGGGGCCGAGCAACGCGAAGGTCGCACATCCAATCAAGCCCAGGCCTAAGTGCAATGCAAATGAGACACGAGCACGCCGACCAAATTCCTGTGGTCCGTTTTCGACAACCCACCCTTGAAGAGCATTTCCCAAGGCGGATACCGAGTATTGACCCATGCGGTAGAGCTTGTCGCCAGAGACATAGGACGCTGCTTGCGAGGTAGTCGCCGATGCCCCCACAAAAGTAACCGAAAGCGAGTTGTACAAACCTGCCGAAACCTCGGTCGCGGTGGCCGCACGGTTCGTCCGAAGCACATGTGCGATGTCTTCCCACCGTGAGTCCGCCCAAAAACCCGATCGCAGGGTTTGTCGCGCATACGAGCCCACACCAATCACGATGGCCAGGATGAGAAGAACGGGGTACCACAGGACTGAACCGCCTATGAGGACTAGTGCCCCGGACGCGAGCGTGGCGGCGATTCGCGGAAAAATTTCAAAAATCGCAATTGATCCGGCATTTCCCAAGCCAATCATGTACCACGCGGACGAGAGGCCGGTGAGGGTCATCGCGGTCGCCATAAGTGCGGCTTCGGCTCTATGCAGAGGCGGTGCAATCGCGAGGGAGAGGGCAACTGCCACGACGGTGCTCGGAACCCACAGCAAGATCCTGGCGCGAAGGCTGATAGCGAGTAGCAGAGGCCGGCTGTCTTGCGAGGATATCGCCACCATTCGAGGCCCAACGGTGTTGTAGCCGAGAGAGACGATGAGCGCAAGAAAACCGCCGATCGACTGACCAACAGCGAACGCGACCCAGGCGTCTGCTCCGGCCACTCGAGCCAGCACCGGAAGGAAGAGCAACGGCGTCACAAGTGAAAGGAAAGGAAGCCCGGCAAAGCCGATCAATCGCTTCACGAAGGCGCCGCGCGACGAGCGGCTCACGTGGCCCGAGACCGCGGAGAGACTTGCTGGAGCATTTCCCTACGGTATCAATCGCACGGATGATTTTTACTGAGGCAACAAGAGTCCAATTCCGACACCGATCGCAGAGATGCTGAAAATCACGGCGCCTATCGATATCAGTTTCACGAGTGGGCCAGCAGGGCCGTCTGCAGTTTTTGGTGCTCCACCAAAGAAGCCAGCTGAAATGAGGATGGGAGACACAAGTAGTCCAATTCGGAACGTCCAGGTAAGCCAATCGTCGAAGTTCGAGTAGTCGAGAACAATCTGCCCAATGATGCTGAGGGTGACAAGGACTCCGGCATGGGCGTGACCGGCTCTGAAGTAGTCCTTTTGAACGGGCGTGATGTTCTCGGTGCCAACTTTTCTCTTCAGTACAGAGAGAAGAAAATAACCACCGTAGGCAATCGTCGGTAGGGCAATAAATCCAATTGCCACCATCCATCGCGCTGCATCGCTCATTTTCCGTCCTTTCGCAGATTTTCTCGATCACGACTATTTGCTCCACAAACTTTGTGAAGCATCACGAAATGATGTTTATGTTGTAAACATTGTCCTATGCTGTTTGCATTGTCAACATCGAAAACATGAAGAAGACTCCGTATCATCACGGCGACCTTGAGCAGGCTCTACTCGAAGTCGGTCTGAGCGAAGCGCGTGCTTCGGGGGCTCGGAATCTCGGGGTCACCTACCTGGCCAAACAGGTCAACGTGACGCCAATGGCCGTCTATCGGCACTTTCCCAACGGCGAAAGCCTGAAGGTTTCCATCTCTCAGCTGGCGCGGGAAGAACTCGCGAAAAGAATGCAGGTCGCCGTCGCACGAGAAGCTGATGTCAAGCGCCGCTTTCAAGCGACCGGGCGCGCCTACATCGAGTTTGGACTCGATGAGCCGGGTCTTTTTGCCGTTGCATTTCTTGATTGTGACGCTACCCCTCGCCGCTACGACGACCCGTCGGCATGGGACATCTTCCAAGGCGCAATTCTTGACCTGGCCGAAGCCGGCTACATCGAGCTAGTAGACGTTCAAGCTGTCACCTCAATGGCCTGGGCCGTCGTGCACGGTTTCGTCGTGCTCGCTGGGAGCAACACCACCTATTTGAGTGACACGACTAGCGCGCAAATCGATGACCTGATCGAAAGAACATGGCGAGGCATCACGGCTCCTCTTTGAGAGGTCTCGGTCTCGTCGGCGCACTACGTTGAGAATCGAAACCTGAAATCTCGATGCTGGTGAGGAATAATCTCAGAAAATCATGGCTCATCGGTCCAGAGCACATGGGCGAGCTTGGGAAGGAAGTCCTTTGAGTCGGTTCAGTGACACGCTGTCAGGAGGTACGAGGACCTCCCTCGGCGAAGCAGACGACGTCATTCGCCAATTACTCGAGGATGATTCGAAGCTCAACGAGATTTACGAACTTTTCTTGGACGAAGACCACGTCGTTGCGATGAGAGCGAGCTACGTTGCAATGCGAGTGGCTGAGCAGAATCCTGACACGGTTAAGCCGTTTGCGAGCTACCTCTAAAAAAACCTCGAGCTCCATACGCTACAGCTGGGCTAGTAGAGCCCGAGTAATCCTCTGAACAACGGCGCGAGCGTGACAGCCCACAATACGATCACGAGGTACCCGAGGGCGGTGCCAGCGATTGCGATAGCGCGACCCTTTTTGCCCGTGGCCTTGATCTGCGTCAGGGCACTGTGACCAAGAATGATCCCGACGATGTTGCCGAAGCCGAACACCCCGAAAATAAAGAGAAGAGTTCCAGTGGTGGAGATCGAGTTTCCAGAAAAAGGGACGATCGACCAGTATGCGAGACCCGCAAGGGACGTGATCAGCGACCAAATAGCCAGTCTGCTGGTCCGGGTTACCGGTACTGGGGTGACGGATGACATGGTGTAGTCCCCTCATGAAAACGACGGAGGCAGGCGGTGCACCCAGCATCTACAACCAATGTTTGTAGAACGGTCATCCCGACGCAAGAAGAGAATAGTCGTTCTTGAATGGCGTGCCAACATCGTGAAGCGGAGAAGGGGGGGGTCCCCGGCGCGAAGCTGCCGCTTCGCAGTCGCCGTGGGCCCAGTACCCAGGATTCGGATTCACATCGTGAATGCATACTATTTGAAAAAACCCTGATCAGGAGCGTTTTTCATAACGCGGATAGTAGATGGAACGCACTAACCCCGTTCCTCCCATGTGATTACTGGCTTGATTCACGCAGCAATCACTTTCTACGCCACAAAGTGTGTTTCGAGTGCACTTCGACGGGGCTAAAGCATCTCACTCGGCGGCGAAGGCGCCGGGTGTTTTGCACGGAGCAGTTGCAGCATTTTTTGAAGTTCGTTCCGCAACAACTCTTGGTCGAATTCCTGAGAGTTGGTGATTGTTGCCAAGAATCGATGCTCCAGAAAATCTCCGGCCGATTTGGCGAGTTTGATTCCCTCTGGAGTAAGGGAGGTTAGCAAACGTTTGCCGTCCCCAGGCGATTGATGCGTGGACACTAAGTCTCTGTCGAGGAACCAGCCGATTCTCTTGCTTACAGCGCCTTTTGTTACACCCAAAGCCTCGGCAAGCCGGGTGACGTCGATCTCTTTAGTTTCAAGCACGATCAAAAGAAACACGAACTGGCTATGGGTGAGTCCGAACTCTCTTCGAAGCAGGGAGTCGGCCTGACCGTTCATCTCTCGAACAAGGTCGTTGAGTAGAAAACTGATTCTATTTTCAACCATTGATTTAGTTTACATGTATACAATAATGTTTACTTGTAAACCTAAAATAAGCGAAGTGGGAAGTGATGGCAAGAGTGCAAAGCGAGAGACTGACCGCAGTACCCGAAGAAGGTTTCGTTCTATTTCTTATTGGAATGAGATTCAACAACCTTTTCGCAGTCCACCGCTGGTTGCCCGTATTTCTTGCGATGCCCAGGATGCTCAAAGAGCTTTACATAAACAGCGACTTGGGTTTCAAATCCCATGAAATGTGGGTGGGTCGCACTTTGATCTTGGTTCAGTACTGGGAGAGTTCGGAGAAACTTATCCAATACGCAAAAGGCAAGGATTCAGAGCACTTGCCGGCTTGGCGAGCTTTCAATCAAGCTGCGATGAAATCCAGTGCAGTCGGAATCTGGCACGAGACCTATGTGGTTGACAAAGGCAAGACTGAGAATGTCTACGTGAATATGCCCAAGTTTGGCTTCGGCAAAGTTGGCAAGCTCGTTCCTGCTCAGGGCAAGCGCAATAGCGCCGAACGCCGCTTGTCAGGGGAGTAGCGAAACCGAGAGCAATCCGGGAATTTTCTCTGCGGAGGATGGGGGTCCCTGGCGGCGACGCGATGCGTCGCACTGAGCCATGGGACCAACTCACCCCGTCGGGGTTCGAATCCCGCGATCCAGCCATCAAATGCGAAAGCGCCCCAAAAAGGAGCGCTTTTGCATTTGGCGGAGAATGGGGGATTCGAACCCCCGAGGGCTTTCACCCAACACGCTTTCCAAGCGTGCGCCATAGGCCACTAGGCGAATTCTCCAGATCGAGCACGACCGAACTTCCGATTGCGCCCTGAACATTCTAGAGGTCGCTGCGCAGCCATAATCCCCGGCCCACTTGCTTGACATGCGTCAAAACACCTCCCTACACTCATGTAGAATGAATATTCGTTATTCGAATGGTCATTCATTTCGAACTTAGGTTCTCAAGGAGGAGACGCGATGAACCAATTCGCGCAGATTGCCGACCCAACGGATCTCGACCGAATCCGTGAGGTTATTGCGGCGTCTCCGCGACCCGAAGCGCTTGTTTCTCTGGGTATTCAGCGCATGCAGATTTCCGACACCGCCGCCGATGCGGCGGGCGACGAGCTCACCACCCTGTTGCGTCAAGCGGGAAAGACCGTGGATGGCGCACGCGTTGTCGTGCTGGTCGACGCGACTCCCATCTTCAAGGGCACCGACAACGTAAAAGACCGTGTTGTCGCGCAACTAGAACGGCGTTTTTCCGTGAATCGCGTGGTTTTGGGTGACGAAAACCACCTTTACGCCGACGATTCTGCATTGGATGCCGCGACGGCCGCGCTCGCCGGAGCCGACGGCCTAGTTTCGGTGGGTTCGGGCACGATTTCGGACATCGCCAAGGTTGCGAGTCACCGAGCGGGCAACATCCCCTTTGTTTTGGTGCAGACCGCGGCCTCGGTTGATGGCTACACCGACAATGTCTCGGTGGTACTGCGCGCCGGAGCCAAACGCACGATCGATTCGCGTTGGCCCGACGTGGTACTTGCCGACACCGAGGTCATCGCGACCGCGCCGAAAGAGCTCAATACCTCGGGTTTTGGCGAGTTACTGTCTCTTTTTACTGCGCCCGCGGACTGGTGGCTCGCCAGCCAGGTGGGCACTGACTCCAGCTTTCACTCCACGCCCCGTGACCTCCTGCTGACGTTTGCCGGCAATCCGGGTGAATGGGGTGCCGGAATCGGTGATGGCAACGCGGAAGCCGTGAATCAATTGACCAAGGTGCTCGCAATTCGGGGCATTGGTACGGGAATCGCCGGCTCGACCGCCTGCCTCTCAGGCATGGAGCACCTGATCAGCCACATGCTCGACATGTATGCTGCCGCCCACCACCACGACATCGGTTTGCACGGCGAGCAGGTCGGTGTGGCCTCGGTTGTCGGAGCGACAGCGTGGCGTTACTTGCTGGAGAACATCCGTGCCGATCGGCCCATCGAGGCGCGCACGGATGAGGCAACGCTCGAAACCACGGTCGCTCAGGTTTTTGCCGAGTGCGACCCGAGTGGTGCACTCGGCGCTGAGTGCTGGTCGGACTTCTCCACCAAGCGTGCCGCGTGGAAGGTCGGCGCACCGAATGTGTCCGAGTTGGTTTCCGATGCGGATGCGCTCGAGCGAGCGCTCGGAGCGATGCTGCCGAACCCGCGCGACTTGGCTCAAGGGTTGGCCCGCGCCGGTGCAACCGTGCGATTCGACGATCTCGATGCGTGGGTCACGGCGGACGTATGGCGCTGGGCCGTCGCCAACTGCCTCTACATGCGCAACCGCGTGACGATTGTCGACCTGCTGGCCGAACTCGGCTGGTGGACCGACGCCGACGTGGACGCAGTGCTGGAGCGTGTCAACGCTCTCACCGCCGAGGTAGCCCATGTCTGAGATTGTCTTGTCGGTCGATTCCTCGACGTCGGGTGTGAAGTGCATCGCCTGGGACCGTAACGGAACACCACTTGCTGTGGGTTCGACGACGCTCGAGTTGAGCATCCCGCAGCCGGGTTACGGCGAACAAGATCCGCGCGACTGGTGGCGTGGCACGGTCACGGCGGTGCGTGATTGCCTGGCCCAGATTGACGTGTCGCGCGTGGTCGCCTTCGCCGTCACTCACCAACGCGAGAGCTTCGCGTGCCTCGACGAAAACGACGAGCCGGTCCGACCGGCCATGCTGTGGCTCGACACGCGCGCCCACGAGCAGGTGGTTCGCTTTGGTACGCGTCGCGTGCACGACCTGACCGGCAAGCCCGCGAATCCGACCCCAGCGTTTTACAAATTGCTGTGGATGCGCGAGCACGAGCCCGCCCTTCTTGACCGCACGGTTCGCGTGGTCGACGTGCACGCGTACCTCGTTCACGAGCTCACCGGCCAATGGAGCACCTCGGTCGCAAGTGCCGACCCCCTCGGTCTCATCGATCTCGAGACCGGAGACTATTCCGATGAGCTACTCGACATCGTGGGCCTGCAGCGTTCCGCGTTGCCCGAACTCGTTGCCCCGGGCGATGTCATTGCGCCGCTCTCGGCATCGGCGGCCGCCGCACTCGGGTTGCCCGAAGGTCTGCCCATCGTCTCGGGTGCCGGTGACGGTCAATCAGCCGGTCTTGGCGCTGGAATCGTCTCACCCGGCATGGCGTACCTCAATGTCGGCACCGGCCTGATTTCGGGCAGCTTCAGCGACAGCTACATTCCGAGCCCGGCCTATCGCGCGATGGCGGGGACGATTACCGGAACTGTCAACTACGAGTTGTTCGTTGGTGCGGGAACCTTCATGGTTACCTGGTTCTTGAAGAGCTTCGCCGACGGGGACGACGCCGACACGAGCATCCCGCGCGAAGTGTACTGGGAGCGCAAGGCGTCGGAGATTGTTCCGGGTGCCGAGGGTCTGTTTGTCGTTCCTTACTGGAACGGTCAGCTCACCCCGTTTTGGGATCAGGATGCGCGCGGCGTGATGTTCGGACTCACGGGCGCCCACACCACCGCCCACATCTACCGGGCTGTGCTCGAGGGAATCGCGTTCGAGCTGCGTGTGTGCTTGGAAGAGGCCGAGCGTAGTCTGCCTGCTCCAATTTCGGAATTCATCGCGATGGGCGGTGGCACGCGAAGCCCCGTGTGGTGTCAGCTCTTCGCCGACATTTTGCAACGACCCGTCGTTCTTGCGGGCAGTGACGAAGCGACCGCATTGGGTGCGGGCGTCCTGGCTGCCGTGGGCGCCGGAATTTATGCCTCGACGGCGGAGGCCGCCGCGGCGATGACGAACGTCGGAACGCGCTACGAGCCCCAGGCCCATCTGCGCGAGACCTACGACTCGCTTTTCGGTGTGTATCGCCAGATCTATCCGGCACTTCGTCCGGTCTTTGCCGCCGCGGCTCGGGAGGCCAGCCATGGCTGACTCGACAATCGAGCTCGTCGGTCCGGATACCTTCTTTGATGCGTACCTGTTTGACCTCGATGGCACCATCTACCTTGGGAGTGAACTGCTACCCGATGCACGTGAGCTCATCGAGACGCTGCGAAACCAGGGCGCCAAGACGGTGTTCTTGTCGAACAATCCGACGCGCGACCCCGACATGTACATCACCAAGCTCACGGGCTTAGGGATTGAGGTCGAGCGCGACGAAATCATCAACACGGTTGTCACAACCGTGCTCTGGTTGAAGCAACACCACCCTGACGCGGTCGTTTTTCCGATTGCTGAGGAGCCGCTCGTCAATGCGCTGCGCGAGGCGGGAATCCGGCTCTCGGAAGACCCCGCGGAGATTGATGTCGTTGTCGCGAGCTACGACCGTGGGTTTACCTATCGCAAACTGCAGATTGCCTTCGACGCCCTGTGGCAACGCGACCACGTGAAACTGATTACGACCAACCCCGACCGTTACTGCCCGTTCCCGGGTGGAAAGGGTGAACCGGATGCCGCTGCCATCGTGGCCGCCATCGAAGCTTCGGCTGGCGTCACGTGTGTTGCAAACATGGGTAAGCCCGACCGCATCATGATCGACACGGTTGTCGCACATCTCGGAGTGGAGCCCGCGAACACGGTCATGGTGGGCGACCGACTCGAGACCGACATCCGCATGGCGGTCAACGCCGGCATGAAGTCGGCGCTGGTGTTGACCGGTGATTCACAGCTGGCCGACGTTGAGCACACGGCCCACGAATTTCGGCCCACGTTCGTCATCCCCGGAGTGGGAGGGCTGATTCCCCGGTCGAGATAGGCGCGCATAAAAAATCAGTACCTGACGGTACTTGCGGTACTTGTATGCAGCGTGTAGCATGAATAATCAAGAATTGAATAGATATACAAATCACACTTTTACCAACAAACCAAGGAGGAACCGACATGGCCCTCAGCGACGACGACAAGCTGGAAATGCAGCGACGCATGTTGCGCATCCGCGCATTTGACGAGCGCGCGTCCAAGATGGTCAAGCGGGGCCACATCCCCGGCACGGTGCACACGAGCATCGGCCAGGAGGCTCAGGTCGTCGGTGCCACCATGGCTCTGTCGGACAACGACTACATGACGGGGAACCACCGTAGTCACGGTCACCCCATCGGTAAGGGATCCCCGCTCGGGCCCCTCATGGCCGAGCTGCAGGGCAAGTCGGGCGGTGTGTGCAAGGGCAAGGGAGGCTCTCTGCACCTCGCCGACTTTGCTGTCGGAAGTCTCGGCGAATCGGGCATCGTGGGTTCGTCCATCCCGATCGCGATGGGCGCGGCCCTCTCGTCCAAGGTTCTCGGTCGCGACACGGTCGCACTTGCCTTCTTTGGTGACGGAGCCGCCAACCAGGGCGTTCTCTACGAATCGATGAACATGTCGGGCGTCTGGAACCTGCCGGTCATCTTCTTGTGTGAAAACAACCAGTACGCGCTGTCCACCCCGGCCCACACCGTGACCTCCGGCGTGATCGCCGAGCGCGCTGCTGGCTTCGGGATTCCCGGCGTGCGTGTCGAAGACGGACAAGACGTTCTCGCCGTCTACGAGGCAGTCTCAACCGCTGTGGCTCGCGCCCGTGCTGGCGAAGGTCCCACGCTCATCGAGGTCGTGACCTATCGCTACAACGAGCACTCGGAAGGTCTGCGCTTGGGCACGGACTATCGCCCCGCCGACGAGCGCGAGGAGTGGCTCAAGAAAGACCCGCTCGTTCTGTTCCGCGAGCACCTCATTGCCAACGGTCACACCGCTGAAGAAATGGATGCCCTCGAGGCCGACGTTCTCGCGGAGGTCGACGCGGCAGTTGAGTTCTCAGAAAACAGCCCTTGGCCCGATGCGTCCGTCGGGTTTGACGATCTCTACACGGATTCGGAGTACGCAGCATGAGCGTGATGAGTTTCCTGGGTGCCATCGGTGCAGCCCAGAAAGAAGCGATGGACGCCGACGAGCGCGTCATCATCATTGGCGAGGACGTGGAAGCCAACGTTTACGGAACCACGGGAGGCGGCAAGACCCGCCAAGAGACCGGTGACTTCGTTCAGATGTACGGCCGGAACCGCATCCGGAACACCCCCATTTCAGAAGAGGGCATTGTCGGTGCGGCCGCCGGTGCTGCAATGACCGGACTTCGTCCGATCGTTGACCTCTCGTACTCGAGCTTCCTTTACATGGCGATGGATCAGCTGGTCAACCAGGTCGCCAAGAACCGCTACATGTTCGGTGGACAGGCCTCGATGCCCGTCGTATTCCGTTCGGCGATGTTCTACGGACTCAACACGGGTGCTCACCACTCCGACCGCCCGTATCCGATGTTCATGAACGTGCCCGGTCTGAAGATCATGGTGCCCTCGACCCCGAGCGACGCGAAGGGTCTGCTGCGCACTGCGATTGACATGGATGACCCCGTGCTGACCTTCGAGGCGTGCATCCTGTGGGCACTCAAAGAAGAAGTTGACGACAACGAATTCTGGGTGCCGTTCGGTGTCGCTCGCACGCACCGCGAGGGAACGGATGTGACCATCGTCGCCATCTCGAGTTCTGTGCCGGAGGCCATCGCGGCCGCGGCCGAACTCGAAGCAGAGGGAATCTCGGCCGAGGTCATTGACCCTCGCACACTGGTTCCTCTAGACAAGGACGCGATTCTCGAGAGTGTCGCGAAGACCGGCCGACTCGTGGTCGTTGAGCCCGCGCACCGCACCTGTGGTGCCGCCGGTGAGATCAGCGCCATCGTGTCGGAGGGTGTCTTCGATGCCCTCACGGCACCCATCGTTCGCGTCACCGCGCCCGACATGCAGATTCCGTTCAGCCCGGCGCTCGAGAAGCAGATGTATCCGACCAAGGACGACATCACCGCTGCCGTGCGCCGCGTGACGTCATTCACCTCACGTAACGCCGCACTGGCGAACGCACACAACTAACACACGAATTCGAAAGGACACGGCAATGGCACGAGTAGAAGTTCTCCTGCCCCAGTGGGGAATGGGAATGAGCGAAGGCTCCATCGTCAAGTGGCTCAAGCAGGTCGGCGACCAAGTCACCGAAGACGAGCCCATGGCCGAAGTTGAGGCCGAAAAGGTTGAGGAAACCCTCGAAGCTCCTGCTACCGGAACGATCACCGAGATTCTCGTCGCTGAAGGCGAGAGCGTCGAGGTTCGCACGGTGGTGGCAATCATCGAGACCGCCTAGGTCTCAGAGCAGAACGGTCGAGCAAAGTCGCTTGACCGCAAGTACCACGAAAGGACATTTCCCATGGGAAAGGGAAAAGTAGACCCCCTCGGTCTCATCACGGCGGCGCAGGCCGGCGGTTATGCGGTGGGTGCGTTCAACATGCACAACCCCGAAACCACGCAGGCGCTCATCCGTGCCGCAGAGATCGCCGATTCACCGGTGTTCCTGCAGGTCGGTCGCGCCATCGTGCCACACATGGGTCTGCGCGAAGCATTTGAGATGACCCGTCGCGAGCTGGACAAGGCGCCGATTGACGTGCCGATTCACCTCGACCACGGAACATTCGACGAGGTGGCCATTGCCATCGAGCTCGGATTCGACTCGATCATGTTTGACGGCGCTCACCTCGACTTTGAAGAGAACATCCGCGTCACCCGCGAGGTCGTCACGGCCGCGCACGCGGCGGGCATCCCCGTCGAGGCAGAGCTGGGCAAGATTCCCGATGCCGCCGACAACATCAACTGGGCTGACTACTACACGAGTGTCGAAGAGGCCGAGCGTTTCGTTGCCGAGACCGGTGTCGACTGGCTCGCCATCTCGGCCGGAGTGATGCACGGGGTCACCGGCCTCGAGCCGCAGCCGCTCGACATCGAGCGCATAGAGCAGATTCGTGACGTCACGGGCATCCCGCTCGTTTTGCACGGTGCTTCTGGCGTTCCGATCGATCAGCTTCGTGCCGCGAGCGTTGCCGGCGTGCACAAGTTCAATGCCGACACAGATCTTCGTCACGCATTCCGCGCGGGCATCGAAGAGAAATGGTCAGAGGGTGACCGCCAGCTCGAAGAAGCCATGTCGCTCGGTCGTGACCGCATGATCGTTGCCACCGTCGAAAAGATGCGTGAATACGGATGCGCCGGCAAGGCCAACTACGGAACACCCATCTCGCTCGAGAACAGCGTTCTGGGCGGTGTATCCCGGTGAGTGATGAGGGCGTCGTCGTTCCGCTGACGGGCATTGCCCGCACGGCGGCCAAACACATGGCTCGTGCCTGGCAGGCACCCGTCTTTCACGTGACGGTCGAGGTCGACATGACCGAGGCCATGAAGGTGAAGTCGGTCGAACCCACTGCCACGGTCACCGATGCAATTGTTGCGGCAGTAGCGACGGCGCTCATCGAATTCCCCGAGGTCAACGTTCACGTGGGTGAAGACGAGCTCGTTCGATTCGACGCCATCAACATCGGAATTGCGGTCGCAAGCCCGAAGGGGCTGGTGGTGCCCAACGTGCACGACGCCGCGAACAAGTCGCTGGCGGAACTCGCCACAGCTCGAGCGGACATCGTCTCGCGCGCCCGCGACGGCGCATTGGCTCGACCCGACATCAGCAACGGGACGTTCACGATTTCAAACCTCGGCATGATGGGCATCACGCGCTTCGACGCGATTCTGAATGTTCCGCAGGCCGCCATCCTGGCGGTGGGCGCCACAATCGATCGATTTGTCGGTGGCGCAGACAACGCCCACTGGGCTCCAATTGCTGAGCTCACTTTGACGTGTGACCATCGTGCGCTTGATGGCGCGACGGGCGCGAAATTCATCGGCGCCGTCAAGGCGGCGCTCGAGAGCCCGTTGCCGTCGAGCGATTTGACAGCAACGCAACGTGCGTCACTTGTGGGAGCTCGATAGCCCGTGAGCGAAAGCGCCGAACAGCTTGCCGTCAACGTGCTCGTGCTCGGCGCCGGGCCGGGCGGATACGTTGCCGCTATCCGAGCTGCTCAGCTGGGTCAGACCGTCGCCATCGTCGAGCGCGAATACTGGGGCGGTGTCTGCTTGAACGTCGGGTGCATTCCGACGAAGGTTCTGTTGCGGCACGCCGAAGTGGCCGCACTCGTTTCGCGACACGCGAAAGCTTTTGGTCTGCCAGACGGCGTGACGGCAGATTTTCGGGCGGCCCACGAGCGCAGCCGGTCGGTAGCCGAAGGCCGCATCAAGGGCGTGCACTACTTAATGAAGAAGAACGGCATCCGACAGTTCGCCGGCACGGGAACATTCACAAGTGACACTTCGCTCACGGTGACCACGGCCGATGGGCCAATCGCCGACATCACTTTTGATCACGCGATCATCGCGACGGGCTCAGAGATCCGCAATTTGCCCGGCGTCGACTTGGGTGCACGGGTCACCGGCTACATCGAGGTTGTGCTTTCCGAAACGATGCCTGATTCACTCGTCGTCATTGGTGCCGGACCCATTGGCATTGAATTTGCCTGTGTCGCGGCCAGTTTTGGCTCGAACGTCACCGTGCTCGAATATCAAGACCGCATTTTACCGGCCGAAGATGTCGACGTCTCGGCCGAGCTTGCCAAGGCGCTGAAGAAGCTTGGCGTCACCGTCGTGACCGGTGCGCGAGTGGTGTCTGCCAGTGATACAGAGTCGGGCGCGCACGTCACGTACGACACCGCGGCCGGAGAGACAACAGAAATCGACACCGACCACGTGCTCGTGGCGGTGGGATTCTCTCCCCGACTTGAGGGTTACGGTCTCGACGCAACCGGAGTTGCCGTCACCGACAGTGGAGCCATTGACGTGGATGCGCAACTGCGCACCAGCGTGCCGCACATCTTTGCCATCGGCGACGTGACCGGCAAATTGGCGCTCGCGCACGTTGCGGAGGCGCAAGGAATTGTGGCGGCGGAGGTCATCGGCGCAGCGTCGACTCGAGTGATGGGCGACTACCGCGACATGCCTCGGGCCGTGTACTCGTCACCGCAGGTGGCGAGCTTCGGCCTCACCGAAGCACAGGCCCGCGAGGAGCTCGGCGATGTGCTGGTCGCCTCTTTCCCGTTCGTTGCCAATGGCAAAGCACACGCGGTGGGGGAGACCGCCGGTTTCGTCAAGCTCATTGCGAACCCCACAACTCGCACCCTGGTGGGCGGGCACCTTGTTGGACCGGACGTGTCGGAACTCCTGCCCGAGCTCACGCTCGCAGCGGGAACGGGCACGACCATCGACGACCTCATCCACAATGTGCACGCCCACCCCACTCTGAGCGAAAGCCTGCAGGAAGCCTTCCACGGGCTCGCCGGCCACGTGATCAACTTCTAATCGAGAGAGCGACTGTCATCATGCGCACGACACTCATTCGCGGCCTCGCCGGCGAACGTGACCGCGGGCTCAATTCGAGCGCCGGTCTCGAGGCGTCGAAGCGCGTGTTGCATCTCGTGGCGGAGAACAACGAGCTCGGGCGCGTTGTGCGCCTCTACCGTCCTGCGTCGACGGTTGCGTTTAGCCGTCGGGAGACCCTCCTGAACGGATTCGCGGAGGCTGTTGCCGAGGCGACCACCTTTGGGTTTGAGCCTTACATTCGCCCAGCCGGAGGACGTGCTGTCGCGCTTGACACCGACTGGTTCGTCCTCGATGTGATCACCCCCGAAGATCGAGGTCGCACCGTCGCTCATCGGGATGTCTTCACTGACTTCGGTGGGAAGTTCGTGGCGTTGTTCTCCGAGCTCGGACTTGAGACTGCGGTCGCCCCTGTCGCCGGCGAATACTGTCCGGGCGACTACAGCATCAGCTCTCGTGGCGCAGTGAAACTTGTGGGGACCGCGCAGCGGGTGACTCGCGGTGCGCGCTTGTTCAGTGCGAGCATCCCGTATTCAGTTTCGCCAAATGTGTCGGAAGTGCTTGCGCGCGTAAACGACCTACTCGAACTCGAGTGGAATCCGAGCACGCTCGGCTCCGTCAGCGACGAGTCGTCGGGGATCACGCGCGATCAACTCGAAGCCGCCCTCATTGCGAACTTTGCCGCCGATGCCGAGGGGGAGTCGACCCTCGCAGACCTGTTTGGCGCTTCTCCTGTCGACTCGGATTCCCCAGCCATTGCGAGGGCCTCATGAGCCCTTCTTCAGAAAGAAAGAAGCGTGAATCAATGACCCAGGAGCTTCGTGCCGAATTCGCCGCTCTGGCCAATCGCTCGAGCGACGTGCTCATCATCGGTGGTGGCATCAACGGCATCTCCATCATGCGTGACCTCAGTCTGCAAGGTGTGACGGTTACCCTCATCGATCGCGGTGACGTCATGTCGGGCGCATCCGCCGCGTCGTCGCACATGATTCACGGTGGTATTCGCTATCTCGAGAACGGCGAGTTCCGTCTCGTGCGCGAATCGGTCATCGAACGTAACGACCTCTTGCGCACCGCACCCCACGTGGTCAAGCCACTGCGCACAGTCGTCCCCATTTTTTCATTGACATCGGGAATTTGGCAGGCTCCGCTGAAGATGATCAATCACGGCAAGGGTCGTCGCACCGAACGAGGGGCATTGTTAATCGGTATCGGCCTGATCATCTATGAAACCTTCAGTCGCGCGAACGCAGTCATGTCACGCTTCACGTTCGTTGGCCGCCGCCGCGCTCGCCAACAGTTCCCCTCCCTGCGACGAAACGTCAAATACGTTGCCAGCTACTACGACGCATCGGTGCACGAACCCGAACGTCTGGCGCTTGATTTGATCGCGGATGCGCGGGCCACCGGCAACGCGTCCGTGGTGACGTACGCGGCCGCAACGGCAGCTCGAGACGGTGGTGTCGAGATTACCGACATGCTCACCGGTGAAACTCAACTCGTGCGCGCATCCGTGGTCATCAACGCCTCTGGTCCGTTGACCGACATCACGAACTCGGCCTTGGGTCGCTCGACCGATTTCATGGGCGGCACCAAGGGTTCGCACATCGTCGTGGACCACC
>Ga0214917_10001032_pt1 | contig 36565 bp, 32 predicted proteins | sample LL_1208_BB_MetaG_FD_177983 | JGI IMG/M metagenome (GOLD analysis project Ga0214917, IMG submission 177983) | Freshwater microbial communities from Lake Lanier, Atlanta, Georgia, United States - LL_1208_BB | ecosystem: Environmental > Aquatic > Freshwater > Lake | place: USA: Georgia | collected... | reverse complement strand
TTAGCAGGTGCCTTCTTCTTAGCAGGTGCCTTCTTAGCAGCAGCCTTCTTCTTGGCAGGTGCCTTCTTAGCAGCCTTCTTCTTAGCAGGTGCCTTCTTGGCAGCCTTCTTCTTAGCTGGTGCCTTCTTCGCTGGAGCCTTCTTCGCTACAGCCTTCTTCTTAGCAACCTTGCGCTTAGCAGGTGCCTTACGTGCTGTGGTTTTCTTGGCAGCCACAGGTCCTCCTCGAGGTAAGACCCTCGGACTTCCCGAAGGTTCTTATTGACAAGGTTGGCAGATAACACCACGCTTTGGTGCGTTTTTTGCAAATAAGTATGCCCGCGTGTCGCGTCGATTTTTTGTCGAAACATCGTGGAAATTTTTTTGAGTTTGGACATCAATTTCAGTATTTTTTATTTCTGCAAAACAAAAAACACCGAAAAACCGCGTGGTTATCGGATTTTTTCAGAATTTCAATATTGATTTGGAAATTGCAAGTAATTTGCAATCGGCCTTAATGACTATGCCCGCATTCACATCAATCAAAAAAAGAAATAAAAAACTTTGCAACTTTGCGCAATTTTTTGTTTTTTAAGAAAAAACTTACTAAAAAGCAATTTGCTGAATGAATAAAACTTATTCGTAAGAATGATCAAGGTCAGGGTAGTTACCACTAGCGACGTCATCAGCCCAAGCTTTAGAACTGGTGAGCATGACTTCGCGCAACGATGCGTAGTGCTTTACAAACTTGGCTTGCTTGCCACCCGTTAGTCCCAACAGATCTTGCCAAACAATTACTTGAGCATCGGTACCAGGTCCTGCTCCTATGCCAATAATTGGAACTGGAATTTCTTTCGTTAGTCGACTTGCAAGTTCATGCGGCACAACTTCTAACACGATTGCAAAAACGCCAGCTGCAACTAGTGCGTGGGCATCAGCAATGAGTTCATCTCCTGCATCGCCTCTGCCTTGAACCTTGTAGCCACCCATTTGGTGCACAGACTGGGGAGTTAACCCAATGTGACCCATTACTGGAACCCCAGTTTGGGTCATTAACGCTACATGTTCAGCCATATGTCGGCCGCCTTCAATTTTGACAGCGTGCGCTTTGCCTTCTTGCATGAAGCGAACGCTAGTTTCCAAGGCCTGGGCAGGGGAGCTTTGGTAAGAACCAAAAGGCAGATCAGCTAGGACCATTGCCCTGGAACTTCCACGTTCAACAGCTGCAACCAGGGGTATCAAATCATCCACTGTCACTGGAATAGTCGAGTCGTATCCGTAGACAACCATTGCCGCGGAATCACCAACCAACAGAACGGGAATGCCGGCTTCATCAAAAACGCTGGCACTAAGTGCGTCGTAAGAAGTAATCATTGGCCATTTTTCACCGCGAGTCTTAGCGGCAATGAGATCGCTAGTTGTGATTCGACGTGATTGTTTTCCGCCATACAAAGGCTCGATGTTCATTTCTTAGTTCTCCGCTCTCGAGGCTGCGCGTTGGCAGTCCCCGGATCTGTATTCCCATTGTGTCAGGTATTAGATACTGAACGCGAGTTACGCAATTTACTGGTTATTCAAACCACTTATTGGGCGTTACCTATGGTCACAAAAACTGGGCTATTCAGCCCACTTATTTGTGAGTGGCATTCTTCGATCTTTGCCAAATGCCTTGCCGGAAACCTTGGGGCCAGGTGGGTACTGTCGGCGCTTGTATTCGGCACGATCAGTTAGCAACATAATTCGCTTCACGGTTTCGATGGCAAATCCAGTTGCAGCTATTTGTTCGGCAGTTAAGTCTTTCTCGACGTACATCTCAAGGATCGCATCAAGCTCTTCATAATCAGGTAGCGAATCAGAATCCTGCTGGCCAGGTCGCAATTCAGCACTTGGTGGCTTAGTGATGCTGGACTCAGGAATTGGGGCTACTTCGTTATTCTTGAGCGCGCTGTGATTTCGCCACTTAGCTAACTCCCACACATCAACCTTTGGCACATCCATTAGCGGAGCAAAGCCACCAACTGCGTCGCCGTAAATAGTTGAATACCCAACCGAAAGCTCACTCTTGTTTCCAGTGGCCAGCACTAGGTGACCTTCTTGATTGGAGATACCCATCAATGTCATACCTCGGACACGCGCTTGCAAATTCTCTTCTGCTAATCCCGTCAATTCCAGGTTTTCCAAATAAGCAGAAACCATAGGTTCAATCTCGACGGTACGGAAGTTAAGTCCGATTCGATTGGCAGAATCTAGAGCATCAGCTTTTGAATGCTCTGAGGAGTATTTTGATGGCATTGAAACGCCGTATACATTCTTGGCACCTATTGCATCCGCGGCGATCGCAGCAACCAAGGCTGAATCAATGCCACCCGATAAGCCAAGCGCAATTGATTTAAAGCCATTTTTCTGGACATAGTCACGAAGCGATACAACAAGCGCGGAGTAGACCTCACCAATTGGGTCAAGTCGCTTTCGAGTCTCAAGCGACAATGCTGGTTTATCGCTGCGCCCGACCGCACTTGAAATAAGCGTTACAGCTTCACCATTTGAAAGCTCGGTCTGTGACCCAGCCGCAGCAATTTCCAGATCCACAACCAACATGTCGGTTTCAAATTGCAGTGCGCGCTGCAGAACATCACCATCTTTGGAAACAATTATTGAATCGCCTTCAAAAACCAACTCATCTTGTCCACCCACCATGTTGACGTAGGCCAAAGTTGCCTGCGCCTCTTGAGCGCGCTGCTTCACAAGATTCAGGCGCAGATCATCTTTATCCCGTTCGTATGGCGAACCATTCAGTACGACAAGTAATCCCGCGCCGTTTGCCTTAACTTGTGACACGGGTCCACCGTCTTGCCAAAGATCTTCACAAATCGCTACTGCAATGTCGATGCCAAATGCTCGAACCAAAACTGATTCATTGCCAGGGACAAAGTATCGATACTCGTCAAAGACTCCATAGTTAGGAAGGTGATGCTTGGAATAACTAGCTTGGATTTGTCCGTCATAAATCACGGCCGCGCAGTTCATTGGACCACCACGTGGCACACCTAGAGTTTCGGCTTCGGTGTCACTTGTCCGTCGAAGATACCCAACGAAAACCAGCACTTCGCCCAGACCGGCACCTTTGAGTTGCGTTGCGAAATCTTTTGTCGCAGTTTCGGAGGCTTTTTGGAATGACGGCCGAAGTGCAAGATCTTCAACTGGATACCCGGTAATCATCATTTCGGGCAACACGACTATTTCGGCGCCGAGTGTGGCGGCAGATTTAACAGCCTCGAGACACTTGGCGCTATTGCCAGTCAAGTCACCCACGACTGGGTTAAGTTGCGCTAAAGCCAAGCGAATTTGTGGCACAGATACAGCATAAATGCAGACTCACTTGCTTTGTAACACAGCCGTAACGCAAGGGCTTCATCATGGTCTAGTGGATAAACAAACAGAATTTGTGTTACGCACCATCGAGGAACGAGACATTCGCTTTGTGCGACTCTGGTTCACAGACGTTCTTGGCACCTTAAAGTCAGTCGCGATTGCACCAGCTGAACTTGAGGGTGCTTTTTCCGAAGGCATTGGCTTTGATGGCTCTGCCATCGAAGGCTTTGCTCGAGTTTATGAATCCGACATGTTGGCAAAGCCAGATCCAGAAACCTTTACGATCCTCCCTTGGCGCGGCGAGGAAAGCAGTGTCGCTCGCATGTTCTGCGATATTCAGCTTCCGGATGGCTCACCATCATGGGCAGATCCACGACACGTGTTAACTCGTGCTTTAAGCAAGGCTGCTGACAAAGGATTTACTTTCTACACTCATCCGGAAATTGAATTTTTCCTTTTCAAGAATCAGCCAGAAAAAGGTCAGCAACCAATTCCGGTAGATGAAGTTGGCTACTTCGATCATTCACCGAGTGCTGTCGGGTATGACTTTAGACGCCAAGCCATCACAATGCTTGAGTCAATGGGGATCTCAGTTGAATTCAGTCATCACGAAGGTGCTCCTGGTCAGCAAGAAATCGACCTGCGTTATGCAGATGCGCTAACAACGGCAGACAACATCATGACTTTTCGGGTTGTAATGAAAGAAGTTGCACTTGCGCAAGGAGTGTATGCATCATTCATGCCAAAGCCCTTCTCGCAATACCCAGGCTCGGGCATGCATACCCATCTTTCATTATTTGAAGGTGACCGAAATGCATTCTATGAAGCTGGCGCTGACTATCAACTATCAAAAACCGGACGCCAATTCATTGCAGGTTTACTTAAGCATGCTCCGGAAATCACAGCCGTGACAAACCAGTGGGTAAATTCTTACAAGCGCCTAAGTGGCGGTGGGGAAGCGCCATCGTTTATTTGTTGGGGTCATAACAATCGCTCGGCTCTAATTCGAGTACCCATGTATAAGCCAACCAAGGGCAACTCAACTCGAATTGAATTCCGATCCCTAGATTCAGCCTGTAACCCTTACCTGTCGTTTGCGTTGATGTTGGCGGCTGGCATGAAAGGCATTGAAGAGGGCTATGAATTGCCGCCAGGCTCAGAAGATGATGTCTGGTCACTTTCTGAACCAGAGCGCGCAGCCTTGGGTATTGCGCCACTGCCACAATCATTGGGCGATGCAATCAAAGTTATGGAAAAAAGTGAGTTAGTTGCCGAGACTCTGGGTGAACATGTGTTTGACTTTTTCTTACGCAACAAGCGCGCTGAATGGGAAGAGTACCGATCACAGGTGACCGCGTATGAACTCGATAAGTATTTGCCGGTGCTTTAAATGAGGCCTCTTGTCCTGGTAATTCAAAACGAAGTAGACGATCCAGTTGCTCTAGTTGGTCAATGGATCAATGAAGCCGGTGTCGACGTAGAGGTTATTCACGCCTACCTTGGTGAAACCGTTCCTACTTCTTTGCCAGCCCAGTTTTCAGGTGCAATAACCTTGGGTGGTTACATGGGTGCTAACGATGACATTGAATTTCCTTGGCTAGTTGATGAACGCTCCTTGATGAAAGATTTGATTGCCAACGACATCCCATTCTTTGGAATCTGTCTTGGTGGGCAACTGTTGGCAACAGCCGTGGATGGCAAGGTTGGCCCAACTCCGGTTCCAGAAATTGGGGTTGCTTCATTTCGAGTCACAGACGATGCTGCGCAAGATTCTGTCTTTGGTTACCTAGCCGGCAGGGAAGTTATCGCCGCAGAATGGCACAAAGATTACATAACAGACTTACCTCAGGAAGCCGTAGTTTTAGCAGGTAATGATGTCTGTCCAGTTCAAGCCTTTCGAATTGGTGAAAACATTTATGGTGTGCAATTTCACCCAGAAATAGATGCCAAAATCTTTTCAGCTTGGGCAGCTACTGATGACGAACTAGCTAATTTGGACAATGCCATTGATCAGGCATGTGTAAACGTGGCAGCAGCCGAGGCCGAATTGATCAAGACCTGGAAGCCAGCATTCCAAGCCTGGGCGCAATTGGTAAAGGATCAACAGGCTAAAGCGCTGTGACTGAAGCTCGTGGTTCCACTCAACTTGCTCGCCTAGCTCGAATGGGCTTTGCAAACACGCAAGCTTGCCAAGATATTCTGACCAGTATCCCTGTCTTGGATGCCAAGTTGGAGTTTGTGAAAGATTCCCCAGATCCAGATGGCGCACTAGCGGCCTTGGCTAAAATTGTGCATTCAGGTGGGTTTGATATTGCTTCCTTACCTGAACAAGATTTTCGTAATCTTGCAACCTTGCTTGGTTCATCAGTTGCGATCGCTGAACACCTCGAGCGCCATCCAGCTCAAATAACTTATGCATTAGAGACACTAGATGTTCCGACTTCATCTCAAATGCTTATCGACTTGCTCGGGGCCGTTGCAACATTAAGTTGGGATGAAGCCCTGCTGGCGTTACGAGTTGCATATCGGCGTCAGGTTTGTGCGATTGCAGCTGTAGATCTTCAGGCAGGTCAAGACAGCACGTCGATCCTGCCTGGTATCGCACAGGCACTGAGCGATTTAGCGGACGCAGTAATTGCGAGTGCCTTGGTGATTGCCAGATCCAATGTCGTGGATGACGACAAAGTACGAATGGCCGTAATCGCCATGGGCAAATGTGGGGCTCGTGAACTTAACTATGTGAGCGATGTTGATGTCATGTTTGTAGTTGAGCCATCGGCGGGCGCAACCGACGAAGAGACAATATCCATTGGTAGCGAGATTGCGAAGTCGTTGATCCAGGCCTGCTCAGCAGTTACCTCAGAAGGATTTATCTGGGATGTAGATGCAGCGCTTCGCCCAGAAGGTAAATCTGGCGCATTAGTTCGCACCTTGAATAGTTATTTGGATTACTACCATCGTTGGGCCCAGACCTGGGAGTACCAAGCGTTGCTAAAAGCGCGGCCAATGGCAGGGGACTTTGAATTAGGAAATGAATTTGTCGAAGCGGTGTCACCACTAATCTGGCAAGCCTCAAGTCGGCCGAACTTTGTTTCAGACGTGCAGGCTATGCGAGAACGAGTTACTGACCTGTTACCTGCCAAAGACGCTGATCGTGAACTAAAACTGGGTCGGGGGGGATTGCGCGATGTTGAATTTGCAGTTCAGCTATTGCAAATGGTTCATGGCCGAACTGATGATTTAGTTCGAAGCCCGAACACTCTGCTGGCACTCGAGCAACTTGCCACCTGGGGCTATGTCGGTCGCGAAGATGCAGTCACGCTGGACACGGCCTATCGGTTTCTGCGAACACTCGAACATCGAATCCAGCTCTATCGCATGCGCAGAACCCACATCATGCCAACTGACGAGGTAGATCAACGAAGACTTGGCAGGTCAATGGGATACGCGTTGGAGCCAGTATCAGATTTAACTAAGGAATGGAAAAAGCAGGCACGTGAAGTCAGGCGGATTCATGAAAAACTGTTTTATCGTCCGTTACTTCAAGCGGTAGCCAAACTAGACAGCAGTGATTCCAAACTTTCCACGGATGACGCGAGAAGTCGCCTAAAAGCCCTTGGCTATGTTGATCCAGAGAGCGCATTGCGACATCTCGAGTCATTGACTTCTGGGGTAACTAGACGTGCAGTTATTCAGAGAACTCTCTTGCCAGTTATGTTGGAGTGGTTTGCCGACACCCCAGATCCGGATGCTGGACTCTTGGGATTTAGAAGAGTTAGCGAGGCCTTAGGAACCACGCCTTGGTACTTACGGTTACTTCGTGACGAATCAGCAACTGCGCAACGACTAGCAGTAATACTGGGTTCAAGCAGGTACGCAACAGATCTGTTACTCAAGTCTCCAGATGCCGTAAATTTTCTGGCAACCGAGGATTTGCTACTACCAAAATCCGAAAAAGAATTGTTGGACGAAGCTATTGCTACTGCGCAGCGCTACGACAATGCGGCAGATGCTGTTTTAGCGTTGCGAGCTATGCGGAGGCGTGAACTATTCAAGATCAGTGCCTCGGACATTTTGGGACTAACCGACATCGAGACAGTTGGTAATCAATTAGCAGCAGTTGCCACCGCAACAATTGCCGGAACGCTCCGCGCAGTAGTTTCACAAGTACCAGATGCACCGAGATTTTCAATCATCGCCATGGGCAGATATGGTGGTGGCGAATTAAGCTATGGCAGCGATGCTGATGTGATGTTCGTTTATGGTGACGTTGACGATCCGTCTAATCCAAATGCCTCTGAGCAAGCGGCACAATCCGCGCACGCAATAGCTAACGAGTTACGTACCCTTCTAATGGCACCAAGCACTGACCCAGAACTTGCAATTGATGCAGATTTACGACCAGAAGGTAAGAGCGGACCATTGGCTAGAAGCCTGGTTTCGTTCCAGGCTTACTACCAGAATTGGTCTTCGGGATGGGAGACGCAAGCTTTACTTAGAGCTAAACCGGTTGCGGGAGACGAAGCCCTTAGCGAAGAATTTATATCGTTGATTGATCCCATTCGATACAAACCAGATGGGCTCTCCGAATCTGAACTACGCGAAATTAGGCGACTCAAGGCACGCATGGAATCTGAAAGACTTCCACGTGGTGTTGATCCTGGGCTGCATACCAAATTGGGTCCAGGTGGGCTTTCTGATATTGAGTGGCTGGTTCAAATAAAGCAACTAGAGTTCGGATTTACGAATCCTGAAATTACCAACACGGAAACTTTGCCAGCGCTGCGTCAAGAAGTTACGAGCGGATTTGTTTCAAACGCAGATTTTGTACAACTAGAAGATGCCTGGAAGCTAGTAATGCGGGTGCGTAATGCCACGATGCTAGTTCGAGGCAGAGCTTCTGACACGCTGCCAACTGACTTAACGGAACTCAGCCGCGTTTCACACTTACTTGGCTATGGACTTCGCGGTGGACAACAGCTAACTGATGACTACCGCAGACTAACTCGTCGCTCACGTTCTGTAATCAAGCGTGAGTTTTATGGCGAAGTTGAATCTACTTAACGACTCTTCCAAACTGCGATCGCACCAGCAAGATCTTCTAGCGCAGTTCCAACAGACTTAAAGTATGTGATTTCGTCTGTAGAGGTTCGGCCTGGGTGGACACCACGCGTTAAGTCATGCAGGTCAGCCAAAACATCTTCTGGCGTTATGACGCCTTGTGAAATCGGAATCGCTAAGTCTCCGCCTTCTTTGAGCGCACCGGTTCGAGTATCACAAAACAATGAAGCACTCGTTACCAATTCGTCATCCGTCTCACGCATAGTTGGTGTGAAGGCACCAACAGTGTCGACATGGGTGCCCGGCTTAAGCCACTTACCAAAAATCAATGGCGTAGTTGTAAGCGTTGCAGCCGAAACTATGTCACTTTTGCCAACTGCGGTTACCAGATCAGGGTGTGAGGTAACTGGCAGTCCTTCGCTGCGCAATTGCTCAGCTAATTCATGAGCCTTGCGAATGTTGTGGTTCCAGAGGAATACCTCTTGAATTGGTCGCACTGCCATATGCGCGCGGATCATGAATGGACTTAATGCACCAGCGCCAATCATGGTCAATGTTGAACTATCAGGACGTGATAGATAAGTAGAAGCCAGTGCGGAAGCTGCAGCTGTTCGCCAGACCGTCATTCGAGCGCCATCCATAGTTGCAAGCGGTTGTCCCGTGTGACCATCGATCAAGTAGTAAAGACCGTGGATGCTTGGCAGTCCAAGCTGACCATTACTCGGATATACCGCCACCAATTTCACGCCGATGTAGTTTTCTTTACCTGGACCAGTCCAAGCCGGCATCAGTAATAATGCATTTTCCACTTCAGCGCCGGTCGCATCGATTCCTGGCATGCCGTGGTGCTGGCGAAGAGGTGTGGTCCAAGTGCCAGCAAAAGCTTGTCTCAGACTTTCAACCAGGGAAGGGAAAGTCAGGATTCGGTCTAATTCAGACTGGTCTAAATGCAACATTGGATTCTCCTTTTCTCTGCAAGGTTATTCCTGCCTGATTTCCTGTCCAATTCGCAGGTGAAAATTGCCTCAGGTAGGGTATTTCACAGAGCACAATCAACCTGAGCACAAATCTAGGTGCTGGACTAAGCGAATGGATATGAAATGAGCGCAACAACCGTAAGTGGAGTAGTCGTTGATTCTTGGGCAGCCAAGTCAAGATTGCGAAATGCCGTTCTGGTGGTTGGCTTAACCGCATTCACTGCGCTATCAGCCCAGATCGCTATCCCACTTCCGTTTACCCCAGTGCCACTTACTCTGCAGACCTTTGCTGTCCTAGCCGGCGCTGCCGCGCTAGGTGCCGAACGCGCAGTGCTGGCGCAAGTGCTTTACATAACATTGGCTGTTGCCGGCGCACCAGTACTTGCTGGCGGAGCTGGCGGGCGCGAAGAAGTGATTGGCGCAACTGGTGGCTACCTTCTTGGCTTTGTCGTTGCCTCTTATGTTGTAGGCCGCATCGCAGCTGCTGGAGCATCGACTAAAACTTCGACGACCGCGTTGGCTTATGTCGCTGGAAGTTTAGTGATTTATTCACTAGGCGCACCATGGCTTGCCTACGTGACGGGAAACACCTTGGCTTGGGCTGTTGTAAATGGTGTAGTGCCATTCTTGATTGGCGATGCAATCAAGGCCGTCGCTGCTGGCGCAGTACTTCCTTTGGCTTGGAAGCTAACTAACTCAAAGTAATTTTTTCGACCTAGGCAGGCGCAAACAGCCAGAGTAGTGGCAACGCAGCCATTGCGACGGCCCCAATACAGACGAGCAAGCTTGACCACCATGGTGAAGCGTGCTCGCCAAGTAATTGTTTATCGCGAGCCAGCCACCAAATGATAAACATCAAGATCGGCGCGGTCAGACCATTTAAAAGCGCAGCTACCACCAGAGAGCGCATGGGATTGATACCAACGAGATTTAGCGCCACGGCAATTGCCATCGAAACCACAATCACGGCATAAAACTGTTTTGCTTGACTTGGCCTGCGCTCCAAACTTTCGTTCCAACCAATTGCCTCGCTGACGGCATAGGCAGTTGAGCCAGCCAGAACCGGGACAGCCAACAGGCCTGTGCCTAAAATCCCTAACGCAAAGATAAGTCCAGCGGCATCACCAGCGATTGGAGCCAAAGCCAGAGCAGCTTGCTCAGGAGACGTAATCTCGGTTATTCCTTGGGCGTTCAAAGTTGCCGCGGTAGTCGTCATGATTGCAAACATGACGAACACTCCAGACAACATTCCCACCAACACGTCGCCGCGCATGGCTCGAATGTGACTTTGCGAGGTATCTGGTTGTTGTCCGGATATTTCAATTTCTTCAGCTGCTTGCCAAAAAAATAAATATGGCGAAATTGTGGTCCCAGCAATTGCAATTATGGCTGCAATATCAAATCTATTCCAGCCGATAGTTATGTGCGTCAATCCAATTAGAACTTGACGCCAATCAACATTCGCAACCACCAAAACTGCGACGTAACTCAACAGCGAAAGACAAAGCCACCTTAAAACTCGGGCATATTGGTGATAGGGAATCAGGATCTCAGCCGCGCCCACAATAACGGCAATCATTGCAACCGCCGCAAGCTGGGAAATAGGTGAAAACATTGTTACGACCGCAGCCATGGAACTTAGGTCTGCTGCAATGTTGACGGTGTTTGCTAACGCAACCAAAAACACGGTAAAAAAAGGACCCAGTTAGGCATTCGAAGTTTAATCACTCGAGCCAGCCCTTGCCCTGTAACTAAGGCAATGCGGGCACACGTCTCTTGAATTGCAAATGCGAAGGGCAGCAAGATAGGCGCCGCCCAAAGAAACCTGTATCCGAACTGTGCGCCAACTTGAGAGTAAGTGCCGATTCCGGATGGATCATCATCGGCTGCGCCAGTGACTATTCCTGGACCAATCCTAGAAAAGTAACCAATTCCCCGAATCTGCAATCTGTGCGGATGATGACGACTTTTACTGAACTCCAGTTTGGCGCTAGTTTCCTCGGTCACAACTTCACTCTACCGATCGACAACAAGAAAGCGATTTGTCTGACTTTTTACGCAATGTTCGGGTTGTGTGGCCGTTTACCCAATGTTCTTGCGAAATTTGGCAGGCGCCATGGCTGCCTCCCAAAATTGTCAGTCATCCCAATTAACGTATGAGAGCACTGTTAATTATTCGCAACACTAGGAGCTTGCCATTCAAAAATGTGGAACCGATTGCGTTGCTTATCAGCATCAAAACGATAGAGTTACCATTTGTAAATCGAAATAATCAAAGGATTAAAGTGTTAGAAATCGTACTGACAGATGAATTGCTTTCCCCTCGAGTCGAGCTGCTTGATGGCCCCCGCGTCCGATTGACTATGAGCGCAAGCGAGAGTTTGACTCACAGCATTGAATTTTGCCGAAATGACTTGGCGCAAGCCGTTGAATCTGCATTAAGCCAACTTCATGAAGCCGAATCAGCCCCCGCTCGAGTGTTCGTCAGAGATGCTTCTGGTTCGCAGGTCATTACAACGATCGATCCTTGCGCGACCTATGGATCACAGGCGATCGTTCGGCCCTAATATTTCTAACGCTTTCAAAACCTCAGCTGGCGATGCTTTCAATACTCGGCATAGATCTGGCAACAATGCAACACTCGGACGGGTCTCGAGTGAAAAGTAACGGTATAAATTCCCTCGGTTAATCTGGATTTCTTGCGCAACCTCTTCAAGCGATTTGTATCCAAGTTTGTCCATACGTGCCCGTAGCCATTCCAAGCCGGTCTTACTACTAGCTGTTGTTTGCGCAATTTTTACCATCAGATTCATTTACTCGTTTCAAAAGTTTTCGTATTCAATTATTACTCGGCTTCCATCGTACTCGCGCACGATAAAGAACTGTTTCATCTCAGGGCACAAAACTTATTAAGTTCTGCCAACTTCGAGTTTAAAGCAGAGTTACTAGCCGGTAACTGGATAAATCGGGCAAAGTTTGGCTAATGCAAGTTGCTAGCGTTACTCAGCGGGGGATTCGAGGTCGGCTAGCACTTCAATTCTCTGGGATTCGGATAGTGGTTTGTCTGCCTGAGGTAGTCGTGATGCTGCGTAAAACCAAACATAAATTGTTGAGACTAGTAAGCCGAGCGAGACGCCAAACAACGCTGACTGGGGACTAATGTTCTCGACTAGATATCCGCCAAGTGCGGTTCCAACTGCCAACATAGAACCCTCGACTGCCCATAGCCAGGCTTGTGCTGAGGTGGCTGTACCTTGTGGACGTACGGCTTCCAAAACTTCCCAGTGAAATACTTGCGCGAAACCCATTCCTAAACCCAGTAGGGCTAGCACAATCGCCATAGACCAGCCCGGAGTGGTGAATACCAAAGGTATTGCAGCAACTGAAGCTCCAAGGCTGGCCCACTTAAAGCCCTGCAATGGAGTTGTCTGTGATTTCCGGCTACCGATAAGTAGGCCACCGACGATGCTTGCGCCAGCAAGAGTTGCTAGCAGTGGCGCCGAAAGGCCGGGTGTACCCTCCAGGGTTGAAAATGCTGGGACGGAAATTTCGAGAAGACCCCAAGCTAAACCAAAAATCAGACCTTCGACTGCAAGTATTTGAAATTGTTTATTGCGCAACAACAACATTGAATTACCTTGTTGTGGCTCCGGCTGCCAGTTTCTAGATGCCGGCATTTGAATGATCGCTATGCCACCAATAGCCATAAGAGCAGCTGTTGCCCATAGCGCAGCACTTCCACTAACTGGAATTGCAATCGCTGTTGCAAGAACCGGCCCAGCCACAATTGTCGAACTGGCCATCGTGGTATCGAGTGCGTAAGCAGTACGTAAGTTATCTGGACCTACCAATACCCGCCAAAGGGGCCGTGTTGAAAGATTAACTGGCGGAGAGGCTAGACCTATAAATCCAGAGACGACAACAATTGCAGTTGGAGTTGAAACGGTAGTCAATATGAAAACCAGTGCTACCCAAGAAGGCACAAAAATACTCAGCGGTTTAGTTTGCCCCCACTTATCGATTAGGTTGCCACGAAAGCCTGCAGTTAATGAAGAGGCGATGGTTTCAACACCAGTGGCAATGCCAGCAAGTGTGATCGATCCAGTCTTATCTTGAACAAAAAAGAATGTTGCTAGCGCAATCATGCCGTAAGCAAGTCGTCCTGGAAGAGCACTTATAACTAGGCGCTTAACACCAGGAATCTTGAACAGATCTATGTAGGTGCGCACATGCAAATCTTACTGCGCAAACCACTTAACGCTTTAAGCGATAAAACGCCCATTGAACGGCAATAGTTTCTTTTCAATAGGTGAGTGTGGGAGAGTTGAGAGATACAAAAATTACTCCACAGTAAGTGGATGCCGTTTCGTTAGTTCTAGGAGCACCATGTCAGTCGCAAGTTCATCAACCCCCCAAACTGAATTAGACCCAAACCGCTGGCGGGCGCTGATGGTTATCGCCATCGCACAGCTAATGGTTGTGCTGGATGCTTCGATTGTTAACATCGCGCTGCCATCAATTCAAGCTGACCTCGGTATAACCGATGGAAATCGTCAATGGGTAGTAACTGCTTACACTTTGGCATTCGGCGGGTTGCTCTTGCTGGGCGGCAGAATTTCGGATTTTTGGGGTCGCAAACGTGCTTTCATGGCGGGACTTTTGGGCTTCGCTGGCGCATCTGCAATCGGCGGAATCGCACAAAGCCAGGAGATGCTTTTTGCTGCCCGTGCACTACAGGGCGTTTTCGGTGCGTTATTGGCTCCAGCAGCTCTATCCCTGATCAGCACAACATTTAGTGACTCGAAAGAACGAGCAAAGGCATTTGGAGTTTATGGTGGCCTCTCAGCTGGTGGCGCAGCCATTGGTCTGATTCTCGGCGGACTATTGACTCAGTACGCGTCATGGCACTGGTGCCTTTTGGTCAACGTTCCAATTGCTATCGCCGCTTACTTACTTGCGATTCCAAATGTTAAAGAAAGCAAGGCAACTGGAGACACTCGTTATGACATTCCAGGTGCCATCACTTCGACCCTCGGTCTAGTGTCTTTGGTTTATGGCATCACTCAAGCTGGCGAACTAGGTTGGTCAGACCCGACGACGCTTACCTGGTTTGGTGCAGCCGTTGTATTGCTAATTGCCTTCTTCGTTATCGAAAGCAGGGCCACCCACCCATTGCTACCTATGAAAATTTTGTTGGATAGAAATCGTGGCGCTAGCTACCTAACTTCATTTATCGTTGGCGCAGGATTGTTCGGCATGTTCCTATTCCTTGCATATTTCTTCCAAGGAATTTTGCAGTACTCTCCCGTTAAGGCGGGCTTGCTATTCCTTCCGTTCTCGGTAGGCGTTGGCATTAGTGCCGGAATCGCGTCACAGGCATTGCCAAAATTTGGACCTCGCTACGTGTCTTTCATTGGACTAATCATGGCAACGGCCGGAATGTTGCTACTCACTCAACTTGAACCAGCCAGTTCGTATGTCAGCGACATTTTGCCGGCCCTTATGGTTTTGAGCCTAGGTATGGGACTTGTATTTGTGCCAATATCGGCAACCGCGCTGTTTGGTGTTGGCAACCATGATGCTGGTGTTGCTTCTGCGGTACTAAATACTGCTCAGCAAATCGGTGGCGCGCTTGGTACTGCATTCCTAAATACGATTGCGGTAACAGCCACTGCCAACTACTTCATTGACAACATGATCGATCCAGCAGATCCTGCGAATGCAACAGTGATGCCAGTTGCACTAACTGAAGGGTTTACGACTGCATTTACCTGGAGTGCTGGCCTTATGATTTTAGGCGCTTTGATCTGGGTTCTTATGATTAATGCAAACAAAGACACACTTGGCGCTAATGATGCGCCAGTGCACGTTGGATAGCGAGTAGTCATGAGCGATATTTCTAGAATCACAATTAGCGAAATAGCAGAGCTACATCCACTCGTTGAACAATATCGGGCGTTCTACAAACAACCCAAAAATGATAAGACTCTCAGCTACCTAGAAGAGCGGATCAAGAACGAAGAAGCCATTGCGTTCATTGCTCGCGTCGGTGGGGAAGCCGTTGGTTTCACTCTGCTTTATCCGACTTTTTCTACGGTCTCACTTTCGAACATCTGGCTCCTTAATGACCTTTATGTCGAAGAATCAGCTCGTGGCAATGGCATTGCAAGTGAGCTTATGGATGTCGCTGAGTCAGCAGCCAAACAAGCGGGCGCGACTCGAGTCTTCTTGCGAACTGCGAATGACAACTTGCCGGCCCAGGCACTTTACGAAGGACGCAAATGGGTAAAGGACGAAGTTTTCCGCAGATACGATCTTGTGTTCTAGGTATTTATCCCTCGCGATCGATTACCCCCAACTCTTGAAGACTAAGATTGCGTCATGACTAATCAGATGACAACTCGAAAGTTGCGTGACCTAGAAGTTAGTGCCATCGGACTTGGCTGCATGCCAATGTCTTGGGGCTACAACGTTGCAGATGCTGATCGCAACGAGATTAGGGCAACTATTCATCGCGCACTTGAGCTGGGTATTACGCTTTTTGACACTGCAGATGTGTATGGACCATGGACAAACGAAGAGATCCTGGGCGAATACCTGGTTAAAGATGGGCTTCGCGACAAAGCAATCATCGCTTCTAAGTGTGGACTTACTCCTGTAAACATGACTTCGTATGGCAAGAATGGCAAACCTGATTATGTTAGACAGGCGTGTGAAGATTCATTAGGCCGACTTGGCACTGATTACCTCGATCTTTACCAATTACATCGAGTAGACCCAGAAGTCCCAATTGAAGAAACTTGGGGAGCACTTGCTGGCTTAGTTGAAGCAGGCAAAGTGCGTTACATCGGACTTTCTGAAACGACCGTCGAAGAGACCGCTAAGTGTCACGCAATCCATCCAGTCACCAGCGTGCAAAGTGAATTTTCGATATGGACAGATGAGCATGTCAAAAACGGCGTCATTAAGTACTGCGCTGATAACAACATTGGTTTTTTGCCATTTTCACCACTTGGCCGTGGCTTTCTAACTGGAACAGTAACCGCAGACACCATCGCTGATGGTGACTTCCGAAGCGCTAATCCAAGATTCACTGCGCAGGCCATTGCTGATAATCAAAAAATTGTTGATGGTATTGCGGTGATTGCAGCCAGGCACAGCGCCACACCAGCTCAAATTGCTCTGGCTTGGATTTTGGCCCAAGGAACGAACATGGTGCCGATTCCTGGGACTAAACGTCGCAAGTGGTTAGAAGAGAATGCTGCGGCCGTCAACATTGTTTTAACAGCCCAGGATTTAACTGATATTGCTGCGCTGCCGCGACCTACTGAATCGCGTTACTGATTCCCAGTAACGCGACGCAAGCTTTAAAGGAGCGGGTATGACCCGTCTTCATCATGTACTTCGGTGCCAACTAGAGCTGGCGTGAACACGCAAATGATTCGCACCTTGGTAATTGTTCGCATTTGGTGGCGGTCGTGCTTATTGAGCGTGTAAGTCATGCCGGGGCGCACTTCAAATACTTCGCCAGTCTCCAAGTTTTCTAGCTCACCCGTACCGTCAATTATGTAATTTGCCTCGATGTGGTTCTTGTATTGCAGAGTGGTGGTAGTTCCAGCCTCTAATTCGGTGTCATGAAATGAAAAGCCAACGCCGTCTTCGCGCGTGAGCATTCGAAGGCTGGTTCCAGTTGACACCTTGCGGTGACGTGGTCCGCCTACTAAATCTTCCTTGTAGGTAACAATCATGTGGACTCCTTAGGTGAGATGTTCTAATTCTTTAGTGGTTTCAACTTATCGGTTTGGATTAATCGGCTGGGACAAATCCCAGAACTTCGCCAAAGAATTTGAGTTCTTCAATTGCGCATGTCGAGATTGTCTGGCTTTTTCGAAAGCCATGACTTTCGCCTTCGAATTCAAAGTACTTATGTTTAATTCCATTTTTAATACAGGCGTCTCGGAATGCTTGAGATTGCGAAGGGGGGACAATTGGATCATCTGCGCCTTGGAAAATGATTAATGGTGAAGTCAAATTGTCAGCGTGCGTTAGGGGAGAGCGTTCAAGGTAAAGATCTTCACGCTCTGGGTAGGGCCCGATCAGGGAGTCAAGATATCTTGACTCAAAGTCATGAGTGTCTTGCGCCAACATCGTTAACTCAGCTACTCCGTAATAATTCGCGCCAGCCGCAAAAATCTTGCTGTGTACTAGCCCATTGAGCACGGCATACCCACCAGCACTTCCGCCTCGAATCAATACTTGATTTGGGTCAGCTAAGCCACCAGCAACAAGTCCTTGAACAACTGCCAAAATGTCTGCGGTATCGACAACTCCCCATTGGCCTTTCAGCGTTTCGCGATAAGCCCGGCCGTAACCGGTTGAGCCACCATAGTCGACATCGACAACAGTGAATCCTCTTGACGTAAAGAAGGCACGTTTAATCGAGGCGACACCAGATGTGTTTGCAGTTGGGCCACCGTGCACCGTAATGATCACAGGTGGCAACTGGTTGCTTTCAAAATTCGGATTTGTGGCTGGGGAAATAAATGCGTGCACGATCCGACCGTTTTCACTCGGGAAACTTTTTGCTTCTGCGATTGGCAGAAATTCCAGGTCGATTGGCGCTAGGACCTCAGTAATTATGGATGGCGAAGCATTACCATGCGCAGAAAGCTCAATTAAAGCCGAAAGTGCCTTTGGACCACCACCGATTGCATATATTTGATCCTGGTGGACGCTTAAGTGTGCAAAGTTGGTAAGTTCGCAGTCGAGATTGCGCCAGTTACCAGTTGCAGGGTCAATTATTGCGATTGTTTCGTGTGCCGGACTGCCGTGAATTCCTACAAGTTGGCCGGTTTCCAAGGTTCTTAACAAGTGAGTGCCCACGAGCCACATGGGATGTGCCCATTCAGCCGACTCCGAAAGCACCTGACGTTTGGCATAGCTGGGATCCAACTCCCAAACATTCCAAAAACCCGAAGCATCGCTTATGAAGTAGAGATTTCCATTTGCTGACCAGACTGGACTATTGACGGCCTCTTTGGTGTTACCTGCACAAACTTTTTGATCAAAAAGATTTCCAGATTCATCAATTGCCGCAACTCGCAGCTGCGTTCCATCCCAAGGCATTTGCGGATGCTCCCACGTTATCCATGCCAATTGATTTTGGTCTGGTGATAGCGCAAGGTGGGCGTAAAAATGAGAAGTCGAATCAAGCACCTTGATTTCATTAGGCGCACTAATTGCAATTAGGTCTCGAGTTGTATTTGCGCCTTCAGTAACTTCTCGGACGCACCAAATTTGGGAACCACGAATCAAAAAGTCGCTATACCTCGCAAGAGTTCCGGGCTGACTTTCTGGCGTGATTGGCTCCGGACTGCCGTTAGATGGTTTCCAGTAAATTCGCTGGTCAGTCTTTTCTGCAAAGATCAGTCCCGGCTGCTCGTTCCAAATACAAATGAGCCAACTTAAGCCACCCATTTCATGGACTCGAGTGGACGCGCTCCAAGGTGCCGGCAAGATGTCACCGTTTCTGCGACTGACCACCACGTTTCGACCATTCTCAGCTGGGCGAGATTCATCCCAAAACACATCATCCTGAAACGTTTGAGTAAACCCCAGGGAGATACCTGCTTGAGACAACATTTCTGGAGTTATGGGGGACTTCCAGGTTCCAGGTCGTGCAACAGTCATGGCTTGACTCTATTGAATCGAAAAATGCAACGGGCACCCGCCACGGTTAATGACAGGTGCCCGCTACAGCAATGATTTATAGGTTGTAATACAGTTCGAACTCAGCTGGATGTGGACGCAGGCGTACGTAATCAATTTCAGCAGTTCGCTTGTAATGAATCCAAGTTTCGATCAGATCCTTTGTGAATACTCCGCCTTCGAGCAAGTATTCATGATCTGCTTCCAATGCCTCAAGGACTTCAGGCAGTGAAGATGGAACCTGAGGTATGTCCGCAGCTTCCTCAGGTGGCAATTCGTACAGATCTTTATCGACTGGTGCATGTGGCTCAATTTTGTTCTTGATGCCATCTAGGCCTGCCATCAACATCGCAGCAAATGCCAAGTATGGGTTGCTAGATGGATCTGGGCAACGGAATTCAATTCGCTTAGCCTTTGGATTGCTTCCAGTTACTGGAATGCGAAGGCAAGCAGAACGGTTGCGTTGTGAGTAGACCAAGTTCACTGGCGCTTCATAACCTGGAACCAAGCGATGGTAGGAGTTAACGGTTGGGTTGGTGAAAGCAAGTAGGGAAGGCGCATGCTTCAGGATTCCACCGATGTACCAGCGCGCAAGATCTGACAAGCCACCGTAACCGCGTTCGTCATAGAACAGTGGCAACCCATTTGTCCATAGCGACTGGTGCACGTGCATGCCTGATCCATTGTCACCAAAAAGCGGCTTTGGCATGAAGGTTGCTGTCTTGCCACCTTCCCATGCAGTGTTTCGGATTACGTACTTAAACAACATCACTTCATCTGCTGCCTTAAGCAAGGTGTTAAAGCGGTAGTTGATTTCCATCTGACCAGCAGTGCCCACTTCGTGATGTGAGCGCTCAACTAGTAAGCCAACTTCAGCTAAGCGAACTACCATTTGGTCGCGCAGATCTGCCATTTGATCGGTTGGAGAGACTGGGAAGTAGCCACCCTTAATCGGTGTCTTGTAGCCGCGGTTATCGCTGCCATCTGCATTGAATTCATTGCCAGCATTCCAGGCACCTTCGATGGAATCTACGTGGTACATGGATTCGTTAGTGCTGGTTTTGAAGCGGGCAGAATCAAATACGAAGAACTCAGCCTCTGGTGCAAAGAAGGCAGTATCTGCAATACCAGTTGAAGCCAAGTAAGCCTCTGCTTTTGCGGCAACGTTACGAGGGTCGCGAGCATATGGCTCATCGGAAAATGGATCATGAACTGAGAAGTTCATAACTAAAGTCTTTTCCTTTCGGAAAGGATCCACAAAAGCAGTTGTTACATCTGCTAAAAGCTTTAGATCGGATTCATGGATTGACTGGAAGCCGCGAATTGAAGAGCCATCAAACATTTGGCCACCCGCAAAAAAGTCAGCATCTACAGATTCAACTGGCACATTAAAGTGCTGCATTACACCTGGAAGGTCGCAGAAACGAACGTCAAGGAATCGTATGTTGTTTTCCTTGATGTACTTAATTACATCATCAGCAGTTTTGAATCCAAGATTGGACATTTATCCTCCAAGTAGTTTTTGCGCAGTTTTCGCGAGCTTTCTCTGGTCTGAAATTTACAATAGTGGTGGACGATTTCAACGCCGTGTCTCAAGTGTTTCGTGTTTGTTACAGCAAACCCCATTCTTAGCCCCAAGCATTGTTAGTTCCTGGATCAAGGTTTATCGAGATTCTGCAGGAAACCCAATGGCGAGCAGTACTTCCTTATTGGATTTAGAGTTAAGTCGTGGACAGAAAAGACATTGGCTCGTGGTTATCGGGGCCCAAAGCAGCCCTTGAGGATCAAGGCATGGACTTTGGATACCCAGGCCAACGCTTTGGTTTGCCAAAGCAAGGAATGGGATCAGTGGCCCGAATGGGACGCCGGATAGTTGCCCTCACTTTGGATTGGACTGCGGCAATCTTAGTAACTCACCTAGTTTTCCCAGATCTGGTTTATGGTTCTGAAGGTTTTGCTGCTGCCACATTAGGTGTTTTTGCGGCTGAAGTTATCGTTTTGACCAGTACGACTGGGGCCACATTTGGTTACAAAATAGCCGGAATCAAACTGATATCGGTAAGTTCCAAGCGGATTAACTTCCTTAAGGTCCTGGCTCGAACTGCATTACTCTGCTTGGTTGTACCTGCCGTTATATGGGATCGCGACGGTAGAGGATTGCACGATAAGGCAGTTGGAACCTTAACCATGCGCACTCGACCGTAGAGCGGGCAAGATAGGTTCATGCCGTCATTAGAACTTCCGCCAGGTAAGACATCTGCATTCGTGATTAGTTTTGATTTTGATGCCGAAGAAGTCTGGTTAGCCGAAAATCCAGAAAATGTGAATCGACCTGGTGTGCTGTCGCAAGGAACTTATGGGGCAAAAGTTGGCTTAGGACTTGTGTTGGATGTCCTTGATCACTTAGGGCTACCCGCAACTTTCTTCACTCCGGGACGAGTAGCTGAACGCTACCCAGATCAATTGCGAGAGATTGTTGCACATGGACATGAACTCGGTCATCACGGCTACACCCACACATCTCCAACAAAACTTTCCAAAAGTGAGGAATTAGAAGAGCTACTAAAAGGTAAAGCCGCGCTGGAACAATTTGGTGTTCAAGTAACCGGGTATAGATCACCATCGTGGGAAGTTAGTCAAAACACATTTGATTTACTCATACAAAATGGCTTTGAGTATTCATCAAGCATGATGGATGACATCAAGCCTTATGTTCATCAGGCTCACAAACTGGTGGAGCTTCCGGTTCAGTGGATGTTGGATGATGCACCGTACTTTTGGTTCAGTGTCGGAAGCGATTGGAATCGAACAATCAGATCAGCACGCGATGTTGAAGAAATTTGGCGCGAGGAGTTCCTGGGAATTCACGGCCTAGGCGGGTTGACCATGCTGACTATGCACCCACAATTCATCGGGCGACCAAGTCGAGTTGCCATGCTGGAAAGATTCTTAACTTTTGTTAAATCCCATGACGACGTTTGGATTGCTTCTGCCGGAGAAGTAGCTCGCGCCTTTAGATAGTTCAGGCAGTTAGCTAAAGATTCCCTTGATCGAATCTAAGTAGCCTTGTTCGTCAAGGTAGGGAAGCACAAAGAACATCAGTACGGCAAAAATAATTGCCCACTTGATCAATTTCTTTGCGATAAAGATTACGACTAACACAATTCCTAAAATGTAAGAAATCGGCGCGCTTGAAAACAAGTCCGAAAACATCGTTGTAATTTCATTCATCTGCGTGGCATCTTTCTACTTTGTGGAAGCGGGCCTTTTGGAACGGGAAGTGCTGTTTGAGGAAGCGCCTTTAGGCGATTTCTGACTTGGGTTACCTCTGCTGGACGAAGCGTTTTACCAAGTTTCTTCACGGTCTTTTGAAGATTTGCAATTGTCACGTCTACATCATCCACAATGATTTCGTGGATAGGAACACCTTGGGCATATCTAGCATGTGCTTTGCGCTGTTCTGCAAGAAGTAAGCCAGGGCGACTACCTTCACCGACCAGGATAATTCCTGGTCGACCCACCACGCGGTGAACCATGTTTTGATTTTTGTCTACACCTACGGCTGGGGTTACGAACCAAGCGCCTCTAATCGCGTTAAGAACTGAAGCAGCAGCGCCAACTTGCCCGGCAATGGATGAGTAGGCGGCTTTCTCGGCGATCTTTCCAAAAAAGAAAACGGTCGCCAACAGTGCGGTACCAAAAGCTAAAATTCCCAGGAACAAGGGAAGATCTAGCGCTAATCCAATTGCGAAGATAATTCCAAACACGATCGCGAAAACTGCCAAGAGTCGCAGGGCAAGAAATGAGATTTCTTTGGAAGCAAACTTGTAAGTTTCTTTGATCTGGACGTACCAGCGTTGTTTTGGTGGTTCCTGAAACTTTAATGACATGTCACTACCTTAAGCGTCTGAGGAGCTTCGGACTTCAATGGCTTGCTTATAAAGTTTTCCAGCTCGATACGAGGATCGGACAAGTGGCCCGCTGAGAACTCCGGCGAAGCCGATTTCTTCAGCAACCTTAGCCAGCGCCACAAACTCCTCGGGTCGAACCCAGCGATCGACAGGGTGGTGACGAAGTGAAGGACGCAAGTATTGAGTAATTGTGACGAGGTCACACCCAGATTCATGTAGGTCTGTGAGTGCTTGATGGACTTCAGAAATTTCCTCACCCATACCCAAGATCAAATTACTTTTCGTAACCAGCCCGAACTCACGAGCGGCAGTGATAACTCCAAGTGATTTTTCATATTTAAATCCTGGCCGGATCCGCTTAAAAATTCGAGGGACAGTTTCAATATTGTGTGCAAAAACTTCAGGCCTTGATTCAAAAACTTTTTTTAATAGTTCAGGTTTGCCGTCGAAGTCGGGAGCCAACATCTCGACACCACAACCAGGAACCACTTCATGGATCTGGCGAATTGTTTCCGCGTAAAGCCAAGCGCCACCATCAGGAAGATCATCTCGGGCGACTCCAGTTACTGTTGCATAACGCAACTGCATGGTCTTTACCGATTCAGCTACCCGACGCGGTTCATCTCGGTCAAAATCAGCAGGCTTTCCAGTATCAATCTGACAAAAGTCGCATCTGCGAGTGCATTGGTCGCCACCAATTAGAAAAGTAGCCTCACGGTCTTCCCAGCATTCGAAAATATTTGGGCAACCAGCTTCTTGGCAAACTGTGTGTAGACCTTCGGACTTAACTAAATCCATGATCTGGGTGTACTCGGGTCCGGTTTTTAGTTTGGTCTTGATCCACTCGGGTTTGCGCTCGATTGGGACTAAAGAGTTCCTGGCTTCGATTCGCAGCATTTTTGGACCGTCGGTTTTACCTTCGGGTTGATCCAGGAACGGCGTAGTCACATCATGCAGTCTAGTTGAGGGTCTTGCTGGTTCGCGTCTTGCGTCGATTTAGCAAGAGCCAGAACCAAATGGCGAGAACTCCAAAAACCAGAGTCAGCAACCCAACCAAGTTCAAAATTTCAGAACTTAGTTCGGCTAGATAACTCGTAATGACTAGCGCCGCAAAATCAGAAATATCCGAACTAACGATGCTTGCAAATCTCTGGTGGCTTTGGGTGAGTAACGCGGCCCAAATACCAAATGAAAAGAACAAGCCCAGACAGAAATGAAAGCTTGACTGCACCCTGTCGTTGCTCACAGCCAGCGCAGATAGTCCCAGTAAAGAAATAACTACTAGGGTGGGCAAGCTCCAGGCTCCGAAGAAATCTAAGAGTGATGAAATTGTTTGAATGTCTGCGCCAAAGATTTCAATCGCACCTGGACGAGAAGCATTGCCAAATATCTCAAGTACTGCGGCATATTGATCGCCAGATACCGTGCGCTTAGTAATCAAAAGCCCCATAACGGCAATCGGAGTAAAGATGATTGCAATCAGCTTGAGAGCTCCCACAAGAAATCTAGACATTGATCTGCAAATCTTGTTGGCGCCCAATTGCAATTGGGTCAAAAACTCGATGTAGATGAAATTCGGCACTAGCCGCAACATCTTCTACTGAAACGTTTCGACCTAATTCTTTGGACAAAGTTGTTACTCCAGCATCTTTGATTCCACAGGGCACGATGCGGTCGAACCAAGATAAATCGTTATTGCAATTCAGCGCGAAACCATGCATGGTTACGCCTTGAGCAACTCGAATTCCGATAGCTGCAATTTTGCGATCTGCCACTGGGTTCAATACCCAAACTCCACTCCGACCTTTAATGCGTGCGGTTTCTAACTCAAAGTCGGAGCAAATTGCAATTAGGGCGTCTTCAAGTCTGCGAACGTGTGAGACGACATCCATAGGGGACGGCAAATGCAAAATGGGATAGCCAATCAACTGACCTGGTCCATGCCAAGTAATTTTTCCGCCACGATCAACATCAACTACTGGCGTACCGTCGGTTGGACGCTCAAATGGCTCAGTCCTGCGACCAGCTGTGTAAACCGAGGGATGTTCGAGAAGAAGTATTGTGTCGGGAGTTGTATTCGCGACGATTGCTTGATGCAAATCCCGCTGCATATCCCATGCCACTTGATAATCGATAGGACTTCCAGGTAGCCCAATTCGCTTCACCTCTAGTTGCACGACTTTAGCCTAAGTCCTTTTAAATGAGGAAGAAATCGGGCATAACCCAGGGACGCAACATTAGAAAGCCTGAAATACACTTAAGACATTAGGTACCTATCTGAAAAGGCTTTACTGGAATGTCCGAAAAAACCTCTCAAAGTTTGAAAAAGACCTCGCCAAAGGGCCGAAAAATCCTATGGGGCGCGTTAGCGGTAATAATTGCGTGGTTCGCCATTTCGGGCGTGGCAGGTCCACTATTCGGGAAGCTTTCCAGCGTTCAGCAGAACGATAATGCCGGCTTCTTGCCTTCCTCTGCCGAGTCAACCAAGGCTTCTGAGTTAGCAACCAAGTTCACTTCTCAGGACACCTCAATCCTTCCAGCACTTGTTATCTTCACCGGACCGGCAGATGCTGCCGGCGTTGCGGCAGTTGGCGAATTCGGTATTGCTGTAGCAGATGCTCCGGTACCTGGAACTGACGCAACCGTCGGTGATTACTTAGCAGATGGCGCTCAATTAATTCCGATGCCATCGCAAGATGGTAAAGCCGTCTTGATTTCCATTCCACTGGACAATGACGCATTAGCTAAGCCTTTGGAAAACGAAAAGCCAGCGCTCCCAGAAGTGGTCAAAGCAATTCGATCTCAAGCATCTGAAGTTGCAGGGTTTGAATCGCACGTCACCGGTATTGGCGGCATTCTCGCTGACTTATTCGACAGTTTTGGTTCAATTGATACCGACTTACTTCGTACAACGTTGATAGTTGTTGCGCTGATTTTGATTGTCGTGTACCGCTCACCAGTACTTTGGATAATTCCGCTGTTTTGTTCAGTGATTGCACTTTCAGTTGCTGGCGGCGTTGTTTACCTGTTAGCAAAGGATGGAATCCTAGATCTCGATGGTCAATCGCAAGGAATTCTCTCAGTATTGGTAATTGGTGCGGCAACCGACTACGCCTTGTTGCTAATTGCTCGTTATCGAGAAGAGTTGCATCACTATGAAAGTCGCGTTGATGCGATGGTGGTGGCTTGGAAGGGCGTGATTGAACCGATTGCTGCTTCTGGCCTAACTGTGATTTCGGGACTCTTGGTACTCGGTCTGTCAGATCTAAAGTCTGTGCGATCACTCGGGCCAGTTGCGGCGATTGGTGTGCTTGCAGCCCAGCTTGTAATGCTTACTATGCTGCCAGCGATTCTTGTGCTAGCAGGTAGATGGATTTTTTGGCCTAAACGTCCAATACATGACGATGCAGATGAAAAACTTTCTGGCCTTTGGTCTAAAGTCGCTGGATTAGTCGGTAGAAAGCCACGTCAAACCTGGATTGTGACTGGGCTGTTCTTGGTAATTGCGATGTCGTTTGCGACACAACTTAAAACCAGTGGACTTGCGACCTCAGATGCATTTACTGGTAACCCTGATTCGGTAGTTGGTCTAGAGAAGCTCTCTGAACATTTCCCAGCCGGGTCTGGTGATCCGACAATCGTGATCGCACCGGAAGCAGATAAGGATGCATTGATTGCATCTTTGAGCGACGCTGATGGTGTTGTCGAAGTAAAGCAAACTACGACGCTATTCATTCCAGGCGGCCCAGAGCCAACTCCGGTTGTTGTTGATGGTTTAGTTCAAATTGAAGTTATCTTGGACAAACCAGCTGACTCTGTTGAATCGCAAGGTTACATTCCAGGAATTCGCGAAGCAGCAAAAGCTGCCAGTGAGACTGCTTTAGTTGGCGGCACAACAGCGGTGAATTTTGATATTCAAACCACCAATACAAGAGATAGAAATCTGATCCTGCCAGTTGCATTGTTGGTTATCGGAGTTATTCTGGCGTTGTTGCTGCGAAGCATCTTTGCCCCTGTGCTTTTGGTTATCACGACGGTTATATCATTTGGTGCCACGCTAGGAATTAGCCATCTAGTGTTTACTCATCTGTTTGGATTTGAGGGTTCAGACGGTGGATTTATCCTGTTTACGTTTGTATTTCTTGTCGCGCTTGGAATTGACTACAACATATTCCTGATGACTCGCGTGCGCGAAGAAGCGATTAAGTTGGGTACCCGTCCTGGAATTCTTAAGGGTCTCACCGTTACTGGTGGTGTGATTACGTCCGCAGGTGTTGTGCTGGCTGCCACGTTCGCCATCTTGGGAACTCTGCCACTTGTATTCCTTGCTGAACTCGGTTTCGCCGTAGCTTTCGGCGTGTTGCTGGATACAATCATTGTTCGCAGTCTCTTGGTGCCTGCACTTGCTTATGACATCGGCGCGAAAATTTGGTGGCCAAGCAAGCTAGGTAAGAGTGAAGGTCCACTGCTTGGTGAAGCCGAGTTGGAAACCACCAAGGTTCAAACTTCGTGACTCGACGTCATATAGTTGCTTCAAGTGGCGGTTTCGTTCAAACTGATCGCTGGGGAGTCGTTGCCCCTGGCCAGATATTCAAGCGAGCACTCGATCTGACTGGCAAAATACGCCCACGCGTTTTGTTTGTGCTGACTGCAAGTGGCGATAATCCGAACTATTTGGCGACAAGTTATCAGGCAGTTTCTGGACTTGCCGTTGATGTTGAGCACTTAGCGTTGTTTACTCAACCTAACGTTCCAGTCAATGAGGCATTTGGTCGCGCGGACTTGGTTTGGGTAGGTGGGGGTTCTGTTGCCAACCTTTTGGCGATCTGGCGCTTACATGGAGTAGATGTCGCTGCTAAGGATGCTTGGGAACGAGGTGTTGTTCTTGGTGGTGTCAGCGCTGGATCGATTTGTTGGCATGTTGGTGGCCCGACTGATTCATTTGGTCCAAAACTCGAAACCGTAACAAATGGTTTGGCGTTATTGCCTTACGGAAACGGCGTTCACTACGACACTGAGGCGCAGCGCCGACCACTCTTGCACTCACTGGTTAAGAATCAAACCTTACCTACCTCTTATGCAACAGATGATCATGCTGCAGTAATTTATGAAGGTACAAATCCGATAGAGATAGTTGTTGATACACCCGAGAGCAAGGCCAAGGGTTATCGCGTTGAATCTATAGCTGGCGAAGTAAAAGAAACGGTACTTGAGCCTGGACGTTTGACCTAAAGATCGTCAGTAAGTAAAGCCTCTGCAGCGCGACGACCACTAGCTAGCGCGCCATTCGTCGAAGAGACTTCTCGGTAATCGCCTGCGATGTATACGCCATCAGATAATCGAACTGATTGTTCAATATCATGCGGTGGTGCCATCATCGGTAAAGCATCTGGAATTGGGTAGGTAGCAACATGAGTCCAATTACCGGTAGGAACTTTGTAGAGCGCAGCAAGATGCGAACGTACGCCTAACTCGGCTTGAGTTGACGAGTGAACTCCAGTAGCTGAGGAAGAAATTAAGGTTCGGCCATTAGAAGCATATGACGGAGCACTATTTGTCATTACAACTGTGTTTACCAACGGCCGAGAAGGATCATCCAGGGGTCCCCGAAACTTTTTGCCGTCTATGACTAGCGTACTTTTGCCTTCAGTTAGTTCAGAGCCAGGGCAGTCGGCAAGGTGGTACCAAGTTGTAACTGCATTGCTTGGCGGAACCTTCAGGCTCGGAATCAGCAGTGCTGCACTGCGAGCATTGGTGGCTATTACTACTGACCTGCATCTAATGTCGCCCAGATCTGTGCGAACCATTGTGCGCGCAACAGCTTGCGCTGTTACGTCCAAATGGATACTGCCGCTGGGAAGCTGAGCGGCTAATTGGCGCGGGATGGCCTGCATACCTGCACTTGGAACGCCAGGTGTGCCAGAGATAAATGACTTCAGCGCGATATCGAAAAACCGTTTTGAGGTAGCCAGTTCTGGCTCCAGAAAAACGCCCGCCAAAAACGGGCGCAGCAAAACGTCCGTCAGATCAGTTCCAAAGCTGGCTCTAAGAAATGCATCGGTGCGTTGATCATAGGATGCGGACTTAGATTTACTAATCGCCAATCCAACTGCATAGCGCGCAAACTTTAGTTTGCTTGAGATTTTTCCGACCGGTGCGAGCAAACTATCGATTGCCCATGTTGGTTCTCGCTTGGGATCAGCCATTTTGTAATTTCGACCATCTATAGAAACAACTACACCTGGTGTAAAGCTCTTAACATCCAATGCCTTCAGATCCAGAACGCTGATTCCTTCAGAGTAAGAAGGGTTGTATAGCTGGAAGCCCCGATCGAGTAAAAGGCCATCCACTTGATCAGTTCGAATTCGTCCGCCAACTTCATCGCTAGCATCAATGACACATACTTCACGACCAGCAATTGATAGTCGGCGAGCAGCAGCCAGACCAGCCACACCTGCGCCAATTACTACAACGTCGGTCTTTGAAGGTATGCCGGACATGGGCGTTACTTGGTTGCCAGAGTGCGCATTGCGCTTTCAATATTTGGATCTTGGAAAACGAAACCTGAGTCGAGAAGGACTCGTGGAATGACACGCGCACTACCCAATACTTCTTGCGAAAACTCGCCAAGTAATGATTTCAAGGCAAAAGCGGGTACTGGAAAAAGTGCAGGTCGATTGAAAACCTTTGACATGGCTTTGGTGACTTCCGCATTAGTTGCAGGTTCGGGAGCGGTTAAGTTAACCGGGCCACTGATTTCAGAATTCGAAATCACAAACTTGATTGCAGAGATCTCATCACGCATCGAGATAAACGACCAATACTGCTTTCCAGATCCGAGTTTGCCACCGGCTCCGAGTTTGAAGATCGGTAGCAGGCGGCTCCAGGCGCCACCATTTTTTGCTGCGACTAATCCAGTTCGAATGTTAACGACACGAACCCCAGCTTCGCTGGCTGGTTTTGCGGCCGCTTCCCAGGCAACGACGACATCGGCCAAGAAACCAGTTCCAGCTGGGCTGGACTCGTCAACTTGGTGGTCAGCAGTATCGCCGTACCAACCGATAGCGCTACCTGCAATAAATACCTCTGGCTTAATTTCGGCAGCAGCTTTTGCAAGTAAGGATGTGGAGTCAACACGAGAAGACAGGATCAAAGCCTTGTATTTGTCAGTCCAGCGACTGTCCCCAACACCAGCTCCAGCTAGATTTATGAAAACATCGCAACCTGCCAACTGTGTGAAATCAAGTTCGCCTGCGGCTGGATTCCAAAAGATCTCCGAGGTCGCTACGGATTTTCGGCGTACTAGGCGAAGCACTTCGTGACCATCTTTACGCAGCGACTTGACCAATTCAGTTCCGATAAGCCCTGAGGAACCACCAATAACTATGCGCATTCTGTTACCTTGCTTTGAAATGTTGAATTAAGCGAGTGAAAATTAGAGACCAAGGTCAGCTTCAAATGCGCCTTCTTCCAATCGCGCCTTGATGGCCGATAAGAAGCGAGCAGCATCTGCACCGTCAACTAAACGATGATCATAAGTCAATGCCAAATAAACCATTTGACGAACTGAGATTACGTCAGCACCTGTGTCGTCGGTGGTAACTACTGGACGCTTTACGACAGCGCCAGTGCCCAAGATAGCAACCTGTGGCTGGTTGATGATTGGGGTGTCAAACAAAGCGCCGCGACTACCAGTATTGGTAATTGTGAAGGTGCCGCCGCTGAGTTCGTCAGGGGACAACTTGTTGGTACGAGTGCGCTCGGCGAGATCATTTATCTTGCGAGCCAGTCCACCAATGTTTAAGTCGCCAGCATCACGAATAACTGGAACGAGTAGGCCACGCTCGGTATCAACGGCAATGCCAACATGCTCAGCATCAAAGTATGTTACGGTTCCGGCCTCTTGGTCCAGAGTTGCGTTTACGTTAGGGAATTGCTTTAAGGCTTCGCATGTGGCTTTTGCAAAGAACGGCAAGAAGGAGAGCTTTACGCCCTCACGCGATTCAAATGCAGCCTTGGATCGGTTGCGAAGTGAAGCAATGCGAGTCACATCAACTTCAACGACCGAAGTCAATTGCGCAGAAATCTGAAGAGATTCAACCATTCGTTCGGCAATAACCTTGCGAAGTCTGGACATAGGCTCAGTTCGGCCGCGCAGGTCACTAGCAGGAGCTGACTGAGCAGGTGCTTTAGCTGACGCTACCGGAGGCGCAGGAACAGTTGGCGGCACAAATGGCTTGGATTCAACTGGTCGCGCTTCGTTGATAACAACCGGCGCAAGCGTTGCAGGTGCAGATGAAATATCTTCCTTGCGGATGCGGCCGCCGACTCCAGTGCCAACGACAGTTGAAAGATCTACGCCGCGTTCAGCAGCAATCTTTCGAACAAGTGGAGTTGCATACGCATTGCTGTTGTTGACGGACGTAGCAGGAGCAGAAGTTTGGGCTGGAGCCGTAACAGCTTCCGCCTTTACTTCAGAAACTGCTGTCGCAGGAACACTTGGAACAGGTGCCGCCGCCGTCATCGCGGGCGATGACGCTGCGTCGGAAGAAGACGCTGAAGTTGGAGCAGCGCCGGAAAGTGCGCCGATTGTTCCAAGTTGTCCACCAACTTGTGCCACGCCATCTTCACCAACTGTTATCTCAAGCAATATTCCCGAAACTGGTGATGGAATTTCAGTATCGACTTTGTCGGTTGATACTTCGAGCAAAGCTTCATCTGCGGCGACGGTATCACCGACTACTTTTAGCCAACGAGTGACAGTTCCTTCGGTAACACTTTCGCCTAATGCTGGCAATACCACTGGAGTAATCAAGCCACTACTTGATGGGGCTGGAGATAACGTTGCGTCGGAAGCAGGTACTGGGGCAGGAGTCGGAACTTCAGGTGCTGCATCAGGCACTGAAGCCTCGACAGCAGCAGGAGCTGGAGTAGCAACTGGAGTAGCAGATCCAGCTTCCGAAATAACAGCAAGTGCGCCGCCAACTAGTACTACGGCATCTTCACCAGCAATGATTTCGGTGAGAACTCCACTTACAGGTGAAGGAATCTCAGTGTCTACCTTGTCAGTAGATACTTCTAGTAATGGCTCGTCAGCAGTTACGGTATCGCCGACAGACTTTAGCCAACGAGTAACTGTTCCTTCGGTTACGCTCTCGCCCAGTTGGGGCATTGATACCGTAGTGGACACTGTGCCGTTACTCCTTTTGCTAGTTGTCTTAAGGCTATCGGTTAAGCGTGCGCATGCAGTGGCTTGCCAGCCAAAGCCATGAACGCTTCTCCCATTGCTTCATTTTGTGTTGGATGGGCATGTATTAGGGGAGCCACATCTTCAGCGGTTCCTTCCCAGTTGTAGACCAACTGCGCCTCACCGATTAGTTCGCCAACGCGAGCTCCAATCATGTGTACGCCAACCACAATTCCGTCGCTCTTCTTGCGAATTAACTTGATAAAGCCTGTGGTGCCCAAAATCTGGCTTTTACCATTTCCGCCCAAGTTGTATTCGTAGGCTTCGACATCGCCATACTTTTCCTTGGCTTGCGCTTCGGTCAAACCAATACTTGCAATTTCAGGTTCGCTGTAAGTAACTCGTGGGATACCAAGTTCATCAATGGTTGCTGGAGCTAAACCGGCAATTTCTTCAGCAACAAACATTCCTTGCTGGAAGCCACGATGCGCTAACTGTAATCCTGGAACAATATCACCGACTGCAAATACGCCAGGCACGTTTGTCGCAAGACGCTCATTTGCTAAAACAAAACCACGATCCATGGAAATCCCTTGATCTTCGTAACCAAGGTTTTCTGTGCGCGGTCCACGACCAACTGCAACTAGCAACAGATCGGCAGAAACTGTTTCGCCAGATTCCAAAGTGATTGTGACGCTCCTGTCATCCTGGCTTGCGGACTGGAATCGAACTCCAGTTTTGAAGTTAATGCCGCGTTTGCGATACGCACGTTCCATCGCTTTTGACACTGCAGCATCTTCAGCTGGAACCAAAGTTGGAAGGCCTTCGATAATTGTTACGTCAACACCAAATGATTTCCAGACCGATGCAAACTCAACGCCAATCACGCCACCACCAAGAATGATTGCACTTTGCGGAACGTAATCCATCAACAAAGCTTGATCACTTGTCATTATGCGACCAGAAATTTCCAGACCAGGAATTGATCGAGCAAATGACCCAGTAGCTAAAACAATGTTCTTGCCTTCGTAACGCTGACCATTGACCTCAACAGCATTTGGCGCCACTAACTTTCCGGATCCTTCGACATAAGTAATGTCTCGGCTTTTGACTAAACCTTGTAGACCTTTGTATAGGCGACCGATAACACCATCTTTGTATTCATTAACTTTTGTCATGTCGATGCCATTGAATGTGCTGTGCACACCAATGTGTTCGCCTTCGCGCGCAGTGTCTGCAACTTCAGCAGCGTGCAGCAGAGCCTTGGTAGGGATGCAACCACGATGTAGGCAGGTGCCGCCAAGTTTGTCTTGCTCAATCAAAACTACTGATAAACCCAGTTGTGACGCTCGTAAAGCGCAAGCATATCCGCCGCTTCCGCCACCTAAAATTACGATGTCGTGCATCAATCCTCCGCAAATCAGCCCAGATGCGCTCGCGCGCTAGGACTAGTCTTTCACGGCCTTCACACCCAAGTCATTGTGGGTCGAAAAGATTCACTCAGAGTTCACTACTCAGTTCTAATTGTGCAAATTGCCTAGAGTTCGACTGTGCCGTTCATCACATCTTCGGCAAACGCAACCATGGTGCGAATTCCAAAGCCAACGCCGCCCTTATGGGTGTACCCCCATGGGCTACCCGGGTTGAACGCTGGGCCAGCGATGTCCAGGTGTGCCCATGGCAAACCATCAGCAACAAAATCCTTCAGGAACCAGCCAGCGGAAAGCATTCCACCTTCACGTGACCCAATGTTTGCTATGTCTGCAACTAACGAGTCAAGTTCGGGGCGAAGTTCTTCGGGAAGCGGCATTGGCCAGAATTCTTCACCGGCTCGATCGGCGCTTGCCTTCACTGCATCGCGGACTAATGCATCACCCATCACACCAGCAGTACGGTGCCCAAGCGCGACAACAGCAGCACCGGTCAAAGTTGCGATGTCCAAAACAACGTCAGGATTATCTTCGGCGGCACGTACCAGCGCATCAGACATCACTAAGCGACCTTCAGCATCAGTGTTAAGTACTTCGATAGTGCGACCACCATAAGTAGTGATGACATCACCAGGGCGTTGGGCGCCTCCACCTGGCATGTTTTCTGCACAGGCTGCGTAAGCAGTTACAGAAACATTTAGCTCTAAATCTGCAATCGCCCTAATTGTTGAAATCACCGCAGCTGCACCTGACATGTCATCCTTCATGTGATGCATGTTTGCAGGTGGCTTAATCGAGATACCCCCGGTATCAAATGTGATGCCTTTACCTACCAATGCAACGTGCTTGGTTGCATCTTTCGGACGGTATTCCATGCGAATCAAACGTGGTGGGCGAGTAGAGCCTTGACCTACGCCTAAGATTCCACCGTAACCGCCAGCAACCAAGGCCTTCTCGTCAAGGATTTCAACTTTTACTTTTGTTCCCGATAAGTAAGACTTTGCTTCTCTCGCAAGATCTGCCGGAGCTAAATGCAATGGGGAAGCATTGATTAGATTGCGAGCAAAATTAATTCCTTCTGAAAGCACTTGAGCACGGTGCAGGGCATCTCGATATTCACTGGTTCGAGTTTTCGCGGTAAACAACGCAATTGACGCAACTGGCGCTTTGGCTTTCTTGAGAGTTGCCGATCGATGTTCAGTAAATGCATAGGACCCAAACGCGGCTCCTTCAAGTAGTGCGCCCGCTTCCAGAGGTCCTTCAACCGTAATCGCGATGGCAACCTTCTTAAATCCACCAAGGCTTCGCACCGCGCTTCCACTTGCTCTACGAAGACGTTCGTGTGAAATTGCATCCTTCGTGCTGCCAAGTCCAACACCAACAATGACCTCGGCGTCGGCGAGCGTTCCGGCCGGAATCCGGGTTACTTCGTCCAATGCACCGGTTGCGCCAACCTCTTTGAATGCAGCTGCGATCTTGGTGGCAGCTGATTTTGAGATGGAATCAGATACGACCGAAAGTTGACCATCACTTGAAAGTCCAACGACAACTGCATTTACATAGGCTGTTAAAGGATTTCCTGTTTTGAAACTAAGTGAAGGAACGGTGGGGGTGACGGTGATTGTCATGGCGGTCTCCAGGTGAACTAGGTCGATATCTATTCGGTGACTTGGTAGGTGTGGTACTCATCAAACGGTACTAGTACGGTTTGGGTATGTCTTTAGTTCCCTTACATGAAACACATTTATCCCTTGGTGCCAAGATGGGTCCATTTGGCGGCTGGGATATGCCAATTGAATACACCGCAGGCACAGTAGCCGAACACACCGCCGTGAGAGATTCAGTTGGGATATTCGATGTTTCGCACATGGGCAAGGTACGCATCCTGGGTGAAGGCGCTTACGCATTTGCAAACAGCGTGTTCACCAACGACATTGACCGAATTAAGCCAGGACAGGCCCAGTACTCGATGCTGTGCAATGACACTGGTGGCGTTATCGATGACCTGATTGTTTACTTGGTTAGCGATGAGGAAGTTAGATTTATTCCAAATGCAGGCAATGCCAGCACCGTTGTGGCCCATCTAGAAAAACTCGCGCCAGCTGGAATCGTGATTGAGAACAATCATTTAACGCAGGGGATCATTGCAGTTCAAGGACCAAATGCCAGCAAAGTCGTAAGCGCACTTGGGCTACCTACCGACCACGACTACATGGCATTTGCCGATGCTAAGTGGAATGACTTTGCAGTAAGCATCTGCCGCACCGGTTACACCGGAGAGCCAGGCTACGAACTTGTAATCGAAAACTCTGGCCTGGTTGCAATCTGGACCGCGCTTCTCAGTGTTGGAGCAGAGTTAGGAATACTTCCTTGCGGATTAGGTGCGCGTGACACTTTGCGAACTGAAATGGGATATGTATTGCACGGCCAAGACATCACGCCAGAGATTAGTCCAGTTCAAGCCAAAACTGGTTGGGCGGTTGGTTGGAACAAGCCGGAGTTTTCTGGCAAAGCAGCATTGACTGCCGAAAAGGAAGCGGGCGCGAAACGAGTTGCCTGGGGATTGCTGGCAACCGGTCGTGGTATCCCGCGTAGCCACATGCAGGTAAAGACGGTTTCTGGCGATGTGGTTGGAGAAACTACCAGCGGAACATTTTCCCCGACTCTGCAAAAAGGAATTGCATTAGCTTTATTGTCACCTGAGGTTGCTCAAGGGGACATTTTGATCGTTGATGTTCGCGGACGCGATCTAGAAGTAGTCGTAACCAAGCCCCCATTCGTGGATTCAACGACTAAGTAGAAGTTTCACTCCAAATTTTTTTGTGGCATTAGTTGTTTCGCTCTGGGATAACTACCGGCCCGGATGCGTGATTGATGACAGATACTTTTGCTCCATAGTGTTGTGCAATGTTCTCTGGAGTTAAGACAGATTCAGCAGAGC